>ERZ1673961.10-NODE-10-length-107786-cov-31.058256_pt1 | contig 107786 bp, 109 predicted proteins | sample MGYA00580189_ERZ1673961 | MGnify/ENA primary metagenome ERZ1673961 (study PRJEB41334, sample SAMN05608105) | rock metagenome | biome: terrestrial subsurface; feature: shale formation; material: shale | place: USA: Pennsylvania ... | reverse complement strand
CTCCTCAGAGTCAAATACTGTTTAAATAACAGGGGGTGAAACTAAACACGCCCTGTTGCGACGAAAGGGTTTTAAGGCTGAAACCACCCAGTAAATAATGGTTTCAGACTTCATGTTCCCCCTTCTTTTTCTGAAGTATTGCCAGTAACTTAAACCTGACACCCCACAGCTTATCCTAACAGTATCAAAATACAATTAGTTAATTTTTTAAACCCTAGGTTTTATCCAAACATGAACTCATGAGGCTCTCTCAAACAGATGCGGGTTTCCCGCGTGAGAGAGCTGAGGTTTAGAGAAAGCTTTAAAAACCCACTTTGATGATTAGAGTTAGGCATAACTTTGGAGGTGTGTGAAGATGGCAAAGGAAAAGCCACACGTTAATATAGTGTTTATCGGACACGTAGACCACGGAAAGAGTACAACAATCGGTAGATTGCTCTTTGATTCAGGCAACATTCCAGAGCAGATCATCCAGAAGTTCGAGCAGATGGGTGAAAAGGGTAAGTCATTCAAGTTCGCTTGGGTTATGGACAGACTCAAGGAAGAGAGAGAAAGAGGTATTACAATTGACGTTGCCCACAGCAAGTTCGAGACTCCAAACAAGTACATCACCATTATCGACGCTCCAGGTCACAGAGACTTCGTTAAGAACATGATTACCGGTGCTTCACAGGCTGACGCTGCAGTTCTCGTCGTTGCAGCCACAGACGGTGTAATGCCACAGACAAAGGAGCACGCATTCCTTGCAAGAACACTCGGTATCAACCACATAATTGTTGCAGTTAACAAGATGGACATGGTCAACTACGACCAGAAGAAGTTCGAGGAGGTTGCCAACCAGGTCAAGAAGCTCCTCCAGATGCTCGGTTACAAGGACTTCCCAGTCATCCCAATCAGTGCTTGGAATGGAGACAACGTAGTTAAGAAGAGCGACAAGATGCCCTGGTACAACGGCCCAACACTCTTCGAGGCTCTCGACCAGATCCCAGAGCCAGAGAAGCCAGTTGACAAGCCACTTAGAATCCCAATCCAGGACGTTTACTCAATTAAGGGTGTCGGTACAGTTCCAGTCGGTAGAGTTGAGACCGGAAGACTTAGGGTTGGCGACGTAGTCATATTCGAGCCAGCATCAACAATCTTCCACAAGCCCATCCAGGGTGAAGTCAAGAGCATTGAAATGCACCACGAGCCACTTGAAGAGGCTCTCCCAGGTGACAACATTGGTTTCAACGTCAGAGGTGTTGGTAAGAACGACATAAAGAGAGGTGACGTTGCTGGTCACCCAACAAACCCACCAACAGTCGTCAGACCAAAGGACACATTCAAGGCTCAGATTATCGTCCTCAACCACCCAACAGCAATCACAATTGGTTACACGCCAGTTCTCCACGCTCACACAACCCAGGTCGCAGTTAGATTCGAGCAGCTCTTAGCTAAGCTCGATCCAAGAACAGGTAACATCATAGAGGAGAACCCACAATTCATAAAGACCGGTGACTCAGCTATTGTCCTCCTCAGACCAACCAAGCCAATGGTCATCGAGCCAGTTAAGGAGATACCACAGCTTGGTAGATTCGCTATCAGAGATATGGGCCAAACAGTTGCAGCTGGTATGGTCATATCCATCCAGAAGGGCGAGTGAAGCCCTTCTCTAGCCTTTTCCTTTAATATTATTAGTTTTGTCATTAGAGCTTATAGAGGTGGCAAAAATGCAAAAGGCGAGAATTAAACTGGCGAGCACAAACATAGGTGCTCTTAATGAGGTTACAGATCAAATCAAGCAAATTGCAGAGAGAACTGGTGTTAGAATGAGCGGGCCAATACCAATGCCAACAAAGAGAATAAGGATAACCACAAGAAAGAGCCCTGATGGGGAAGGAAGCGCAACTTTTGATAGATTCGAACTTAGAGTTCACAAGAGGCTCATCGATATTGAAGCTGACGAGAGAGCTATGAGGCAAATCATGAGAATTCGCGTTCCTGAAGATGTTACTATTGAGATTGAGCTCGTCTCATGATTCTCATTATTTTTAGCGCCGGGGTAGCCTAGCCTGGGAAGGCGCGGGCCTGGAGAGTCCGTGGGCGTTAAGCCCGCCAGGGTTCAAATCCCTGCCCCGGCGCCAACACCCTTATAAGCCCCCTTTCTCATCTCTTCTGGTGAATAGAGTTATGGAGAATTATCTCAAGCTTATTCCCAAAAGAAATGAAGAAATCGAGTTAAGAAAGATCGATGGAAAGTATTACCTCTTAATCCCCATGACGTCCAAACTGGATTTTCTTGCGAGAAAGCTTCATGGCGACTACAGAAGATTAGAACTAGATGAAATAGGAGTCTTCGTATGGGAACTTTGTGATGGTACGAGGAGCATAGAACAAATTGGAAAGAAGGTGAAAGAAAAATTTGGTGAGGAAGCCGAGCCATTGTATGAACGCCTTGTAACATTCATCTTTGAACTTTACAAGAGGAATCTTATTCTCCTAGGTGGGTGGGATGAACAAAGAGACTGAGGGGACTCTCCTGGCTTTTTTAGGTATGTTCCTTTATGGAATAGAACCCGTGGTAATTAAGGCAAACCCAACCAACCCCCTTAGCTTTGCAGCATTTTCTGCCCTCATAGCTTCTTTAATCCTTTGGCCAATCGTTTTACTCACATCCCGCTGGAAAGGGGTAAAGGAAAATCCACAGTATATTCCAAGAGCATTTTTGGTAGGGGTGTTTGGAACTGCCCTGGCATATATCGCTTATTCTTATGGAGCTCGACTAAGTACCGCGATAAATGCTTCCCTTATAACAAGGGCAGAAGTTCTTTTCTCGTTTGTTCTTGCATATGTTTTCTTGAGGGAAAAAATAGCCAAAGGGCAAATCTTCTGGTCACTTTCAATCCTTGTGGGTCTATTTTTAGTGATAACACAGGGTAAAGCAATAGTGCCAAGAAAGGGAGATTTACTCCTCCTGCTAGTCCCCCTCTTCTGGCAGAGCGGGCATGTGATAGCAAAGAAACTCCCATACAACCCATTTCTTATAGCAGCATTTAGAAATACCTTTGGGGGAATTTTGCTTCTTTTGCTTGCATTCCCCTCTGGGCTTGAGTTTTCAAAGCTTGCTGTAGCAGAGGGCATAATACTCTCATTTGGACAAGTGATATGGTACCTTGCAATAAAGCGGATAAACCTCTCAAAAGCGACGGCAATAATAACACCTGCTCCCGCAGTAGCAATAGGAGTTGCAACCCTCCTTGGGGAAGAATTCACAGTATATCACCTAGTAGGGTTTGTGCTCATAACCATTGGAACCTTTATGGTCAGCAGAATCAAAAGTGAACTAAAGACGGCCTAATAATTCATCGGCATTTTTTGGAACTCGAAGCCTTACGTAAGAATCATCCAACGACCTAAAAGCTGAGCCTCTAACAGCTGATATCTTCCTTTCAAGAAAATAGTGGTAAGTATCTCCAGAGCCCCACAAAAGCATTATTGGAGTCTGCATGTGGGTCTCAGCTATCAGGAACTTTTTCTTGAGAGCATTGATAATTTCCTTTTTTATGGAGGCTATCTTTTTTCTGCTTTCCTTGAGGAATTTTTGATCTTTAAGTGCTTCAACTGCCAAAATCTCTCCAATTGTACTTATCAGAAACGGCAAATCCACCTTTCTGTAAAGCTCCCCAAGCTCTCGGTTTTTTATAACAGCATAGCCTACCCTCATAGACGCCAGTCCAAAACCTTTTGAAAAAGAGCGCAGGACAATGAGATTATCATGCTCGAGGTTTATTGCCGATTCTTCTTTTTCGACAAAATCTCCGTAAGCTTCATCTACAAGAACCAAAACGCCCTTCCTCTCGGCATACTGAACGATTTCCTCAACTTCTTTAAGCCTTAAAACCTGTCCCGTGGGGTTGTGAGGGTTGTCTAGGTAAAGGAGGGAGTAATCTGAAGTGAGAGCATTTATAACTTCCCCAATATCGATTTTAAACCGGTTTTCCTTTTTCAGGGAAACCGATTCATATGAACCTCCCATGGCAAGTACGTCACTTATGTACCTTGTATACTGCGGAGAGATACCAAGCACCCTGGAGCCCGGGCTTATGACAAATTTGTTCACCTTTTCAAAGCATCCCATCGTTCCACAGCCAAAGAAAATGCTGTTCTCGTCTATGCCCCAGTATTCCGCAAGGGCGTTTCTGAGATAAGTATACTTCACATCCGGGTACGCAGAAAGGGCTATCTCTAAGTTTTTCAACCTTTCCTTTACCCTCTCGGAAGTTCCAAATGGATTTGTGCCAAGGGAACAATCGAGGAACCCTGCGCCATGGTCAATCTTATCCGCGTATCCCCCCGGTACCTCAAGGGTGAAGAGCTCTTCGCGGACTTTAAACTTCCTCATCAAATGTCTCCCCTAATAGGCGTTCTACGACTCTTCTCCTCTTTTTCTCAAAGTCGTCCTTATCGAGGAATTCCCAGTAGTGTTCTCCGCTTGGGAACTTGCCCTCTTTTACATCTTCCCTGTAATTCTCAAGCGCCAGCTGAATTATGTTCCTTAAGTCGGCGTATTTCTTTACAAATGGGGGCACATGCTCATAGACGCCAAGGAGATCGTGCCATACCAGAACTTGCCCGTCCACATAAGGCCCGGAACCAATTCCTATCGTGGGTATTTTGACCTCCTCAGTTACCAACTTGGCAACATCTGCCAAAACGAACTCCAAAACAACAGCAAAAGCACCTGCCTTTTCTAATGCCTTCGCATCCCTAAGTATTTCCTCAATTTCTTCTTCGGTCTCCCCGGTTATATGGTAGCCTCCCAAGCGAAGGTACCTTTGGGGAGTCAATCCAGTATGCCCCATAACAGGTATGCCCGCCCTAACAAGCCTCTTTACTAGCTTCCTATGATCGTAACCGCCTTCAATCTTTACCGCATCTGCTCCTGCCTGGATTAACCGAGCAGCATTTTTCATGCCTTCCTCCACGCTAACTTCATAACTCATAAATGGCATATCCGCCAATACAAGCCCCCTCTTAACGGCTTTTGCAACCGCCCTTGTGTGATAAACCATCTGCTCCATGGTCACATTTAGAGTGTTCTGTTCTCCATAGACCACCATCCCCATAGAGTCTCCAACGAAGATAATGTCAATCTTGGCTTTATCTGCTAGAAGAGCTGATGGATAATCGTATGCAGTCACCATCGTAATTTTCTCTTTTCCCTTCATTTCCATAATCTTCTTCGGTGTTATCTCCCTCATGGTAACCCCCTAAAGCCTAATAAACTTGGGGAAATATTAACCTATCGGGTGAGAGAATGAAAAGGTGGGAGCACTATGAACACACCGCTGACATTGGGATAAGAGGTTATGGGGATACCCTTGAAGAGGCTTTTGAAGCCGTTGCAATTGCTCTTTTTGACGTAATGGTTAACGTAGAAAAAGTTGAGAAGAAAGAAGTGAGAGAAGTGGAAGTGGAGGGGGAAGATTTATACTCTTTGCTCTACAACTTCCTCGAAGAGCTCCTTATCCTCCATGACACGGAAGGACTGGTTTTTAGGGACTTTGAAGTTAAAATAGAAAAAACCGAAGAAGGGTACAAGCTCAAGGCAAAAGCCTATGGAGAAAAGCTGAGCGAAAAGCATGAGCCAAAGGAAGAAGTCAAAGCCATAACCTACCATGACATGAAAATAGAGCAGCTCCCTGATGGGAGATGGATGGCACAGCTTGTCCCAGATATCTGAGGTGGTCACATGGAAGAAGTCGTCAAGATGAACAAAGCATTTTACGAGAGATATTTGAAACTCGACGATGGAGAAGAATTCTGGAAGTTCATGATGGCCCCCTTGAGGCAGAGTATAAGAATCAATACACTCAAAGCTCCCCTAAAGTACATAAAGGCAAGGCTGGAAGAGAGATATGAGCTTGAGCCTATTCCCTGGGTAAAAGAAGGGTTCTTTATCAACACCAGAGAATTCGGAGATATGGTGGAGTACTCTCTTGGGTTGGTCTTTCCCCAAGAGGCATCATCAATGATACCACCCGTTGTCCTAGACCCCAAGCCCGGGGAACTCGTCCTCGACATGGCGGCTGCTCCAGGGGCTAAAACAACACAGATAGCACAGTACATGAAAAATGAGGGGTGTATAATAGCCAATGACCTAAAAAAATGGCGTGCTAATGTCTTGATAGCAAACCTAAACCGGTTTGGAGTGCTCAACGCGAGGGTTACCGTCAAAGACGGCACTTACTTCTCAAGATTTGAAAATACATTTGATAAAATACTCCTCGATGCGCCTTGCTCGAGTGTTGGAATGATAAGAAAAAGCTTCAAGTTCTTAACAGACTGGAGTATGAAGAAGGTTATACGCTACTCCAATATTCAAAAAAAGCTAATACTCTCAGCGTATAAAGCCCTAAAGCCCGGAGGGGTTTTGGTGTACTCAACATGTACCATAGACCCTCTTGAAAACGAAGAAGTCGTTGACTACCTCCTCTCCAAGACTGACGCCAAGCTTGAAAAAATCAATCTACCCTTAAAATCAACACCACCCGTTTTGGAATTTGAAGGGAAGAAGTATTCCGAGGAGGTGAAAAAATGTCTCCGCCTTCATCCACAGGACAACAACACGGAAGCGTTCTTTGTAGCGAAGATAAGAAAACCATGAGCAAAAAAGTTAAAGAAATGCTGATAGAGCAATACGGATACGCACCAGATTTAATTTTTGAAGTAAAAGGGAGTAGGAGGGTTTACGCTTATAAGCCCTGTGAGTTTGACCCGAAGACTCACACAGATAGGGGAGTTTATTTTGGAAAAATCGAAAGCGATGGGATAAGGCTTACCATAGAAGGGAGCTTTTTGGTCGGTCCCAAAGCTACGAAAAACGTTGTTGAAGTTGGAGAGAAAGAAGCAAAGCTCTGGCTGAGCGGAGAAGACTTGAAAGTCTCAACTGAAGTGAGAGGATGGATAATATTAAAATGGGGCCTGTACTACCTCGGATGCGGGAAGGCAAAAGACGGTGTAATCAAAAACTACGTACCAAAAGAAAGGAGGATAACTCTCAAATAGCGCAATCTTTTAAAGTTTCGAGAGCTATTTAATTTGGGGGTGAGGAGAATGGAAATCCCATTAAAGAGGATAGACAAGATTAGGTGGGAGATACCGAAGTTCGATAAAAGAATGAGAGTGCCGGGGAGAGTTTATGCAGATGATACACTAATCCAAAAAATGAGACAGGATAGGACTCTCGAACAGGCCGCAAATGTGGCTATGCTTCCGGGGATTTATAAGTATTCGATAGTAATGCCTGATGGTCATCAGGGTTATGGCTTCCCAATCGGTGGAGTAGCTGCTTTTGACGTGAAAGAAGGAGTAATAAGCCCCGGAGGAGTGGGTTACGATGTGAATTGCCTACATGAAGAGAGCGAAGTCATAAGTGACTTAGGGTTCAGAATAAAGGTCAAAGATTTACCCACGATGTTCAAGGAGGTTCCACTCAAAGTCTACAATGTCAAGGAGGGTCACAATGATCACTCCAGAGTTATGTTGGTTGCTGAGAGAGACAGCGACGAGGAGATTTACGAGATAAGGCTCACCAGTGGTAGAGTCATTAAAGCTTCTGGAGATCACCCAGTGTTGACGGAGAATGGGTATAAGATAGCAGAAGAGCTAGAACCGGGGGACTTAGTTGCAGTTTATCCCTTTGAGGGAGTAGAATATGAGAAGCCCAGCACGGAAGTTCTTTTAACCCACCAAGATTTCGCCGATGAAGATAAGCAACTGATAAAGTACTTAGAAGAGAGGGGTCTGCTTCCTTTGAGAATGGATGATCCAAGGATAGGTGTTCTGGCAAGAATTCTTGGATACTTCATTGGTGATGGATCGTTCGATATATACCACGAGAAGAATGGAAGAGAGAGAATTATCACAGTTTTCTATGGAGACAGCAAGGGACTGGAAGAGTTGAGAAAAGATTTAGGTTTTTACTTCAATATCAAGGCTTCGAGAGTTTACACAAGGACAAGAAACGAGAAAGTCAAAACAGCATGGGGCGAGTTTGAGACTAGAGGAACAGAGTACTCAATAAAAGTGACATCAAAAGCGTTTTCAAAGCTTCTCATCAAATTGGGAGCTCCTGTTGGCAAGAAGACTGAGATTGACTTCGACGTGCCTGAGTGGATTAAGAAGTCTCCAAAATGGGTCAAGAGGAACTTTCTCGCAGGCCTCTTTGGAGCGGACGGAAGCAAACCGAGGCTAATGTCCAGCAATCACAAATACACTCCAAACACGATATCCTTGACTGCTGTCAAGGCTAAGGAGCTTGAAGAGAGCCTTGTCAGGTTCCTTAATTCAGTCAAAGATTTGCTGACAGAATTTGGAATTAGTTCCCACGTCAGAAAAGTCAAAGAATATAGCAACAGAGTAATGTACCGTCTCGTGATATACTCCAACACGGAGGAGATTTACAAGTTCCTTTCCAAGATTGGCTATGAATACACCTCTCATAAACCCTACGCGTTGATCTTTGGGGAGTATCTTAGAAGGAAAATCATGGCATCAAAAGAAATCTCAGAAAGCAACCTGGTTAAGAGAAACAGGAAACTGGCTGAGCTCCTACCTGAGTTTGAGAGCTTTGCCAAGACGTACGGACTTGAAGGTGGCTTTGTTCTTGATCCCGTTGTAGATGTCCGCAGAACAAAGAGTGACTCCAAGAAACTCTACGACATCGGCGTATACCACGAAGCCCACAACTTCATAGCAAATGGTATAGTAGTGCACAACTGCGGCGTCAGGCTCATTAGAACGAACTTAACGGAGAAAGAAGTTAGACCAAAGATCAAACAGCTTGTTGATACCCTCTTCAAAAACGTGCCAAGCGGGCTTGGAAGCGAAGGAAGGATTAGGCTTCACTGGACACAATTGGATGATGTTCTTGCAGATGGCGCAAAGTGGGCTGTGGATAACGGATATGGCTGGAAGGAAGATTTAGAGCATCTAGAAGAGAACGGGAAAATGGAAGGAGCGGATCCAAATGCAGTAAGCCAAAAAGCAAAGCAAAGAGGAGCCCCACAATTAGGTTCTCTAGGAAGTGGAAACCACTTCTTGGAAGTGCAGGTAGTTGACAAGATCTTCAATGAAGAAATCGCCAAGGTATACGGCCTATTTGAAGGACAGGTTGTTGTGATGGTGCACACTGGGTCGAGGGGTCTTGGGCATCAGGTGGCAAGTGACTACCTCAAAATCATGGAAAAGGCAAACAGAAAATACAACGTGCCATGGCCAGACAGAGAACTCGTAAGCGTTCCATTCCAGACAGAGGAAGGGCAAAAGTACTTCAGCGCTATGAAAGCTGCGGCAAACTTTGCATGGGCTAACAGGCAGATGATTACCCACTGGGTAAGGGAGAGCTTTGAGGAAGTGTTCAACCAAAAGGCTGAGGACTTAGGAATGAGCATAGTTTACGATGTTGCCCACAACATAGCGAAAGTTGAAGAGCACGAGGTCGACGGAAAGAAAGTCAAAGTTGTAGTTCACAGAAAAGGTGCCACAAGAGCATTCCCCGCTGGGCATGAGGCTGTGCCGAGAGCTTATCGCAATGTAGGACAGCCTGTATTAATTCCCGGTTCAATGGGTACGGCAAGCTATGTGCTTGCTGGAGCCGAGGGATCAATGAAAGAAACCTTTGGCAGCACATGCCACGGTGCGGGAAGAGTTTTGAGCAGACATGCCGCCACAAGGCAATTTAGGGGAGATAAGCTTAGAAACGAGCTCATGCAGAGAGGAATATACATTAGGGCGGCGAGCATGAGGGTTGTTGCAGAGGAAGCCCCCGGAGCCTACAAGAACGTCGATAACGTTGTTAACGTTGTTCATGAGGCGGGAATAGCTAATCTGGTGGCAAGGATGAGACCTATTGGAGTTGCCAAGGGTTAATTTGCTCTTTTCTATTTTTCATCTGAGGTCGCTGGTCATAAATCTAACGTAAGCAAGAGCAAATGGGAGGAGTAGGGAGGTTAAAAGCATCGAGAGATTGTTGAACATCAAGAGCAGGGAATCTCCAAGGGGAGCATAATAGTTAGCTATTCTATCTCCGGTAAAAACTGCAATAACTAGCGCCGCATAGTGGTGAGCTGGGTTTATGAAGTGCAGTCTCTGCTCCCAGAGCTTGAAGTTTCCTTCCCACATCTCAAAAGCAGGTGTTCCATACGGGGGCATTTCTCCTGCTAGATGTTGAGCTATTAAGGAAACCACAGCCCCATATATCATCGTTAGAAAAACTGCCAGACCGATTGATATAAGCATAGATGTTTCAGGCTTTTTTAAGAGCGTCGAAAAGAGCATAGAGATGCTTAAGAAAACCATCGAATAGAGGAGTGTCAAGATAAACGCAACAAATCCTCTCAAGATCGAGTCTCCGTCGAGAGGAGTCCCATTGATAAGGAGAAAAGCAATCGTAACCACATATCCAACGGTGATTGTAATAGCCAAAACAAACGCATTGCCGAGGAATTTCCCGTTTATAACTCCATCCCTGTAAACGGGATGTGCAAGGAGCGTTTTTATAGTTCCGCTCTCAATCTCTTTGTTTATCGCATCTGCCCCAAGAGAAGCTCCTAAAATAGCACCGATTACCGTGAAGAACGTAAAGTTGAGGGTAAGCATGGTAGAAAGAGGTGTAGCAAAAACTTCTCCACTCACTCCAAACAAATCCATTGATAAATTTTCAACAGAGGGAGAGGTTAGCTCACTTAAGTTGTCCCTCAGAGAGTAAGAGAGCAGAAGAAGGAGAAGAACATAAATGCTAAGGAGTATTGCAAACCTTTTGCTTTTTATTGAGACATAGAGCTCCTTCATCGCAATGTTCAATGCCTTCATCTCCTACCCACCCTCCTCATCATCCATATTACAGCCCCAAAAGTTAGCACGAGTATTAGTATCCCAATGTATGCAGTATTAGAGCTCTGAGTTACCCTAACCGTAATCTGGGTGCTGGCTTGAGCTTGATCTCCCTTTCCGGTGATTGTTATTTGATATGTTCCAGCAGGAGTTGTCTCGGGGACTTTTATCGTAACAGTCAAGCGATTCTTTGGTTCGCTAGTTCTTTCTCCAACATTGCCCTCCTCAAAATACAGCGACCCAAGCTCGGGAATTACTTGGGGAGTAACTTTAACATCCCATCCTTGAGGAGCGCTTACCTCAAATTTTATGTTCGTTATTGGAGCAGTTCCGGTGTTTTCGAGGGAAAGATAAGCGATTCCTTCCCTATCGGCTTTAATGCTCAGCATTGGTGTCTCTGGATACATCTCAAATTTGTATTCCCCGATAAGCTTCACCACTAGGTTTATCCTTTTCTCCAATCCAGAGGAGCTTTTAACGACAATAGTTAGATTATATTCCCCAGGCTGGGCATTGAAAGGTGGAACTATTCTTAAAGCAACTTCCTTGGATTCTCCTGGGCTGATTTTTATCTTTCTCATAGGGCTTTCCGCATAGTAAAATTCAGCTGACCATCCTTCCGGAACGTCAAAAGCTGAAAGCGAATACCAATCTTCTTCCTTTCCTAAGTTCTTTATGGTCAGTGCATACCTACCTATTGATCCTGCTGCAATTGCAACTGTGTCTCCATTTCCCTCAAGCTCGAAGTAGTAGGGGAGCTTTGTTAGGGTTATCTCCAAAGTTTTTTCCTCTCCATCTTCAACTGAAACTTCTTTTTCAACTAATTCATATCCCTCTTTTTCCACAAAAATTTTGTATTCTCCGGGTTTAAGCTCTATCTTGGCTTTTCCATAGCCGTCTGTCAAGGTAGTTTCGTCTCCAGTGCTAATTTTTGCTCTCTGTACAAAGTCGCCCTCCTCATCCTTAACGATCACGAGTATTTTTGCGGGCTCTCCTTTGTACGTCTTGTAGATAAAAACGCTCACGTTCTTTTCTATTCCGTTTATCGAGAACCCTATTTTATGCTCACCAAGCTCAGCATTTCTTGGAGCCTCTACAAAAAGAGTTATCTCTTGCTCTCCTTCCAAAAGAAAAGACTTGACTCTCTGGTTACCCATGAGGAAATATGCATTCCATCCAGCAGGTTTCTCTGTTACTTCCAGCTTTACAGCTTTCTCCTCTCCCCTATTTTTTATGATTATTGGGAATGTAACACTCTGACCAGCCTCAGTTTCAACACCAAGCATGGGAATTATAACATCAATGCCCGCATTTTTAACCACATCGAGGGTAATCTCGCTAATCTCTTCCCCAACTGCAAAGCGAATTCCCTTTTTTCCGCTCGCATCTTCGGAAATCTTTATAAAAAGAGTTAAAACAGCAGAAGCCTTGGGATTTAAAGCGATTTCATTGACCTCATATTTCCCACTCTCATCGAGAACTCTTACATCCCATCCCAAAGGCTTTGAGAGGATCTTTAGCTGTAAATTTAATTCCTTGTTGCCATTGTTGTAGACAGTTATTGGAATTTGGACTTCATCGCCAGCTTTCACCTTAAGCCCCCTGAAAGGATAGTAAACCTCATAATCCTTTCTCACCTTTCTGTCAACCTCAACATTAGCGTAGTAAACCCTCAAAACATCTTCTATGTATTCGAGGGCGAGTTTGTCGTAAACTCTGACAGAGTTTGCCCTTACCTCTATATCATCCCCGTTTATGCTCAGCAACACGCTTTCATTGCCTGAGTCCATCACCTTTAGAGAATAATCCCCTACTTCAAACGAAGCTCCGTTTTTAGGGGTTATCTCTTTGGTTAGAGGAGGCTTATACTGCAATGCAACAAAGACATCCTCGTTTTCAGCATTGTAGCTTCCAAGGACAACCCTTATGCTGCCAACTTCGGTAAGATTCCCCTGCCCAACAATTTTCTTTATTTCCTTATCCTCGTAGATTATAGCATACGGCTTCATTTCGTTCTTTTCCAAGGTGAGGTATATTTTGTATTCCCCTACAATCAGACTCTCTCCTATCTTTACCCTACCTTCAAACACCGTCACCCAGGGTTGGGCGCTCATGAAGGGAAAACTCGAAAGCAAGAGAACAAAAATAATCAAGGAGGCCCATTTTTTCATTTGACTCACCTCTTGTAAATAGTCCTCAAGAAAACGTCCTCCAAGCTTGGCTCTTCAACTTCAAGGCTCACAATTGTTATTCCCTTCCTTGCAAGAAGCTCTGAAAGCTGCTCCCTAATGTCCTCCTTTGCGAATATAATTGCCTTATTTTCGTTTATCCTTTCCATTCTTATAACTCCAGAAAGATCGATTTCCGGAAGTGCTTGCTTTGTCTCAACCTTTATCTCGTACCCTTCAAGTTCCATGAATTCTTTCTTTATTTCTTCAAGCGTTCCCAGTGCCCTAAGTTTCCCTTTGACTATTATACCGACTCTATCACTTAACTCCTCTACTTCACTGAGTATATGAGATGAGAAAAACACCGTTTTTCCTTTTTTGCGTTCTTCTCTAACGATGCTTTTTACTAGGTAAGCCCCTTCCGGGTCGAGGCCGCTTGTGGGCTCGTCCAGTATCAGCACTTCGGGATCGTTTATAAGTGCTTGAGCCAGCAAAAGCCTCTGCTTCATACCCTTCGAAAAGGTCTTGACTTTTCTATACCTTGCTTCCCACAGTCCTACAAGATTTAAAAGTTCTTCAATGCGCTTTTCCTTCTCTTGTTTTGAAAAGCTGTAAAAGTTTGCAAAGAACTCCAAGTTCCTCCATGCTGTCAATTCTTCATAGAGAGTTGCATTTTCTGGAAGAAAGCCTATTCGCTCTTTGACTTTTATGGGCTCTCTGAAAACGTCATTTCCAAGTATTCTCACAGTACCTTTGTCTGGGATTACAAGCCCAAGCATACTCAAGATAGTGGTCGTTTTACCCGCTCCATTTGGACCCAAAAATCCAAAAATTTCCCCTTTGTAAACTTCAAAGCTCAGTTCATCAACGGCTTTGAAATCTCCATAGCTTTTGGTGAGGTTTTCAACTTCTATGGCTTTCATAATATCACCTCAGCTCCATTTTCATAAACTTTGCATAGGCTATTGCAAAAGGCAAGAGAAACATAATTACCAAGGCTACAATGTTTTTCCATGCAATTCCAATTGCCTCCAGGTACGAAATATTTGAAGGCTTTAATGTGAGTGAAAATCCCCCAGAAGCTAATAATTCAGAGAATTCAGATATAGAAACCCCATACTTAATCGCGTTTAGTATGTTGTCCATATGGTAACCTGGGACTGGTGAGAGCAGGAGATAAACTTTCTTTAGTGCCTCTTGTAGGACTATTGGATTAGTAGGGGCAACTCCCTCTCTCAAGCTCATTAACACAACAAGGGTCGAAGCAACACTTGGGTAGACAATTTCAAGGAATATCGGCAGAATTACCGCCACTATTATTGCTGTTGAAGGTTTTTTTATGAATGTGGAAAGCAGAAAGCCTAAGGAGAGATAGACAAGCGAAAACAGCACAAAAAATGGCAACATTTTTACGAAAGTTGCTACAAATTCTGAGCCTAACGGAACACCAAGTATTAACAAGAATGCAATGCTCCCTATTGCAAATATTAAAAATGCCATTATAACTACTGCCATTCTGCCAAGGAACTTTCCTAACAAGTATTGATCTCTATAAATTGGATGACTCAAAGTGACTTTAATAGTTCCTCTTTCAACTTCCCTGTTTATAGCATCAGCCCCAAAAATTGCTCCAAGTATCGCAAGAAAAAGCATCATTGAGGAAATTTGAGAGTTCTGAGCAGCGTTTAAAGCCATATCAGTGTCTAAAAGCCCTATTCTCATTATAGTACTCTTTATCCAGTACGCATACCCTGCTCCAGTCATCAAAAACACGACAAGTACTATGAGCAATCTCTTTGTCTTTATTCCCTCATAGATTTCTTTCATGGAAACGTTCAAAATTGACGACATTTTTCTCACCTCATTGTTTTGTAATTACTTAATTGAATTTAAATTTTACCATCTAAAATTTAAAAATTTAAATTTTTTATGGCATTGGCATTGATTAGGTTTTCAACTTCTATGGCTTTCATAATATCACCTCTTGCATTTACTTAATCTCCATCTTGAGGAATTTTACATACGAAGCAGGGAGGAGAAGCAAAGAAATTAGAGCCAATACCAGAGCATTTTGCCAAATTAAGCTCAAACTCTCCAATATGGATCTCTCCTCGACTACAGCCTCTTCGTAAGCTAAGGCAGAGACTATTTCACTTATTTGGGTTTTCCCGCCGAACAATATTCTAACTATCTCCTGGTAGTGATAGTTTGGCGAAACGTAGAGAATTTTCTCTGTAGTTGTTGTTATTTCACTCAGCCACTGCTGGTAAGCCGGATCTTTGATAATCAATTCTTCAAGCTGTTCTTCGGTAAGATTCGACGTATCTTCGGGAAGATTAGGAAGGGGTGGGAGCCCAACAAGAGCAAATGCAACTACACCAGCAATTGCTGAAAGAAGAAAGCTGAAGAATACAAAAACAAATATCCCCATTACAATAGCGTTTTTGGGTTTTTCTATAAAGGTTGAGATCAATACGCCCAAACTTAGAAAACTTATTCCATAGAGCAAGCTAAAGGGAAAGGTTACCAGAAACATCATTAAATCCGTTTTGGTAAGCGAAACGCCTAAAACAAGAGCAAATGCCACTGTCAGAACATAAAACAGTCCTAAAGAAGCTCCAAGGGTTAAGATTCCTCCTAAAAATTTCCCAAGGAGTATTTGATCTTTGTACACGGGCTTTGAAGCCATTACCTTTAAGGTTCCGCTCTCTTTTTCTCCATTTATTGCGGTTGCTCCCAAAAGAACGCCCATAAGGGCTATTGAATAGTTAAAGGCGTTGGAGAAGCTTGAGAGGAATAGCATTTGAAAAGGAGTTTTGTACATCCCTGTGCTCATTCCAAGTTTTCTTGAGCTGTATATCATCCCCAAGGAGAGTATTACAAAAAGCGCTGTCATTACTTGGAATTTCCTCGTTTTGATGCCTACTTCAAAATCCTTCACTGCAATGTTCATTACTTTCATGGTGACCACCAAGTCTGATAGCAACTCATATACTTAAAACTATTACTATCTTTAGTTTTATTAATCATTCAAAAAACAGAGTAAAAAGCAAAATAAAACAAAATCAACAATAGAGGGATTGTCAAATGAAAAAGAAAAAGCAGATTTCACTCTTTTTCCAATATAACAGCTGTTCCATAGGCAAAAATTTCTGCAGCTCCAGAGGCAACTGCCGATGTCATAAACCTGACCCCAATAACTCCATTAGCCCCCATTTCCTTTGCATGTTGAATCATTCTCTCAAGGGTTACCTCCCTAGCCTCTGCGAGCATCTCTGTGTACTCCTTTACTTCACCACCGGCAATATTCCTTAAGCCGGCCAGTATATCCTTTCCAAGGTGCTTTGCCCTAACGGTTGCTCCCCTCGCGATTCCAAGAACCTTAACAACCTTATATCCCGGGATATACTCCGTTGTGGAAAGAAGAAATTCTTCCATATCTATCACCTCAATACTTCGAACTTCGAGGTAAAGTTGTATTCTAAAGCTTAAATACTTTTCTGGGATAATAAGAAGGGTGAAAAAATGGAGCTCACACATGTCGATGAAAAGGGCGTAAAAATGGTTGAGATTGGGCACAAAGATGTAGTATTCAGAAAAGCTATTGCGAAGGGCAGGATAAGGCTAAAACCGGAAACCATAAGGCTAATCCAGGAAGGAAAAACAAAAAAGGGAAACGTAATAGCTGCTGCCCAGCTAGCTGGAATTTTAGCCGTAAAAAAGACTCCTGAACTTATTCCTCTCTGCCACCCAATCCCTCTCACAGGGGTAGATATATCCTTTGAATTTGGGGAAGACTACATAGAGGCAACATGCGAGGTAAGAGCATATTACAAAACGGGCGTTGAAATGGAAGCGCTAACAGGTGTCAGCGTTGCGCTCCTCACAATATGGGATATGGTTAAAGCCGTAGAGAAAGATGAGAGTGGCCAGTATCCTTTTACAAAGATAGAAGACATCAGAGTCGTTGAGAAGGTAAAGGAGTAGGGTTTATAAAATCTGTTAGGGGTTTATCGAGAGATGAAGCTCAACAGTGAAGCGAGGGAGATATACAGGGGTATAAAAGAGGAGATAAAGAAGAGAGTCCAGCTAAAAGAAAGCCTAAACTATCTTGAAGAATTCTCCCTAACGAATGATAAGGAGGAAATACTGAGAAGGCAGAGATATCTGCAGGAAGGCTTCTCAAAAATTAGAGATGATCTGAAGCCGGTTCTTTCAAAGATAAAGCCAATAAGGTTCAGAAAGGAATATCTCCACGACAGGCTTCTTGTAGTCAGCGAGGAAGAGTTCGAAAGGGCAAAAAGCCTCGACATCTGCGATGTTTCTCTAAAACCAGAGGAAGGTTATGAGATAATACTGAGCACCAATAGCTATGGAATTGAAGTGGAGCTTTCCATTGGTGAAATAGCCCCAGAGCTTTACATACTTCCACTATGGGAAAATCGAGAAACCCTCAAAGCCCTCGCTACCATAGGTAAGCTTACAAACTCTCCTTCCGTTGCAGAAGAAATCCTGACAGAACTGAAAAAACTTGAGCCAGTTATGAAAAGGAAAGAACTTCTTGAGAACCTTGATGAGATAATTAGACGCGAAGAAGAGAGGCTAAACTCCAAAATTGAGGAAAGGTTAAAGGAGTTCAGCCTAACCCTCAGCGGAAAGGAGCTTTTGGAATTCCTGAGGGAACTGAAAGACGGGAATTATGGGGCGATATTCTCCCATTTCTCTCAGGTCGAAAACGAAATCCTTGGAGAAATACGGAAAAGCGAGGAGAGGCTCAGTGAACTGCTCAACCTTGATGTGGAAGTGTTTTCAAGAGAAAACCTGTATCCCGTGGAAGTTTCTCCGGAGACAGTTGAATTCCTGAGGGCAGAACTCGAAAGGGAGATAAAGGTTGAAACTTATCTGACAAGCCGTGAAATTCTAAAGAGAATAAAGCACATAATCCCAAAATTAAAGGAAGAGCTCCAAAGGGCTTACGAACTTGAATTTTTGAGGGCTGTGAAAGAATTCACCAAGGGGTTTGTCTTTCCGGAAATTGCCAGCGGCGGAATCGCTTTTATAAACGGTAGGCATCTGTTCATTGAGAATCCCCAGCCGATTAGCTATGTTGTTGGAAGCATCGCGAACTTTGAAGGCACGAATGGAGAGAGAATTGTAATCTTAACGGGAGCCAACAGTGGTGGGAAAACATCTCTGCTTGAGACTATTACTCAGATAGCCATCCTTGCCCACATAGGATTCCCGGTTCCGGCAAAGAAAGCATGGGTTGAGCCGTTAGATGAGCTGTTTTTCTTTAGAAGGAAGCGCTCATCTTACGGGGCTGGTGCGTTTGAAACGGCTCTAAAAGCCTTTGCACGCTCGCTCACAAGGGATGGCAAAAAGTTAATCCTCATAGACGAGTTTGAAGCCATAACGGAACCCGGTGCTGCAGTTAAGATTATTGGAGAGCTTTTGAAAATAGCCTACGAAAAAGGTTTTTACGTTGTTATCGTCTCGCATTTAGGGGAAGACCTAAAGAGGGAGCTGCCCTTTGCAAGGGTTGACGGTATTGAGGCTAAAGGCCTGGATGAGAACCTCAACCTGATAGTGGACAGACAGCCCAAGTTTGGAAAGCTTGGAAAGAGCACTCCAGAGCTGATAGTGGAAAAACTGGCAAAGAAAAAGCGCGGAAAAGAGAAGGAGATTTTTGAGAGAGTCCTGAAGGCTTTCAAAGGCTAACCCTTCACCCAGCTCCTTTCTCTGTATCTTCCCCTGCTCTCGATTTCTTCCAGCTTTGCTTCGACCTCTTTTCTCTTTTCTGTGCCTCTAATCTCTTCATAACCGTTTAAAACCTCTTCAAACCCCTTCTCAAACCACTTGTAATGTGTGCTCTCCATAGCCCTTCTGAGGAGATGCAGGTCAACTCCCTGAGCTTCAAGTGTTGCATCGAACTCGGCAAGACCGAAGTCAATGAAGTAAACCTTTCCTTCTCTGAAAATCATATTTGAGGTAGTCAAATCGCCGTGAACTATGCCCGCTTCATGGAGCTTTCCTATCTGCCTGCCGATTTCCCTGCAGATTTTTAGGCGCTCTTCCATCGGGATGCTCTCAAGCAGTTCCTTTAGTCTCTCACCTTCAATGTACTCCATGACTATTTTCATGTCCTTTAGGTCAACTTCATACACGTAGGGAACATTAACCCCAAACTCTTTTGCCCGGTGAAGGATTCTTGCTTCTCTCACGGTTCTCTCTTTTCTAAGTTTTTCGTCAATCTCCTTGATCCTATAACGCTTTGGTATGCGGTGTTTTATTATGACTTTCTCCCCATTAAACGGGAAGTAAAGCTCCTCAAAGCCTGCCAGATAAATCTTTGCTTCTGCTCCCTGTTTTATCAGCTTCATGTGCTTCACCCATTTATCTCAAGTGCCTGAATAACACCATGAGCATCTTCAAATACAAGCCTGATAGAGATAACGTCTTCAATTTTTAGCACTAACAAGGCATTTCCTCCTTTAAGTACCAGCTTGGCCTCATCGATCTCATTTTCCTCAAGTTTTTTCATGGCATATTTAAGCTTTTCATCTTTACTCTCGAGCATATCATCTAGAAGAGATGCTCTGTTTTCTATTTCAATGTCCAACAGTTTGTAGTCTGAAACCTTCTCTAAGAACTCCTTGAGCTTCTTAATTTCTTTAATGAGATAGACCCTAGGCTCTTCCATACCCACAACACCACTTGTATTTTGTTTTGTAAGTGTATTAAAGTTTCTCGAACATTTGACAAAAGGTTTAAATATTATGTCAACTTACATAGGTTGACAAGAATTCAATGGTGAAGTGAATGAAGCTTGAGGACTCATGGCCTATAACCCTCTAGGAGTTTCAAGGATTTTTGTAATATTGGGATATTCTCTAATGATTGCGAGTTTAATTCTTCAAGTCCGCGTTGTAGAGCTTACTTTTGGTGGACTTACTCTTTTTGCACTCTCTAGGGGAGGGGGTATAGAGATTAAAGAAGATGGACTTGTTTTAAAATATCTTTTCTGGAAGGTTAAAATACCTTTTGAGGAAATCAAAGAGGTAATGCTTGCGAATGAGCTCAGAGAAGCCAAATTATTTAGATACAACTGGAAAGATGCAGGACTTGTAGTGTTGCTCTTTATTATAACCCTCATCAAAGCGCCATGGAGAGAATTCCCTCTCCTTTTTCTCTGGATTTTTGTCATTTATGTTGCTTATTTCTTGTATCTCTTTGTTCCAATCTATAAAATTTGGGAAGACTTCGGGAAAATCTTTTTGGGTATTGTAGTGTTGCTTCCCATATTTTCCACCTTAGTTGGTGAAAACCCAGTTCTTGGAGTATTTCTTGGAATTGTATTTCTCGTGTTTATCGTTTTCTGGACAAGATTCGACTACATAATTGTCAATACTGTGGGAAAAGGTATTATCGTAATAGGATGCCCCGATGGAAGAAAAGCTATCAAAATGTTTATGGGTGTTAGAAATGAAGCTTGAAGGCATTAGGCCATCAAATTTTAGCGGAGTTCCAGCTCTAATGGCAATCTCTGCACTTGTGATGATACTTGGAGGGATAGAATTCTCCTCATTGTGGATGGGAATTACTGGCTGGGCTCTTATCTTTGCTTCATGGGGAGTATCAGCCAAAATTGAAAACAAAACCTTAGTTCTCAAGTATGCCTTTGGGTTGCTACCTATAAAGCTCAAAGGAGATGATATTGATGAGGTTTTAATCCTGAACAGAGTGGAAAGGGGTGTTCTTTTAAGGCATTTCCCTATAGTTGGAATCGCTTATATGGGGGCACTTGTCTATGCGTTATACCGTTATTCCACATTTCCGGAGAACCTTCTGCTGGGGTATTACCTGGGAGCCCTTGGGATAATTGTAATCTCAAGTTCTGTACTGCTCTCAATGGCAGTACCAACTGGGAAAACACGTCATAAGCTTCTTGCAACAGTCGCTATTTCTATTGCTGGTGCATTTCTTCTATGGCTTAAGACTCGTAAAGCAGAAATGGTTCCAATGATAGCAGTCTTAGCTATGATAACTCTTTTGATAGTATACGATATCGACACTGAAGACCACATCGTTTTGAAAACAAAGAAAGGCAAATATCTCTTAACCTCTAACGCTCCCAGAGATAAAGTGGAAAGAGCAATCAAGGCTATCATGGAGGTTTTAAGTGATGATTAGGCTCCCGGAAAGCATGGAAAGAATCTGGACTATGAAGGCAAAAGGGATGAGAGAGATAGAAATAGCAGAAAGTCTTGGAATTTCAAGACAGGCTGTAAACAAATCTTTGAAAGAGGCTAAAGCTAAGCTCTTTGAGGCTTTCTTTTCCCTAGCTGAGACATTTTCGTGGGAAATCGTAAGAGTAAACGCCGAAAAGGGATTTATGGTTGCAAGAGGGAAATGCGGAGGCAGAGCAACAAGGGTTTACGCGTTCTACATACCGGAGAAAGGGATAATGGCATTTTTTGACAATGAGATTCCGGAGTTTGTTCTTCAACATGCTTTGGAGTTCGGCATTATTAAAAAACCAGACAAGAGGGAACTGATAAATGCTTTGGAGAGCTGACTAATCTCTCTTCTTTCTGATTCCCCTCTCAAAATCTAGGAACTCTCTTATTTTTGCTTTTCCTTTGGTGATCTCGATGAGGTAGTTTATAAGCTCCTCTTTTTTCTCTGGCAACACTCCAGCCACAAATTTGACTTCGACATTGAATTCTCTCTCGAAAATTTCTGCCTCGAATTTTTCAATTGCTTTTTCAACTGCGTTGTAAAGGTTGTACGGAAAAACTATTTCAATTGGTTCTTTTTTGATGACCTCTATTATTCCCGCTTTTTCAAGGGCCTCACTTGCCGTCTCGCTGTATGCCTTTATCAATCCTCCATAGCCAAGCTTTGTTCCGCCAAAATACCTCGTTACAACGACCACAACGTTTTCCAGACCCTTGTATTCAAGAACCTTAAAAACAGGCTTTCCGGCACTTCCCCTTGGCTCTCCATCGTCATCATAGTGAACGAGAAGTGTGTTCCCCTCTCTAACCCTATAAGCGGAAACATTGTGCGTCGCATCTGCGTGGGCTTCCTTGACTTTTCTAATGAACTCTTTGGCCTCTTTCTCTGATTTTACTGGCATGGCATAGCCGATAAAGAGAGAATCCACATAGAGCTTTTCAACCTTCCCAAACCCTCTAATTGTCCGATATCCCTCCATGGAAGAGAATGGACAAACACTCTTTAATAATCTTTTGCGTTCCTCTTCTTTGTAAGTTAGGCAAAACTTCTGCCCATTTATTGGCTACTATTCAAAATTTTTCATCAAATTCAGCCTTTTAAGTAGAAACGTTTTTATAGAGTACTAACGAAAGGTTCTTGTTTAACATAACGGAGGTAATTGAAATGATGGTAGGACAAGGTGGACAGCCTGTTGTTATTCTCCCCGAAGGAACCCAGAGATACGTTGGAAGGGATGCCCAAAGACTAAACATTTTGGCCGCTAGAGTCATAGCGGAGACCGTAAGAACCACCCTTGGTCCAAAGGGTATGGACAAAATGCTTGTTGACAGCCTTGGAGACATAGTCATCACAAACGACGGTGCAACGATTTTGGAGCAAATAGACGTTCAGCACCCTGCAGCTAAAATGATTATTGAAATCGCAAAGACCCAGGACAAGGAAGCCGGAGATGGAACAACCTCAGCCGTTGTAATTGCGGGAGAACTCTTAGCAAAGGCTGAAGAGCTTTTAGATCAAAATATCCACCCAAGCATAATTATTAAGGGTTACACCCTTGCAGCCGAGAAGGCTCAAGAGATACTTGACAGCATGGCAATCTCAGTTGAACCAGACAATGAGGAAATCCTCATAAAAATAGCCTCAACTTCAATAACCGGTAAGAATGCTGAAAGCCACAAAGAGCTTTTGGCAAAACTTGCTGTGGGGGCAGTTAAACAGGTTGCCGAGAAGCTTAACGGCAAATACGTTGTAGATATTGACAACATCAAGTTTGAGAAGAAGGAGGGTGGAAGCGTAAGGGACACCCAGCTCATCAGGGGTGTCGTAATCGACAAGGAGAGAGTCCACCCAAGAATGCCAAAGAAAGTTGAAAACGCCAAGATTGCACTTATCAACGATGCCCTCGAAGTTAAAAAGACCGAAACAGACGCAAAGATAAACATCACAAGCCCAGACCAGCTCTACGCATTCCTCGAGCAGGAGGAGAAAATGCTCCAAGAGATGGTGGAGCAAATAGCCGCAACAGGTGCTAACGTTGTCTTCTGCCAGAAGGGAATTGATGACCTAGCACAGCACTACCTCGCAAAGCACGGTATCTTGGCAGTTAGAAGGGTCAAGAAGAGCGACATGGAGAAGCTTGCCAAGGCCACAGGTGCAAAGATCGTCACAAACGTCAAAGACCTAACAAGCGAAGACCTCGGTTATGCCGAGCTTGTTGAGGAGAGGAAGGTTGCTGGCGAGAACATGATATTTGTTGAGGGCTGCAGGAATCCAAAGGCCGTCACAATCCTCATCAGAGGTGGAACAGAGCATGTGATCGACGAAGTCGAAAGAGCCCTCGAAGACGCTATCAAAGTCGTCAAGGACGTCATGGAAGACGGTGCAATCTTACCAGGAGGAGGAGCTACAGAGATTGAGCTTAGCATCAGACTTGATGAGTTTGCAAAGCAGGTAGGAGGCAAGGAACAGCTTGCAGTTGAGGCCTTTGCCGAGGCTTTGAAGATCATTCCAAAGACCCTCGCAGAGAACGCAGGGCTTGACACAATAGATGTCCTTGTTAAGGCCATAAGTGAGCACAAGAACAAAGGAAAAGCAATCGGTGTAGATGTCTTCGCTGGAGAGCCAGCTGACATGCTCGAGAGGGGAGTCATTGAGCCAGCGAGGGTTAAGAGGCAGGCCATAAAGAGCGCAAGCGAAGTTGCAATAATGATCCTCAGAATCGACGACGTCATAGCTGCAAAGCTTTCAAAGAACGAAGGCAAAGGCGGAGAAGGAGACATGGGTGGAATGGGCGGAATGCCCGGCATGATGTGATCTTCTTTTCTCAGATTTTTACTTTTCTATCCAATTAAAAATGAAATTCATCAGAGGAGTTTAATAAAAAAAGAAGAAATCATCCAAGCACTGAGAGCAGAACTCCAGCTACGACTGCGGTTCCTATAACTCCAGCAACGTTTGGTCCCATTGCATGCATTAGTATGAAGTTTCCGGGGTCTTCTTTTGCAGCGATCCTTTGAACAACCCTAGCACTCATTGGAACTGCTGAAACTCCTGCTGCACCGATCATTGGGTTTATCTTTCCACCGCTGAGCTTCATCATGAGTTTACCAAGCAATACTCCTCCAGCTGTTGCTGAAGCAAATGCCACAACACCAAGGAGGAGGATTTTTATTGTGCTTAAGGTTAGAAAGCTCTCTGCCTGCATTGTCGAACCAACGCCAAGCCCTAGGAATATTGTAACAATGTTCATCAGCTCTTCTCTTGCGGCTTTGCTTAAACGCTCAACAACACCGCTTTCCCTGAAGAGGTTGCCGATCATGAGCATTCCAACTAGGGGAGCTGCTGAAGGCACGAGAAGACCGATGATTATCATTGAAGCTATTGGAAACAGTATCTTTTCCCTCTTTGAAACTGGTCTTAACTGCTCCATTCTGATTTTCCTTTCCTCAGGGGTTGTAAGAGCCTTGATAACGGGAGGCTGGATGAGCGGGACAAGGCTCATGTAGGAGTAAGCAGTCACTGCAGTCGCACCGAGTAAGTGAGGAGCGAGCTTTGTAGTTAGATAAATCGTCGTTGGGCCGTCAGCACCACCTATGATACCTATCGAGGCTGCCTCCTGAAGGTTAAAGCCCAACGCAATCGCGACAAGCATCGCAACGAAAACACCAATCTGTGCTGCTGCTCCAAGCAGTGCGGTCTTTGGATCGGCAATCATTGGACCGAAGTCTGTCATTGCTCCAAGCCCAAAGAATATCAGTAATGGGACGACCTCTGTGTCGATAAGGTAGTGCTTTATAAGGTAGAACAGTCCCGGATGGTGTGGGTCAGCGCTCAAAATGCCTGTTAGCGGGAGATTTACCAGTACGGCACTTGCTCCAATCGGAAGCAGCAATAATGGCTCCATCTCATACCTTATAGCCAGATAGATTAGGATAAACCCGACAAGTATCATTATCACATTTCCTACTGTTAAGTGAAAGAGACCTATGTTGGCAAAGAAGTCAAGTATTGCCTGTTCAAGCCCCATTTTCCATCACCCGAGTTCTATTAGTGGTTGGCCGGTATCTACTGTATCGCCCTCTTTAACGAGGATTTTCTTAACAACACCATCCTTTGGAGAGGGAATCTCGTTCTCCATCTTCATTGCCTCAAGCACAAGCAACCCCTGACCAACCTTAACCTCATCACCCTCCCTAACCAAAATCCTAAGCACCTTACCCGGCATTGGTGCTGTAACAACATTTTCACCAGCCGGCACTGGAGCAGAAGAAACCCCAACCGGCGCTGAAGGTGCTGGAGCTGGCGCAGGAGTAGCGACAGGAGCACCAGCCTGAACAGGAGCTGCCGAAGGAGCTTGAAGGGCACCCATTGGTATTCCAAGGTCTTTGGCTTCAATTTCATAGCTTTCTCCTTCAAAACTGACTTTGAACTTCCCGCCACCGAGTTCTTCAACTTCAACCTCGTAGGGAACGCCATCAACAATGACCTTAACTTTACCTTTCATTATCACCATGCCCCCATTTCATAATTAAAGTTCTCAACTTCCTCAAGTTGGGTTTGGACGCCATATAAACGCCAAACATCGGAAGGTTTCTTTTTAAACGGCAAAGGCCTGAGCTGGGCGTTTTTCTCCGCTATGTAGGCCAAAACCGCAGCAGTGATTACAGCAAGCTTCTTGGGCTCAATTGAAGGCTTCTCTTCGGCGATGACCTTTTCTTCTTTCTCTTCTTTGGGTAAAGGCTTAACTTCCACAGGCTTTTTTCTTTCAATCAGCGCTTTCTCTAGATGGCCTATTCCGTACATTGCCAAGGCGAGCAGTGCCAGCACTAGGAAAACCACCACAACACCCAAAATGGTAATATAAAAGCCCTCAAGGAAAAACTCCACTGTGACCATCTCTCGCACCTCACAGCGGTATGTTGCCGTGCTTCTTCGGTGGAAGCTTTACACGCTTGCTCTCCAAAGCTTCCAACGCCATGATTATCTTTCCTCTTGTCTCTGCTGGGTCGATAACGTCGTCTATGTAGCCTCTGCTTGCGGCCACATATGGGTTAGCGAACTTCTCTCTGTACTCCCTTATCTTTTCCTGTCTAACCGCTTCTGGGTTCTCTGCGCTGGCAATTTCCTTCCTGAAGATAATGTTCGCTGCTCCCTCTGGGCCCATAACGGCTATCTCAGCTGTTGGCCAGGCAAAGACAAAATCTGCACCGAGGTGCTTGCTTCCCATTGCTAAGTAAGCTCCACCATAAGCTTTCCTTAGAATTACTGTAACCATCGGAACTGTTGCCTCTGAATAAGCGTAGAGTACCTTTGCACCGTGCCTTATGATTCCACCGTATTCCTGCTGAACTCCGGGTAAGTAACCGGGGACATCAACGAGGGTGACTATCGGGATGTTAAAGGCGTCACAGGTTCTTACGAACCTTGCTATCTTGTCGGAGCTGTCTATGTCAAGAACTCCAGCAAGGTGGATTGGGTTGTTTGCGACTATACCAACTGTCTGCCCGTTCATTCTTCCAAAGCCCACAACTGCATTTGGAGCGAAGTATGGAAGTACTTCGAGGAAATCCGGATTTCCGTTGGCATCTCTATCAACAATCTCATAGATGACCTGCCTCACATCGTAACCTTTGTTGGGATCGTCGGGAACTATCTCATAGAGCTTTTCACTCTTTCTGAAGGGTGGGTCGTTGGTCGGGTATCTTGGTGGCTTTTCCATGTTGTTTGATGGAAGGTAACTTAGCAACTTTCTTATGAGCATGAGAACTTCTTCATCACTCTTGCCTATTAAGTGGGCCTGTCCGCTCTTTTGAGCATGAATCATTGCACCACCAAGCTGAATTGGAGAAACTTCCACACCAGTGACGGCCTTTACTACCTGAGGACCGGTAATGAACATATAGCTTGCAGGATTGTCGACCATGAGAATAAAGTCGCCTATAGCAGGACTGTAAACTGCTCCACCTGCACAGGGACCCATGATAGCAGTAATCTGTGGAACCACTCCACTCAGAATCGTGTTCATCTTGAAGATTTCACCATAGCCCTTAAGGGAGTCAACACCCTCCTGAATTCTTGCTCCACCGGAGTCGTTGAGACCTATTACCGGAGCACCTGCTTCCAGAGCAAGCTCCATGATGCGCTTTATCTTTGCGGCATGCATTTCTCCAAGAGAACCACCCATAACAGTGAAATCCTGGGCGTAGACGAAGACGAGCCTGCCATCGATGGTTCCGTAACCGGTAATAACTCCATCTGCAGGCAGTTCCATCTTGTCGAGGCCGAATTCTGTGCCGCGGTGTTTTACGAACATTCCAAGCTCCACGAAGCTTCCCGGATCAAGGAGCTTTTCGATTCTTTCTCTTGCTGTAAGCTTCCCTTTTTCGTGCTGCTTTGCGATTTTTTCTTCTCCACCCATCTTAAGAATTTTCTCCTTCTTTTCATAGAGTTCCTTCACTTTTTCTTCCATAGTCATAAGAGCTGCCCCCATAACCATTGGTTAACTAAGTTGTAGTTTGTAAACCCCTTTAAAAGGATTTTCATAGTCGTAAAATGTCTAAAAGAATACATGCACACAAATAAAAGAGTGAAAAAGAGCTCAGAGGTGCTCTATTGGTGTTTCAGCACCACAGGCTTCACACTTCAAGAAGTGGAAGCGATCTCTCTTGAGGATCTTCGTGTCTGGAGAGCCACATACGGGACAGATGACGTACTCTTTGAGGTATTTCTTCATTTTGTTCGCTATGAGGTATGGGGTAAAACGTCCCTGCAATACAACCCTTCTTCCTTCCAAGACACCTGCTGTGGCAACTTCCCTCAGGATAAACTTGAGCAGGTGGTTCGGATCCCTGTTCATTGCCTCAGCAATGTCTCTAAAGTTCTCGATTATTGTCTTGTTACTTTCAATTGTCACGATTGCAGCGGGAACCTCAAATCTCGATGTATGGTGCTTAACGTTCTCGGGAAGTTCGTCATATGCTTTTTCCAAAAGCTTCTCATAATCATAATAATCGTACTCCATTTTTCTCACCTCGCTATAAGGTTCTATCTCTGCCTTATTAATCTTTTCACAAAACTTTGTAGTAGCCCGAGCGCGGTTCATATATCATTGAGTTCGCTTTGAGTTCTTCCAATATTTTCTCAACTTCACTCTTTCCTATTCCGTGTTTGCTGGCCTCTTTTATTATCTCTTCCCTAGGGGCCCCGTAGTCTTCCAAATCCTGAAGCTCTTTTATTATATTGAGAATCTTGTCCATCTTGTTGATTTTCTTTGAGGATTTTCCAATCTCCAAGATGCTGACATCAATGTTTCCTTCTTCGTCCATTGCCGTTTTCCTAAGTGTATACTCCATGAGCTCAATGGCAGCTCTGGCGTCTTCTTTTGTGACAATCTCACTGAGCCTCATTTTTGCATGAGCCTCGCTAAGCCTTATGAGGGCCTCAAGCTGTCTTGCAGTGATTGGAATAGGCTTAATTCCTTCCTCGTCGCCTCCTCTCCCCACTGTTCTTCTCATCTTAACATAGTAGCGCTTGATTTCCTCCATTGCCTCCTTGCTGAGCACCGGTTTGATATTCTTTCTTGCATAGGCTATGTACTTTTTAATAAGATCGTGGGGTATCTTCGGAGTAATTGCCTCAGCTTCGCCCTTTCTGACCTTAAGTATGTGCTCGGCTATCTCAGAGTCAAGTTTTTCGTCTGGCTCATCGAGAAGAACGAATATAAGGTCAAATCTGCTTAGAAGTGTTGGAGGCAAGTCCACTTGCTCTGGAAGAGGCTTCATCCTGTTGAACCTTCCATATTTGGGATTGGCCGCGGCTATAACCGTGGTTCTTGCGTTCAGCGTCGCGGTGATTCCCGCCTTTGATATACTAACGGTCTGCTGCTCAAGGGCCTCGTGTATGGAGCTCCTATCCCTATCGCTCATCTTGTCTATTTCGTCAATGCAGTTGTGCACAATTATTCCTTCGGCTACAAAGTTATGATAAACAGGCACGTAAAGATCGTAAACATGCCCTTCATATGGTATCCTCCCTACCTCCACAATTTCGTCAAGGAAGTAGTCTCTTCTTGCTAGGATTTCAAGCTTAAATTTTATTTCCGGGCTGAGATAATCCGAAAGTCTCTCCAGAAGTTTATGGATTTGTTTCCTAGTTGGAACACGGATGCCTTTGGAGTACTCATAGATAATACTCCAAAGACCTTTTTTCAGGAGAATTGAAGCTGGTATTTCCTCTCTTATCCTCCTCGCAATTTCTTTGACAGGTTCTGAGGGCAATTTGTCGCTTTTGGACGATATAAGGCGTTTAACTTCAGGGATTTCTTTGACCTTTATGCTGTAAGATTTCACAGCTTCTAAAAGGTTTTTAACGTCCTCCCTAGAGGTTATTTGTATTCTATTAACGTTTTCTCGTTTGTCTCTTACAATTCTGGCATACACGTCAAATCTCCTTAGGAGCATGGCAAAGGCATTATCTTTCCTGATATCATTAGATAGGAGGAATTCCACGTGGACAACTTCTCCTTTATCACTCCGCTTTATTGATACACAACCGTCTGAGTCCAGAGCCCCTGCAACAAATGCTTTAAGTGCCTCATCATCTAGCCCAAAGAGGTTCGTTAGATTGTCTTTTGTGAGGTACTCGTAGATGTAGCCGAGAAGAGGAGAATTTACTGAGAAGATTATGCTTTCACTCGAGATTTTGTTCCCTGCCAAGATGCTCGACGTAGTTCTCCTGTACTCTCTGAGTTTTTTGGGATAAAATAATGCAAAACTCTCTCTTAACCTTTTGAGCTGTTTTTCATTGACAAGTGATTGGGTTATCCGCAGTGTTACCCTATCTCCAATTCTTTGAATCCACCCGTCTCCGTACAGAAATCCAAAGAAATAGGCCATTTCTGGAGTTATATATGCGACCTTAAGCTTTTCTCTTCTTGAATATGGCCCATAAGCCAGGGGACGCTTCTTCCATTTTTCGTAAATGCCGAAATCTTTGAGTATTTTCCTGAACTTGCCAACCTTTATAGCTCCTCTCCCAGATAGGAAGTCTTTTGAAATACCGTAGTGCCTGTTGAATTCTGCAATAGACTTGAATCTTCTAAGAACTTCTTTTCTTAGCTCTTCTTTTTCTTCCTTGGTTAATTTAACCCGCCAGTTTTCAGGAAGTATGTCAAGGATGTGGATTTTCTCCTTCACCTCTGGGAGTTTGAGAGGAGCAACGACCGTATCACCCGGTTTAAACTCTCCCGCTTCTTTCCATTCTAATGTTTTACCATCAATGAGCCAGTGGTCAGGGGTAAGAAGGAGTTCATTACCCGAGCGGAATTTTAGCTTAACGAGTTCTCCTTTCCATTGTTTCTTCCGGATGATTGTTGCCAAAGAGTTACCAGTTTTCATTCTTTCAAGGTCTAATGAGACAACTTCGAAAGTATCTTCCTGAATATCCACTATCTCCCCGTTAGATTTGGCTTTGTAGGACTTTGCCTCATTAAATAACTCTTTTATTGGAAGGTATTTGCCGTTCACAAGCACTCTCGAATCTGGGTGAAGACATGCTATGCCCATATCGGCTAAAACAAGAACTCCAGCCTCCAAAACCCAGGAACCTGTTAATTCATCCCTCACTGCAGCAGCGGTATTATGGACTACGAATCCGTTAGCAATAAAGCTGTGGGAACCTTCAACGGTGATATCATAGACGTATTCGTAAAGACTTTTTATTCTCTTGCTCTCAGTGACTCTCTCAAAGAGCAACTCCGAGTTAACAAGCTTTCTGAGGAACTCTATTTTCTCGCGTATCTCCATTTCCTTTGCAGTCACGTCGCTTAAAATCCAGACAAGCTCTCTGTACGCTTTTTCATCTCTCTCTGCAAGGGCTCTTGCAACTTTTACAAGGAGTGCGTAGTCTATTTTTCTACTTCTATTCCTCTTGAACAGCTCGTAAAACTCTTCTCTCTTAAGCCCGATTTCTTTTGGTTCTATAACTTCACCAATTCTAACCCTGAGCCCATTGGGCAGTTCGACGGGAACTCTCTCGATATCAGCTTTCTCAAGGTTCCTAAGAACCCTTTTGAGGAGTCTTCTTGATATTGGACGTCCATGCTCAATGGCGGAGCCAAAGTTTGTGCCGTAGGTTTCTTCAATGCCCATTCCATAGAAGGTTCTTATCTTCCGGAGCAAGCCTCCGATACCAGGAACAACGTCGATGTTAGTGTCCCTTTTTGAGGCTCTTAGCTTTCTAACCAGTTCTTCAAGGCGGGCTTTCTTCTCGGGATGTTCAAACCCAATTTCCCTCGCAAAGTGAATGATGTTTTCACCATATACCTTGAGCTCCCATTTATCGTGTTTAGAAATAACTCTTCTTCCATTTATCTCACTAACATATCTTTTTCTGTTTTTCTTCCTTAAGTGGGAGACTATACCAAAGCGAAGAAGTGCCAGCTGAATCTTTTTAGCAAGCTTTTCACTTGTAGTGTCCAACTCTATGTACGATGATCCTCTCTTTCTTAGAACCACCGTTCCGTCGCAATCAAATACTCCCCTGAGATAGGCAGCTAAGACTTCTTTTGGTGCTGCAAAGAGTTCTGGTGGGATATCTACCTTTTCAGGCTTTGGTGAAAGCGGAATGCCCAGCTTTTCGAGAAGATGAGCAACTACCTTTGAATGAAAGCGCACTGCTGGAACTCTGTCCTCTTGCGCATTTTCCTTAGCTTCTATTCCAAAAAGATACTCAACTAGTTCCTTGAATTTTCTTCTCATTTCGCTGCTCCTGTTAGAGAATCTCACAGAAACTCCCCATCCTGCTCGGGATATCTCCCCATCTCCCGCAATTAGTCCAGCAAAATAAGCAAACTTCTCATCAAGGAGCTTGGGTATTCTGATTCTTTTTCCATCTTGAAGAGCAACCTCTCTGGGATGAATTGATGAAAGTGGCACTTCTGCAAGCTCAACAAGCTTCTTCAGATGTTTCATGGTAATGTTGCCTCTTGCTCCCTCATTCACCCAGTTATGATACAGCATATTCTCATTTACTCCAAGAATCTTTGCAAGTTTTCTCTTTGTTATGCCTTTTTCTTTTCTTATCTTCTCAATTAACCTTTTTACATCTTTTTTGATCCCATATAAAACGAGCTCATCAAGATCTTGGAGCATTTCGATAACATAAACCGGTTTCTCTTCAACTTCGATCTTTCTAAGTGTTAATACATAATCCCCTTGCCGAATATCCTGGGATTTCTTCCACTTGAAGTTGCCATCTTTGAATACCATCAATTGGGTCTCAGGAGTTGTTATAACTTCTTTTCCTGTATTTGTTTTTAACATGATAAGCTCTCTCGGGGATTTTAGTTTCCACACCTTGCTTATTGGCGATTTCTTGATTTTTCCTTCGCCGAACGAGAAGCCCTCTCCGAAATACGGAGCGTAATAAATACCCTCGGAGTATTGAATTGCCCCTACGTCTTTAATCCAGTCTTCAGTGAGCTTTCCAATCTCCCACGCACCGTTTTCTGTTATGATGAGGGAGTTCGGAGCAACACACAGACCCGCGGCGCTTGAGCTCTTCCCACTCGTATAGATAGCCCTCGGTGCTAAATTCGCCACATAACGGAGTATCTGGCTATTATGAACAAATATATCGTTAGCTATGAAGTTATGATGCTCGGGAACCTGAAGGTCATATACCCACGGGTGCTCTGGCTTGTACTCTTCTATCTCCTCGACTTTGTCCCAGAATATGTCGGAACTGGCAAGGAGCTTGAGAAGTTTAACCTCATGTGAGTTGGGTAGATGTGTTTCGAGAGTTCTGGCTATGGATTCAAGCTTTTCTCTAGTGGGCAATCTGTCTCCCAACTCGTAATGCAGATATGTGGAACGGTTTATCCCCATTTCCTTTTGAGTGAGTCCAGCTCTCGTTCTAAGCCCCTTGAGAAGACTGCTAACACCGGGAATAACGTCAACATTCGTGTTTGGTTTGATGTTCTGAGTCACTTTCTTGAGAGTTTCCATCTTTCTCTGAAGCCTGAATCCAATGACATCTCTGAACTTTATTGCATCCTCTCCAGTAATGAAAAGCCGATAGTATGTCTTTTTCGCATTCATCTTTCCGTTTGTTGCTTTATTTTTGACCTTGTGAAGTTGAGACTTGATTCCAAACCGCAGCAGCAGGTGCTGGATGCCCCTGACAAGTTCTTTTGATGCTGAGACAATCGTTATTTTTGGCCGTCCTTTATCAACAGTTCCTTCAGCATCGAAATATCCTCTGAGGAAGGCTTTTATGTCCTCATCCCGAGCACTAAACAGTTGGGGTGGGATCCTCTTTTCTGCAGAGTTACTGGAGATTTTAAGCCATTCAAGGAGGCTATAAAGCTCAACACTGGAGACATAGACTTCGTGAGCTGTCTTTCCATTGTGAGGACCCCTTACTTTTGGATTCAGCCCAATCCTGCTAAAATACTCCCTGACTTGCTCTATAAGCTCTTCGTCACTGTTGGTGAAGTAAAGAGTAGCACTGCCACCTCTCTTTTGGACGTGTCCCTCTCCCGTAATTAGCCCAATGATATACCAGAACTGCTCATCTGCGAACTCTGGAAGGGTAAGCCTGCTCTTTGCAGTCTTTGGTTTCTGAATAGGTGCCATGTTGAGATTTACTGGTTTCCCTTTTGCAGGAATGATCCTCGGAACTGCTATGAAATCTCCCACTTTCAGCTCTTCCGCTTTTCTGATCTTGAAACTTCCCTCATCGAAGATAAAGAAAGGATGTGTGGGCGTTACCTTTATCTCCCTTCCGCTCGCGGTCTTTATCCTGAACATTCTCTCTGGAGCAGTTCTCTTCCAGGCAATATTTGCCTTAACTCTCCTAACTTTTAGTGTTGAAGCATCAAGGGCATAGATTTCAAGGTCTATGGGTGCATAATAGCCATCGTCAACAACTCCGAGAGTTCCACTTTCCTTGGCTTTCTCTATGGCTTCATCAACAAGTTCTCCTATTGGTCTGATGCTTCCGTCTGCCAGCACGACTTTCGTATCGTAGTCAACACACTTGGCCACTCCAGGATCTCCCACGAGCAAAATATGGCTCTCTCCTCTTAGCCTTGTTCCATCAGGAAGTTGCTTCGTGTTTCCTCCAAACAGCGCGAGAGCAATTCCGAGTTTTTCCTTTTTCATTCCATAAATAGCAGGGGCAATCGAGTCGACTATTACATCAACGATATCTTTCCTTTTTGCAAGCTCCTTAATCTTCTGCTCATCCTCTGGAGTTATTTCGAGCTCTTCTATCTCCTTGCTTAACTGCTCCACGTAGTTTGCCTCTATTATCTTTCTGAATATCGGCCTCTTGTCCTTCTGCTCCAGAACAACCCTCATGATTCCGGTTATGACTACTCTATCTCCCGGCAGGGCAATATCCACAAGGTCATCAAGCAAAATCACATCAACAAAACGGGGCATTTGTCCACCTTTAAGGCTTTCAGGCTTATCCTGGAGTCTGAAGCTCTGGAAATTGAGAAAAGTACTCTTATCAACGTCAAGCTCAATGTTTCTGCTTCCACAGGCTTCACATTTGTTGGGCTTTATCAGCGTGGCATAGGGTTTTTGAAGTCTCACCATCTCCTGTCCACAGTCTTTGCAGACATAGACTGCTCTTGAAACAAAGGGCTTCACTTCAGTCATCCTCGTTATTATTCCCTCCACCTGGATGAATTTGTTTATGTGCTCACTCCCAAGCTCTTTCACGAGATAGCTCTTTGGCAAACCATAGAAACGGGCGTGAATTGGAAAAGGCTCCTTTCTGAAGAAATCCTCCTGAAGGACTATCTGAAGGGCATCTTCAGCTGCGAGGATGACTTCTTCGGGGTTGTCTATAAGCTCGCCAGCAAGTTCGGGGTCAAAAGCGTTCAAATGCTCCCAGTTTATCGCAATATGCCTTTTCGGAATGACGGTCAGCACGTCCCTTATTTCATCCAAATAAACCTTGTTCCCACTATCATCAGTGTACTCTCTAAGAAACTTCACAAACCTCTCTATCATCTCCTGCCTGTCCATCACTTCTCACCCAGCCACTCATTTCTAATCTGCGATATTTGGAGGTATATTCTCCTCTCTTCCAATGAGAGCCTGCTCAAGATTTCCAAGCTTCCCGGTCTGAACATTATTGCGTTGATTATCTTGTTAAAGCGAAGCCTTTTGAGGTACTCATATTTTCTCTTTAAATTGGAGAGCTTGGTCATTTTAGCACTCAAAACTTCGATATCCCCATCCGTCTTAGTTTTTACATAGTTCTCAAGGTAGTAAATGTAAAATTCAGCCCTCTCATACAGTCCTTCAGGAATTGATGTTATTGGCTCGCTGTTTTTTTCTTCATTTATAACCTTCTCAAGTTCGCGAATGATTTTCTCACTCTCATCTATAATCTCCACTACACCGCTCTCCCACAGTTCTTTAGCTTTCCAGTCTTCAACTAATGGGGTATCCCCTGGTTTCCAGCTTCCAAATGATTTTAACACCTTAACCGGGATCAATGCCCTGCCAACCAGCATCATCCTTCACCCTCTCATCGTATAGATTGTTGATGAACTGAAGTTCTTAAGCTTTAGCCCACCGAAGATAAAGATATAAACTCCTCATCCTTGACTATACAGAGGTGTGGACAAATGCTGATAGGGATAATGAGCGATACTCATGACAATCTTCCGGCTATAGCAAAAGCCGTTGAGCTGTTTAACAAAGAAAACGTTGACCTCGTGCTCCATGCAGGTGATTACGTGGCACCTTTTGTCAAAAAGGAGCTTTCAAAGCTAAATGCGCACTTTAAGGGAGTCTTCGGCAACAACGATGGAGAAAGAGAAGGCCTCAAAAAGGCAATTGGAGTAGAAGAGGAGATATTAGAACTGGAGATAGACGGACTTAAAATAGTTCTTTTGCATGGTACAAATGAGAAGGTGGTTGAAGCATTTATACGGAGCCAGCTTTATGACGTAGTGATAAGGGGACACACTCACAAGTATGAGATAAGGGAAACCGGAAGGAGCATAGTTCTAAATCCCGGTGAAGTTTGCGGGTACGTCAGCGGAGTGAAGAGCGTTGCATTTCTGGATACGAGAAAGAGAGAGGTAAAGATAGTAAACCTTGACACCGGGGAGCCGCTAGGATTTATGAGCCTTTGAAAAAGGATATAAAAACAAATATCAAAGTAAAGAATCATGGAGACTGACCTGCTTACACCTAAGGAGAGATACTCCGGAGTAGTCTTTATTGGGGTTAGAAAGAACGAGGTAGTGGAGTTTATAAAAGTCTACGCGGAAAACGAAGAGCTCGCCAGGGACATCCTGGAGAGGTTTCTATACGAAAAGGGGATCCATCCGGCTGATTTCATTGTGGTGGATAAGGGGTACGAGAACGTTGAAGGGAAAGAGATAATAAGCACACGAACCGAAAGCGAGCTTTCGGCTTTTCTTGGACGCTTAGGGCTAAGGCTACTCTCAAACGGAATCCTATACCTTCAGGGAAAGAAGGAGATATACCAGATAACCTCTCTCAGCAAAGAGCTTCTAAGGGAAATCAAAGCTAGAGGGGAGCTAAAAGAGGAACCCATTAGGCTTGAGCTCAAAAGCCTAAACCTCCCGCCAAGATTCATTGAAAGACTTAAAGCCCTGGAGCTTATGGAGGACACGCTGGTGATAAATCACGCAGAGCTCCCTCTTTCAGAGGTTTTGGAGAGGGCTATTAAAGGAACCGTTAAAATTCCGGAAGTCCTTAAAGTTGGCCCCCTAAAGCTTCGGCTGTTTGATAACGAGCTCCACGAAGTGTTAAAGAGGGGAAGAGAGCTTCTCATAAAACCCCCGGTAGTGATTTGGGACAGCTATGTGGATTCTTTAGAAGATTTTGAAGCCGGCGAAATTGGGGATGGGACTTACAGAGCCCCCCTGTTCTTAAAAGCCCACAAGGGATTTCTAATACTCCGAGAACCCCCCGAGGAACTCCTTGAAAAGCTCTTGAGGATTAAGGAAAAAGGGAGTGCAAAGATTAAGGGCTTCAAAGTTCCGGTGGAGTTCACGTTGATAGTGGAGAGCAAAAATGAAAAGTATAACCTGCCTGTGAAGATAAGGCTGCCATATTTAAGCGGGGAGGAATTTAAAGAGCTCCTAGAAGAAAGGGTCAAATTAGAGGTGCCGGATGAAGCAGTGGTGAAAATACCCGAAGAGAAAAGAACTTTCAGAACCGTCTCAACCCTATCAAAGCTCCTCAAGAGGCTTAAAGAGAAAAAGCCTAACGCAAGGCCAGAAGAACTTTTAAATAAAGCGCTTGTACTGTTTCTTGGTGAGGAAAATGAAGATCATTGATGGAAGCTATGGAGAGGGTGGAGGACAAATACTGAGGACTGCACTCGCCCTTTCAGTCATCACGGGAGAGCCCGTTAAGATAATCAACATCCGGGCCAAAAGGCCAAACCCGGGACTAAGGCCGCAACACCTCTACGGTGTTTTGGCTCTCAAGGAGCTCTCAGACGGAGAAGTTAAAGGCGCCAGAGAAGGCTCAACCGAGCTGGAGTTTTATCCCCAAAGAATCAATGCAAAACACGTTAGGGTGCTAATAAAAACTGCCGGCAGTATAACCCTCGTTCTTCAAGCACTCCTGCCGGCGATGGTCTTTGCAGAGGGTGAAGTTACCTTCGAGATAACGGGAGGAACCGACGTACCGTGGAGCCCACCGGTCGATTATCTCAAGCATGTAACCCTCTATGCCCTCGAAAAGCTCGGCGTTAGGGTGGAGATAGAAATAAAGCGGAGGGGGCACTATCCAAGAGGCGGAGGATTGGTCATTGGCAGAGCTTATCCATGGGAGGAAAAGAAGCCCTTGATTGCCACAAAGTTCAAAGAAATCCACAGCTTTGAAGGGATAAGCCATGCAGTAAGGCTTCCTTCTCACGTTGCTATAAGGCAGGCAAAGGCTGCAAGAGAAGCCCTTGAGAGGGTTTATCCCTCTGTGCCAGTGGAAATTAAGGAGGAATTCTACGAGCCGGGAAAAGACCCCCACCTGGGGCCGGGAAGTGGAATCGTCGTATGGGCGAACACAGACATTCTTCGCCTAGGAGGAGATGCCCTTGGGGAGAGAGGCAAGCCAGCAGAGGTCGTGGGAAGAGAAGCCGCAACTGAACTTTTAGAGCAATTAAAGACAGGACATGCAGTAGACAAGTTTCTCGGAGACCAGCTCATACCGTTCCTAGCTTTCGCGGGAGGGGAGATATGGGTTAGCGAAGTCACAAGGCACTTAATAACTAACGTCTGGGTCGTGGAGCAGTTTTTCGGAAAGGTCTTTGAGGTAGAGGGAGAACTCGGAAAGCCCGGGAAAGTGAAAGTTGTGAGAAAGGTTAGGGTCTAGCTAAGGTTTTAAATATTTTCCACTACAACCATCAACCGGGGGAAAATGGAAATAGTAATTCCAGAAGATATAATCGCCGCAATGAAGCTTCCGAGGAAAGAAGTAGAGGAAACTGAAAATTGATCTTGCGGTTATTTTGTATCAGCGAGGAGTTCTCTCCCTCGGAAAAGCTGCCAAGCTTGCGGGAGTAACCAAGAGAGAGTTCCTTGAGGAACTGGCCAAGAGGAGATTCAACTCCTCTGACCCATCTTGCCAAGATTGGCAGACTTGAACTTCTTCGAGAGTTCTTTGGGGAAATAATTATCCCCGAAGCCGTTTATCGAGAGTGCGTCCTTGAAGGTGGCGAGAGCGAAGATGCAAGGGCAATTAAAAACGCCGGATGGATCAAGGTGGAGAAGATATCCGACGAGAGGTTAAAACGTACTCTCATGCTTGAACTGGATGAAGGTGAGAGCGAGGCGATAGTTCTAGCACTTGAAAAGAACGCCGAGCTTATTTTGATCGACGACTATGATGGTCGAGAAGTAGCGAGGGCTCTGGGACTTAGAGTTGTGGGAACTATCGGCATTCTCCTCAGAGCGAAGTTTCGTGGGGAGATAGAGAGCCTTAAGGACGAGCTCGAAAAGCTGAAAGCCACGGGCTTCTGGCTGAGCGAGGAGCTTTATGAAAGAATTTTGAGAGAGGCGGGAGAGGTTTAGATTTTGATTGATATCTCTGCCTTGTCGCCCTTCTTGAACTGGATGGCGAAGAGAGCCTTCTCGATGGAGCGCTTGCGGAGGTAATGAAGGATCATCAAGATAAAACTCCCAAATGAGGCCAGCGAAAGAACTCCAGTTATCATCCATAAATACGACCAGTTCTTAACAGCCAAGACTCCCGTGGTTATTGCTAAAGCTAAAAGCCCCAAGTAAAAACCAGAGCCAAGCCAAGCGAGAAGGGCTGCCATAAACGCATCGCTTTGATATTTTAAAGCCTTCTTGTATCCCGATTCCAAAATCTCAATATCCTTCATCTGCGGATAATCCTCTCTGTAAGCTTCCACGAATTCCTGTGCATCTATCTGGAGATAGTGAAATGCAGCTGAAAATAAAAATTGACTCAAGTATGAACACTAACGGAGTTCCCAATGTGAGAATACCCCCCTAAAAGACTCAACAGAAAGCTTCATAACTCCCCTCAGAGAAGGTAACCCAAGTGATGGCAACGCCTAGGATGACAACAATAACCATGGGCAGCAAGTAATCCTCAATATAATCTTGGAATTTTCTTTCTACCTCTTCCACCCTGCCCATTTCTCTTCTCCCGAAGGGTTAATATATTGGCTAGCCATAATTTTCCTTGGGGAGCATCATGTGGGAAGAGATAGAGCGCCACTTAAGACTTGCAGAAGAGGAGCTTTCCTCAGCGCATATACTTCTGAAAAACAACAAGCTTAGAGATGCAATAAGTAGAGCATACTATTCAATGTTCCATGCCGCTAAAGCATTACTCTTAACAAAAGATATAAAGCCAAGAAAACACTCTGGAGTTGTCAAGATGTTTGGGCTGTATTTTGTGACGGAAGGATTTATTGAAGAGTTATATGCTAAAGCACTTAACAAGGCCTTTGTTCTGAGATCTCGGGCAGATTATGATATTTATTACCAGCCAACACATGAAGAAGCTGAAGAACTTGTTGAAAGTGCTGAAGCATTCTTGGACAGGGTTAAAAAGGCTCTGGAGATGATCAAAAATGAAGAAAAAAGCCCTTGAAGTATTCTTAAAAAGAATAAAAGAAAAATTTGGAGATGAAGTACAGGAGATTATTGTATTTGGCTCCTATGCAAGAGGAGAGAGTGAAGAAGAAAGCGATATAGACGTGATGATTGTTGGTAACGTTCCACTTGAAGATGTCATAGATATTTCTACCGAAGTACTTCTTGAGTATGGGGAGCTCATAAGCCCGATTATTATTTCTCCAGAGGAATTCAGAAGGAGAAATGATTCGTTCATACAAACTATTAAAGAAGAAGGGATAAGAGTTTAATTGCCCTTACTCATCTATCTCCACATCATAAACCTTTTTTGGATTCTCAACGTGGATTTTGTAAGCTGTTTCCTCGTCCATTAAGCCCTGCTGGAGAAATGCTTTTGTCCTCTTGGGCACGGTTTTTGGGCCCAAAACTGCTCCCGGCCGCCTTTTGTCGTCTATGTAGTCGGTCTCCATCAAGAACCTGCTTCCCTGCATTAGGGCTTCCATAAGGGATTTTTTGCTCGCCAGAATTGAGGGAAAAACCCCAACTTCTTCGGCAACCTTGACCAGCGGCGGGGAGTAGTGTTTAACAACTTTGTATGGCTTTATTCCCACTTCTTTAATGATCGCTCCGAGCTCCCTGAACTTCTCCTCATTAAAGCTCTCCGTGTGGAGCTGAACTGCACAGTCTGCCTCTTTGGCCAACTCCATCCCATATTTCATTAGCTCAATGCTTGCATTCCATATCTCCTCGCTGACCTCGTAGTGTGGTCTTCCTATCTCACCTATCGCTATGGCCTTTCCCTCAAGGCAGAGCTTTTGGGCATATTCCAACGCCTTCATGACCTTGTTTTTAGCGTATTCCACACCTTTCTTCTCCGCAAGGTAGGCAAACTCTGCCGGGTGAACTCCAACCACGGCAAAGGCCTTAACAGGAGTTTCTTTGTTAATCCGCTCCACAAGGCTTATGTGAAAGTCCATTGCTTTCATAAAGTCCACAGCTTTAACTCCTTCAAACCCATAGTCGTGGGCGCTCTTATAAACGACGTTTAGATGCGTCCCTCCAGCCTTGTGGAATTCTTTAACCGCCTCTAAGAACAGCCCTTTAAAGGGGTCAACGTGAAAGTGGTTGTCAAATATTATCATATCCACCACCAAAAAAGCATGAGTGAAGGGGTTTAAAAGCTCTTAGGACTGGTAAACCTCAAGTATATCCTCAACTTTTGCATTGACCCTTCCCTCTAAACTAAGGGCCACTTCATCATATGCGAGTGCAAAATCGACCCTTTGATTGTCTTTCTGTATTTCCCTTATGAGCGCAGCGCCATTTCCCTTTATTTTATAGCCCGGGTAGATAACTCCTTCAACGACCTCTCCAACCAGAATTTCCCTGCCAAAGATTTCAAAGACCTTTTCCACCTTAAACTTAGCCACGGGCCGTTTTGAGACTATCTCAATTGCATCATCTTTCTTTCTGAAAATGTCAAAGAGCCCCATGTTCACCACTGGAGTATTCTCTCAAGGGAGGCCTCATATTCCTTACCCAAAAGCTCTATAAACGAAGTCTTACCAAAGAGAACCTTTCCCTTTCCGTATTCCCCTTTGAGGTACACCAGAGTAGTCGCTATCTCTTCCAGCTCTGGGATTGGGTTGAACTCGAGATTTGAAGCAACTTTTTTGTCTATTATATAAAATGCCTTTCTGCTCTTGTTACCTAAGAATCCCTGAATGGAGCTTATCACGGTGTAGAACTCATTAGAGTTCTGGAAGAAAGCGAAAAGCCTTTCAAACCCAAGAACTATGTTGATGTACTTCCCCTCAGAAAAAACTTTGTTTGCTATGTCCTCATATCTGTTCAAATATATTACCGGCTCTGGTTCCAGGGGAATTCTTCCCACAACGTTTCCAACGTTCATCTTTCCTCCAGTTTTGATTACAAAGACGTCTGAAAAGTCCTCATTAATGCCAAGGAGCTTGAGCTGCATTTTTACAAGGAAAAGCATGTCCAAGCTGTCATCAATCATAATTTTCATTCCTTTCTCTCGTGCATACTTAACTAAAACATAAGTGGCAATAACCGAGCCGTAAGAAGTATCATCCTCGATCAGAACCAAATCACCAAAGGGTGTCCTATCTATTAATCTAAAAAGCCTCTCTTTCGTTATTTCCATCCTAACTCCCCTCCAGAGATTTCGACTTTCTTTCCAAATAAGTCCAAACTTGGGGATTTCTTGAAGGTAAAGATACCGCTTGTAGGTCTTGGAGTGGCTTCAATCACCGTAGTTGCTATTCTTTCAAGTTCGGGTAGAGGGTTAAATGGAATTGACGATGCAATATCTTTATTGACCAGATAGAAGGCCTTTCTTCTATCATCTCCAAGGAAAGACTGAATCGTAAGAATAAAGGTATAAAATTCCGATACTGATGACACGAAAGAAAACAGTCTTTCCAGGCCAAGGACAATGTTTATGGAGTTTTCAACCTGTGAAAAGACTGCTCTCCCTTCCTCTTCATAATTTCTTATGTATATAACCGGCTCGCTGACAAACTCTATTCTCTTAACAACATTTCCAACCTTCCTTTTTCCACCGGTTTTAACAACAAGAACATCTCTAAAGTCCTCATTAATACCAAGAAATTCAAGATGCTTTTGGATAACGTGAAGGGAATCAAAGTTATCATCAATTATAACCGGCAAACCCCTCGATTTCCCGTAGTACAGAAGCCCAAGGGTCATGAACTCGGGTATGAAAGACCTGCGGTACTCAACGAGTGCAATCTCACCAAACTTTATTTTGTCAATGAGTCTAAAAACTTCTTCCAGAGATTCCAAAACTCTCACCTCTATAATTAAGTCAATGCTCTTTGCATATATAACACTTTTGCACTACAAAAATAAAAAGAAGAGTCACAGTCTAACAACGTGCACAGAGCAGGAAATGCATGGGTCAAATGCCCTTACAGTCTCTTCCAGCTTCTGAAGGAAAGTCACTTCATCTGAGCTTCCATATCTCTTTTTAGCCTCTTCGTAAAGGCTGAGCTCCATCATGGCATGGTTAAACGCGGTTGGAGTTATAATGTTGGAATAAGCTATGTTCCCCTTTTCATCAATCCTGTAGTGGTGCACCAAAACACCTCTGGGTGCTTCCACGTATCCGATTCCCTCTCCTTCCCGAGGCTCTACTGGGACGTTTTCACCTTTAATTCCTCTGTCGAGGAGATTTTGAGCTATTTCCTTTGTTCTCTCAAGGGCATATACAAGTTCAATGGCTTGAGCCAGATTGTTTAAGCTTGCGTATCCCTGAGAGAGCTTTTCTTTGTATTCTTCATAAAGGTGCTTTGCCATCGGGGTGAGGGCTTCGTGCTTCAGCATTACCCTGGGAAGGGCCCCCACCATGAATACTTCTCCCTTGTACCTGCTCTGCTTTGCAAAGCTGTAGGGCAGGGTTTTTTCTTCTATGTGTTCAAAGTAGTCAAAGCCCCCTTCATCGTCCGCGATAAGTTTATCTCCATAGAGGTAGCCGTTAACTGCAACGTAATGCTCTGCTTTTGCTCCCAAATACTCCTGATCCGCAAATATGCCCACTGCCCTCCTTGCAAGCTTTAATAATGCCTCACTTTGTCTTTCCATTCTTTCAAGCTCTTCTATTGTTGGATATCTCCCAAATCCACCGGGCTTGACGTTTATGCCGTGTATCTCCCTTCCACCAATAACTTCCCGGATGTAGTTGCCAAACGCCTTGATTGTAAGGCCTTCTTTTACTACCTCTCCATGTCTGCTAGCCATTCTTATTGCGTCAGCATAGCCAAATAAGTCTGGGGCCACTAAGAGGTACAGGTGTAAAGCATGGCTTTCGATGAGTTCTCCTAGAAGGCCGAGTTCTCTTAGGAGCATTATCTCCTCTGGAACTTCAACTCCCAGAGCCCGCTCTATTCCAAGAACTGAAGCGACTGAATGCGAGAGATAGCAGATTGCACATATTCTAGCCTCTAAATCCGGCACATCCCAGTAGTGTCTTCCAAGGGTGAGGAGTTCGAAGAACCTTGGCCCTTCAAATATTTTTACTCTTACGTCCTTCACTTCCCCGTTCTCAATGATAATCTCCGCTCCTCCATTCCCTTCCACTCTTGTAAAGGCTTCAATCTCAATGCTCACCATCTCAGCTCACCCCTTGCAAAAGTCTTGAACTTTCTCCTGATGTACTCCTCGTCATAGCCAAGCTCCTTGAGAATCTCGAACTCACTTGCAGGGTTTGCTTCCTTCGGTAGAGGTCCCCTGCACCCAATACAGCCAAGGTGGGATTTTATACATGCAGCGTTGCATCCGCCGAGCGTTATCGGACCCAAACAGGGAATTTCCCTCTTAACGAGGACGCACTCGTATTCATTGAGCTTGCACTCCACACAGACCGGATAGTCCTTTGTAGGTGGCTCAACACCTTTTGCCAAATTCATGAGCACCTGATAAAGTTCATCCTTATCATAAGGGCAGCCCGGCAAGGCGTAATCAACAGCGACGTGCTGAACAATTGGAGTTGAGTCCAACGCTTTCATTGGGTTTGCTCTCGTTCCATAAACCCTCTCAAGCTTTTCCCTTATTTTTCCCTCAACACTCGCCTGCACGTCTCCATGGGTGGCACACGTCCCAAGGGCAATGAGATAATTGGAGTGGTTTCTCGCATAGTGGAGCAAATTAAGGTCTCTCTGAGTTGATACGCTCCCGGTAACTATAGCCACGTCAAGGGTATCATGCTCTCTAAAGCTCGAAGCCATGTGGAACTCCTTTATCTCGTAGAATTCGAGGAGATCAAAGAGCCTTTCGTAGAGGAAGAGGATATTGAGGGCACATCCCCCACAATCGGTCAGCTCAAAAACACCAAGCTTAAGCATCATATCAGCCCCCTTGTAGATAGAGCGTCCCAATAAGTGAAGACAGGGCCGTCTTTACACACGTATTTAATGGACGTGCTCGTTCCCACGATGCAGTGTCCACATTTTCCAACCCCACAGCGCATTCTCCTTTCGAGGGTCATGTAAATCCTTTCCGGGGAGAGCTTCCTATCCAAGAGCTCCTTGATAACGTATTTGTACATCACCGGTGGGCCGCAGATTAGCGCATAGGTGTTTTCGACGTCAAAGGTTTCTCCCCTGAAGAGATCTGTGACAACTCCCTTGCACACTCTCGGCGAATAACCTTTCTCTAGGTATATACATGAAGGGCTTTCCACTTCGTAGGCAAGCTTCACATGACAGTTCATGTCCTCCCCATGTTTGAGGAGGTGTATCACCTCATCCCTGAAAAGAATGTCCTCATAGGCCTTTGTACCGTAGAAGAGGTAGATTTTCTCGTATTTCCCTGTATCCAGAGCATACCACAGCACTGAGCGGAGGGGAGCCATCCCTAATCCTCCAGCCACCAGAATTAAAGTCGAACCTTCCATCTTTTCCATTGGAAAGCCATTGCCATAAGGTCCCCTAATTCCAATCACATCGCCTTCCTTTAGAGTGTGCATGTATTTTGTCATTCTCCCGGCCCTTCTAACACAGAGCTGGAAGTAGCCCTCTCTAGTAGGAGTTGAGCACAGGCTTATCGGAAACTCTCCAAAGCCTCTTATGTCAACTATAACAAACTGACCGGGCTTGTATTTGAAGCTTCTGTTGATTTCGGGATCGACAAAGCGGAGTGTGAAAAGCTTTTCCCTTGAGGTGAGCTCCTTAACTTCCAAAATCCTCGCATCATGTGTTTGAAAGGTCATTGTAACCCCTCCCTTACCTCATCAAGAACCTTAACATGCTCTATCCTAGCCGGACAGAACTCATCACATCTTCCGCATCCAACGCAGTTGAAGCCTGCTGAGGGGTCAAAGTAGCTCTTGCAGTAATAGCGGTGCCTGAAGCGATCCAAACGGGTTGGTCTAAAGTTATGCCCTCCAGCAACTAAGCCGTGGCTCTCCATGAAGCAAGAGTCATATCTTCTAACTCTCACTGCTTCATACGCATTTATCCAGAGGTCACAAACCTCGTAACATCTGCATGTTGGACAGACCATGTTGCAGTTGCCGCATCCAAGACATATCTTCTCGTACTTTTTCCACACCGGGCTGTTGTAGGCCAAATCAAGGATATCTTCAAGGCCTTTCTTGTTAAGATGCTTCTTGAAGGAATTTGCTCTCTTCTCTTCAAATTCTCTGAAGTTCTTTACGTCCTCCTCAGTAAGCTCTTCAAAGAGCTCTTCGTTTTCCCACGCTATCTCGTGACCCCTAACACTGCCAACTCTCACCAACCAGCCGTCAGGGAGTTCGTGGAGAAACAAATCAAAGCCGTGCATTGCAAAGTCCGTGCCCAGGCTTTTGCAGAAGCAGTACTCATCGGGCATACAGCTAATGCCGATTATTATTGAATTTTCTCTCCTCTTTTTGTAATATGGATCCACAGGCTCTGCAAGATAGACCTTATCAAGTATCTCCAATCCGTGTATATCACATGAATGAACCCCAAATAGAACTATTGGTTCGGCTCCATCGCTCTCCTCCCATTTACCCCCCCCCTAAGTCGCAGCATCTCATCCTTAGGCCTCACAAAGAACTTCTTCGGAGGAAGCATTGTACGGGTATAATCAAAGGCTATCTCTGGAGGGTTCTCTACATGTTGAAAGGAGTATATGTTGCCCTTCTTAGTTGGAGCATACAATTTGCCCCATTTCCTTAGGGAATTGAAGAATTCCTCAAAATTTTCCTTTGGCAACTTTACATATCGCAAGATAATCACCCGAATCCGTTATTCATTGTTTATATTTGTAAAGAATTGATTTAAGGGTTTTTTAAACAAAAGGTGACCAACCAAATGTTACAAACATATACTTCAGTGCACGTTTATAAACGTTGACGTAGATAAATAGTATAGTAATGGCAGGTGGTGATCATGAATTCAAAGTTTGAGTACATTTATAGTTATGAGCCGAATCCCAGTTCTTTGATTCCATTGTTGCAGAAAACTCAGGAAATTTTTGGTTATCTCCCAAGAGAGGCCCTAGAGGAGATTTCAAAATATTTAAAGGTGCCGTTCTGCCTACCCGTAAAGTGTGTGTAGGGTGTTAATTTCGTAACGGGTAGGCTTCCAGCCTCCCGTCTTCATTGGCTGGCTTTCGGGGGGAACGGAGACTCCCCACATCTTCAAGGCTCTCGACAGTCCCCATTCGGGCTTGACAAACCCCACATTCTGGGAACTGCTTCACCACAAGGAAGTATAATTAGAGACTATTTAAAAATTACGGAAAACAAAAGAATTCAAAAGTTCCATTTATCACTACCTATGAAACAGCCCTGAGCAGAGTTTATGGCGTCGCCACATTCTACGCCCAGTTCCGTTTTGAGCCCCTTGGAAAGTATGTCGTCAAAATCTGCCATGGAACAGCTTGCCACGTTAACGGAGCTGTCAACATTTCTCAGGCAATTACAGAAGAAGTTGGAGTTGAAGAGGGCCAGACAACCGAAGATGGGCTTATAACTCTTGAAAGGGTCGCCTGCCTTGGCTGCTGCAGTCTTGCACCGGTCATCATGATCAACGAGAAGGTGTTCGGCAAGCTGACGCCGGAGAAGGTGAGGAAGCTGATTAGAGACCTCAGGGAGGGGAAGCTCGATGTCTGAGATAAAGGCGATAGCTGTGGGAATGAACTCGTGCGGCATAGCGGCCGGTGCCAAGGAGACGTACGAGGCAATAAAACGCGAGCTGGAAGAGAGAGGGTTGAGTGTTAAGCTCAAGATAGTCGGCTGTGTGGGGATGTGCTACCGCGAGCCCCTCGTGGACATAATCACCGAGGACGAAATAATCACCTACGGTCACGTCGACCCGAAGAAGGTCCCCAAGATCATCGAGGAGCACGTTATCAAAGGTAAGCCCATCGAGGAGTGGGTAGTGAAGAGGGACTGGTGGGAGGACGGGGAGAGAAGGACGTGGGACGTTGACGGCTACTTCGCCAAGCAGAAGAAGATAGTGCTTGAGAACTCGGGCTACATAGATCCAGAAAACATAGACGAGTACATTCAAGCTGGCGGTTATGAGGCCCTGAAGAAGGCCCTCCAGATGAAGCCCGAGGAGATAATAGACGTCATCATCAAGTCTGGCCTCCGCGGAAGGGGCGGCGCCGGCTTTCCGACGGGCCTGAAGTGGAAGTTCACGCGCGAGGCGAAGGGAGACGAGAAGTACGTCATCTGCAACGCCGATGAGGGTGATCCGGGAGCCTTCATGGACAGGAACGTGCTTGAGGGAGACCCCCACCGGGTCATAGAGGGGATGATAATCGGTGCCTACGCCATTGGGGCTACCAAAGGCTTCATATACGTCCGTGCCGAGTACCCGCTCGCCATAAAGCGCCTCAAAATAGCACTCCAGCAGGCGCGTGAGAGGGGTTTCCTCGGGGAGAACATCCTCGGTTCTGGCTTCTCCTTTGACATCGAGATCAAGGAAGGTGCCGGAGCCTTCGTCTGTGGTGAGGAGACTGCTTTGATTGCTTCCATCGAGGGCAAGCGCGGGATGCCGAGGCCGAGGCCGCCATATCCCGCCCAGAAGGGCCTCTGGGGCAAGCCTACCAACATAAACAACGTCGAGACCTGGGCGAACGTCCCGTGGATAATAAAGCACGGCTGGGAAGCCTACGCTTCCCTCGGAACCGAGAAGAGCAAGGGTACCAAGGTCTTCGCCCTCTCGGGCAAGATAAAGCACGGCGGCAACGTGGAGGTGCCCATGGGCATCACCCTGAGGGAGATACTCTACGAGATCGGAGGCGGCACGAAGACCGGCAAGAGGATTAAGGCCGTCCAGCTTGGAGGTCCATCTGGCGGGTGTATACCAGAGTATCTCTTCGACACTCCTGTGGATTATGAAAGCGTCACTGCAACTGGCGCGATAATGGGGAGCGGCGGAATGGTGGTTATGGACGAGGACACCTGTATGGTCGACGTCGCCAAGTTCTTTTTGGACTTCACCGTGAAAGAGTCCTGCGGCAAGTGCACCTTCTGCCGGCTGGGGACGAAGAGGATGTGGGAGGTTCTGGATAAGATAACCAACGGTCAGGGGACAATGGATGACCTAAAGGAGCTCGAGGAGCTTGCCACAAAAGTGAAAGCCGGCTCCCTATGTGGTCTCGGACAAACTGCACCGAATCCTATTCTTACAACGCTTCGCTACTTTATGGATGAATACATCGCCCACGTGAAAGACAAGAGGTGCCCGGCCAAGGTGTGTAAACCCCTCATAAAGTATGTCATAATACCCGACAAGTGCACAGGATGTACAGCGTGTGCAATTTCCTGCCCTGTCAAAGCAATAAGCGGAGAGAAGCTTAAGCCGCACGTAATAGACCAAGAAGCTTGCATAAAATGCGGAACGTGCTATACTGTGTGCAGGTTTGACGCCATAGAGATAGTTGATGCCTACGAGGGTGATTGACATGGTCAAGGTCATCGTAAATGGTAAGGAAGTTGACGTCCCCGAAAACAAGGTGCTCCTCCAAAGCCTGAGGGAAAAAGGAGAACACATCCCAGGAATGTGCTACGATTTTGAGCTCGAGCCCTATGGATCATGCCGCCTTTGCTTAGTCGAAACTCCCAGGGGGATTGCAACTTCATGTACACTCAGGCCAGTCGAAGGTCTGGCAATAGAAACGTTAAACGAAAAGATAATTTCAATGAGAAGAACCGCCCTTGAGCTAATGCTTTCCGACCATTACGGAGATTGTATAGGCCCATGCCAAGATGGGTGCCCGGCGCACAGTGATGTTCAGGGATATCTTGCACTAATTGCGATGGGCAAATACCATGAGGCAGTCAAACTCATGAAGGAGAAGTACATACTCCCAGCGGTTCTTGGAAGGGTTTGTCCGGCTTTCTGTGAAAGCAAGTGCAGAAGGAACCTCGTAGAGGAGCCCCTCGCGATAAGACAGCTCAAGAGGTTTGCGGCTGATTACGATCTCGAACACGGACCATGGATGCCTGAGATACCTCCGTCTACAGGCAAAAGGGTAGCAGTTGTTGGTGGTGGCCCAGCGGGACTTGCATGCGCCTATTACTTGAGAACTATGGGTCATGATGTGACCATAATCGAGGCCATGCCAGAGCTTGGTGGAATGATGCGCTATGGAATTCCCCCCTACAGGCTTCCACGCGATGTTCTTGACAAGGATATAGCAACGGTCATTAACACGGGTATTGAGGTCAAGACCAACACCATGCTTGGAAGGGATATAACGCTTGAAGAGCTCAGGAAAGAATACGATGCCGTTTTCCTAGCCATTGGAGCATGGAAAGGTAGGAAAATGGGCATAGAGGGAGAAGAGCTTGAAGGTGTCATGCAGGGCATCGAGTTCCTCAGAAAGGTCAACATGGGCGAAGAAGTAAAGCTCGGCGAACGGGTTATCGTTGTCGGCGGTGGAAACACTGCTATAGATGTCGCAAGAACGGCTTTAAGGCTTGGCGCAAAGGTTACTGTTGTTTACAGGCGTTCAAGGGAAGAAATGCCTGCAAACCCAAGGGAAGTTGAGGAAGCAGAGGAAGAGGGTGTGGAATTCATATTCTTGGCAAACCCAGTTAAAATCCATGGCAACGGCAAGGTAGAAAAGGTTGAGCTAATTAGAATGAAGCTGGGCGAGCCAGATGAAAGCGGAAGAAGACGTCCAGTACCAATAGAGGGCTCAAACTTCTTCTTGGAAGCTGACAACGTCATCCTTGCCATCGGCCAGTACTGCGATGATTCCTTCTTGAAGGCGCTCGGCATAGAGGCCAAGCGTGGAAAAGCCGCGGTAGATGAGATAACATTACAGACAAGCCTTGAAGGGGTTTTCGCGGGAGGAGACCTTGTCTTAGGACCTTCAACTGTCATAGAGAGTATAGCAACTGGAAGAAAAGCCGCGTTGATGATTGACCTCTACCTCAAAGGCAAGCTCAACAAGGCAAGGGAAGCGCTCCTTGAGCCTTCAAAGCACATAGAGGAAATAGTGAAGGATGACGACCTATACAGAGTTCTTTTCGACCTGAGACCATACAACCACTGGAAAGACGTCACCGAAAAGGACTATGAGCATGTGGAGAAGAAGCCAAGGGTTAAAGCAAAATTAAAGCCTGCTGAGGAAAGAATTAAAGGATTCGTTGAAGTCGAGGAGACCTTAACAGAGGAGGAAGTGCTTAAGGAAGCAGAGAGATGTATGAGCTGTGGATGTATGGAGGTCTTCAGGTGCAAGCTTAGAGAGTATGCCACGCTTTACGAGGCAAAGCAGGACAGGTTTAAGGGCGAGACAAACCGCTTTGAAATCGATGAGACACATCCAAACGTTGTCCTCGACAACAACAAGTGTGTATTGTGCGGGAGGTGCGTCAACTTAACCCACGAGATAGCTGGAGAAGGAGTTGTGGACTACCTCTTCAGGGGATTCACAACAAGAATTTCGCCTCCTCTTGGAGAGACACTTGGAGATATGGACGGGTTTTCATAGGGGACATGATTGACGTCTGTCCAACCGGAGCTATAAGCGAAAAACTGCCGTTCATAAAACCCGGCCCGTGGAAAACCAAGCCAGTAAAAACTGTCTGCAACGGGTGTAACTTTGCATGTGAAATGAACATCGAGGTTTACGAGGATATGCTCGTTAGGGCTTCTTCAGTGGCAGGATGGAACAACGGACACCTCTGTGACATCTGCCGCTTTAAGAGGCCGTGGGCTGAGGATTTAACATTCCCGCTTCTCAACGGCGAAAAAGTGGAATGGGAGAAAGTCAGAGAATTCATAGGGAACCACAAGGACATTGCCCTTATATTGACTCCCGAGCTGACGAATGAGGAGATTAAGTACTTCAAGAAAGTTGCAGAGGAAAGAGGGTTCAAACTTGGAGCCTTCGTAGAGGAAGGGATTTCCACAGCAACCCCAGAGGACATAAAGAAAGCCAAGAAAGTTCTTTTAAGAGCGGACATCGAAAAGTATCCCTATCTGAAGGTGCTGCTGAAAGGCAAAGAGTTCGTGGAGGAAGACTACGAAGTTGCTGTACTTGAAGCACCTGCTGAACCATTGGAAGTACCTACCCTCATACTCCACGAAGGTGTCAATGAAGTAGGCTTGCTGAAGCTTGGAGTTAAAGGATTACCCGAGGCAGAGGCCTATGTGGTTATAGGAAAGCCCAGAAAGGAGCTAAAAGGTGATGTCTTAGCCCTTCCTTCAGGCTTGTGGGCAGAAAAAGAAGGAACCATCATAAACGCTTTCAACATGGAGCTCAAGGTTAGCAAAGCACGTGAACCCGAATACAGCGCAAAGGATATATTCTCCCTCTAATTTTTTCTTTTTGAGGTGGAGCGTATGGAGTTTTTTGAAGTAGTTAAGAGGAGGAGAAGCATAAGGCGCTTTCAGGACAAGAAAGTTCCGGAAGAATACGTGAAGAAAATCCTTGAGGCCGCTTTCTATTCGCCGAGTTCAAGAAACAGAAGGCCATGGCATTTTATAGTTGTTGATGATGGAGACCTTATCAAAAAACTGGCTCAGACTAGGCCAGCTTTGAGGTTCTTGGAGACAGCGCCGCTTGCAATAGTTGTATGTGGAGATGAGAACATAAGCTCCGCATGGGTGTTTGATGCATCTATAGCAGCAGAGCATATACAGCTGGCGGCAACAGCCCTTGGATTAGGGGCATGCTGGGGACATGTGCTCGACAGAATGCACAGCGAAGAGAAAAGCGCAGAGGATTATATAAGAGAGCTATTGGGAATTCCAAGGCATATAAGGATTCTATGCGTCATTGGCATAGGGTATCCAGCTGAAGAGAAGCCACCTCACAGTGAAAAAGAGATAATGCCAGACAGAGTGCATTACAACAGGTTTGGAAACTTATGGAAAATAGAATAAAGGGACAAAGCTAGATAACAGCAGGGATTCCCGGAATCCTTGGGAAGGGCTGTACCTCAGCGATGTGCTTTGCTCCAACCATATACCTAACAAGCCTCTCCAATCCGATGCCGGCTCCAGCAGAGGGCTTGAGCTTCCCAGCCTTTGCAACCTCGAGGTAAGGCCTAAAAGCTTCCAAGCTCAGGCCGCTTTCCTTAAGTTTTCTGACTATTACTTCATACTGCCACTCTCTTTCTCCACCGCTAGAAACCTCCCCGTAACCTTCGGGCAAGATCAAATCGTAGTTTCTAAAGTGCCCCGGTCTCTCCGGATCTTCCCTATCATAGAACTCCCTTGAGATGTCCGTTATCCAGAAAGGCTCGTCCATTGCTTTGCTTGCCTCTTCGTCGTCTCCAAACTCTTCCATTATTTCGCTCATGGTAAACCTCTTGAACGGCGCCTTAATCCTTGGCAGTCCTCTTTCCTCAAGTTCTCCCCATTTCCTTGCTTCCTTGAAAAGACCCACCATAAGCTCTTCAATCAACCCCATCACATCCTCCATGCTCGCATAGGCTATCTCAAAGTCTAGCTGGCTAAACTCATACGCATGCCTGCCGTCGTCTCTATCCCTCTCCTCAAGCCTGATGTTCGGTGAAAGGACGAATATCTTCTCCAGTCCCATAGCTATTGCAAACTGCTTATGCAGAATCATGCTGTGCATGAGCTTGAGTTTTGTTCCATAGGCTTCAATCTCTGGAGCCCTCATTTTACTGGCAGCTGGATCGGGCCACAATGGATCGGTTATGGAACTAAGCATAACTGGCAGGAGCCATTTAAAGCCCCTCTTCACAAAGAAGTCTGTCATGTAGTCTATAACTTTCGTCTGTACCCTTATCACTTTTTCAATATCTCTGCTTACAAGTTGAACCGCGTTCATGATCATCACCAGTATGACGAATTCTGGAGCCATATATGTATTTTATGCAAAAAACTTTGGAAAATTGGTAATTTTGTAAAAGAAAATAACAGCTTTTTTAGATTATATCCCATAAACTTATAAAGACCATTGACAAAATTTCCGAAATTCCCAACTACAAATCTTAAATTTCAAAAACAAAGGTTGCAAGAAGAGAGAAGAAAGGAAAGGACTTCACTGCTGTGGGCAGACGTCCTTCTCTGTCGGTGGGTTTGGATCAAGGCCTTTTCTTTGTCTTATCTGCCTTATGATGTTTATAGCAAGTTCGTTTGGAACTCTCTTGAAGCCAGCGTGCTCTGTGCTCCACAGTGCTCTACCGCTTGTTGCACCTCTAATTGCTCCAGCGAATCCGAACATCTCAGCAACTGGAGCCTCTGCAATGATTATCATTACTTCACCTTCTTGCCTCATGTCAACAAGCTGTCCTCTTCTCTGGTTAAGCTCTCTGCTGACTGCACCCATGTATTCGTATGGAACGTTAATGATGACCTTCTGGTATGGCTCATAGAGCACTGGGTTAGCCTTCATCATTGCACAGTGTATAGCGGTTCTGATTGCTGGGTAGATCTGGGCCGGACCTCTGTGGACGTTGTCCTCGTGAATCTTTGCATCCACGAGTCTAACTATAACCTTCATTACTGGCTCTTTTGCGAGCGGTCCCTCGTCCATAGCCTGGTGGAAACCATCTACGAGGAGATCCATGACTTCGTTGAGGTACTGGATCCCCTTGGTGTTGTCGAAGAACATGTTTCCGTTGTAGACATCGACGATGCCCTTGGCCATCTCGTAGTCCATACCGAGCTCTGCGAGCTTCTTGGCGACCTCCTTCGGATCCTTCGGCCTGCCCTCTGGGATGATGCCCTCCTTGATAGCCTGGTAGATTTCGTCTGGCATCGGCTCGACGGTGATATAGAACCTGTTGTGCTTGTTTGGTGATTTTCCTTCGACTATTGGGCTTGGTTTTGTAACGCTCTCTCTGTAAACAACGATTGGCTCTGAAACGTCAACGTCAACGCCCCATTGCTCTTTGAGGTGCACGAGCTTGACCTCAAGGTGGAGCTCACCCATACCGCTGAGGAGGTGCTGACCGGTCTCCTCGTCAATCTTGACGTGGAGTGTTGGATCTTCCTTGGCGAGCTGTCTAAGAGCTTCGATAAGCCTTGGTAAGTCCTTAACGTTCTTGGCCTCAATAGCCACTGTAACAACAGGCTCACTTGTATAGTGGAGGGCTTCAAATGGTTCAATTAGCTCTTCGGAAACGGTTTCACCTGCCATTGCATCTCTCAAACCTGTCACAGCAACTATGTTACCGGCTGGGACTGCCTCCATGTTAATTCTCTCTGGGCCCATGTAAATACCAACTTGCTGGATTCTTGATTTCCTCTTGCTGTTAATGAGATAGACTTCCTGACCGGTCTTTACGGTACCGCTCCAAACCCTACCGGTTGCAACTTCACCGGCGTGCTTGTCAATAATGATTTTTGTAACAACCATAGCCATCTTTCCATTTGGATCACAGTTAAGCATCGCCTGACCAATCTCGCTCTCGATGTCCCCTCTCCAGAGGTGTGGAATTCTGTACTTCTGGGCTTGGAGTGGATTTGGAAGGTGTCTAACTACCATGTCCAAAACAACCACGTGGAGTGGAGCCTTCTTTCTAAGGGTCTTAAGGTCACCAGCGTTTGTTAAGTCAATAATGTCCTTGAATGAGACACCGGTACTCTTCATGTAGGGGACGCTGAGTGCCCAGTTGTAGTAAGCTGAACCAAAAGCAACGCTACCATCCTCAACTTTAACAAGCCACTTGTCCTTAAACTCTGGAGGAGCGTACCTCCTGATCAAGCGGTTTACGTCGGTAATTACTTTAACGAACCTCTCCTGCATCTGCTGTGGTGTAAGCTTGAGCTCCTTAATGAGTCTGTCAACCTTGTTTATGAAGAGGACTGGCTTAACGTACTCTCTCAAAGCCTGTCTGAGAACAGTCTCTGTCTGTGGCATGACACCTTCAACAGCGTCAACTACAATGATTGCTCCATCTATAGCTCTCATTGCTCTTGTAACGTCACCACCAAAGTCAACGTGACCTGGAGTGTCAATGAGGTTGATGAGGTACTTTTGTCCTCCATACTCGTGAATCATTGAAACGTTAGCGGCGTTAATTGTAATACCTCTTGCCTGCTCCTGCTCATCAAAATCAAGCACGAGCTGCTTTCCTGCGAGCTCTTCGCTAATCATTCCCGCTCCAGCTAACAGGTTGTCACTCAATGTAGTCTTACCGTGGTCAATGTGAGCGGCAATACCCATATTTCTAATTCTCTCTGGTTGAGTCATCAATTGCTTAATTTCCTTAATCATCTCTTCCCTTTTTCCCATATCGCACCACCTAAAATATTGATCGTTAGTTCATCATTCACTTCAAAAGTTCAGTTATAAATCTTTCCATAATTACTTCCCGAACCTTCTGTGGCGTTTTTGATATTCCCTTATTATTCTCAAAAAGTCAATCTTTCTGAATTCGGGAAAATACACGTCAACAAAGAAAAGCTCGCTATAAGCAATCTGATAAAGAAGGAAATTGCTTATCCTTATCTCTCCCCCAGTCCTTATAACTATGTCAGGGTCAAACATATTGGGCACGTAAAGGTACCTTTTTAAGAGCTCCTCGTTTATTTCCTCTTTGCTCAGCTTTCCAGCTTGAACGTCTTCAACAATTCTCTTTATGGCATCTACAATCTCGCTCCTCCCACCATATGCAACGGCAATGTTTAGAATGTAGTTGTTGTATTTTCTCGTTACTTTTTCGGCTTCTTCGGCTGCTTCTCTCACGTTCTCTGGCAACATCTCTTTTCTGCCCAGAACGTTAACCCTTATCCCATATTTATGAACCCTCTCATCTTGTACAAGTTCTTTGAACTTCTTTTCAAAGAGATTCATGAGCATTTCCACTTCTTCTTTGCTCCTCTTGAAGTTCTCGGTTGAGAAAGCATAAACAGTCAGCGTCCTTATGCCCAGTTCCCTACACCATTCAAGGATTTCTTCCAGTTTTCTGGAGCCGAAGAGGTGGCCATACCACGGAGGTTTGTCCAAAAGCCTTGCCCATCTTCTGTTACCATCCATTATGATTGCCACGTGCTTGGGTATCTTTTCATGCTGAGACTTAACTTTTTCAAAGAGGTAAGACTCATACAAGTCATAAGCGGGTTTGAATAAAACATGAGGAATTTTGGAAACAATCCTGTAGAGCATTTTCCTTCACTCAATCTTCTTTCTCTTTGCCATGTGCATTTCGGCAAGCTCAATGTAGATTTCAGCATTCTTCCTTGTCATTTCTATCTCTTCTTCACTGAGCTGCCTCACAACTTTGCCTGGGACACCTACGACAAGGCTGTAGTCCGGGATTTCCTTTCCTGGAGGCACTAGGGCGCCGGCACCTATGATGACGTGGTTTCCAATCTTTGCTCCATCCAATACCACAGCCCCCATTCCTACGATAACGTAGTTGCCAATCTTTGCCCCGTGGACAACTGCGTTGTGCCCTATTGTGACGTACTCCCCTATTATCGTGGGCATTCCATGAGATGTGTGGATGCTAACGTTGTCCTGAATGTTGGAGCCCTTCCCCACGTAGATCTGCTCTATGTCTCCCCTCAGAACTGCCGAAGGCCAAACACTTGTCTTTTCCTCCAGCACAACGTCTCCGATTATGTATGCGTTTTCGTCAACAAAAGCTGTCTCGTGGATTTTGGGTTTCTTTCCATTTAGCTCGTAAATCACCATGACCATCACCGCTAATGGCTGGGTAAAACAACTTATAAACTTTAACGCCATAAAAGATATGTGGGGGAACGCTAATGAGATACAGAAAAGGTGCCAGTGCCGAGAGAGAGCTCATAAAGATGCTTGAAAAAGAAGGATTTGCCGTTGTTAGGTCAGCAGGAAGCAAAAAAGTCGATATTGTTGCGGGAAATGGTAAACTCTACCTCTGCATTGAAGTTAAGACCACAAAAAAAGATAAACTCTACTTGAGCGAGGAAGACGTTGAGAAGGTAAAAAGTTTTGCCAGCAGATTTGGGGGAAAGGGAATAGTTGCTATCAAATTCATAAACAATGGCTGGTATTTTTTCGATGCTGAAAAGCTAAAAAAGAGCGGAAAAAATTATAGAATAACCCTTCAAACGGCAAAGCATGAAGCCAACACCTTTGACGAAGTAATTGGTAAGCAAAAATCTTTATTTGAGGTGATTGAAGGTGGATAAAAGGGCCGTTGTCTTGATAACAATGCTTTTTTTGCTCTCTCTTTCAATAGTGAGCGCTCAGCCTTCCCTATTACTTGAGGTTGCTCAAAAGAGCTTCAAAGCTAAGCCTGGCGAAACAATCTCAGTTCCAGTTGTATTGAGTAACGTTGGCAACGAAACTGCAGAGAATGTGACCCTTTACGTCTCCGGGCCAGCGGTAGAGGGATTTCTCTATGGCTCGGAGTTCATAAAAAAGCTGGAACCTGGAGAAAAAGTAGAGAAAACTCTGCCCATATATGTTGAAAATCCCAAAGCAGGGGTTTATGACCTCAAAGTGGTTGCAAGGGTAGGAGCGGTGCTTATTGAAGTTCCAATATCTCTAAGAATCCTAACAAAAGTGAGCTATTCAATTGACATTGATGTAGAAGACAGATACCTTTTTGGAGAAGATGTCACCATAACGCTGAAGGTTTCTTCCTCCTCTAACGGGGTAATTTTCGGAGATGTTTCTTACGAAATCTACAGAGAAAACGTTTCAATTGCCGAGAAGTCCGTCCACAACATCTTTCTTTACCCAGAGTACCCGAAAAACAAATGGGAGTACGTGATATTCCTTCCCAAGCCCGTTGTGGGAAGATATACAATCCTTGTGAGAACCAACTTTGGGGGCCTTTCAAAAACGATTACAAAAAGCTTCGAAGTTTATCAAAGGAACCTGAGATACGAAACAAAATTCGAAAAGGGCATAATATACGTGAGGGTCTTAGATGAGGAAGGAAACGGAGTAGGAGGAATACCGGTAATCTTGTGAGAACCAACTTTGGGGGCCTTTCAAAAACGATTACAAAAAGCTTCGAAGTTTATCAAAGGAACCTGAGATACGAAACAAAATTCGAAAAGGGCATAATATACGTGAGGGTCTTAGATGAGGAAGGAAACGGAGTAGGAGGAATACCGGTAATAATAGAAGGCACCGAGCTGAAAACAGACCCATATGGAATAGCCTTCATCGAGGCAAAAGAGCCCGGAACTTATCACATAACTCTCAACCTCGATGGAAAAATAGTTGAAACATTTGTGGAGGTCAAAAAGCTCTTTATCACATATGAGCAGAGAAATGAAACACTTTTAGTCCATGTTAGAGATTCGGCAGGAAAAGGGATAGCAAGCGTCACCATAGAGGCCATAGGTCCACTTGGGAAAACCTACAGCGTGACAGATGAAAACGGGACAGCGTTGATAAACTTAAACGAAACCGGCTTCGGCAGCATCTCTTTAAAAGCCGAAAGCGACAGATATCTTGGGGCAGAAGCAATAATAGCCGTCAAAGAGCCCCAAAAACCAGAGACCCAAACTCCAACCCAAACTACGTCTACCCCAATAAACCAAACAACACCGATTCCTCCGGCAAAGCCAAAAGACTACGGAAACTTGCCCATAATCTTGGTTCTCTCTGCAGTACTCTTCGGGAGTACCTCTTATCTAGCACTTTTCAGACCGCTTAAATTCGAAGAACAGCTGGATAGATACTATTTTGTCAAGGTGAGGGCTCCAAGGATGAGAGAGCTCCAAAACTTCAGGTATGAAAAAGCCATAAACGCCGTGGAAGCAAGGGCAACAAAGGGAAGGGTAACAATAGAAGACGGCAAGGTAATATGGGAAATAGACAAGCTTGAACCCGGGGAAGAGGCGTTTTTGCAGGTCATTCTTTGAACTTTTACTTTTTCTTCCGAATGCTCCTCCTTAGGGCAAGATGGCAGATTCGGAAAATTTTTAAGGGTCAAAGTTTCATTAAGATAAGCATCTAAACGGAGGGGATAGAATGGTTAACTGGGAGCTTATGCAGAAGGTTATCGAGGCTCCGGGAGTTTCTGGATACGAGTTCATGGGAATCAGAGATGTTGTAATCGAAGCCCTTGAAGGTTACGTCGATGAGATCAAAGTGGACAAGCTTGGAAACGTCATAGCCCACAAGAAGGGCGACGGGCCAAGGGTAATGATAGCCGCCCACATGGACAAGATTGGTCTTATGGTCAACCACATAGATGAGAAAGGCTACCTGCACGTTGTTCCAGTTGGTGGAGTTGATCCAAGAACTCTTGTGGCACAAAGGGTTAGAATCTTCGGGGAAAATGGAGAGATCTATGGTGTCGTTGGACATATCCCACCCCACCTAACCAAGCCCGAAGAGAGAAACAAGGCGGCAGATTGGGATACAATAGTCATCGACATCGGAGCAGACTCCAAAGAAGAAGCGGAGAAAATGGGTGTAAAAGTAGGGACGATAATAGAATTCGCCCCGGCTTTTACAAGGCTTAATGAAAACCGCTTTGCCAGCCCGTATTTAGACGATAGAATATGCCTCTATGCCATGATAGAGGCGGCAAGAGCTTTAGAAGAGCACCAAGCAGATATATACTTCGTGGCAAGCGTCCAAGAAGAGGTTGGACTGAGAGGAGCGAGGGTGGCAAGCTATGCAATTGACCCAGAGATTGGAATAGCAATGGACGTTACCTTTGCCAAACAGCCCGGGGACAAAGGCAAAATAGTCCCAGAGCTCGGAAAAGGCCCAGTAATGGACGTTGGACCCAACATAAATCCAAAGATAAGGGCATTTGCTGATGAGGTTGCCAAGAAATATGAGATACCTCTCCAAGTGGAGCCAAGCCCAAGACCAACCGGAACAGACGCAAACATCATGCAGATAAACCGCGAAGGAGTAGCGACAGCAGTCCTTTCGATTCCAATAAAATACATGCACTCACAGGTAGAGCTTACCGACGCGAGGGACGTTGATAATACAATAAAGCTTGCAAAACACCTGCTGGAAGAACTCAGGCCAATGGACTTAACTCCATGAAAAACCTTATCTTTTCTTACTCCCTATTTCTTCTTGGTGTTATGCGTGAACAAAGGGGAAATCGAATATAAAGCAGAGCTAATTGAAAAGAGCATTCATACCATAAAGAGCTCGCTCCCAAAAACTCAGGAAAGATTTTCAAATATGGGCCTTGCCAAAGATGGGATATACAAGCAGCTTGAATTTGCAATCCAGAACCTCCTCGATGCTCTCAATGAAGTCGCCTCCAGCTTAGATCTCGGGGCCATAAGCTATCAAGGAATAGTTGAGAAGCTGCATGAAGAAAATATTATTGACGATGAGCTAAAGGAGAAGCTCGATTTCCTAGTCCAGCTGAGAGAAGTGTTGATTTACAACTACGACATCCTTAACGATGAGATAGCCTTTAGGAACATGGAAGAGTGCCTTCAGTTCCTTGAAGAGGGTTTGAAATTCCTCAGGTCTTTTCTGGAGGGTGAAGAGTGAAGATAGGAATCCTCCCATTGGTAGTGAAAAAGGTTGAGGAAGACGTTCTAAAGGGAGTTGCTGACTATATTAGAGAATTCTACTCAAAATTCGGATTTGAGGTGGAAGTTTTACCCCCTCTAACTGCAGGTGACCTTTTCTTCTCATACAACCCACTTAGAGGCCAGTACCTTGGAAGGTTCTTCCTTGCGAAGGTTGCAGAGCATAGGAGCGGCTTTTCAGCAGTTTTAGGGATCACAGATGCCGACCTCTATGAGGAGGACATGAACTTTATTTTTGGGCTCGCCAATCCCCACTTAAAGGCCGCCATAATATCACTGACAAGGCTGAGGCCGGAATTGTATAACGAAAAAGACGGAGAAGTTTTAAAAGAAAGGGCTATAAAGGAGGCAATGCACGAGCTTGGGCATGTCTTTGGGCTCGGCCATTGCGAAAACTCCCGCTGTGTAATGCACTTTTCGAATTCGATAATCGACACTGATTATAAAGGAAAAGACTACTGCGAAAGATGCTTGAATAAGCTAAAAAGAAACCTGGAGGGAATAGAATGATCGAGATTGAGCTCAAAGGATATGCAGATGATAAAGTATTCGAAAGGGTTAGGGAGACCTTTGAGTTTATGAGAAAGGAAATACACGAGGACATCTATTTCAATCACCCGTGCAGAGATTTTGCAGAGACGGATGAAGCACTAAGGATAAGGATAAAACGCTTCAACGGCCATTACGAGGCGTTTCTCACGTACAAAGGACCAAAACTTGACGAGCTTTCAAAAACCCGGAAGGAAATAGAGGTCAGAGTTGACGATGTTGACACATATCTTGAACTTTTAAGGCTTCTCGGCTTTAAAGAAGTCCTCACGGTGGAAAAAATCAGAGAAAAATACTATGTGGAAAAAGGGGTTACTATAACGTTGGACATAGTTGAGGGACTCGGAAAGTTCGTCGAGATAGAGAAACTCGCAAAGGACGAAAAAGAGGTAGAAAGGGAAGTTCCGAGGCTCATGGAAATCTTAAAGTCTCTCGGGGTTAAAAAGTTCGAGAGAAAGTCTTACCTTGAGTTATTGCTGGAAAAGCTCAGCTCTTCAGCAGGGCATTGAGAGCTTCTATAAGTTCTTCATCACTTAGGGCAGCTTTTTGGAGGAGTCCTTTCCTTTTTAATTCCGCCCCTATTTTCACGCTGACCGGTATTTTAATGCCGAGCTTTCTTAAGTAATCAGCCTCCTCAAAAACCTCTCTCGGTTTTCCTTCCATCACAACCTCTCCCCTGTCGAGGACTATTATCCTGTCCGCGAAATCAAATAGATACTCAGTGTTGTGCTCAACCAGAACTATTGTAATGCCCTGTTCCTTGTTTAGAAGAGTTATCAGGCTTAAAACCTGCTCCCTGCCAATGGGGTCTAGTTGAGATGTGGGCTCATCGAGCACCAAGACCTCGGGCTTAACCGCTAAGACGCTCGCTATCACAAGCCTCTGCTTCTGTCCCCCGCTTAGATTCGGGGGAAATTCCTTTTCAAGCCCCTCAAGCCCCGTAATTTTCAACGCCCAGTGAATTCTCCGCTTTATCTCTTCCACATCCAGACCAAGATTTTCAAGGGCAAAGGCCACTTCTTCCTCAACGGTCATGTTGAAGAGCTGGGAGTCGGGATTCTGAAGAACGAGTCCCACAATCTTCGAAAGTTCTGCCACACTGGCCTCTCTAGTGTTGTAGCCCTTAACAAAGACATTGCCCTCAAAGTCACCTCTTATCGAATGGGGGATTATACCATTGAAAGTTAAGCAGAGAGTAGATTTTCCGCTCCCGCTCGCCCCTAAAACACCCAAAAATTCCCCCTTCTTAACCCTAAAGCTGATGTCCCTGAGGGAATACTCCTTCGCTCCAGCGTATTTAAAGCTCAGCTCTTCCACTCTTATCATTTGCTACTCCCTCTCCACGATTCTCGGCACCATTAGGAGGACACCAAATATGAACACGAGGGTTGAGAATATTTCCAACCTTCCTATCCACATGTGAAGGATAAGGAGAATCTTAACGTCCAGCGGCAGTCCTGGAGATGTTATTCCCACGCTTAGACCAACGTTTCCTTGAGCAGAGGAAACTTCAAAGAAAGCATCTGCCAAGCCAGTTCCAAGCCTAAACATGATCCATACAGTCCCAATTAGCAAGAGAGCAATGTAAGTCATCGTAAAGCCCAAGACCTCCTGTAAATCTTCTTCCGTAAAGGTATAATTGCCAATTTTTCTTTTTATGACCGCGCCCTTGGGAAGGATGGCCTGTTGAATAGTCCACTTTAATGTCTGAAACGTCAGGGTTACACGGATAAGCTTTATACCTCCAGCCGTACTTCCAGCACCACCCCCAACTACCATCAGAAAGCCTATGAGGAGCTTTGCCAGTTCTGGATACTGGGATAAATCCGAGATGGAAAAACCGGTACACGTTATTGCAGACACTGCATGAAACACAGCTTCCCTAAAAGATTCTCCAAGTGAAAACCCATTGTAAATCATAAGCCCATATCCAATGAGCGCTATAACTGGGGTTAAAAAGAAGAACATGTACTTAACCTGAATATCCCTAAAGAAGGGCACAAGGGATCTCTCCTTAAACATCTTATAGTGGACGGTAAAGTTTGTTGCGCCCATTATCATAAGGAAAATTGTAACTGCCTCTATGCTGAGGCTGTTGAAAAACCCTATGCTCAAGTCATACGAGCTCATACCACCGGTTCCAAGGCCGGTCATTGAGTGTATCACAGCATCGAAAAGCTCCATACCGTTTATGTAGTACAGGTAAACGCCCACAACTGTTAGAACAGCATATATCTGGAAGATTATCTTTGAAGTATTTGCCAAGTTTGGGAGAATTCTCTCGCTTCTCGCTTCCGCTCTGTAAAGTCTTGCCGCGGCAACTCCAGGACGGATTAAAACTGTTAAAGCAACCAGCACTATGCCTATTCCACCAAGCCACTGCATCCAAGCCCTCCAGAATAGAATTATATGGGGATAGCTTTCGAGATTGCGCATCATGGTCAGCCCTGTTCCAGTCCAAGCAGACATACTCTCAAAATAAGAGTCAACAAAACTCATACCCGCTATCCTCATAAACGGAACCACACTTACAAAAGACGCAAAAAGCCATACAAAAGCTGCCGAAACCATAGCCTGCCTCAAATTTACATCTTCTATGTGTTCAGAATGTCTGCCAAGCCATGCGCCAAGGAGGATACATGCCAAACCGGGAAAAACAAAGTAGTAGATATACCCCATCTCTTCCGTGTAAATCCACGTAATTAAGACTGGGATTAGGTAAGCAACACCTATACCTTGAAGAAGTGCCCCTATGAGGGTTCTTATGACAAAGATATCATCGGCGATGTTGATGTACTTCCGAAGCTCTAGCATTGGGTCACCACATTTTTTAAGGAGAATAGGGCGTTAAAAAATTTTCGAGAAATCAGACAACTTTTTTAAAAACAAAACAGAGATTGAACTTAGGTGGTAGAAATGGACGACAAAGTTGAAAAGCTCATCAAAGCAGGAGAAATCGCGAAAAAGATTAAAGAAGAAGTTCTAAAGCTAATAAAACCCGGAGCATCACTTTATGAGATAGCGGAGTTTGTTGAAAACCGAACAATAGAGCTTGGAGGAAAACCTGCTTTTCCGTGCAACCTCTCAATAAACGAGATTGCTGCCCACTACACTCCATATATTGGGGATAAGACTGTTCTCCATGAGGGAGATTACCTAAAAGTTGATTTGGGCGTTCACGTTGATGGTTATATAGCGGATACGGCTTTTACAGTGAGAGTGGGAATGGAAGATGACGAGCTAATCGAAGCCTCAAGAGAAGCGCTCGAAAACGCGATAAGCGTCGTTAGGGCGGGAGTAAAAATAAATGAAATCGGGAAAACCATAGAAGAAACGATAAGGAAACATGGGTTTAATCCAATAGTCAACCTCAGCGGGCATGTAATAGAGAGGTATAAGCTTCACACCGGCATTTCAATCCCAAACATTTACAGACCACACGACAACTATGAGCTCAAAGAAGGGGACGTTGTAGCGATAGAGCCCTTCGCAACCACCGGGGGTGGGCAAGTAATAGAAGTACCCCCAACGCTGATATACATGTACGTTAGGGACAGACCTGTTAGATTACCACAGGCAAGAACCCTTTTGAACTATATCAAAAAGAACTTCTCCACCTTGCCATTTGCATATCGCTGGGTTCAAAACCTCATGCCAGAGGCACAGCTGAAACTGGCATTAATGCAACTTGAAAAAGCTGGAGCACTTTATGGTTATCCCATCCTGAAGGAGATAAGAGGAGGACTCGTTTCCCAGGCAGAACATACGGTAATAGTTGAAAAGGACGGAGCCCTTGTGATTACATAGCTCAGCTTCGCTTTGCTTTTTAAGTTTCTCTCTGTTAGAAGCCACCACGGTAAAATCGGTTAATAATGAGATTGACGGAAAAGAAGTAAAGCTGTGACTCTTTTTCCTTTTTATTTACTCGGCTATTGGCGCCGGGGCGGGGATTTGAACCCCGGCGGGCAAACGCCCAGTGGATCTCGAGTCCACCGCCTTCCCTGGCTAGGCTACCCCGGCGCTCGGTCTTTAGTAAAAGAGCTCAACTTATAAACCTTGCTGGTTTTGAGGAGCAAAAATGTAAAAAGTGAAGGTCTCACTCCTTCTCATTACAGGAGGCCAATCCGCAGAGCAAAAGCAGTGGCAAGTCCTCTAAGCCTATTTTTCCTTCAATGATCTTTTTTCTGATGAGCTCTCGCAGATTCATCATCCACATCACCTCCTCCCACGAAAAAAGCAACGTATTTATAAATTTTCGTGATTCAAAAAAGCAGGTGATGTACATACAAGAACATTGAGAAAAAGGAATGGGTTCAGCAGACCCTCGGCACGGGGTCACCTATTGGTGGCTCCATGAACCTCTTTCCACCTATACCTGTCTCAAGGATAACCTTTCCGCGGTACTGCTCTATAACCTCCCCTATTATCGCGGTATCTCTGCCGAGTTTGGTTTTTCTCATGGCTTGGAGGGCCTCCTCAGCGTATTCTCTCGCGACAACCATCACCACTTTTCCTTCGTTGGCTACTTCATATGGGCTTATGCCGAGCATATCGCTCGCAGCCCTTACCTCCGGCTTTACCGGGATGTCGCTCTCTCTTACCAGAATTCCAACGTTGCTCTTTTTTGCTATCTCATTTAGAGCGTTGCTCAGCCCGCCTCTTGTGGGGTCTTTCATTGCATGGATATTTTCCCAGCCAATTGCATTGGCAACGGACTTCACAACTTCCCATATAGGAGCGACGTCACTCTTAAGCTCCGTCTCGAAGGCTATTCCCTCTCTATGGCTCATCAGGGCTATTCCGTGGTCTCCAACAGTTCCGCTGACCAAAACAATATCCCCCACCTTTGCCCCGGCATCGCTTATCGGTCTTTCCGCTATCCCGATCCCAGCAGTTATGATAAAAATCCCTATCTTGTCTTCCACCACTTTAGTATCTCCAGTAACTATCGGCACCGGAACCTCTTTTGCTGTCTCATCCATAGATTTTAGAATTCTCTCAAAGTCCTCTCCGCTAAATCCTTCCTGAATTATCATAGAGTTCGCAAGTGCTAAAGGCTCTGCTCCCATTACGGCTAAATCATTCACCGTTCCGCTCACAGCTAAGCGACCTATATCCCCTCCGGGAAAGAAGAGGGGCTTAACTGTATGTCCATCTATAGTAAACACCAGATGCTTGTCCCCAAAGGGAATCGTTGCACCATCATCTAAGGAATCCAGCCCTATTCCCCCGGCTGATTTCAAAGTGAGGTTCTTGAGAATCACGTCTCTAATGAATTCCTCCATTAACTCTCCACCGGCTCCATGTTCAAGCTTTATTCTCATACTCACCACCGCTTTTTCATCAAAGAGAACCCTTTAAAATGTTGCGAAGCAGTAAAAAGAGGAATCAAAGTATTAAATCCTCCTTGCTCAGATACCCCTCTAAATAGAGACCTCCAAGGAGCGCCTGGCCGACGTTTATCCCGTTGTCTCCCCTTGGCACTTCGTAGGTTGAGTAAAACCTTAGACCATTGGCCTCCACGATTTTTCTTATCGTTTTCACTATAAGCTCGTTGTATGCAACTCCACCGCTTATGCCGACGTTCTTAACTCCGAAATCCTTGGCTTTCTCGACTGCGACTTCTCCAAAGGCCCTTCCCAAAGCTAAGTGGACTGAATAAGCTATGTCCGCTGGACTTGCCTTGCTTTCAAGAACCTGTTCAAAGAGCTCCTCAATCTTCAGCTCTTCTCCCTCTATGGGAATGGTAAAGCCCAGATCGTTTTTGCCTTTAAAGGCTACTCCTTCAAGCTTCATTGCAGGTTCTCCTTCGTAGGTTCTCTTATAAGCGACGTTGAGCAGAACCGCTATTGCATCGAGAACCCTGCCAGTTGAGGAGGCATAGCCGACGTTTATTTCCCTTGCGAGCTGGTTAAGTATTACGTTAAACTCAACTTTTCCGTATCTGAGGTTTTCAACAGCTTTTGGACAGTGTTTCTCGATTATCTCCTTTACCTCATCAATTCCATAGAGCTTACCCAGAATTCCGGTTAAAGCCCTAAGCGGGTAGTAGCTCGCCAAGTCCCCTCCAGGGAGTGGGTAATAGCTTATGTGGGCAAGTCTCTCAACGTCTTCGTAGCTTAAGTATAAAACTTCACCGCCCCATGTGTTTCCGTCACTTCCATAGCCAACTCCATCCACCGCTATTCCTACTATCTCGTCAAGATTGTTTTCAGCCATAACAGAAGCAATGTGAGCGTAGTGGTGCTGGACCTGAAGAAACTCAGCGTTTTCTTCCTCGGCTATCTCCATTGCTAGTTTTGTGGTGTTGTAAAGCGGGTGAAGGTCAGCAACCACAAGATCAAACCCCTTAACCCTCAGTATTTTCTTGAAGTGGGCTATGGCACTCCTCATGAACTCAAGAACTTCAACCTTTGAAGTGTTTCCTATGTACTGGCTTGGATAAACCCTCGACCCCTTTACCACTCCAAAAGCGTTCATGAGCTCTGCCCCAACCGCCAAGCCCGAGTACTTGAAGGGTATCTCTATTGGCAATGGAACAAACCCTCTGCTTCTTCTTATCACTGCTCTCTTTCCATCGACGAACCTGATAACGCTGTCATCTGTCCTGTTGAGGATTTTCCTGTTGTGCAGCAAGAAGTAATCTGCTAAGTCCTTGAGCTCCTCAAAGGCTTTCTCGTTGTCTATTACCATCGGCATTCCCGGGTAGTTTGCAGAGGTCATAACGTAAACGGGGCTCTTTGAGTAGTGGAAGAGGATGTAGTGGGTTCCGGCATAGGGAAGCATGACGCCTATGGTGGGCAAACCGGGGGCTAAAATCTCAGGTAGCGGGAATGGTTCTTTCTTCCTTAGGGCCACTATCGGCTTTCTGTAGCTTGTGAGTTCTTCTCTTTCCACATCGCTGACTATTGCAAAGCTCTCTACTGTTTCCAGGTCTTTGGCCATTATTGCAAAGGGCTGCTGTGGTCTTAGAATTCTCTTTCTAAGCTCCTTCACCACTTCCTCATTGGTAGCGTCGCAGGCTATGTGAATCCCACCTATGCCTTTTATCGCCACTATGTAGCCTTTGTCAATGAGCTCCGCGGCCTTCTTCAAGGGGTCTCCGGTTATTTCTCTCCCATCGTTCGTGTAGAGCCTGTAGCTCGGCCCACAGACGGGACAGCAGACGGGTTCAGCGTGGTATCTCCTATTTAGAGGATCCCTATACTCGCTCTCACAGTAGTCGCACATATCGAATTCTCTCATCGTTGTGTTTATCCTGTCATATGGGAGGTCTTCTATTATTGTAAACCTCGGACCGCAGTTTGTGCAGACTATGAAGGGATACATGTACCTCTTATCCGTAGGGTCAAAAAGCTCCCTGAGGCAATCATCACATATGCTTACATCAGGGGGTATAACCGAGTCTCCCTCTCCTCCCCCCTTGGAGCTCTTTTCTATGTAAAACCTGTCAAACCCCTGAAAGGGGATTTCCCTCACGTTTATCCTTTCAACTCTCGCAAGTGGAGGCGCTTTTTCTTTGAGGTCTCTCAGAAAGGCTTTTATTTTCTCCTCTTTTCCCTCAACCACTATCTCTACTCCCGCATCGCCAAGATTTTTGACATATCCCCTTAGATCGTGTTCATGGGCAATTCTGTAAACGAATGGCCTGAAGCCAACTCCCTGAACAATCCCCTCAACGTGAATATGATAAGCTTTCACGGCATTCACCTGTTTTAGAATTGAAAAAGGAGCATTTATATCTTTCCAAAACCAAAAGTTAAAAACCAATAAAGAGTGTTTAACCAAAGGTTTGAAGCGAGGGGGTTTTGGCCTTCTCAGTATCCCTCATATAGCCGGTATGCCAGAAACTTCGGAAGACCAGCTTCCACTATCTTTCTCGCTGCCGCGTCAACATCGTATTCGGCTCTTTCAAAGATTATTTCTCCACTTTCCGTGTCTATGAGTGCATAGGCCGCCCTCCAGTCTCCGTCCCTTGGCTGCCCAACACCTCCAGGGTTTATTATCCTTCTCCCCTGAATATCCTTGAGCATCTGCATGTGTGTATGCCCCACAACAAGGTTCTTCTCTCTGAAATACTTCAAAACTTCCACAAACTCGCTGTCTGGAAGCCACGGAAAAAGGTACTCCTCTAAGGGCGCCCTCGGAGAGCCGTGGATTATCAAAAAATCTTCTTTCTCTGTTTTGAAAAGCTGTCTAACAGGAAGCTTTCGAAGAAACTCAATGTTTTCAATGCTCATTACTCTCTCATGCCATTTTATTGCCTCTCTAGCATAGGGATTGAAACCCCAGGTGACGCCAAAGGCCACAGCATTATCGTGGTTGCCCCTCACGCAGAGGATTTCCCTCTTTTCCATTTCCTTCCTAAAGAACTCAACAACTTCGTTGGGATTTGCCCCGTAACCCACTAAGTCGCCCATACAGAATATAACATCTGCCTTTTTCACCTCTCTCCACACAGCCTTTAAGGCTTCGAGGTTTGAGTGGATATCACTCACGAGAGCTATCAGCATGTTATCTACTACACACCAAAGATTAAATCCTTTTCTCAGCAGACTTCCTTAACCCTTCCAAAATAGCTCGGACTCTCCTCGTAGAACTCTTCTATAAGCCTTTGTAGCCTCTTTGAGAGCTCAATCTGCACTCCCCAGGAACCTTCAATATACCCTCTTGCGGCCATTCTCCCGAGGAACTTTTTCATTTCCTCGCTTAACGGAGAGGGTTTACACCTGGCCCAGGGAGTTCCTGGCAAAGGCATGAAATAATGGGCCCTCACTTTTCCGCCCTTCCGCAGTATCCACTTCATGAACTCAATGCTCTTTCTCTGGCTTTCTTCGCTCTCGTTGGGAAGGCCAACTATGAAGTCGACTACAGGTTCTATGTCGTATTCAATCATGTATTCGACAGCTTGCTTAACATCCTCTCTCGTGTGGAGTCTGTGCATTGCTTTGAGCATCTCATCATCCCCACTTTGGGCCCCTATGGCCAGTCTTCTATTGTCAGCATACTTCAAGAGAAGTTCCAGAGTTTCAGGTTTGATGAATTCCGGCCTAACTTCGCTTGGGAATGTTCCATAGAACAGCCTTCTCCCCTCTTTTCTAAGAGGCTGAAGGGCCTTTAATAAAGCCTCGAGCCTGTCCAGCTTTAAAATACCTCCCGGCGAACCGTAAGCAAAGGCGTTTGGGGTTATATACCTCATATCCCTCATTCTTTTTGAATACCTCACTATTTGCTCTATTGGCCTGTGGCGCATTCTAAAACCCTTAATATAGGGAGTCTGGCAGTAGTAGCAACCAAATGGACATCCTCTGCTGATCTCCACGGGCGCTATTAAACGGGAGCTTTCAGCAAATGGAGGAAACTTAGCAAAGTCGTCCACCCTTGCAAAGCCCGTAAAAACGAATTTCCCACCCAAATAGAATGCCAATCCACGGATATGCAGCAAATTTTCACTCAGTTTAAACCTATTACCCTTCAATACGGTCAAAAGCTGAAATATAAGTTCCTCCCCTTCGCCAATGGCTGCTATATCAAACCCCAAATGGTTTAAAGTATGCTTTGGCATTGCAGTTGCATGATAACCTCCAGCAACTAAGAGAGCATTGGTTTTTTCTTTTAGGAGCTTAACTTCTTCCTGAACATTCCATATCTCCTCAGTAAAGAAAGAATAGAGGACTAATTTGGGCTTTGTCTTTAAAATTTCATGGAGATCTTTAGTTATTAAGAGCTCACCAATGTCAAAACCCTGGCTCTCCAAAGCCCCTAAGAGATGTACAAAAGCATTGTGATTGCGGCGTGTCATTCTAATGGCTATCTCATGCATGGTAAAAACTCAGAAAGAGGTTTAAAATATTTATCTCAAACTATAAAAGACAAAAGAAAGAAAGGCCATCAAGCCTTGATAGCTAGTTTAATGTCATCTGCCTTGACGGTCTTTCTGCCAGCGTGCTTTGCAAGGTCAACGGCCTTCTTAGCGATTTCCAAGGCCTTCTCCTCAAGGTGCTCGGCCATAACCTTTGCAGCCTCTTCACTAACTCTTGGTGCACCAGCCTTTCTAATCAACCTATCAATTGGGGCAATTGGCAACTCAGCCATACCCAACACCTCCTAAAGTTGTGTAAATTGGTATTTGCATTTTATTTTATGAAAGAAGTTATATATAAACCTTTCGGAAAAGGGGCCCTTTTAGGCAAATACTCGGATAGTCACCATACATTTGGGGATAGTTACAACATCTCACCAGTTGCCAAAGAGAGTGAGAAATTTTATAGGGTTTGCTCCCTATAGTTCAAAAATAAAGGAATCCCCACAGTTGCTGATTTATTTTATATTCATCATGTTTTAGTTTTATATTTAGCATCATCTATAGCATAGGTTCTTGAAAAATATTGGAAAGCATATGAGAGTTTAGCAAAAGAAAATCACAAGCCGAAACAGCCATTGTCACAATTTTTCTCGTTCCACATATGTGTCCCGCAATAGTTATATATTATCCTCTGTAAATTCTATTCTATAAAGAATGAGGTGGTAAAAATGCCAGAGAAGTTTGATAAGATATACGACTACTATGTCGATAAAGGTTATGAGCCCAATCTCAAGAGGGATATTGTGGCTGTTTTTAGAGTAACCCCCACTGAGGGGTATACTATAGAGCAGGCTGCCGGCGCAGTGGCAGCAGAAAGCTCCACAGGAACATGGACAACCCTCTATGGGTGGTATGAAAAGGAAAGGTGGAGCGACCTTTCAGCAAAGGCATATGAGTTCCATGACATGGGGGATGGAAGCTGGATAGTGAAAATCGCTTATCCAGTTCACGCCTTCGAAGAATGGAACCTCCCCGGCCTGCTAGCATCAATAGCAGGCAACGTATTTGGGATGAAAAGAGTAAAGGGACTAAGACTTGAAGACCTTTACCTACCTGAAATAGTGCTTAGAGACTTCAGCGGACCCAATAAGGGGATCAAAGGGGTAAGAGAGATTCTAGAAATTCATAAGAGGCCTATTTATGGTGTGGTTCCTAAACCCAAAGTTGGCTATTCTCCCGAAGAGCTAGAGAAGCTCTCCTATGAGCTCCTATCGGCCGGAGCAGATTACATGAAAGATGATGAAAATCTAACAGGCCCCTGGTACAATCGTTTTGAAGAGAGAGCAGAGGTGATGGCAAGAGTCATAGACAAAGTAGAGGCAGAAACTGGAGAGAAAAAGACATGGTTCGCCAATATAACAGCAGATATTAGAGAGATGGAGAACAGACTTGAAGTCCTAGCTGAATACGGCCTTCCCCACGCCATGGTGGACGTTGTAATAGTTGGGTGGGCCAGCTTGGAGTACATACGGGATCTAGCAGAGGATTACGACATCGCTTTACATGCCCACAGGGCCATGCACGCTACCTTCACAAGGAATCCCTACCATGGAATCTCAATGTTTGTCCTTGCAAAGCTTTACAGAATCATAGGGCTTGACCAACTTCACGTTGGAACTGCGGGAGCCGGAAAGCTTGAAGGCGGAAAGTGGGATGTTATCCAAAATGCAAGAATCTTGAGAGAGAAACACTATAAACCAGATGAAAACGATGCTTTCCACCTAGAGCAAAAGTTCTATCACATCAAGCCAGCATTCCCCACAAGCTCTGGAGGGCTTCACCCCGGAAACTTACCTGCAGTTATAGATGCCCTCGGAACAGATATAGTTCTCCAATTGGGAGGAGGGACACTGGGACACCCAGATGGACCTGCTGCTGGAGCTAAGGCAGTTAGACAGGCCTTGGATGCCATTATGCAAGGAATATCACTAGATGAGTACGCCAAGACCCATAAAGAGCTGGCAAGGGCCCTCGAAAAGTGGGGGCATGTGACCCCAGTTTGACGGATTTTCTCTCTTCTTTTTGTCTCTTATTCGAACGCTACCTCCAAAAGCCATTTATTCTCTTTTACTGACTTGGGGATGGTGAAGTTCATGCATCCAGAGGGATTCTTAGAAGTTATCACTGGTCCCATGTTCGCCGGAAAGACGAGTGAACTCATTAAGAGGATCGAGAGACAGATATTTGCAAAGAGAAAAGCGGCTCTTTTCAAGCCATCGATAGACAACAGATACAGCGAGGACAAGGTTGTAGCCCATAATGGACTAAGTTACGAAGCCTTTGTTATACCGACTACGGAAGAAGGCGTTAAAATGATATATCAGAAAACTAAGGAGGAAGGGTTTGAGGTTATAGGCATTGATGAAGTACAGTTCTTTCCGATGTCAGTAGTAGAAACCCTCAACAAGATGGCAGATGAAGGTATTTATGTGATTGCTTCTGGGCTCAATTTGGATTTCAAAGGTGATGCCTTTGAGGTGACAAAAGAGCTCCTGGCAATGGCCGACAATATAGTGTATCTAACCGCCATATGCAGTGTCTGTGGAAGGGAAGCCACAAGAACTCAGAGATTGATAAACGGGAAGCCTGCGCCACGAAACTCACCAAGAATACTCGTGGGTGGAATGGAGGCTTATGAAGCCAGATGCAGAAAGCATCACATAGTCCTATAAACTTACGAGAGTCGCTTCATGATTTTTGAATCTTGCTATTTTATTTTCTCACAAAACCAGTGAAACCCAAAAACAGGTAATATACATAATATATTATAAAGAAATAGCAAACCATTATTCCAGTTCAAGAGACAATATCTTCGATTTCTTTGTTGCAGCGTCTACTGCTTTCATGAGTGCAGTTCTTATTCTGCTGTCCTCCAGTTCAAAAATGCCATCTATTGTTGTCCCTCCCGGGGTTATTACCATGTCCCTAATCTGCGCTGGGTGAAGATCAGTCTCCAAAAGGAGCTTGGCTGTTCCTAAGAGCGTTTGTGCAGCTGCCAGCAGGGCAACATCCCTTGGCAATCCCACTCTTAACCCACCGTACATAAGGGATTCCAAAAAGACCGATACATAAGCAGGGCCGGAACCACTCAGTCCCGTTATTGCATTCATGTGCTCCTCTTCAATTTTAATGCACCTACCAAAGGTTTGGAAGATCTCCTCAACAAGCCTTATTTCTCTTTCATTTAAGTCATCGGTGGCGTAGGCAGTGAAAGACTCCCCCACCAAAACCGCTATATTCGGCATGGCCCTCACAAACTTTGCATTGGCTGAGATTTTTAGGCTCTTTAATGGTATACCTGCAGCAAACGAGATGACGATTTTTCCCTCAATTGCCTCTTTGATCCCCCCAAGAACTTTTTTGATTTTGTTTGGTTTCACACTCAGTATTACTACCTCCCCAGCCTCCGCAGCTTTTTTGTTGTCTTTCATTACCTTAACACCATATTTCTCGAGCCATTTAACTTTCTCAATTTTTCTTCTCGTGGCTATCACTTCATACTTCTCTGAGAGTGCTTTAGCAACAGCACTTCCAATTGTTCCAGCCCCAATAACCGTTATTTTCATGCTCTCACCAGCTTAAATAACGTCAAAGCTTATTTCAAGAAGTTCCTTTGATTTTCTAAACCTGACCTTTCTGATTTTTATCCTTCCTATCTCTCCCGTGGTGTTCGTATGCTCCTTGTTGCATGCGTTTACATTCCAATTTTCAATAACCACAACTTTCAGAGTTTTGACCTCCTCGGGGATTGGGAAGAGATCGTACATGTCTTCCCCAAATCGCCTTTCTGCCTCATCTCTTGGTAGAGTATAAACTATCACCGGAACATTTTCTTTGATCTTTTCGTTGGCAAGTCTCTCAATCTCCATGATTTCCTCTTTTGTTGGCTTTCTGTTGAACTGGACTGTCAACCTTCCATGGTTTCCCTTAACATAAACAGCCGCCGTCCATTTGGCCTCCTCCCCAAGAACCTTTACCACGGCTCCTTTAACAACATGTAAAGCAGTGTGCGTTCTAACTTCCATTTTAATCCCCCAAGATTCCCTTTCTATATGCAAGTTCAGCGTTTAGGATAGAGCCTCCAGCAGCACCCCTAATAAGGTTGTGTCCCAGGGTAATATATTTAATCTTTCCTTCTCCTATCTTCTCCACTCTCCCAACTACAACACTCATCCCTCTTCCCAAGTTCCTATGAAGCCTTGGTTGCGGGATTTTTCTGTAAACAAGCGGTTTTGCATATGATGGGAGGCCGAGACTCTTTAATGGGTCAAACACATCAAAAGCCTTCTTAACTTCCTCTGCACCAATGTCTTCAGCTACTTCAACAAAAACCGCTTCAGTATGACCATGCAAAACCGGGATCCTTGTAGAGAATGCACTGATCTCAAAATCAGCGGGGGTTATTTTACCATTCTCAAGTTCTCCAAGGATTTTCCTCGATTCATTCTCGATTTTCCACTCCTCTTTTTCAATGTAAGGGATCACGTTATCAAAGATCTGCATAGCTGAAATGCCCCTAAACCCGGCTCCACTTATGGCCTGCATTGTTACAACGTTGACATTCTTTATTCCAAACTTTAAGATGACTTTAAGAGAAAGAACGAGTATAGCTGTGGAGCAATTTGGGTTTGTAACAATAAATCCCTCCCAATTGCGCTTTTCTCTTTGAATTTCGATTAAGCTTAAATGCTTCTCGTTAACTTCAGGAACCAAGATTGGTACATCTCCTTCATACCTGTGAGCTGAGGCATTGCTGAAGACAGGCACTTTTTTAGCTAGTTTCTCTTCCACATCCCCGGCAATTGAAGAGGGCAATGCCGAGAAGACCAGATCCACATCTGGATTTTTTAGGAAATCCTCTAAGCCCTCAACCCTGATTTCTCCGATTTTTTCGCTAACTTCCCACTCAACTATCTCTTTGAATTTCCTCCCCTTTGACCTTTGCGAGGCTATCAAGCGCTTTACTTCAAACCAAGGATGAGCCTCCAAGAGCTTCACAAACCTCTGTCCAACTAGGCCTGTAGCGCCTAAAATTGCTACCTCCATTAAAGAACCTCCCTAAATGCTTCCAAACTTGGTTCTATCGGTTCTGGAAGCTTAAAGTTTTCTATTATTACATTTGGGTCTTTTAATCCATGTCCAGTTGTAATTAAAACGTAGCTCTCGTCCGGCTCAATCCGGCTAAGTTCTTTCAGCTTAATCAATCCGGCCAGGGAAGATGCCGAGGCTGGTTCGACAAAAATTCCCTCCTTTGATGCGAGCAGTTTTTGTGCATTGAGAATCTCCTCATCACTCACACTTTCCAAAAGTCCTTTGGATTCTTCAACAGCCCGCCAAGCCCTGGGCCAGTTGGCCGGATTCCCAATCCTTATTGCCGTGGCAACTGTCTCGGGATTTCTAACCGGTTCAAACGGCTTCCCTTCTTTGAAAGCTTTTGCTAAAGGTGATGCTCCTTCTGCCTGGATTCCAATCATTCTGGGCAAATTCTCAATAAAGCCAGCATTATAAAGCTCCTTAAATCCCTTCCAGATTGCCGAGATATTGCCAGCGTTTCCCACTGGAAGAACTACATTATCCGGAACAAACCCCAACTGATCGAAGATCTCAAAAGCTATGGTCTTCTGGCCCTCTAGGCGGAATGGATTTATTGAATTTAGCATGTAGACCCCCAGTTCCTTACTTGCCTCCACCACAACCCTCAGCGCATCATCAAAGTTCCCCCTAACCGGAACTACCCTTGCACCGTAGACTATTGCCTGTGCAAGCTTTCCTAGCGCAATTTTTCCACTTGGAACTAGAACATAGGCCTTTATGTTTGCCTTAGCACCATATGCTGCTAAAGAAGCTGAGGTATTACCTGTGGAGGCACAGATTACCTTAGAGATACCAAGCTCCAAGGCCTTGCTAACTCCAACCGTCATTCCCCTATCCTTAAAAGAACCCGTCGGGTTGGCACCCTCATTTTTGACGTAGAGCTCCTTCATACCAAGCTCCTCTTGCAGGTTTTCCAAGCGATATATGGGTGTTCCTCCTTCATTAAGCGAAACCAGTTTTTCAGCCGGGATGAAGCTTTTGTATTTCCAAAGAGTTATGTTTTTACCGTTAAACACGTTTTCAGCTTTGTCCAAATCAACAAGAACTTCAAGCAATCCACCACATTCACACCTATACCTGACTTCCTTTGGATCGTATTCCTTTCCACATTCTATACATCTCAAAATCATTCCGCTCCTCCTCCTACTTTGCTAATAAAGTATTCAGCATTAATTCCCTCCTCTTCAAAGGCCTCTACAATTGCTTTTCCAATCTCATCAAGGTTTTCACCTAAAGCAAACATCGCCGGGCCAGATCCGGATAAGGAGACTCCGTAGGCCCCGCTCTCTAATGCTGCTTTCCTAACCTTGTCGAACCAAGGGATTAGGGGTTTCCTATAGGGAATTGCTAAATAATCATCTAACAATTTTCCAACTTTTTCTATGTCGCCATTTTCTAAAGCTAAAACCAAGGAACTTGCTAAGGCTAAATTTCTTACTGCATCGCTCAATGGGACGTATTTTGGTAAAACTTCTCTCGCCCTTTTAGTGCTCACTTCCACTTCTGGCAATACTACAACTAACTCGAGCTTTGCATCTATTTTGAATACTTCGAGAGGAAATAGGGATTTTAAGATTACAAATCCTCCAAACAGTGCTGGAACTACGTTATCTCCATGGGGAGTTCCAGAGGCTACCTTCTCCCCCTCTAAAGCTGCCCTTAAAATAATCTCCTTATTATCTATATCCAAAAGCCTTGCAATCGCTAAAGCTCCCCCTAGAGCAGAGGCTCCCGAACTTCCAAGCCCACTTTTTGGTCTTATTCCCTTTTTGAGCTTCATCTTAAAGCCGCTTTCAATTCCTACTTGCCTTAAGAGGGATAAAGCCGAAATAGAGGCAGCGTTCTTATTTGGCTCCTCTGGAACCTTATAACCCTTAACTTTTACTTCAATCTCCTCACTTAGCTCAACCCTAATGAAATCCCTCGGCTTTTCTAGGCAAAGACCAAAGACATCAAATCCTGGTCCAAAGTTTGCTATCGTTGCTGGAACTGAAACCTTCATTGAAAATCACCTCGTGTAAAGCATTTAAAGAATCTTCAAGCTCCTCTCTCCTCACCAGAAAGGAGACCCAGTTTTTGCCTCTCTTGTAAACCGGAGCATTAAAGTCCACTTCTTCCAGGCCTACAACCCCTATACATGCAAAGCTGTCGTTAAGAGGCTTGTGGGCTAGTATTGGTACCCCCCCACTGATATCAGAGATAAGCGTTCCTAAGCGATGTCCATTGGTCTTTCCAAGAATTACGGGTAGCCTGTCTCTGACAGGGCCAATAGCTCTCTTTTGCAAAGCCCTCATTCCAAGCGTTGAGGCAATCAAAGCTTCATCATACGAGACAAATGGGATTAACTTAGCGTCCCTTACCACCTTTGGATCGGCGGAATATATTCCCCTTACGTCGCTCATAATCAAAACGGCCCTTGATCCTAAAAGCGACCCCAACACAGTCGCTGTATAATCACTGCCCCCTCTTCCAAGCGTTGTCCTGAACCCTTTATAACTTCCTAAAAATCCCGTAACCACTGGAACTTTTCCTTCATTTAGCATTCTTTCAAGAATCTTTACTCTTTTCGCCGTTTTGGGAAAGTCCACCCTTGCATTCCCAAAGCTTCCATCTGTTTTAACTACATGGAAAGCATCTATTGCCTCAGCTTCTATTCCAAAATTTCTGAGAGCACTTGCGAAGAGCATCACCGAGAGTCTTTCCCCAAATGATAGAACATGATCCACGTAGGCACTTTTATTCGGAAATCTTTCCTCACTTTTTAGCACCAAGGCAAGCTCTCTAAACAAGGGATCAAGTAAACTATGGTCGATTCCAAATTTATCACACATGTTGTAATGCATTTTTGTAATCTGCTGAACCACCGAATCATCCTTACTTTTTGCCAGATGCAAAAGAGCGTCCGTGACCCCTTCGAGTGCTGAAAGCACAACCATAACCTCATTGTTTCCATAAAGCCTCAAAACAAACTCTAAAGCCTCATTAAAAGAGTCTCTAATGGATCTTCCTCCAAATTTAACAACTATCCTTCTGTTGGAGAGTTTGTAAATCACCCATTTGAATCACCTCTCCTTGGGTTTTCTTTATCAAATATAAAGTTTTACAAAAATTTTTTGAACTTCTGACAACCTTTACTTGAATTCAGGCACCGATGTTGCCACTTTAAACAATTACAGCATCTTTTTACGTGTGATTCACGTGGGCAGTTTAAGTTTACAGACCATCCACTCCCATTTTTAGCTCTTTGACTTTTTCTTCAAGCTTTTCCGTAGCGCCTTCCCCGTACTTTTCTATAATTTTCACCAGAGCGCTACCAACGACAACCCCATCAGCCCCGGCGTTTATCAATTCTGAAACGTGTTCGGGTTTTGAAACACCAAAACCCACAGCCAAAGGCTTATTGCAAACTTCTTTTGCCCTTCTAATCAGATCGAAAGCAGACTCCGAAACTCGCTCCCTTGCTCCAGTTGTCCCATAGAGAGAGACCAAATAAACGAAGGCTGAGCTTGCCTCATCTATTAGCCTTAACCTATCTTTAGAAGTGTTTGGAGCAGCTAAAAATATCGTCTCCATTTTGTATCTCCTGCAGATGTTCAAGTATTCTCCCGCCTCCTCCACCGGGAGATCCACAACTATCAATCCGTCAACACCCGCTTCCTTGGCCTCTTTCACAAAATTCTCAACACCTCTCCTGTAGACGGGATTGTAGTATGTCATGAGCACCACTGAAGTCTCTGACTGATCCTTGAATTTTTTGACAGTTTTAAACACATCCCCGACTTTTGTTCCATTTTTCAGTGCCCTTTCATTCGCCAGCTGTATCGTTCTCCCATCGGCCATCGGATCGCTGAAGGGTATGCCAAGTTCGATTACATCCGCATATTTTGACAGTGAGATCATGAAATCGAGAGTTGCGGTTATATTTGGGTCTCCAGCTGTTATAAACGTTATCAGGGCAGGTTTTTTTATCATCTTAACACCTCCATAACAATCCCAAGATCCTTGTCTCCCCTACCGGATAAATTTACCACTATTATCTCGTCCCGGCTCATTTCCTTAGCAAGTTCCATGGCATGAGCTAAAGCGTGAGAGGATTCCAATGCTGGTAAGATTCCCTCAGTCTTTGAGAGTTCGATAAAAGCTCTTAAAGCCTGCTTATCATCCACAGCCACGTATTCAGCCCTACCACTCTCCTTGAGCCAGGCATGTTCAGGTCCAACACCCGAATAATCCAAACCTGCAGCAATGCTGTGGGTTGTAACTATCTGCCCGTCCTCATCCTGCAAGAAATAGGATAGCATTCCATGAAGAACACCCCTCTTTCCGGCGGAGAGTGATGCCGAATGCTTACCGGTGCTCAAACCTTTTCCGGCAGCTTCAACACCGATGAGTCTCACAGGGTCTTTTATGAAGGGGTGGAATATTCCTATAGCATTGCTGCCTCCCCCAACACAGGCAACAATAGCGTCTGGCAAAACTCCTTCGATTTCAAGAATTTGCCTTTTAACCTCTTTACCGATAACGGACTGGAAGTCCCTGACTATTGTTGGATAAGGATGTGGGCCCACAACTGAACCAATCAGGTAGTGGGTGTATTCAAAGCTCGAAACCCAGTCTCTCAGAGCCTCATTTATCGCATCTTTCAGTGTTTTTGAACCGATTTTCACTGGAATGACGTTTGCCCCAAGCAATTGCATGCGGAAGACATTCACTTTCTGCCTCTCCACGTCTTCAGAACCCATGTAAACATCCACTTCCATGTTGAAGAGTGCTCCAGCTATTGCCGTAGCAACTCCATGCTGTCCTGCACCAGTTTCTGCAATAAGCCGTGTTTTCCCCATATATTTTGCAAGCAAAGCCTGTCCAATGGTGTTGTTTATCTTGTGTGCCCCTCCGTGCAACAGGTCCTCACGCTTCAGATATATCCTTGCCCCCCCGAGCTTTTTGGTTAGATTTTCAGCATAATAGAGCGGTGTTGGTCTGCCCGCGTAATTTTTAAGATAATAATCCAGCCTCTCCTTAAACTCCTCATCATCCTTAAATTTGCTGTAAGCCCTCTCCAGCTCTTCAAGCGGTGAAATAAGGACTTCAGGCACAAATCTTCCACCAAACTCACCAAACCTCATTTTTTGCCCTCCTTACAAATTCTCTAACAAGTTCCTCATCCTTTAAGCCATCTCTCTCAACCCCGGATGAGACGTCAACACCCACAGGCTTAACGATGTTTATTGCATCTACAACATTTTCCACATTCAGCCCACCAGCGAGAAAAACTTCATGCTTTTTTGCTATCTCCCTGCTTATTCTCCAGTCATGCACTTCTCCACTCCCACATCCAGAGTCGAGCAGTATGAGATGGGGAGAGTAAATTTCAATCAGTCCTGATATCTCATTTGCAGGTTTGTCAACAATAAAAGCCTTCATAACCTTAACCATATCCTTCAGCTTCTCAAACTCCTCTACAGGCATATCTGAATGAACCTGAACCATGTTACATTCGGTTTTGGCTATTATTTCCTCCCACTCCTCATAGCTTCTGGCTGTTGAGACGGCAAAAACCGGGATCGTGGATGAATCAATGATCTCCTTTGCTTTGTCCAGATCAACGCATCTCTTCGAGTTGCTTTTAACAACAACACCCGTTGCATCGGCATACCTCTCAACAATCTCAAGCTCTTCAAGGTTTTTTATACCACAAACCTTAACGATCATGGCAGATCCCCACGAAATTTCTGATAATTTTCAATCCATCCTCAGTAAGAACGCTCTCTGGGTGGAACTGAACTCCGAAAATGTTCCCCCTCTTTATCCCCATAATCACCCCATCTTCAGCCCTTGCATTAACCTCAAACCCCTCGGGCGGCTTTAATACGGCAAGGGAATGGTATCTACCAGCCCTAACTGGATTTCTAACTCCCCTGAAAATATCCATCCCATCGTGTTTTACAAGTGAGGTCTTTCCGTGAGCGGGCTTAACCTTCCCCACTTCTCCACCAAAAACCTCTGCGATAATCTGATGGCCAAGACACACTCCCAGAACCGGAACGTTATAATCAAAAACAAATTCGAGACTTCTGTCGGGTTTTCCTGGACCTGGGGAGATCACGATACCATCAAAATCCAGTCCTTCAATATCCCTTGCATTATCCCTGTCAACCACCTTTACTCTGTCAAATAACGAAATGTATTCAACCAGGTTGTAAACGAAGGAATCTTTACAGTCTATAACCACAATCATAATCCCACCGCCTTTAAGACTCTTGCAATCTTATTTTCGGTCTCATAGAACTCCTTTTCAGGGTTCGAGTCTGCAACTATCCCTGCTCCAGCCCTTACCCGTGCTTTGCCATCAAACTCAATCATTCTTATTGCTATTGCCAGATCAGAGAGGTTCTCGGAAAAGTATCCCACCGCCCCGGCATAAACCCTCCTGTTATCTCTTTCAATTTCATCAATAAGCTCTATCGCCCTCAGTTTTGGTGCTCCCGTAACCGTCCCAGCAGGAAAAGCAGCCTTCATTGCATCGAAGTGAGTTATACCAGCCCTTAGTTCTCCAACAACCTCGCTCTCGATGTGAAGAACACTCGGATAGCTTATGACATCCATGAACTTGGACACCCTTACACTCCCGGATCTGCAGACCTTCCTTACATCGTTCCTAGCTAAATCAACGAGCATGACGTGCTCTGCCTTCTCCTTCTCATCGTTGAGCAATCTATCTGCTATTTCTGCCTCTCTGCCCTCTTCTCTCTTTGCTGTTCCGGCTATAGGGTTGATTATGAAGTTCCTTCCCTCAACCCTTCCCATCGTTTCAGGGCTTGAACCTATCAAAGCCCTGTCAAATTCAAGCAAGAACATGTACGGGCTTGGATTGGCCTCTCTTAAATTGAGATACATCTGAAATGGATTGAGATCCGTCTCAATCACGTATTCTCTTGACAGCACAATCTGATAGACCTCACCCTCAAAAATCTGCTCTTTTCCCTTTTCAACCATTTTCATAAATTTCTCTTTACTTCCTGCCTTTAAGATGCTTGAATTTCCCTTTCCTCTCTCAATCTCCACCCTCTTTGCCCTCTCAACAAGCCTGTCTGCATTATCTACATTAACGCTGAAGAGCTTTTTCAGGTAGTGGTCATAGACAAAGTAGCTGTCATAGCAACCAAATACCGATGGCGTTTCTGGTTTTTTGCCAATATAGTTTTTCGCAGCATCGTATGCTATATATCCTACAAGAAGCCCCTTTACGTGAATTTCCTTAAGTGCATCAAAGGGATCAGAGATTTTTGAAACAACACTATCATCCACCTCTGTTCTGCTACCCACCTTCACAGTGTAAAGTGGGTTGAAGGAGATGTATGTGTATCTCGCCCTACCACCCTTTTCGGCAGATTCAAGGATGAAGGGATAGCTTTCATCCCTGATGACAGCGTAGAGCTTCACCGGACTGACATACTCGTGCTTTTGCATGCAATCTCCTCCAGCTTTTTTGAAAAAGCTCCACTTTCAAGCTTTTCCTTAAAAATCTCCATGTTCTCCTTCAGGTCTTCGTGGCCAATGGCGTAAAGGGCTGCGGCGAAGTTGATGCCTATGAACGTTCGGTCCTCCTCGTAACCTTTGCCGTTGAAAACTGCCCTGATCCTCTCTGCTGACTCCTCTTTGCCATAGCATGGGATGACCTTTGTTCTCTTAACCCCAAAATCTTCTGGCAGCAGTATGATCCTTTCAATGCTATCTTTATCTACCAGTAAAGCTGTTGTTTTATTCGAGGGGCTTACCTCATCCATACCGCTTCCGTGAACGACCAGAGCCCTCCTGTTGAGCAGTGAAAGGGCCTCTGCAACCTTTGAAAGCAAGCCCTCATTCGCAACACCAACGATCTGCACCTTGGGATTTGCAGGATTGGTTAAAGGTCCGAGGATGTTGAATATCGTCCTGATTCCGAGCTTCCTTCTAACAGAAACAACCCTCGCAAAGCTTTTGTGATAGAGCGGAGCGAAGAGAAAGGCGAAACCGACATCTTTAATCATCTTTTTCGCCACGCTCTCATTCATCTCGATGTTGATGCCCATCGCCTCAAGAACGTCTGCAGAACCGCTATTAGAGCTTATGGCCCTGTTACCATGCTTTGCCACAGGATGAATTGTGGAAAGGGCCAAGGCAACGGCGGTGCTTACATTTATCGTGGCGGAACCATCGCCACCGGTCCCGCAGGTATCAGCAACTCTGCCAAGGTCAATCCTTGATTTCTCTGCAATTCCTTTGGCAAATCCTGCTATAATCTCCGCATCATATCCCTTACCTTCCATCGCCCCAAGTATGGCTGCTATCTGTATCTCATCAAGCTCAGGTAAGCTTCGGGATAACTCGTAGGCTTTTTCAAAATCAAGGCCTTTAATGACTTCTTCAATCATCTTCCCGCCTCCACAAATGCCCTAACAAACTCCTCGGTGTTTTCAGCCATCATGAAGGCTGTTCCGATTAAGGCCGCATCTGTGCACTTTAATGCCCGCTTAAGATCATCAATACTTCTTATTCCGCTCTCGCTGACTCTCACAACGTCCCCTCTCACGTGTCTGCACAGCCGCTCCGTAAGCTCAACGTTCCCGTCATCCCTTTCAAGGATCGCTATATCCCTATTGTTTATCCCTATCATAGTCGTGTTGGTTTCGTTTGCTATCCTCGCCTCTTCGATACTATGGACCTCAACAAGTGTGTCGAGTCCATGTTCCAAGGCATAATCAACGAATTCAGCAGTCTTTTCCCCGAGAATCCTTGTAATGAGTAGAATCGCCGAAGCCCCGACTTCCGCGGTTCTCTCTATCTCTTTCCTGTCAGTTATGAAATCCTTTCTCAGGACTGGAAGCTCACTTTCCATGCATAACTCTTTAAAGAACCCAAAGTCCCCCTTAAAGAATCTCCTGTCCGTGATGTAAGAGATTCCAGCAACCCCTGCCCTTTCGTATGTCCTCAGAATCTCCAGGGGATCTCTCCCCCTGAGGAGGTCTCCATATTGTGGGTGATAGACTTTAATCTCTGCTATGATGGCGTTTTTGTTGAACTTTTTGGACTTTTTAATAGCCCTGCTTAATCCAAAAACATCACCCTTCACGGCAATCACCATTTAAATGAAAGTAGAACTATTTTTAAGCATTTAGACAGGTTAACCTATCCTTTTTGGTCAAGTAAGTCTTCATCTCGTCTGCAAAAAATCAAACCCCGCGAAACCGATGTTATCATACTTCAGGCACAAAACCGCTCGTTATCTGGTGAGCTTGTTTTGGGGTCCTTTTGAATTTCCGGGGTATCGATTCAATACCTCTTGACATAAGTCCCGCTCTTGAAAACCATCCTGCTCAAGCATCATTACATAATAACCTATGAATCTCCTGCTCTATAGCAGGTTATCAGGTTCATCATATCTTTGTGATCGTAAAATATGAGAAACCCGTCTCTCATCCTTGAGCATTCTCAGAACCATTACAGTCAGAACGTCGCAGCCTAAGGCAAGCGCGGAGTATAAAGCCCTTCATGGGAAATCCGAGCTTTTTATACTAATGATAACATCGACGATATTTACAACAATATCCACGTTCTCCCGAGGAAAACCCCTGTAACAATCCCGTCAACCTAAAAAGAACCCAGTGGTTCAAAATCCGGGATTCCTCCCTTTAGATAACTCCCGCTTTTTTAATTTACATTCTTCCGGGACAAAGAAATGTAGCAGGTGAATCTCCTATGGTGTGGTAAATACACAACTTGGACAGCTTACCCTGGCCAAAGGTTTAAATACTAATTTTACACTGTAAAGTCCGGTGATGGTGATGTCCCGCCAATGGGTGATGCCCTGCCAATATCCGTAACCCAAAACGTGGAGATTAAAAGAGATGGGTTAATTGTGGTCAGAAGGCTCTTCTTAAGGGCTTTGAATGGAAATCAGGTATTGATTTTACAGAGAATAAACGGGAAGCATCGCTCCCTGAATGCCCTTTTGGAGGATATAAGCAGGAGCACCGGAAAGCCCATCTCTACGTTAAAGCTCAACGCCAGGATTCTAAAAGAGCTCGGACTGATAGACTACGGCGAAAAGAACATTCCAAAGCCCGTGGAATTGACGGAGCATGGGAAGCTCGTTCTAAAAATTCTTGGGGTGGTGGAATGAGCTCATCCCTACAATATAAGCTCAGGGAAATGCTCTCGGAAGTGAACAACTTCCACCTCGGCTCTTCCATAACATGCCTTGAGATCCTAAAGGCGGTGATGGCAAAGAAGGGAGAAAATGATGTGGTAATACTGAGCAAAGGACATTCGGCGCCGGCGTTCTACGTAATACTCTCAGAGCTTGGCTTTTTAAGTGATGAGGAACTTTGGAGTTTTGCAGATATAAATGGACTACCAAGCCACGTCACCAGGGGTTTGACCTTCGTTGAGGTCTCAAGCGGTTCGTTGGGACAGGGGCTGTCGATTGCTAATGGAATAGCACTGGCATCGAGGAGGGAAAGGAAAATCTACGTGATTTTGGGCGATGGAGAGCTTGACGAGGGGCAGATCTGGGAAGCGGCGATGACCTCTTCGCATTATAACCTTGACAATATCATAGCAATCATTGACAGGAATTTCAGACAGCTTACCGGAAAAACGGAGGAAACCATGTCAAAAGAGCCCCTGAGGGAGAAGTGGGAAGCCTTTGGCTGGGAAGTGTTTGAAGTTGAAAACAGAGCTGGGAAAATCCTTGAGTTACTGTTCGAGCTTGATGAAGTAAAGGGAAAACCGAAGGCGATAATAGCAAAGGCGAAGGCGGTGGGAATTGATGGTAGGTAAAACCATCGAAAGCTTCAGGGAGGCCTTTGGAAGAGCCCTGGTTGAAATAGGAAAAGAGAACGAAAACGTCGTGGTCCTTGATGCGGATGTAAAGAGCTCAACGAAAACGATATACTTTGAAAAAACGTTCCCAGATAGGTTCTTCCAACTCGGCATAAGCGAGCAGGATTTAGTTTCAACGGCTGCCGGCTTTGCGATAGCAGGCAGGGTTCCAGTGGCCTCCGCTTTTGCAGCCTTCATGATGAGGGCTTGGGAGCAGATAAGAAACACCATAGCAAGGGACAATCTGAACGTAAAGATCGTTACAACCCACTCGGGGTTTTCGGACTTCATGGACGGCTCATCGCATCAATGCTTGGAGGACATAGCTTTAATGAGGACTCTACCGAACATGGGGGTTATTGTGCCGGCGGATGCTTATGCAACCAGGACGTTACTCCGGCAGATTATTGAAAATGAGGGGCCCTTTTACATGCGCCTGGGAAGGGATCACGCTGTAAGGGTTTATGACGATGAAGAACTTGAAATCGGAAAGGCAGAAATCTTGAGGGAAGGGGAGGACATTTTTTTAATTGCCTGTGGACCCATGGTCCCGATAGCCTTGGAAGCCGCTGAAAGGCTCAGGGATCTGAGCGTTGGGGTGGCGGATTTTCACACGATAAAGCCCATGGACGAGGGGACGCTTCTCAAAATAGCAAAAAAGGCCAACTTAATAGTCACGCTGGAAGAGCACAGCATTTTTGGAGGGCTTGGGGGAGCTGTGGCAGAGGTTTTGGGTGAGAAGATGCCAAAAAGAGTCATCAGGATTGGAACAAGGGACTTTGGAAGAAGCTCGAGGAGCTACCTAACGTTACTGGACTTCTACGGCTTAAGTGCGGAAAAAGTTGTGAAGAGGGTAGCTGAGGCAGTTGGGAGGTGATTTAATGTTTAAATTCAGCAGGGAGTACAAAGCTAAAACCGTTGTTAAGGTTAAGGGGGTTGAATTCGGAAAGGGGTTTACGGTAATAGCAGGCCCGTGTTCCGTTGAAACAGAGGAGCAGATAATGAAAACCGCGGAATTTTTGAGTGAGCTTGGGGTCAAGGTCCTAAGGGGTGGAGCTTTTAAGCCCCGCACAAGCCCCTACTCTTTCCAGGGGCATGGGGAGAAAGCCCTGAGATGGCTCAAAAAAGCCGGAGAGGAGTTCGGGTTGGTCACGGTCAGCGAGGTAATGGATACAAGGAAGGTTGAGCTCGTGTCCAAATATGTTGATATCCTCCAAATCGGGACGAGAAATGCTCAGAACTTTGATCTCCTCAGGGAAGTCGGCAAAACGGACAGGCCCGTTATTCTAAAGAGGGGATTTGCCAGCACGATTCAGGAGTGGCTCTATTCGGCGGAATACATCTTATCCGGGGGAAATGAAAATGTAATCCTCTGTGAAAGGGGCATTAGAACGTTTGAAACCTCAACGCGCTTCACCCTCGACATCTCAGCGGTTCCGGTCGTTAAAGAGCTGTCCCATCTTCCGATAATAGTTGACCCCTCTCACGCAGCCGGAAGGAGGAGTTTGGTTAAGCCTTTAGCCAGAGCTGCCCTTGCTGTAGGGGCGGATGGAGTTATGGTCGAGGTTCACCCGGAGCCCGAAAAGGCGCTCTCGGACTCAAAGCAACAGCTGGACTTTGATGGATTCAAAGGGCTCATGGAGGATCTGAGAAAATGGGGGTTGTAATCGGGAAAGGCAGCATTAAGAAGCTGAAAAGTTTCGTCGATGAGCTTTCCCCCCATAAAACAGCGGTAATAACGAATACAACCCTTGAAAAGCTCTGGCTTGGGAAAATCCTGGAGCAAGTAAGTGCTACTCCAATCGTTATTCCCGATGGCGAGGAATTCAAAAGTCTTGAAACCGCCCGGCAGATATGGAAAGAGCTACTTGAGATTGGTTTCACAAGAAAGTCCTTGATAATTGGGCTTGGAGGCGGAGTTGTAACTGATCTGGCGGCTTTCGTCGCCTCTACCTTTATGAGGGGAACGTATCTGGGTCTGATTCCCACAACGCTCTTAGCTCAGGTTGATGCCGCCATAGGTGGAAAGACGGGGATAAATTTCGAGGGCAAAAACATCATCGGAACATTCTATCTTCCAGAATTCATTATAATCGACCCGGAAACACTGAAAACTCTCCCGGAGGTTGAAATCCTGAACGGACTCGGTGAAGTCGTCAAGTACGGAATCCTTGATCCGGGGGTTTACAGGAAGCTCAAATCCTTTGGAGGAATCGATGAAGGGTTAATTGGGGAATGCATAAACGTGAAGCTAAGAATCGTTGAGAAGGATACGAGGGAAAGGGGAAGGAGGAGAATTTTGAATCTCGGTCACACCGTTGGGCATGCGATAGAAAAGGTTTCGGGTTACAGGATAAAGCATGGCTTTGCTGTCTCCATCGGCTTGATGGCAAGTGCACTGATAGCGGAAAAAATCAACGGCTTCGATTCTGGAAAAGTCGAAGAGTTGTTGGACAGATTTAATCTCCCAAAGAAGCACAGCTTTGAACCAAAAGAACTTCTGAAAGTCATGAAAATGGACAAAAAAGCCTGGTATGGGAGATTGGTTTTCGTCCTTCCGGAGGACATCGGAAAAGTTGCCGTAATGGAAGTTGATGAGAAAACAGCTTCAGCCGTTCTTGAGGTGATGAGGGATGATAGCGGGCACAATTAAAGCAGAAAGCATCGATGAAGCAATTAGACTCATCGAAACCGGTACGGCTGACCTCTATGAGCTCAGAGTCGATGCCCTGAAAAGCCCTGAAGGAATTGAAAAACTTGCGCCCTTCTCTGAGAGGCTTATAATCACCGTGCGCTCAAAGGAAGAGGGAGGGTTCAGAGAGATCGATAATGAAGAGAGGCTGGTGCTCTTCAAGGAGTTAATGGACATAAAACCGGCGTTCGTTGATGTTGAGTTTAAATCAGGCATCGTGAGGGATGTTATTGAACTGGCAGGGAAGATGGGAGTTGGGATCATCGTTTCATACCACGATTTTGAGAGAACCCCGAGCTTCAAAAGACTCAAAGCACTGTTGGATGAAATGAGAGAGCTCAAGGGAGATATCATAAAAATAGTAACCTTTGCGGGGCACTACATCGATAACATAAAGGTTGTGAGGCTCTACGAATACGAAAAAAACCTCATCGCCTTCTGCATGGGTGAAAAGGGAAAGATTTCACGGATCTTTAGCTTGGTTTTAAGCCCTTTTACGTACGCCTCTCTGGGCGAGGCAGCCGCACCCGGACAGCTGAGCGTTGAAGAAATGAGGCTTCTCTCGGAGATGATAGGTGGTGGGGATGATTAACACCAAACTTTATGGATTAATCGGAAAGCCCGTTGAGCACTCCCTGAGTCCGGCAATTCACAACGCCTTATTCAAGGAACACAAAATCAACGCTGTTTATATGCCCTTTGAAGTTGATGATTTAGAGTCGGCGGTTAAAGGGGCAAGGGCTTTGGGGATTCAGGGACTAAACGTTACGATGCCCTACAAAGGGCAAATTCTGGAGTTTTTGGATGGAATTTCCGACGATGCCAAGGTGATTGGGAGCGTGAACACAATAGTGAATAGAGAGGGGAAGTTCGTTGGATACAACACAGATGGCATCGGGGCATTAAAAGCCCTAAAGCGCTTTGTGGAAATTAAGAACAAGCGCATCTTAGTTTTGGGAGCTGGAGGGGCAGGGAGGGCAATAGCTTATACTCTCTCAAAGCTAACGGAAGTTGTGGTGCTTAACAGAATGGAGAGGAAAGCGAAAGAGCTTGAAAAGTTCGGTGTCAAAGGGGAGAAGCTGAGCAAGGGGAGACTGGAATACTACTCGAGCTGGGCAGATATCGTGATAAATGCCACACCCCTTGGGATGAACGAGGATAGGAGTCCCATTCCCGGGGAACTTTTGAGGAAAAACCAGGTTGTCTTTGATATCGTCTACTCCCCCCTGGAAACCAGACTGTTAAGGGAAGCAAGAGAAGCCGGCTGTTTGACCATTGACGGATTGTGGATGCTGGTATACCAGGGAGCCGAGAGCTTCAGGCTATGGACCGGAATAAAACCAGACGTTGAATTCATGCGTAATGTTGCCCTTGAGGTGCTTAAAAATGTGCAATAGTGCGGTAACTGTGGTCAATGCCTTTGCCACTGGAAAGGGGGGCGCGATTGGGATAGATTTAAGGGTCAGTGCCAAGGTTAAGCTGACCGATGAAGGGGTTGGCGGTGAAATCCGGGTTAGAAAGGAGAGATTTGAGGATTTTTCACTTGTTAAAGCAGTTGTGGAGACGATCAAAGATAAATTCGGTTTGGATTTCGGTGTTAAGGTTAGAATAGACTCAGAAATACCGGTGGGGAAGGGGTTAAAGAGCAGTTCAGCCGTGGCTAACGCTTTGACAGGGGCGATTTTGGGGGAGCTTAAAATTGAGCTGCCCGATATTGAGGTTGTTAAGCTCGGCGTTGAAGCTGCCAGGAGGGCCGGTGTAACTTTAACGGGGGCGTTTGATGATGCCTGTGCTTCCTATTTCGGGGATCTATGCCTGACGGACAATCGAAAGCTCGAACTCCTGAAAAGAGAAGAAGTCGAGAAAAAATCCGTGGTTTTGCTGATTCCCAAAGAAACCGTTCTGACGTCAAGTTTAAAGAACAAAAACTTCAAAGTCCTCGCCCCATACGTTGAGGAAGCTTTTAGGCTGGCATTAATTGGGGAGTGGGAAAAAGCCCTGGTTTTGAACGGACTGATTTATGGATCTTTCTTGGGGTACGACCTCGAGCCCGTTGCCAAAGCCCTGGAAGCCGGAGCAATTGCCGGACTTTCTGGGAAAGGTCCCGCAATGTTTGCCATAACTGAGGAGCCCGAAAAAGTCGCGGATGTTTGGGAGGATCATGGGGAGGTCTTAATAACAACGCTGAGGTGAGCCGATGATAGAGATCACGCCGATAGAAACCATAGACGGAAAAATCAGGGCTCCCCCCTCAAAGAGCTATACCCATAGGTCACTGTTTCTGGGATTGCTTTCGGAAGGGGAAACAAAAATAGAGAACCCGCTGATATGCAGGGATACTCTCGCAACGCTAAACGCCATAAGGAAGTTTGGAGCAGAGGCAGGATGGAACCTTGTAGAAAGTTCGGGGAAAGTCAAGCCGGCTGAGGTCAACGCCCTTGAATCGGGAACAACCGCGAGGTTATCCATAGGGATCAGTGCCCTGGCGAATGGAGAAAGCGTGATAGATGGAGAGGGATCCTTAAGAAGGCGCCCCATGGGCCCTTTGCTCAAAGCTCTGAACGATTTGGGAGTAAAAACTAAAACTAAATCAAGTGGTTTTTTGCCGGTGAGGGTTTTTGGTGGAGAAATAAAAAGGGATTACGTGAGGGTTGATGGGAGCATTTCGTCACAGTTCATCACCGCCCTTCTCCTTTTGGGGGCCAGGATTGGGCTCAGCATAGAAGTTCTAAACCCCGTCTCAAAACCCTACATTGAGGTGACGCTCAGAACACTAAAGCGGGCCAACGTTAAGGTTAGAAGGGACGGTAGAGTGTTCCACGTTATCCAGGGAATAAAGGCCAGACATTTCTCGGTTCCTGGTGATTATTCATCGGCATCATTCTTTTTGGTGGCCGGGGCGATATTCGGTAAAATTAGAGTTGAAGGACTTGATAGAGATGACGTTCAGCCCGATAAGGCTATCCTTGACCTCCTGAGGGATTTTGGGGCCAAAGTGAAAGTTGCCCGAGGTTACGTTGAGGTTGAAAGGGACGAGCTGGTCGGTCAGGAAGTTGACTGCAGGGACTTTCCCGACCTCTTCCCCATCTTGGCGGTTTTAGGGGCTTACTCCGAAGGAAGGACGGTTTTGAGGGCGAAACATTTGCACTACAAAGAGAGCGACAGGGTGAGAGCTATGGCCCTAAATCTGACAAAGATGGGTGCAAAATTAAAAGAGCTCGACGATGGTCTAATGATAAGCAAGAGCGAGCTTAGAGGCGCTGTATTAAATCCACAAAATGACCACAGGATTGCGATGGCGCTGACAATTGCCGCCCTGGGTGCAAGGGGAAGAAGCCTCATCCTGAACGAGAGATGCGTCAAAAAGTCTTACCCGAAGTTCTTTGAGGATTTAAAGGGGTTGATTGGCGATGATGGGAAAAATGCTTAGGTTTTCGCTCTTCGGCGAGAGCCATGGAAAGGCCCTCGGCGTCTTGGTTGAGGGAGTTCCACCGGGGATTAAAGTTGATATTGGAAAGATGAAGGCCGAACTTGAGAGGAGAAGGGGTATTGAGAGGTTCTCAACCAAGAGGAAAGAGAAGGACGAGCCGGTGATTCTCTCGGGCGTTTTCAACGGTTTTACAACTGGCTCGCCCATAGCCGTAATCATTGAGAACCGGGATGTTGATTCCTCTTATTACGAAAAAATAAAAAACACCCCAAGGCCCGGGCACGGTGATTATACTGCCGGAATCAGGTATTTTGGATTTAACGATTACAGGGGCGGGGGATTTTTCTCCGGCAGATTGACGGCGGGGATGGTGATAGCCGGCTACTTCGCGAAGGAAATTTTATCAAAAGCCGGGATAGGGGTGAAAGCCTACATAAAATCCATTGGAAATGTAAAGGCAAAGGATTTGAGTGTCGAAGAAATCTTTAGCTCAAAACTTTGTCCGGATGAGGAAGCTTTCCAAAAAATGCTCGAAGAAATGGAAAGGGCAAGGAATGAAGGAGACAGCGTTGGGGGCGTTGTGGAAGTTATTGCTATAAACGTCCCCCCCGGCATCGGCGGTCCTTACGACGAAGACTTAGAGGGAGAGTTGGCCAAAGCCTTCTTCGCAATTCCAGCTGTGAAAGGAGTTGAATTTGGTCTGGGATTTAGAATAGCCGAGCTTAGGGGAAGTGAAGCAAACGATTCCTTTGTTATCAAAGACGGGAAAATCATGACGAAGACCAACAACTGCGGCGGCATTTTGGGCGGGATAAGCAACGGAATGCCTATAGTTGCGAGGATTGCCTTTAAGCCAGTCCCTTCAATTTACAAGCCCCAGAGAACAGTTGATGTAGTGAGGATGGAGGAGATCGAAATAAAGCTCACCGGGAGGTTTGATTCCTGCATAGTCCCAAAGGCTTTGCCTGTTGTTGAAGCCATGATGGCTTTTGTTCTGGCAGACCATTTGCTGAGGTGGTTGGGTTGGAAAGGATTCATGAGCTTAGGAAAGAGATAGATGAGATTGATAAACAAATAGCCGAGCTCTTGGAGGAGAGGGTCAGGGTTGTCACGGAGATTGGGAAAATAAAGAGGGAGCTGGGTTTGCCCATAAGGGATGAGAAAAGAGAGGAGGAATTACTCAAGAGAGCCGACAGGTTTAAAGAGGTTTTTGAGAAGATACTGGAGGCTTGCAGGGATGTTCAACGTGTATGAGTTTTTTAACAAAACCTCCTCCCTCAAGCCCAGGATAAGGCTGGATGTGGGTCAGCCGGATATAAGTGTGGATAAAAGGATAATAGAAGAGGCAGTGGGTTCTTTAAGAAGGGGTGAAACGGGCTATACGAAAACCCCCGGATTGGAAGAGCTCAGGGAGAAGATAGCAGAGGTTGAGGGTGTTGGGAAGGATGATATAATAGTAGGGAACGGCTCGAAGATTTTAATCGCTTCGCAAATTTTAAGGGCTAAGCAGGTTGGTATAATCTCCCCCCACTGGCAGGCCTATGAGAGCATAGCCAGGGAGTTTGGAAAAGATGTCAAAATTTTCAAAACTTCCTTTGAAGAAGGCTGGGAGCCGAGGATAGATAGGTTGGGAATTGATCTCTTGATCTTAAATTACCCAAACAATCCTACGGGGAAAATTCTTCCAAAAGATAAACTCAGAGAAATTCTTGAAAGAGCCGAAGAGGAGAAAGTTAAAGTTCTTTCGGACGAGAGTTACTCAGACATAACTTTTAAGCCTTTCACTTCACCTAGAGAACTTTATGAGAATGTTATAACCGTTAAAAGTTTCTCAAAACTATTTTCGATGACGGGATTTAGATTAGGTTATGCAATAGCACAAAGAGAAGATATTAAAGCTATGCAGAAGTTTCTTGAGGCAACAACAACTTGTCTTCCAATCTTCATTCAAAGGGCTGGAGTTAAAGCGTTGGAAATTAGAGAAGAGATCAAAGATAGGATTGTCAAAATCTACGAGAAGAGAGCAAGACTTGCTTCAAGAATACTGAAGGGGACATTTGAATTTTACGAGCCCGATGGAGCGTTTTACCTCTTCGTTAAAACAGGGGTTGATGGGCTTAGCTTTGCCGAGAAGCTTTTGGAAAAGGGTGTTTCCGTTTTTCCGGGAATAGCCTTTGGAGATTATAGAGATTTCATCAGAATTTCATTAGTAAGTTCAAAGCTTGAAGAAGGGCTCAAAATAATTAAGGAGGTTAAGTTATGCGCATCGGAATAATCGGCTATGGAAAAATAGGGGAGTTACTTGCTAAAGAGTTCAGCACAAGGCATGAAGTTGGAATTTACTCGAGGCATGCAAAGAAGATTGAGTTTAAGCTGTTTAGCTCAATAGAGGAGCTTTTTAAGTGGGCAGATGTGACTATTGTTGCTAATTCTCTCGAAGAGGCACCCCAAGTTTTAGAAACGCTTGCAAAATTGAGTAAAAAAAGCGAAGGAAAGGTTATTTTTGACATCTCAACATTTAAGAGAGATGTGATAGAAATTTACAAAAGATTTCCAGAGAGCGTTAAGGTTTGCAGCGCTCACCCGATGTTTGGTGCTGGAGCTAAGAGCTTCGAAGGGAGAAGGCTTATAGTGATTCCAGTTGAGGGGAGAGAAGAAGATATAAATCCGGTAATAAATCTTTTCAAGGAATTTAAAGCAAAGATTTTTGTCACAGATGCAAAAACTCACGATGAAATGATGAAAGTTGTCATTGGAATCCCATACTTCATTGGCATCTCATTCCTAAGCTTTCTCTTGAAATTTGAAGGAGTTGAGAATTTTGGAGGCACATCCTTTGAGTATTTGATCACTTACGCAAAAGCTGTATTGAATGACTCATCAGAGTTCATTGACGAGATTTTAGAGTTCTCAAAGGACAAAATCGAGGAATTCCTCAGATTCGTTGGAAAAGGAGAATTTAACGTTGAGAAGCTTAGAGAGAAGTTTGAACATGAAATTGAGGGGGGCTACAAAAGATTTTACATGGTGTTAAACAAAGAATGATTGGAATTGACAAATTCGTCTAAATGACATTTTTTCTTTGAAAAACTTTTTATCACAAAGGATTTCAAAAAAGGGAGTGTCAAAAATGGAAAGAATAGCATTTATAGACGTTGAAGGAACGTTAACAGACTTTGAGTTTTGGGATGAGATAGCAAACTATGTCGAAAGGGGATATAAAATACGGAAACTACTTTACAAAGGGCTTAGGGGGGAAATTGACTGGTTTGAAAGCTTTATGAAAAGGGCAGAGCTCATAAAAGGGATTGACAAAAAGTTAATTTTAAAAGCCGCTCAAAAGCTCGAGTTCCAGCCTCAAGCGAGAGAATTAGTCGAGCTCTTGAAGAGTGAAGGCTTTTACGTAGTTTTAGTGAGCGGAAGTTTTAAAGAAGTTATCAAAAAAGCCCTAACTTATACTAACGCAAATATGCTCATTGCGAATAAGTTGCTTTTCAAGAATGAGAAAGTCTGTGGGGTTTATATATCTTTCAGGAGCAAGGATGAAATCGTGGACAGATTCTTAGCAGAAAAGAGCTTTGTTTTAGTTATTGGAGACGGAAGCAACGACGTTCCAATGTTTGAAAGAGCCAACGTAAGCATAGCTGTTGGAAACAACAAAAAGGCCATTGAAAGTGCCAGCGTCAATGCTAAAAACCTTGATGAGGTTATAAGACTCGCCATTGAAGTTCTTGAAAACGCTGTAGAAGTCAAAAAGGGGTATACCCTTCCTCAAGAACAGACTCTGGAGGCACCTTGAGACCATAGTGAGATTTCCAGCGCTGGCTATAACAAACTCGCTTAAAGTCCGGTGTTTTGTGATAAATTAACATTCACACCACCAAAAAGAAAGAAGAAAAGTCAAGCCTTTGCCTTCTTCAGCTTTTTTATGGGCTCTGTTATTATGGGCTCTTCCTTAAGGATCCCCTCCGGTCTGTGATAAATCACCACCAATGCCAATACCCCGAAAAGGATGTATTCAAGCCATACCGCCTCAAACGGTAAGTGTAAGAATGCCTTTATTTGGAACTTGTATGCTCCTATGAGCATTTTCATGAGAATGGAGGCGAATGTTCCAGGGACAACTCCCCTGTTGTTTCCTTTTCCACCTAGGAGTATCACAAGGAACGGATAGAAAATCCACTCAACCCTTGTAAATGCACTCCCTATGATGTTTGCTGAATAAAATCCGTACAATGCTCCAGCCATTGCTGCTATTCCTGATCCTAATGCCACTCCATGTCCACCACTCAAAGTCTCGCTTTTCTCTTAAACAATTCTTTTATCTCTGGAAAGACATTTAATACCAAATCTATCCTATCTTTAACTTCTTCATCTGGAACTGTGTATCCGGCCCTCTTGAGGTTCTCCTCTACAGTTAAGTTTGCAAAAACGCTGTTTGTCTGAGGGAGATAAACTATCCCAAGACGAGTTTTCTGATATGATGGAACGTTGATAATCTCTTCACCCTTGTAGTATATTTTGCCTGAATAGATTGTCGCCAGTCCAAAGAGGGTCTTTAGGAATGTTGATTTTCCACTACCATTTGGACCTATGATGAGCGTGAGCCTGTGTTCATCAACGGTTATACTAGCATTATCCAAAGCCTTTACAGCACCAAATGACTTTGAAAGGTTCTCAGTTCTGGGCAACACCATAGAAAACACCCCGTAAAATATTTTAAAAGAAAGGAAGAAAGAAAAATCAAGGCTTCTCGAACCACTCGATTTTACCAGTGTCTGACTTTCATATTCCAATCATGTTCAACCCGCTTTCTGTAAACTTGTAGATTGCATAGTTACCGCTCACCCTGTCGTTCCACTCGTCAAGCTCTATAGTTCCAGTTACTGGCCTAACACCATAGACAGCACTGTTGTACTTCTCAAGGACTTCCTTAATCTTTCGAACCATCAAATCTGGGTTGTAGCTTCATTTCTCCTTAAGTACCTCAACATAGGCTAATGCAACCACCCATGTAGCACCATAAGCATTCAATCCGTGTTGATCCGGTTCTGCACCAAACTTTGCCTTAAACTTCTCCTTCAACTTTGCAGTTTCATCACTTTCTGAATAGAACTGGGTTGAGAACAATCCAACCTTTACTGCTTTGTCCTTGGCCTCTTCAATTATCTTTTGGTTTCCGACGAGTGGGTATGTACCAATCCACTTAACTTGGAGGAGAACTGAATCATCCGGAATTTGGGTCAATAGCGTCGCAACTTCGTCCCATCCAACTGCCCAAACCCCAACATTATCCTTTCCATATTTGCTGATGAGCTCCTTAACTCCATCTTCGAGCTTGGCTATGTATGGTGACCAGTCTGCTGGCGTTGGATTGCTTGGATACTCAATGCCGACCCCTACTTCTATTTTGCCCTCAATCTTCTCTATAAGTGCATCGTTAAGCCCTCTACCCCAAGAATCTCCCCTATAAATGATCGCTATTCCTTTAAGACTTTTACAACAAAGTGCCATACATCATAAAAAGTTATATATTTAGAGTGAGTATTCTTTTTAGGTGAGATAATGGCGGAAGAAAAAATTAGCGTTGCAAAGACTGTAAAAGACATCGTTCTCTCTCGCCCAGCAATTAAGGAGTGCTTAATTTTAGATGTTATAAACTACAGCGCTTTAGCAAGGGTTATTTTAAAAGAATTGGAGAAGAAAAACATCAAGACATCAACCGGAGCTGTGAAGATGGCCCTGATAAGGATAGGAGAAGAACTCAGAAAAGAGAGAGCACTCTTCGAAAATAAAATCAGGAGTGTGGTGGCAAAAACTGTTATTGAACTCCAATCCGACTTAACAGTAATAACTGCCAACAAGCAGGCTGTCTTGAGAAAAATTGAGCGACTCTCTAAGGTGATGGAGGAGGCCCGATTCTTCCAGCTTACCCAAGGTGTTGATACATTCACACTGGTTCTCTCAAGTGAAGAGAAGGAAAAGGTACTTGAGCTCATAAGACCGGAAGAGATAGTTGAGTTAATTGAAGAGCAAACCGCCATAATATTGATAAGCCCAGAAGAGATAATTGAGACCCCCGGAATCATGGCCGTTATGACCTCAACCCTTTCATCAAATGGAGTAAACATAACTCAGGTGATCTCATGCCACAAAGACACCATATTTGTTCTTGATCGTAAAAACGCTCCAAAAGCATACCAAATACTGGAAGATATCATCCTGAAGATGAGAAGGACTTTAAAATAACCTCCAATTATTGCTTTACCTTTATTTCCAATACTCCGGCATAATTCCCCACCTTATCGATTCTCAAAGTTGTTATATATGTAACGTATTTTGTTAATTTTAAGATATTAGTTACAAAAAATATAAAAACGTTCTTTTTATCCCAACTCTGGTGATCTGCATGAAGATAGTTTTAGCCTACTCAGGAGGTCTGGATACATCAATCATCTTGAAAATGATGCAGGAAAAAATGAATGCAGAAGTAATTACAGTTACCGTAGACGTGGGCCAAAAAGATAACTTTGAAAAGATCGAAGAAAAGGCACTCAAACTTGGTGCCCTAAAACACTATACCATAGATGCAAAGAAAGAATTTGTCGAAAAATACATCTTCAAAGCGATAAAGGCAAATGCACTTTATGAAGGATCTTATCCACTAGCCACAGCATTAGCTAGGCCTTTAATAGCTGAGAAACTTGTTGAGATAGCTAAAAAAGAGAATGCCGATGCGGTAGCTCATGGCTGCACTGGAAAAGGAAATGACCAAGTTAGGTTTGATTTAGCAGTTAAAGCCCTCTATCCAGAGATTAAGATAATTGCCCCAGTTAGGGAGCTTAACCTTACAAGGGACTGGGAGATGGAATATGCAAAGAAAAAAGGAATACCTGTTAAAGACAAAATCTACAGCATTGATGAGAATCTTTGGGGACGCTCAATAGAAGGAGGAATCTTGGAAGATCCTTTTGAAGAGCCCCCAGAAGAAGTTTTTGAATGGACTCTCTCTCCAGAAAAGACTCCAGAAAAGCCAGAATATGTTACGATAGACTTCGCGGAGGGAGTCCCTATAGGGTTAAATGGAAAAGAAATGGACCCCGTCGAACTCATAGAAACTTTAAACTCCATCGCAGGAAAGCATGGGGTTGGCAGGATAGATCACATTGAGGACAGGACTGTAGGAATAAAGAGCAGGGAAGTTTACGAAGCCCCAGCAGCAATAACCCTAATAAAGGCTCACAAGGATTTAGAAAAGCTAATTCTCACAAAATGGGTTCTCGAATTTAAGGAGATCATTGATTCAAAGTGGGCATGGCTTATCTACAACGGCCTCTGGTTTGAGCCACTCAAGGAGGCTTTAGATGCATTCATAGATAAAGTTGAAGCAGATATTAATGGATCTGTTAAGGTAAAGTTCTACAAAGGGAACGTTAGCGTAGTTGGGAGGACCTCTGAAAATGCACTTTACGATACAAAGCTTGCAACGTACGAAAAGTTCAGCACCTTTGACCAGAAGCTTGCGGTTGGCTTTATTGAGCTCTTTGGACTGCAGAGTGTTTTAGCGTATAGTTCAAAAAGCAAACTGGATCCGGCGTACACACCCACAGAGCCAGTAACCGCAAAGAAGGCCATTAGTTAGGTGGTGCTATGTACAGGAAGAGTCTACTGGGCGATGCTGATCTTAATATCTTGGCCTACACCTCCTCAATGGAAGAAGATAAAGAAATAGTCAGCGAAGTTATCGAAAGCTTAATTGCCCATGTGAAGGTTCTGATCGCCCAAAATTTAATTCCAGCAGAGAAGGGAGACAAGATACTAAGTGAACTAAACAGCCTCCTCCAAGATCCCTTACCATTGTTTTCTATTAATGCCGAAGATGTACATGAGGCGATTGAAATTTACCTGAAGGAAGTAGTAGGAGAGGATGAAGGATATTTGGCCCTAGGGAAAAGCAGGAACGACCATGTCTCAGCGGCTTTGAGATTAAAAACAAAGAAACTCATAATTGAACAGCTAAAAGAGTTGATAAACCTGAGAAAAATCCTCCTAGATAAAGCAGAAAAACATCTATGGACAGTAATGCCAGCTTTTACCCATTTACAGCCAGCGCAACCTTCAACGTTTGCCCATTACCTCTGCTATATAGAGGAGGTCCTAGCCGACTATACAAAGGCCCTGTTTTTTGTCCTTAAGGTAATTGATAAATCTCCTTTAGGGGGAGGAGCAGTTGCTGGAACGAGCGTTCCTTTAGATAGGGACACTCTGGCCAAAGAACTTTTTAGTGGAATTGTGATCAACTCCATAAAAGCGACAAGCAGTAGGGATTTCCTCAGTATAGCATTATCAATGGATGTCAGTCTATCCGTATTTTTATCACGGATAGCAGAGGACATTGTGATTTTCTCAACACCCCAGTTTGATTACCTGGTCTTGCCCAAGGAGCACCTAGCAACAAGCAGCATGATGCCCCAAAAGAAGAATCCAGTAACCATGGAGATAGCCAGGGCCTGGGGTTCTGAAAGCATTGGGCACTTAACAGCTTTGCTAGGAACTCTGAAGGGACTTCCGACCGGATATAACTTAGACATGCAGGAAACGAATAAGCATGCATTAATAATCTTGAAGAAAACTCTGGAGACACTGAAAATTTTCTCAGACTTCTTCAAAAAGATTGAGGTAAACAAGAAAAAGTTATTGATCGACGCAGAGATTTTCCCTATTTTGGCAACTGACATAGCCGAGAAGGTCTCTCTGAAGAGCGGAAAACCCTACAGGGAAGTTTACACAGAGATCGCAGAGCTAATAAAAAGCTCTCAGAGCGTCGAAGAAATCTACTCCAAAGTCGAGGCAGTGTACGGCATCAAATCCACCCTGGAAGAAGGGATTAAAAAGCCCACTATGGGCTCTCCAAATCCAGAAAAAGTAGCGGAATATATCAGGATGGCAAAAAATAATCTAGAAGAGGAGCATTCCAAATTGAAGGAGGTAGTTTAATGAAAAAATCAAATAACGCGTATCTAATCTTGGAAGATGGAAGTGTGTTTAAAGGTAAAGGCTTTGGAAGTGAAGGAATAAAATACGGGGAAGTGGTTTTCACAACGGGAATGGTGGGTTATCCAGAGTCGTTAACCGATCCTTCTTACAAGGGCCAGATTTTGGTCATGACTTATCCACTAATTGGAAACTATGGAGTTCCAAGCAGGGAAATAAAAGAGAACGGTGTTCCCCTCCACTATGAATCAGATGAAATCCAAGTAGAGGGGTTCGTAATCTCAAAGCTCATGCGGAGCAATCACTGGGCAAGCGAGAAAAGCCTGGATGAATGGTTCAAAGAAGAGAGTATTCCCGGAATAGAAGGAATCGAGACTAGGGCATTAGTGAAGAAAATAAGGGAAAGAGGCGTCATGATGGGGGCTTTAATTGTGGGAAATTACGACCTCGATGAGATTATGGAGAAGGTGAAAAAACTAAGCTACGATGAAATGAATTTCATAGATAAGGTCACGCCAAAAGAGTTAATCGTCCATAAACCCCCAAACCCTAATAAGAGTATTGTTGTAGTTGATTGCGGTATCAAATATGGGATTCTAAGGGAGCTTTTGAAAAGGGGATTTAAGGTAATAAGAATTCCCTATCATTATGACCCAATTGATGTCTTAGAAGAGTTCAACGCAGATGGGATTTTATTCAGCAACGGCCCTGGAAATCCTGAATTGCTCGAAGATCTAGTAAAAAAAGCCCGTGAGGTTATCGAGTACAATGTTCCAACGATGGGTATCTGTCTAGGAAGCCAAATACTGGCCTTAGCAGATGGGGCGGAGATCTACAAGCTTAAATATGGACATAGGGGAGTTAACAAACCCGTTAAAGACCTAAAAAGTGGAAAAGCTTTTGTAACCACACAAAACCATGGATACGCTGTAAAAGCTCAAAGTTTGAACGAGTTCAAAGTCTGGATGGTCAACGTAGATGACAAAAGCGTTGAGGGGATTTACCATCCACACAAACCAATAATTGCCACCCAATTCCATCCCGAAGCATCCCCTGGCCCTTTGGACTCAGCATGGATTTTTGATGTTTTCTCAAAAATGATTAAGGGTGAGGCTCATGGTTTCTAAAGTTCTTGTTCTGGGTTCCGGAGCAATAAAAATTGGAGAAGCTGCTGAATTCGATTACAGTGGAAGTCAGGCTCTAAAAGCCTTAAAAGAAGAGGGGATAGAGACCATTTTAATCAACCCAAATGTTGCAACTATTCAAACGAGCCATGAGATGGCAGACAAGGTTTATCTCCTTCCTCTGAATCTCAAATTTGTTGAAAAAGTCATAAAGAAGGAAAACCCAGATGGGATTTTGCTGGGCTTCGGAGGCCAAAGTGCTCTATCATTAGGCGTGGCCTTACATGACTCCGGAATTTTAGAGGAATACAACATCAAAGTTCTTGGAACACCCGTGGAGGGAATAAAGAAGGCTCTGGATAGGGAAAAGTTCAGGGAAACTATGATTAAAAACGGCCTCCCTATACCACCGAGTAAAGCCGCTAAGAACGTTGAGGAAGCTGTAAAAGTGGCCCGGAAGATAGGTTTCCCAGTGATGGTAAGAGTTAGCTTCAACCTAGGTGGAAGGGGATCCTTTGTTGCTTGGAATGAAGAAGAGTTCAGGGAATACATAGTTAGGGCTTTTGCACAGAGTGAGATTGGTGAGGTTTTAGTAGAGAAGTACCTGAAGGGATGGAAAGAGATAGAATTTGAAATTGTTAGGGATAAGGATGGAAACGCCGTTGCGGTAGCATGCCTGGAGAACTTTGACCCAATGGGAATCCACACAGGTGATTCCATGGTAGTTGCACCCTCCCAGACTTTAACAAATAGGGAATACTACCTACTGAGGAAAGCGGCTATAGAAGTGGCAGAGGCAATAGATCTTATTGGAGAATGTAACGTCCAGCTGGCCTTAGATCCCAAATCAGAGGAGTTCTACATAATTGAAACAAATCCAAGGATGAGCCGTTCATCTGCTCTAGCAAGCAAGGTCACCGGCTATCCCCTAGCCTACATAGCGGCAAAACTAGCGTTGGGATATACACTGGATGAGCTTTTAAATGGGGTAACTGGAGTTACAACCGCTTTGTTTGAGCCGAGCTTGGATTATGTTGTTGTTAAAATGCCGAGATGGGATTTAGAGAAGTTTGAGAACGCGAATAAGAAGATAAATACCGAGATGAAGAGCATTGGAGAAGTCATGGCGATAGGAAGGAACCTCCATGAGGCTTTTCAAAAAGCTATCAGAATGGTGGGAATCGGAGATGAGCTTATAGGGAAGTACTATGAGAGCGAAGAGTCGTTGGAAAAGGTTATGGAGAGAATTAAGAATTACGAGCCTTATATGCCCATGCACATTGCGAAGGCCCTGAAACTGGGAGCAAGTGTTGATGAGATTCACAGAATTACTGGAATAGATAAGTTTTACCTCTACATAATTGAGGATCTTGTTAAGATTGCAGAGGCCCTTAGGAGCAACCCAGATGAAGAGACAATAAGAGAAGCCAAAAAGCTTGGATTTAGTGATGAGCAGATGAAGGCTCTATCTAATAGCAGCATTAAAAAATCAATCCCATTTGTCAAGCAAATAGACACCTTGGCTGGAGAAGTTCCAGCAAGGACGAATTATCTGTACATGACCTACGATGCACAGGAAAATGACGTTCCCTACACAGAAAAGCCGAAGGTTCTGATTTTGGGAGCAGGTGTCTTTAGGATTGGAGTCAGTGTGGAGTTTGATTGGGCTGTCGTGAACTTTGCAAATGCTGCAAAAAAGAGGGGTTATGAAGTTATAATTTTGAACTACAACCCTGAAACAGTTTCAACAGATTGGGATGTTAGTGACAAGCTTTACTTTGAGGAGATAACTCTTGAACGGGTCTTAGATATTTACCAATTTGAGAAGCCGGATGGGATTGTGGCCTTTGCTGGAGGACAGCTTGCAAATTCCTTAGCCAAAAAGCTTGAGCAAAATGGAGTCAAACTCCTAGGAACCCGGGGGATGAGTGTAGATATAGCTGAAAACAGGGCCAAATTTTCCAAACTCTTGGAGAAGCTCAACATAAAGCAACCACCCTGGATTGAAGCTAAGAGTGTTGGAGAAGTCTTAGCTTTTGCCGAGGAAGTAGGATACCCCTTAATGGTAAGACCAAGCTACGTTTTGAGCGGGACCGCTATGAAAGTTGCCTACAATGAGAAGGAACTAAAAGAGTACCTCTCTTTAGCAACAAAAGTTTCCCCAGAACACCCTGTTGTGGTTTCAAAGTTCTTAGATGCAATGGAAGCAGAGATAGATGCCGTCTCAGATGGAAAGAGGGTAGTTGGAGTTACATTGGAACACATAGAAAAAGCGGGAGTTCATAGTGGAGATGCCACAATGGTTACTCCCTACCGCTATCTAAAAGAAAAGCATGTAAAAAAGATGCACAAAATAGCTTTAGAGCTTGCGTTGGCTTTAGAAATTAGGGGACCCTTTAACATACAATTCTTAGTCAACGATGATGTCTACGTTCTTGAGCTGAACCTGAGGACAAGCAGATCAATGCCCTTTTCGAGCAAGGCAAGGGGTGTAAATTTAATGGAATTAGCAGCTCAGGCGGTGTTTGATGGGAAACTCTCCATAGGAATGGATTACGACTACTACGAGATCCCAACAAAGGCTTTCGCTGTGAAAAGCCCACAGTTCTCGTGGTCTCAGCTTCAAAATGCTTATCCCTTCTTAGGGCCAGAAATGCGCTCTACTGGAGAAGTTGCAGGTTTAGGGAATGAATTTGAAGATGCCCTACTAAAGAGCTGGCTCTCGGCGAAACCGAACAAAATGCCAAAGTCAAATATCTTAGTTTATGGTTATGACAAAGAGGTATCAACACTACTGGAAACTGCAAAACTCCTTAAAAGCTCGGAATACAATGTTTTCACCTTAGAAGACAGCTTGAGGCATGGAGATACTTTAGGCAAAGAGGAAGCTGTAGAGTTGATGAAACTGGGCAAGATTGATCTAGTTATAACTTCTGGATACGCAAAAGACAAGGACTACAAGATAAGGAGGACTGCCGTTGATTTAAACATTCCAATAGTCTTGAATGCAAATCTGGGTTATGAACTTTCAAAGGCCTTTGTCTGGGCAAGAAAGAATTGTTTTGAGGTCAAAGAGCTCTCCGAATATTATACTCCAAAACTGCAGAAGTCAGTTAGCAAACCTTTAGAAGAGCTCATTTAAATTGTTTTTACATTTATCAAGCTTTTTCTTGTATCATAACCCTTCAAATCAAGATGTACAAAAATTTTTTCGAAATAATTGTACAAAAATCGAAATTTTATTTGTATTAAATTCAATATAAAGATAATATTTCGGAAAATCCAGATATTTTCCGGGGCGTGTTTAGTTTCACCCCCTGTTATTTAAACAGTATTTGACTCTGAGGAG
>ERZ1673961.9-NODE-9-length-110621-cov-5.333403_pt1 | contig 110621 bp, 104 predicted proteins | sample MGYA00580189_ERZ1673961 | MGnify/ENA primary metagenome ERZ1673961 (study PRJEB41334, sample SAMN05608105) | rock metagenome | biome: terrestrial subsurface; feature: shale formation; material: shale | place: USA: Pennsylvania ... | reverse complement strand
TCAAAAGGTGCTTGAATGGTGGTGTAGCCCAAATCCACTTTTGCACTGTCGACGGTAATTTTGGCTTGCTCCAATTCGGCTTTGAGCTGTTCCAGTTCCGCCTTGTAAACCGCGAGTGACGCTTCTGCCGATTCATAATCGGCTTTGGAACTGGCGTTATCGGCCAGCATGCCTTTCTGACGGTTGAACTCGGCTTGCGCCTGACGAATCTGTGCTTGCTTGGCACGAATTTGAGCATTGGTACTATTCAGCGAAGCGTTCGCCTCTTTAAGCGTGTTCTGCTGGGTCAGGCTGTCTATCTGGGCAACCAGATCTCCTTGTTTGACTTCATCTCCCAGTGACACCGCCAGTTTTTCGATCTGTCCCGAAACTTGAGCACCCACGGCAACCAGCTTGGAGGCTTGAAGCATACCGGTTGCGAGAACGGTATTTTCGATGTTACCGCGCTGGACAGGCTCCGTCGCAAAGCTTGGCGGGGCTTCTTTAGGATAAAAGTAATAGCCGGCACCAGCGGCGAAAAGGCCAACCAACACGATGGCGAGAATTTTTTTCTTAGTTGTACGTTTAGACATGAGATTAAAAATGAACCAAATTGAGACGGCGAGAATTATTACTATTTATAAGCCGATCACGATTTGAAACAAGCCGTTAGTGAGTAAAACTAAGTAAAGATTAGTAAAGCGGGCACAAAAAAGCCCGATGGGGGAACATCGGGCTGAATCTTTTTTCAGGTTGGAATTAGCAGATAACTTTTACTGCCAGACCGCCTGTCGACGTTTCGCGGTATTTCGCGTTCATGTCTTTACCGGTTTCCAGCATGGTTTCGATAACCTTATCCAGAGACACGCGTGGCGCAGAAGAGCGACGCAGAGCCATACGGGTAGAGTTGATCGCTTTCACCGCTGCAATACCGTTACGTTCGATACATGGCACCTGCACTTGGCCGGCAACCGGGTCACACGTCAGACCTAAGTTGTGTTCCATCGCGATTTCAGCGGCCATACACACTTGCTCAGGGCTACCGCCAAGCAGCTCAGCCAGACCAGCGGCTGCCATTGAACATGCTACGCCCACTTCACCCTGACAGCCGACTTCAGCGCCAGAGATGGAGGCATTTTGCTTGTACAGACCACCGATTGCGCCAGAAGCGGCAAAGTAACGGATGTAATCTTTTTCGGTTACGGTTTGGATGAACTTGTCGTAGTACGCCAGAACCGCAGGAATGATGCCACATGCACCGTTGGTTGGTGCTGTCACCACGCGGCCACCGGCTGCGTTTTCTTCGTTCACAGCAAATGCGTACATGTTAACCCAGTCAACCACCGCCATTGGATCGTTGGTGATTTTCTCTGACGTCAGCAGTTGTTGACGCAGAGCCGCCGCACGACGAGGAACACGCAGAGGCCCAGGCAGAATGCCTTCGGTGCTCATACCACGTTCCATACATTCACGCATGGTGCGCCAAATGTTGGCGAAATAAGTACGCACTTCTTCATCAGAGTGCAGCGCTTTTTCGTTAGCCATCACCAGTGTACTCATCGACAGACCGCTGTCTTTACACTGGTTTACCAGCTCTTCAGCTGTGCTGAACGGGTAAGGCACTTGAACAGGAGACTCAATGGCTTTACCAAAGTTCTCTTCATCCACGATGAAACCACCGCCGATAGAGTAGTAAGTCTTTGAATATGCAACGTCTTCATCAATCCACGCGTGAATCTGCATGCCGTTTTCGTGCAGAGACAGGTTTTTTCTGTGGAAGTTCATGCCACCTTCACGAGGGAAGGCAACCGTATGACAGTGCATGCCGACAGGTAGGCGTTCAGTTTCTTCAACGCGGGCAATGAAGCCCGGAATGGCATCGATATCCACTTTTTCTGGCGTGTTGCCTGCCAGACCCATGATGATCGCGATATCCGTGTGGTGACCTTTCCCTGTCAGTGACAATGATCCATAAACGTCCACGGTGATTTTAGTGATGTCGCGCAATTTTCCCATTGCACGCAGGTCATCAATAAACTGCTTACCCGCTTTCATCGGTCCGACTGTGTGTGAGCTCGAAGGACCGACACCGATTTTATAGATATCAAATACACTAATCATATTGATTACCTCAAAAGTAAGCCCCCCTTATCGATAAGGGAGGCTCTTTATTATCGTTATATTCTGTGTTCTAAGCTCATACTTTACGTAGAGATTAAAGAGCGCCGTAGATTACAGAACTAATGGCTGCAAGACCACAAATAACTGTGAAAATTTGCACTGGTGCTGAAGTCTTGTACTTCGCCATTGCAGGTACTTTCTGCATCGCGAAAACCGGCAGCAGGAAGAGGATTGCGGCAATCATTGGAGCGCCCATGGTCTCAATCATACCCAGGATGCTTGGGTTAACAATTGCTACCATCCAAGTGGTCACTACGATGAAGATCAGAGAGATTTTTTCAATCTTGCTGATAGGCATCTCGCTGCGAGATTTTACCAGACCGACCAGACCTTCGTGCGCACCCAGGAAGTGGCCGAAGTAGCTTGAAGTGATTGCTGCAAATGCCACGATTGGACCCAAGTAAGAGATCATTGGTGATTCATGGATGTTTGCCAGGTAAGACAGAACGCTGATGTTTTGTTCTTTCGCCATAGCCAGTTGCTCTGGAGACAGAGACAGAACCACAGAGAAGACGAAGAACATAACAAAGCCCATCAGCATCATGGCTGCGCCGCCAGTGATCATGTCGGTTTTAGCAACCGCATTGTCACCGTGTTGCATGCGCTGTTCTTTAGTGAACTGGCTGATGATTGGGCTGTGGTTGAACGAGAACACAATGATAGGGATCGCAAGCCAAATGATAGCAGGCATGCCAGACCAGTCAGGTGCTACTTCCATCATAGAAGTGTTCCATTCAGGGATCAGGAATACAGACAACGCCAGCAGGATGAATACCAGTGGGTAAACCATCGCAGAGGTTGCTTTCAGCATCAATTCTTTACCGAATACGACACCAGCAGTCATGGCTGAAATCAGCGCACCTGACAGTAACCAGCGAGGAATCGATTCCATGCCGATCTGGTTTACCAGGAAAGAATCCACTGTGTTTGTAATACCAACACCGTAGATAAGAACGATAGGGTAAATCGCGAAAAAGTAAGCAAAGGTAATAAGGTTAGCGCCAGCTTTACCAAAGTGTTCTTCTACAGTGTCTGTGATGTCCGATTCAGGGTTTTTCGCTGATAAAACGAAACGTGCCAAGCTCTTATGAGCGAACCACGTCATTGGAGCAGCGAGTAGGGCTAAAATAACTAATGGCCAAAAACCGCCCGCACCAGCCTTGATAGGCAGAAACAGAACGCCTGCGCCTACGGCGGTACCGAACAGCGACAGAGACCATACGAAATCTTTATAGGTCCATTTACCAGCAGATTGTGTGGTAGATGAAACCGTAGTGGTTGTATTCATGTTGTTTTACTCATTTTTGGGAACAGGAAATAAGTCGAGCGCAATTTTGCAGAATTTTCTTCTATGAAAACTAGATCTAAATCATGAATTGTCTGCGCTTATTGAATGATATGTCAAAAACCCATCTCGGATCACGAAAAACCTGTGCTACATGTAAAAATTGTTAATGAGTTGGATTAGTAAAAGTTATCCGAATATGTGCAATCATGAGAATAACTTATCGCAAACGTTTGCGTCAAAGGTGGGGCTGTTAGCAGAGTGTTGGTGAAAAGCTAATAAAACTAAGGAGTGGCGGGTTCATCGACCACTATTTATGTGTTTTTGTAGGGATTGGATGATTTGTGCCGTCATACCCCATATAAAATGATGTTTATATGGAATGGCGAACACTCGGTGAGGGGAGTTTTTGATTTGAAAAGTGTTGCTGAACAGTTGACGACGATCCAACAGGAAGTCGGCAGGGACCTCAAAAACTTCTTCTACCTCGTTCGCATCGATGAGGGTTTTATAATCTGGTGAAATAAATGCCAACACGGGTGTTACCGCAAATTTACTCACGGTAACAAGCTCGGGGAGCTGACCAAGAATTTCAATCTGATCTTCCTGAATGCCGATCTCTTCACGCGTTTCACGCATGGCGGTTTGGTACAACGTGCCATCGCTCTCTTCATATTTCCCACCCGGAAAACTGATCTGGCCCGGGTGATGTTTCAGATGTGCGGCGCGTTTAGTGAGCACCACATTCAAACCCGTCGGGCGTTCAACAAAACCAATCAAAACAGAAGCTTTTCTTAACGAAAGGGATTTCAGGTGTGCGACGCGATGAAGGGATTCTGCGTGGTAGCCCACCGGAGTAATCAGTTGGAAACCCCGAATCAATTCGGCTTTGCTGATTGGACGCAAAATTATTCTCTCCATCGGCGATTTGAAAATCTAAACTTTATGAATCATGCTTTTATGAGCCTAGTTTAAGGATAGCTCAATAATATGAAAGGCATTATTTTTACCGAGTTTCTCGAGCTGGTTGAAGATAAGTTTGGCTTAGACGTATTGGACCAGGTTCTTGAGCAGGCGGCAGATTCCGGAGTGTATACGTCAGTCGGCAGTTATGATCATAAAGCCTTGGTGAAACTGATTATTGAGCTCAGCCGCGTGACTGGGATTGATAGTAATGAGTTACAACGGGTTTATGGAGTCAGCGTTTTTCAGTCGCTGTATCGGACAGTGCCTGCGTCTGCTAATTTGTCTCAGGTGAACAGCTGTTTTGCGTTTATTCGTCACGTAGAGGACTACATACACGTGGAAGTTAAGAAGCTGTATCCAGACGCCAAACCACCCCGATTCCTGTTTATCGATGAATCCGCCACAGAGGTCAGTTTTGATTATCAGAGTGCTCGCTGTATGTCTCATGTTTGTTTGGGGCTGCTGCAAGGATGCGCAGACTACTTCGGTGAAAAAATTGATGTTGTTATGGAACCCCAATCGGAAGACCTCAGTCGGGTCCGGTTTACCGTAACGCTGATTGAATAGGTGAAAGCATGAGTTCTGAGTCTCCCATGGAACGGAAGCTCAAACGAGAAATGGCTGCACGTAAAGAAGCTGAAAAGCTGCTTGAGCAAAAAAGCTATGAGCTGTATCAGGCCAATCAGCAGTTAAATTTGGCCCTGAAACAGTTGCAAAAGCAAACGTCGCAGGATTTGCAAAAGTTTGAGTTTGAAGAGCACATCGACTCCACGCTGATATATTTCGGGCGCGCGTTTCTTTCGCGTGCACTGGACAGCACCTTACTCGCCACGTTCATTGAGCGCCTGATCCAGACACCAGTCATCACGAGTGTATTTCTGCAATTGTCGCCGGATCAAGTGGATGGGTTGGTTGAGAACCAACTCGGGAACATTGAGCTGTCGCTGATCCAACCCTATATGGAAGTGCCGCACTGGCAGCAGGATTACCTTTGCCTGCCGCTGATGGTTGAGCGTTTGTCGGCTGGCCATATGGTGTTTGAGATTCATTCAGAGAACATTGAACGAGAGTTCATGGTTAAGCAGTTGTCCTTAGTCGGTGAGTTGCTGTGCAGCGCGCTCAGTCGTCAGATGATCATGAAACGTCAGGTCGAGTCGCGAAAGCGGGCAGAAGAGTCAGAAAAAGCGACCAAAGAATTTGTCGCTATGATTAATCATGAATTGCGTACGCCGCTGAATGGCTTGCTCGGTAGTGCCGAACTGCTTGCCGACACCCTGTTGGATGTAGAGCAGCAAAGTTATCTGACCAACTTGCAACACTCCGGGGACATGCTGCGCGTCATCATCAACGACCTGCTGGATTTCAGCAAAATGAATGCGGGGATGATGCAACTCATCATGACGCAATTTCGCTGGCAGGATCTGCAAAATACTCTGTACGGCATTTTCACCAACAAAGCGCGAGAAGGTGGCATCGGGTTTGTGATTGAATCTCGGGGCGAGTTTCCTGCCTATTGGATTGGCGATGTTGAACGTATCAACCAGATTCTGGTGAATCTGGTTGGTAACGCAATCAAGTTCACCCATACCGGCGAAGTGAAAGTGTTGGCGCGCTGGATCAATGACCGTCTGCTACTGCGTATTACGGATACCGGAATTGGTATACCCTTTGAGTCTCATGCCACCTTGTTTGACCCATTTACTCAGGTTGATCGCTCATCAAGCCGTCAGTATGAGGGAACCGGACTTGGTCTGGCCATCTGCAAGAATCTGGTCGAGCTCATGCAAGGCGACATCGACTTTTCCAGTGTGGAAGGCGAGGGAACAGAGTTTTTTGTTTCAATACCGCTGGAGATTGGCTCGCGTGAGCTGAAAGTGCCAATGTACGAAAGCCGGCCGCTGCGCGTCAGCCCTGATGCTCTGCGCCAGCATTCTATTCTGGTGGTGGACGATATTCGTATGAATCAGTTGGTGATCAACCAAATGCTGAAAAAGGTGAATCTTACTCCGGATAATTGTGAAAACGGAGCACAGGCGATTGAGGCGGTTGAGAACAAACCGTATGACCTGATTTTTATGGATTGCCGTATGCCAGAAATGGACGGTTTTGATGCCACTGAAAGACTGCGCAAAAGTGGATTCAACATGCCTATCATCGCACTTACCGCGGCGACGACATTAGAGGAGCGGGAGCGCTGCCTTCAGTGAATGACATCCTGACCAAGCCTTACACTGCGCTGGATCTGGATGCCATCCTCAACAAATGGCTGAGTTAATTTTCCAACACCGGCAGAATACGGCTCAGCTTATCTAACGTTTCCTGATATTCCGCTTCACATTGGCTGTCGGCGACCACACCACCGCCTGCCCACGCATACAACTGTTGATTCTGCGCGACCAGAGTACGGATGGTAATGCTGGTATCCATTCGGCCGTGACGGCTGATGTAACCAATCGACCCACAGTACGCACTGCGACGATGAGGCTCGAGCTCTTCAATGATTTCCATCGCCCGAACTTTGGGCGCGCCAGTAATTGAACCGCCCGGGAAGCAGGCGCGAAGCAGATCTGCGCAATCGTATGGGTTGTCCAGTTCAGCGCGAATAGTGCTCACCAGGTGGTGCACCGCCGGAAAACTCTCAATGTCGAACAGTTTAGGAACGTGTACTGAACCCGGCTTGGCAACGCGGCCAATGTCGTTACGCAGCAGATCGACAATCATCAGGTTTTCTGCCTGATCTTTTTCTGCTTGGGCGAGTTCGGCGGCATTGGCGGCATCGACGACCGGATCGCCACTGCGCGGGCGAGTGCCTTTGATCGGCTTGGTTTCGATAATGCGGTCTTTGACTTGCAGGAAACGCTCCGGGGAAACACTTAAAATGGCCCCTTGTTCAGTGCGAATGAAGGCAGAAAACGGCGCCAGATTGAACTGTTCGAGTTTCAGATAAGCCAGCCATTCGCTGCCTTGGTAATGCGCCTGAAAACGCTGTGCCAAGTTGATTTGATAGCAGTCTCCAGAGAGCAGATATTCCTGCACTTGCGTAAACTTCTCACGGTAGCTGTTGGGTGTCATGTTTGACTGCCAAGGCGAGGAGAGGGCAAAAGGCGTCAGCGGTTTTTGATTGCCGTAAGCGAGCAGTGATTCTGCATTTTCAATGTTCTGACCAATCACACGCGCGGTTTTCAGTTGATGATCAACGACAATTGCCCATTCATACAGGCCAACGGCCATGTCCGGCGCTGTTAAATCGTGTTTGGCAAGGCTAGGCAGACGCTCAACGCGGCGCCCCAAATCATAAGCGAAATAGCCCAGTACGCCGCCGATAAAAGGCAGATCATCACTGTACTGCAACGCTGGGAGATAGTGTTGCTGTAACGTAGCCAGTAATTCAAAAGGGTCATCTTGTGACAATGTCACACCGCTGGGTTCGCGCACTTCGGTTTCGTCGCCAAAAGTGGTGAGAGTGACGATAGGATGAGCAACCAGAATGTCGAATCGACTGTCGATATGCGTGTCGGATGCAGAGCGGAGCAACATCGCCCAAGGCTGGCTTTCAACCTTTGAAAACAGCTGATTAGCGAGATCCGGTTGATAAGTAAGCGGCTTAGCTTGAATCTGAGTTTTTTCGTTGTTATTCATTTGTGTAAATTGTGACAGAGAGACAGTTCACTGCATAGCGTGTAGAGGAAAGCAAGAGTATCATAAAACTCCAACGAAAAGCTGCTACTTGATAGACGTGCTCTTGTTCAGTCGATTTTCGCCTTCTGGCTCCACTGACTCGTTTTGCATTTCTCTCAAGCGTCAGCCCACGGAAGCATAATGATAACGAGGCATGCAATGACGGTTATACGCAAGCAGGATGTGATCAGCAGTGTTGCTGATGCACTTCAGTACATTTCTTACTACCACCCTCTGGATTTTGTCCAAGCCCTAGAAAAAGCCTACCACCGTGAAGAAAGCCAGGCCGCGAAAGACGCGATTGCGCAGATTCTGATTAACTCTCGTATGTCTGCAGAAGGCCACCGTCCTATCTGTCAGGATACCGGTATCGTGACCTGTTTCGTCAATATTGGTATGGGTGTTCAGTGGGATTCCACGGATATGACCGTGCAACAAATGGTTGATGAAGGTGTACGCCAGGCTTACACCAATCCGGATAACCCGCTGCGAGCATCGGTACTGATGGATCCTGCTGGCAAACGTATTAACACCAAAGATAACACGCCAGCTGTGGTACACATCAACATGGTACCTGGCGATAAAGTAGAAATTCAGATCGCGGCGAAAGGCGGCGGTAGTGAAAACAAAACCAAGATGGTGATGTTGAACCCGTCTGACGACATCGCAGAGTGGGTTGAGAAAACCCTTCCAGCCATGGGCGCGGGCTGGTGTCCTCCTGGCATGCTAGGTATTGGTATCGGCGGTACGGCTGAAAAAGCAGCGGTACTGGCAAAAGAATCGTTGATGGAACACATCGACATTCAAGAGCTGATTGAACGTGGTCCGCAAAACGCAGAAGAAGAGCTACGTCTCGATATCTTCAACCGTGTTAACAAGCTGGGTATCGGTGCACAAGGTCTGGGCGGTCTGACGACTGTGGTTGACGTGAAAATCAAAACCGCACCTACGCATGCAGCGTCTAAGCCTGTATGTCTGATTCCGAACTGTGCGGCGACTCGTCACGTACACTTCACTCTGGATGGTTCAGGTCCTGCTGATCTGCAGCCACCAAAACTGGAAGAGTGGCCTCAAATCACTTGGGAAGCGGGCGCGAACACTCGCCGCGTAAATCTGGATACCGTTACCGCTGAAGAAGCTCAACAGTGGAAGACCGGCGAAACTCTGCTGCTGTCTGGGAAGTTGCTGACTGGTCGCGATGCGGCGCACAAACGTATTCAAACCATGCTGGACAATGGTGAAGGCCTGCCAGAAGGTGTCGACTTCAAGGGTAAATTCATTTACTACGTAGGCCCGGTTGACGCCGTGGGCGACGAAGCAGTGGGTCCAGCTGGCCCAACAACGTCGACTCGTATGGATAAATTTACCGACATGATGCTCGATAAAACCGGCATCATGGGCATGATTGGTAAAGCAGAACGCGGCCCTGCGACGGTGGAATCGATCAAAAACCACAAAGCCGTTTATCTGATGGCCGTGGGCGGCGCAGCATATCTGGTGTCTAAAGCGATCAAGAAAGCGCGCGTGGTGGCGTTTGAAGATCTGGGTATGGAAGCGATTTACGAATTTGAAGTCGAAGATATGCCAGTCACCGTTGCGGTTGACTCTCAAGGTGTCAACGCACACCAAGTGGGGCCGGATACGTGGAAAGTGAAAATCGCTGAAGCGGCTAAGTAAAAGTGAATGGTCGGGTCTGTGATCCCGATTGCACACTCTTAGCAAATAAATGACAAAGGTGCTGCGTCCGCGGCACCTTTTTTCTATATACTAATTCCCTATATACTTAAGTCACTTATTAAAAACGTCAGGAGAGCAACATGCCTCGCTTTATTCGAATCCTGCAGATCGCGATCGCGGTGGTTGTGGGCGCATTTTTAGGTTACGACCTGATTTTGCACGGTATCAGTATCTTTGATGATAAATACGTCACCATTACTTGTGTGTTGTTTGTGTTGCTGCAAATTGCTCTGCTGGTGATTTACAAGCTCATAGAAGAAGACTAAATCGTCAGATATCCGAGGGCTAAGAAAAAGCCTGCTGACGGAATCGATATTTCGCTTATCTAAGCCTCTGATTTTATTCAGGGGCTTTTTTATTCATCTCGTATTAAGATTACTCCAGCTAACCTACTTAACATTGTGAGTCCCTGTTGTACTCATATTTGTTTTTTCTAGTGGAGACCATGAATGAAGCGAATTGGCCAAGAAATGACGGATCTGATCCATCGCGGTTTAGATTCTCACGTACGTTTAGCAGTAACGGGGCTGTCACGCGCCGGTAAAACGGCGTTTATCAGCTCTCTGGTTAATCAGTTATTGCATACGTCTACCCACAATAATTTGCCCCTGTTGGCTGCCGCGCGAGACAAGCGCATCATTGGTGCCAAGCGAGTACCGCAAACCAATTTGATGGTGCCTCGTTTTGCTTACGATGAGGCGATGGAGCAGTTGCACAGTATTCCTCCGCAATGGCCAGTGCCAACACGCGACGTGAGTGAGATTCGTCTGGCGATCAAATACCAAAGCAAACGTCGCACGCGTAAGTTAATCAGCAGCACTTCAACGCTGTATCTGGACATCATCGATTATCCGGGCGAATGGCTTTTGGATTTGCCGCTGCTGGAACTCGACTTTGCGACGTGGTCCGCGCAGCAATTTAACGCGCTGCATGGCACACGTGCTGAGTTAGCCAAACCCTGGCTGGCGGCACTGGATGCACTCGACCTCGATCAGGAAGCGAATGAGAAAACCCTGGCACAGATTGCGGCTCTGTATACCGAATATCTGCATCAGTGCAAGGAGCATGGTTTGCATTGGGTTCAGCCCGGCCGATTTGTGTTGCCGGGTGAACTGGAAGGCGCGCCAGTGCTGCAATTTTTCCCTTGTCGCAACGTAACGAGTGAACGCAAAGCGGTGAAACACTCGATGCTGGCGCTACTGAAGCAACGGTACGAGGAGTATCAGAACAAAGTGGTGAAAGCTTTCTATAAACACCACTTTGCCACCTTCGACCGCCAGATTGTGTTGGTGGATTGCCTGTCGCCTTTGAATGAAGGACACGAGTCCTTTATGGATATGCGCAGCGCGATTGAGCAGATCATGCAGAGCTTTCGTTATGGCCGCAGCGGCATCCTGAGCCGGCTGTTTGCGCCCAAAATTGACAAAGTACTCTTCGCTGCAACGAAAGCGGATCATGTCACGCCGGATCAACATCCCAACATGGTGTCTCTGCTGCAACAGATGATTCATCCGGCATGGCAGCATGCGGCGTATGAAAATATCGATATGAGTTGCATCAGTATGGCCTCGGTGCGGGCAACTCAGTCAGGTTATATCGACGCGCCGCAAGGAAAAGTTTCAGCCATTCAAGGAGTGACGGCAGCAGGGGACGCTATCACAGTTTACCCGGGCGATGTGCCGAAAAAGCTGCCTAATCCAAACTATTGGCAAGAACACCAGTTCGACTTTACGGCATTTCGTCCGATGGAAAATAGTAGTGATGAACCTTGCAAACACATCCGTCTGGATAAAGCGTTAGAAACACTGATTGGAGACAAATTGAAATGAGCGAATTGAAAACCAAACAAGTGTTCAGCCAGCCGCTAAAAACGGAAGAACCCAACGGAGAACTTAATGCGCAGCAGCAGTTTTCTGCCGCGCAGACATTTGTGCCAAGCGTCGCTGAAGAGGTTGAAACTGCCGTTGAGTCGCAACTTGAACAAGTGATTCGCCCTAAACGTGGACGCAAATGGTTTGCGGCCACACTGCTGGCTTCCTTTTCTGGTTTGGTGGTCTGGCAAGCCGTTGAGAACGTCGTCACGTCGATTCAAAGTGCAGATTGGCTCAGCCTTGGTTGGGCAGGTTTCATTTCAGCACTGGCCGGATTGGGTTTGAGCGCTTTGGGTAAAGAGTTGTGGAAACTGCGCAAACTGCGCAACCATTTCTCCGTTCAAGAGCAGGCTGAAGCTCTGATCAACACCGATGCGGTGGGACACGGCCAGGCGTTCTGTGAACTGATTGCCAAAGAGAGTGGCATTCAAACCAAAAGCCCGGCTTATCAACGTTGGCAGAGTAGCCTCGACAGCAGCCACAGCGATGCTGAAGTGTTGGAAATGTACGATGCAATGGTGGTGAGTGAGCAGGATAAACAGGCGACCAAACTGGTGTCGCAGTACTCAACAGAAGCCGCCGCGCTGGTGGCGATCAGTCCTCTGGCGGTGGCCGATATGCTGCTGGTGGCGTGGCGCAATTTTAAGATGATCGACCAACTGGCGGACTTGTATGGCGTTGAGTTGGGTTACTGGTCACGTCTGAAATTGTTCAAAGCGGTACTGGTGAATATGGCCGCTGCGGGCGCAAGTGAACTCGCGATTGACGCCAGCATGGATCTGCTGTCGATGGACTTGGCGGGCAAGGTGTCCGCTCGAGCCGGGCAGGGGCTGGGAGTCGGCATTCTTACTGCTCGATTGGGTCTCAAAGCCATGTCTCTGCTGCGTCCACTACCGTGGCACAAAGACCGCGCGGTGAAGTTAAGCGCAATTCGTAAACAAATCGTGGCGAAAGTCACGGCGCTCACCGTCAAATAAACGAAAGTGTGCGCTGAAACAAGAGATTACTTGACGCACTTCTGGCCTTGATAGAAACTACTGTCAACTTTTCGTGACACTTTCTGATTAGGATAAGATTCAGTGCGTCTTGAAGTCTCTTGTGAAGACAGACTCGGGCTAACCCGGGAACTGCTCGATATTCTTGCCTCAAAAAACATCGATTTACGTGGAATTGAAATCGATGTGATCGGCATTATCTACCTCAACTGTCCGGACATCGATTTTGAAACCTTCAGTGAACTGATGGCGGAAATTCGCCGCATTCCGGGAGTCAAAGATGTCCGTAAAATCCAGTTCATGCCGATTGAGCGTCACAACACCGAACTGATCTCTCTATTAAACAATCTTCCCGATGCGGTCCTTGCTATCGATCTCAAAGGCTCGGTAGATATGGCGAACCACTCTGCGTTGTCGCTGTTCAACAAAGAATCGCAGGAGATGATTGGTCATCACATTTCGGGCTTATTGCCAGCATTTAACTTTGCCCGTTGGGTAGAAGGCAGTAAAGCACGTGTGCGCGAAGAGATTGTATTGGATGGTCTCGACTATGTGATGGAACTGATGCCAGTTTACATCACTGGTGAATCCAAAGAGTCGACACTTGCCAGTTCGATGATGATCATTCGCTCAATGGCCTCGCATGTGATGGCGGATGATAATCTGCCACTGCACAACAATCTCGGATTTGAACATTTTGTCGGTGTTTCCAATCGCCACAAGGCGTTGATCAGCCATGCGAAAAAGCTGGCTATGCTCGATCAACCGCTGTTGCTGGAAGGGGAAACGGGCACGGGTAAAGAGATGTTGGCGCGTGCGTGCCACAATCGCTCTAACCGTTCCGGCGCGCCGTTTTTGGTGTTGAGTTGCGCGTCGATGCCCGATGATGTGGCTGAAACCGAACTGTTTGGCCATGCTCCGGGGTCGTTTAACCATCAGCAAGGTCACAAAGGCATTTTTGAACAAGCGAATGGCGGTACGGTATTCCTCGATGAAATCGGTGAAATGAGCCCGCATTTGCAAATCAAACTGCTGCGTTTCCTGCAAGATGGTACGTTCCGTCGTGTTGGTGAAGAACATGAAGTGCACGTCGACGTTCGAGTGATTGCCTCAACGCGTCACAATCTGGCTGAGTTAGCCGAATCGGGCAAGTTCCGCGAAGATCTGTTCTATCGTCTCAACGTGTTGACGCTGCGTATTCCGCCACTGCGTGAACGTCCTAGTGATGTTCAGCCGCTACTGGATCTGTTCATCGCGAAACACAGCAATAAACTTGGCATGATGAAGCCGAAACTGGCCGACGATCTACTTGATCAGCTCGCGCAATATCAATGGCCGGGCAACATGCGTCAGTTGGATAACATGGTACTGCGCGCCCTGACCGAAATGCCGGATGATGTGCTGACGGTGGATTATTTCCATCTGCCACAACTGGAAACGGTGGCGACGGGTATGACCAACATCAACTTGGATGGTTCGCTTGACGACATTATGAAAGATTACGAAGCGCAGGTGCTTGATCGCCTGTATCAATCTTTCCCGTCGAGCCGAAAGTTGGCGAAACGCCTCAATGTGTCACATACCTCGGTGGCCAATAAACTGCGTGATTACGGGATTAAGAAACGCTGATGGAAGGATACAACACCTCTGGCCACGTATTTAAAACCGATGGCGAGATTATTTTACGCACGGCGGAATTTGACGACGCCGCGCGCATTTCGAATTACTTTACGGTCAATCGTGATTATCTCAAGCCTTGGGAACCTAAGCGTGAAGAGGCTTTTTTCTCTGAGCTTGGCTGGCAGCAACGCCTGATTAAACTCAGCGAACTGCACAAGATGTCGCTCGGTTTTTACCTGCTGATTATCGATGCTGACAGTGACGAAATGCTGGGTACGATTTCGTTCAGTAATATTTCCCGCTTCCCATTTTATGCCTGCAATGTCGGCTACTCGCTGGCGGAGCAAGCGCAGGGCAAACAGATCATGACTCGCGCGCTGAAAATGGCGTGCGACTACATGTTTAATGAACAAAATCTGCATCGCGTGATGGCTTCTTATATGCCTCACAACAAACGCAGTGAAGCCGTATTGCAACGACTCGGATTTGTGCACGAAGGCCAAGCAAAGGACTATTTGTTGATTGATGGTCAATGGCAGGATCACAACCTGACATCATTGGTGAATCCCAACTGGAAGGAATAACATGCAATCAAGAATGCAGCAGCAACTGAGTTTAGTTCTGGAACTGGATCGCCTGAAAAGCGTATTGCGTCGTACCCGAGTCAAATGTGCAGAGGGACGACTGGAAAACAGTGCTGAGCACAGCTGGCATGTTGCCATGATGGCGTTGTTAATGCAGGAACATGCGAACGAACCTGTCGATATCAATCGAGTCATCAAAATGTTGCTGATGCACGACATGGTTGAGATTGATGCAGGGGATACCTTTGTTTACGATACCGCCGCATCCGCTGAGCAAGCGCAAAAAGAACTCGCCGCGGCCGAGCGACTGTTTGGTCTGCTACCAACAGAGCAGGGCGAAGAATTGTTTCGTTTGTGGCGCGAATTTGAAGCGGCACAATCGGCGGACGCTAAGTTTGCCAAAGCGTTGGACCGCCTGATTCCGATGATGTTGAACTATCATAATCAGGGACAAAGCTGGATGGAAAACGGTGTTTCCCGCCAACAAGCACTGACCGTGAACCGTCGTATTGACGAGGGTTCACATGCGCTGTGGGAATACGCACAGCAAATGATTGAACACGCCACCGAACAAGGTTGGCTAAAAGCCTGAAGGACATTTCATGTCGTATTTGCCTTTGGAACAGTACCAAAGAAAATGGATTTTTACCCACCAGTCCATGCCCGTACCTGAGCAGGATCTGGAACAAATTAAACCGATGTCGCCGATGCGTGCCGCGCAGTTCTGGAAAGAGAACTTAAGCCCACAAAGCCCGGATGCAGAGCGCTTTAGCTCACAGGACTGGCCAAGCAAAGCCAGCAACTGGAGCAATGAAGTGGATTGGATGAGTGAGTGGGAGAGCGACGATGCTGCGATGCCACAAGCTATTCTCGATCATATTGATTGGCAGGATGATGTGACCGTCTATTTCTGTTATGAAAAGTACAACGTGATTGAAACCAAGTGGTCGGTTTTCAAACGCCATTGGAAGAACTTCCTGTTTTACGATGATGGTCCGATCCTGCTTGGCCGCCGACGCAAACAGGCGTTGTGGTTCAGCACTAACGGCACGGTCAAAATCGGCCAACACGATGAATAATAAAAAAACCGGCTTCTTGCCGGTTTTTTTATGTTTTCTATCTGACGGGGTTATTCCTGAATCACCACTACTTTATTTTTCGCCGCCGACATCGTACTGCCCATTGAGGCGCTGATGATCAGCAAGATAGCGGCCCACTGCGACCAGCCGAGCGTTTCACCCAGAATCACTAAGCCAGCCATGGCGGCAATGGCCGGTTCCAGGCTCATCATCACGCTGAAATGCTGCGTCGACAGACGGCTCAGCGCCATCATCTCCAAGCTGTAAGGCAAAGCGCTCGACAAAACTGCGATGGTCAGCGCCATAGGTAGAATCGACCAGGTAAACAGCGGCCCGGTCGCCAAACTGGCACCAATCGGAAAATATATCACGCTGGCAATACACAGGCCGATCGCAACCGTCGCACCGCCGGAACCCACTGATCCCGCACGTTGACCAAACCAAATATAACCCGCCCAGCAACCACCGGCCGCAAGCGCAAGCGCCACGCCAATCGGATCAAGGGCGTCCACGCCCGACATGTCAGGCAGCAGCAACGCGAGGCCGGCCACAGCCAGTGCAATCCAGATAAAGTCGCGTTTGCGGCGTGATGAGAGCAGCGCCAGCATTAATGGTCCAGTGAATTCCAACGCCACACCGATACCAAGCGGAATGCGTTCCAGTGCAAAGTAAAAGGAGAGTTGCATGCCGCCCAGACTCAGACCATACACCAACATGGCGCGCCACTGAGGTACGCTGAGGCGAAGGCGCCACGGACGAAAAATCAGTGTGAGAATAATCGCAGACAATGCAATACGCAGCGCAACCGTGCCGCCGACACCGACAACAGGGAAGAACTGTTTAGCAATCGAAGCACCGGATTGAATCGTCACCATGGCGCACAACAGGCAGCCAACGGCGAGCAGTACCGGAGATTTGTTCAGTAACATAAACACCAAAAAAAGTATGAAACAGGAGGCGCAGCGATTATGCCGCAAATAACGTGTGGTGAATAGGAGACGCCGTATCATTTATCTGCCCATGACATACCGCCAATATTTGCTAGCAGGGACGCACTTTTCACATCTGCTCAGCGAAGCTCCGTTAATCATTGATCTAAAGCCAAACTTTTGTTTCTACGTGGCTGATAATGAGCCTATTCGTTTGGAAAATCCTAATCAGCGCAGGTCGCTTTCAGACCGGGCAGAACCCTCAGGAAGAGAGCTTATGATTCGTCCGTACCTCAAATTTATCATCCCGATTGCGATTCCTTTATTGGTGTTGCTGATGCCGCTTAGTGCATTTCCGTTTGATGGGCTGACCATCATTCAGCAACGGGTTATTGCGATATTCCTGTTGGCCGCCTTGCTCTGGGTGTTTGAACCGATTCCGATTTACGCGACATCGGTGGTGATCATTGTGCTTGAGCTGATGATGTTGTCGGACAAGGGGTTGGTGTTGTTCAGACTCAATGAGTCGTCACCCGAATTTGGCGGTTTGCTGCACTACAGCGACATTATGGCGACCTTTGCCAGCCCGATCATCATGCTGTTTCTGGGGGGATTCTTTTTGGCGATGGCAGCGACGAAATATCGTCTTGATGTGAACTTAGCCCGTGTGCTGCTCAAGCCATTCGGCCAGAATCCGAAATACGTCATGCTGGGACTGATGATGATCACCGGTATATTCTCGATGTTCATGTCCAATACCGCCACTACAGCGATGATGCTGTCTATTCTGACGCCGGTCATTGCGGTATTTGGCCCGAAAGATCCGGGGCGTATTGCGTTCGCCTTGTGTATTCCGGTTGCGGCTAACATTGGTGGCATTGGTACGCCAATCGGCACACCGCCGAATGCCATTGCGCTTAAATATCTGGTTGGTGAGAACCTCATTACCTTTGGTCAGTGGATGGCCTTTGGCGTGCCGTTTGTCATCATTCTGATGACGCTGGCGTGGTTTCTGATTGGCTTTATGTACAAAGCTGAGCAAACCCAAATTGAGCTCAGCATCAAAGGTAAATTCCTTAAAACACCCAAAGCCATGGTGGTGTACGTGACCTTCGCGCTCACCATCATCTTGTGGTTGATGGGTTCGCTGCATGGCATGAACTCGTACACAGTGGCGTTGATTCCGGTCGCGGTGTTCTCCGTAACCGGCATCATCAACAAAGAAGACCTGAAGAAAATTTCCTGGGACGTACTGTGGCTGGTTTCCGGTGGTATCGCACTTGGTCTGGCGCTGGACAAAACCGGTCTTGCGCAATTGATGGTCAACAGTATTCCGTTTGATCAATTCTCGCCTTATGTGGTGCTGTTTGGTGCCGCCTTCCTGTGTTTAATGATGGCAAACTTTATGTCCCATACCGCGACCGCCAACTTGTTGATGCCAATCATGGCGGCACTGGGCGCATCTATGGCCTCGCTGGTGCCACTGGGCGGAGAAGTCACCCTGATTCTGGTGGTCACTTTTGCGGCGTCGCTGGGTATGTCGCTGCCCATCAGTACGCCACCCAACGCGTTGGCACATGCCACTGGCCATGTGCAGAGTAATCAAATGGCGCGTGTCGGGGTCATCCTTGGTGTGGTAGGGGTGCTGCTGAGCTTTGTGATGGTTTGGTTGCTGCATGTGTTAGGTCATATTGGTTAAGCGTATGAACAATCAGGAGTCGGCGCTCGTTGAACGTTATTTCAGTTGCCCGCAGCGAACTTTGCGCTTGGTCAAGGGCGAACGAGTGCTGGAACAAAATGGCTATAACGACCGCCTTTACTATGTGCGGGAAGGAGAGCTGACCGGCCATTTCCAGGAAAAAGAAGGCAAATCGATTCGCGTCTTTTCCGCCTCACAAGGCGCATTTATTGGTGTGCACAGTTTCTTTTCGGGAAATTGGACAGCGTCATCGACCGTTGAGGCGCAAACTGATGTCGAACTGGGTTGGATTGATCGTTATACCAAAGTAGTCGATGAGGCCGCTTTCGGCCCACTGAGCACTCAGTTTATGCCGGTAATGGTAGCGGAATTGAGTCGCCGTCAGCGTCGTGCTATGCAGGAATCCGTCGCGAAGGAGAAAGCGCTGGAGCGTCTGCATACCGCAGAGCAGATGACGACGCTTGGCCAGCTCGCGGCGGGGATTGCCCACGAACTCAACAACGCGATTGGCGTGGTGAGCAGCAAAACCGAGCGGTTGGAGACTCTGTTTCTCGAGTTGCTGGAAGAGGTGCATCCCGAAGCCAGCCTGTTTTTTGATTTTGGTCTGCTGCATGGTCAGAAAGTGTCATCCAGCGAGGCGCGCGAACGTGGTGCACGCTTTGAGCAGCAGTATCACCTGCCGCGCAATATCGCTCGCGAACTGGCACGAGCGGTACCTGAACGCGAGCTCTCTGCCCACTGGCTGAAGAATCCTCATCTTGCCATTCGTTACTGGCAGATGGGGCGGGACTTGCATGACTTGCGTTTGGCTTCTAAACATACGGTAGGCATTGTGAAGTCTGTGAAGCAATTAGGGCGCACAGAAATCAATTTGAATGAAGACTTGGATCTTAACGACACGTTAAACCGCGCATTAGCGCTGTTGCAGAGCGATTTGCGGCGCGTGTCAGTACGCATGCGGCCGGGCATTCTGCCCATCATTAAAGGCTCGACCACAGAATGGGTGCAAGTTTGGGTCAACATCATTAAAAATGCCTGCGATGCAATGCAAACCAGCGCTGAACCGGCCATCGATATTCACACCCGTTACAGCAAACAGCGAATCTTAATTACGGTCGCCAACAACGGCCCGGAGATTGACGAGGCAACCCGCAGAAAAATATTTCAACCCAGTTTTACCACCAAAAAAGACGGCTTGTCGTTTGGTTTGGGGCTTGGACTCGCCATCGTGAAACGGATTGTCTCCAGTAACGGCGGCACGATTGCCGTTAAAAGCAATCACGACACAACCATTTTCAGGATCAAATTACCTGTCGAGGATGACTATGGAGAAGCTTAATATCATTTGCGTTGATGACCAGCGCGAAGTGCTCAGTGCGGTGCTGCAGGATCTCGAACCTTTGGCGACCTGGCTCAATATTGAGGATTGCGAATCGGCTTATGAAGTGCTGGATTTGATGGACGATCTCGATGCGCAGGGCGAGCATATCGCCCTGATCATTTCAGACCACGTCATGCCGGGCAAAACCGGTGTTGATTTGCTCACAGAGGTGGCGGAAGACTCACGTTTCAAAGGCACCAAGAAAGTGCTGCTCACTGGTCAGGCGACTCATACCGACACCATTAACGCGATTAATGCCGCGGGTATTGACCGCTATTTCGAAAAACCATGGAATGCCAAAACGTTGGTCGAGTGTGTACGCAGTCTGGTAACAGAGTATGTTTTCGAACGCGGTATGGATTACACCGAATGGCATGACCACCTGGACCAGAAAATTGTTCTGGCCCGGTTGCGTTAGCGTAAGTCATTACATGACCTGACTATAACGTTGGGAAATGAGATCTTTCACCTGGCGCATGCGCTGCTCACATTTCGCCTGAAGGAATTGATGCAGCGCGCGCGTCGCGTGATTGAGCAGACGCTTGTCAGCGCACACCAGATAGACCGGACAAGGCTCCGATTGCCAGTCAGGCATGAGCGGAATTAAATGGCCGTCAATGATGTCCTGACTGACATCCAACAATGACTTATAGGCCACTCCACGGCCATTGATGGCCCAGCGGCGCACCACGTCGCCATCATTCGCACTGCGTTTGCTGTTTACCACTACGGTTTCAGTTTCGCCGTCTTTCCAGAATGTCCAACGGTTGTGATAAGTGTCGGACAACATAAAGCAGAGACAATGATGCAGTAGCAAATCGCTCGGCTTAACAATCGCTGGTTTGTTCAACACATACTCTGGGCTGGCACATACAATACGGCTATTGCAGGTACAGATAGGCAGGGCAACAAAGTTGGAATCGGGCGGTGTACCGTAACGAATCGCCAGATCAATCGGGCGGTGATACAGGTTGGTAATGCCGTCCGACAAATCCAGATTGATGGAAATATTAGGGTACAGCTCGGCAAATTCATCCAGCCAAGTCAGCAACTGATTGCGGCCAAAATCGGACGGAGCAGAGAGATTGAGTGTGCCGGAGATTTCCCCTTGGGTTTGTGCGATTTGATCCAATCCTTCCTGAATGGTGTTCAATGCAGCTTGAGTTTTCTGCAGCAGGATGTCGCCTTCGTTGGTTAACCGCAGGCTACGTGTTGAGCGAACAAACAGCGCAAACCCCAATTGAGCTTCAAGGCGTTTGATGGCGGCACTGACTGCGGCAGGAGTGACATCCAGACTGTGTGCGGCTTGGGAAAAACTGCCCTGACGAGCGGTTTCGACGAATATATTGAGATCGTTTAACGCTTTCATATCGTGTCGCAAGTGGCGATAACTGGGCGTATCACACCATAATTGGTTTGAGATGAGAAGCGCCATCTCCGTTGAGGGGAAAGAAATGGCGCTGGTATCGCTTACCGAAACTTAAGCAAGGAACTTAAGCTGGCGTGGTTGAAGGTATTCAATCCAACCATTTTCTTCCGTCAGTGCAACGAAGTGTTGAAAATGCTCAGTTTGCTGATGCTGAGCCAGCGCCGCTTCGGAGCACCAGATTTCCTGCATGACGAACAGACCTGGAATCGATTCATCCTGAAACAGTTCATACTGACAGCAACCATCTTCGTTGCGTGAAGGTTCAAGCAGTGCGCGTAGTGCCTGCTCCAGATTTGCTTCTTGTCCGTGGTTGGCTTTGATTTCAGCCAACAGGTGAATCGTCGCCATTAGCACTCCGTAATGATGTTAGTTTCAGGCCAGCGCGATTTTGGTAGCTTCGCATTAAAGTCCTCTTCTGCGCGGTAGCCCAGTGGCACTACCACTACGCTGGTGAGGCCTTTGGCTCGCAGGCCGAATTCTTCATCCAGTACTTTGGCATCAAAGCCTTCGATTGGCACTGCGTCAATGCCCAGTGTTGAAACGCCGAGCAGTACCGTACCCACGTTCAGATACACTTGTTTTTCCATCCAGTGCTGTGCATCTTTCAGATCAAAACGGTGCATGTTCACGAAGAAAGAGCGGCCATTGTGCATGCCTTGTTTGGCATCAGCATTGGCAAAGCGGCCGTCTTTGTCTTCCACTTCCAGAAGGTTCAGCAGGTACTCTTCGTCAATGCTGGTTTTGGCGCAGAACACCAGTACGTGTGAAGCGTTAAGGATTTTTGCCTCGTTGAAGGCGTAACGATCTTGTGCCGCCTTTGCGATGCGCTGTTTGCCTTCTTCTGTGCTGGCAAGAATGAAATGCCAAGGTTGTGAGTTGGTACTGGAAGGGCTGAAACGGATCAGATCTTTAATCGCCTGAACGTGCTCATCGGTAATGCGCTTGTCGGCATCAAAAGATTTCGTTGAGTAACGGGATTTTGCGTGTGCAGTAATGTTCATGGGTCTTTTTCCAAATGGACAGTGGTTGGTGTGAAAGATAACGTCCTGATGAATAGGGAAAAAGAGTCTTTAGCTTGAAGGACTTTCAAAAATATTTTGAAAATAGACCGATTGACTGGTGCGATTGCTTCGTATCGCACCAGAGCCAATTATTTTTTCTCGGTGGGTTCTTGTATTTGATAAAGCTTGGATTGGTGTTCTTCGCAGGTGGTTTCGCAGTCACACACTTTGTCGGCGCCGACACTGGACAACCCGCCACAACTGCCTTGAATCGGCTTACGCCGCATCAACACGCCGATACTCATCAATACGACCAGGATCAGAAACAACCCGAAGGCGAATAGGTAAGTCATGCTTACTCCTTAGCGGTGAATCTTTAGCACGCGCTGCAGTTTCTCAAGTGTTCTTGGTTTAAGTTTAGTGTTGTCCACGGGTTTATGACAGCAGGCGTCCTGATGACCGCAAGCGGAGTGACCAGCACAGGGTTTAGCGGATTTGTGGGCAGACGGCCGGGCGTAATTCATATCCGTAACGGGTGTGAGCTGGGTTGTGCTCAGGTTGCCTATGTCGTGAATCGCTGGGCTGGAGAACACTTTAACACCTGATGAAAACAGGCTGGCAAGCATCGATTGTCCAATGTTGCGCACAACCACGGCATCGACTTGGTGCTGTTTTAGCAGTGCCAGCAGCGTTTTCTTTTTGCCACAGTGGTGTTCAGAACGAGCTTCTTCAGTGACCTCGATATCCAGCCACTGTTGTTTTCCGGTTTGGCTATCAAACAACAAAAATTGGGGTGCCTTAGAAAAATGATTACTCAGGCGTTGGTTTTGAATGGGCAGCGCATACTTCATTTTTATGCTCCTTGATGATCAATTGCCTGCCATTTTGCGCTCATTATTAGCATATGCCAATTATTATTTTTACCAACTTACTCCTAGAAGCATGAAGGACGTAAAACAGATGACGCAAAAAATAGGCGGGAAATGCAAAGTTGGTGATGGAGAGCAAAGATACAGAGCAGGGCACTGTATTTGTTTTTATGCCAGCGCTAGAGTGATAATTGTAAACGTTACCAAACCAGTCGGCACCAACAAACAATAGCAACTCGGACCGGCAATCTGAAACAACAGGAATTTGAAGAATGAGAACTTTTGCTCAGGTTATTTTAGCAAGAGAGTGGGAAAATCAACACGTTATACATCATAACGTACTCGCTGCTCACGCTCCGCTACATGCCTATCACAGTGAAGAAGCGGCCAAAACAAAACAGCCATCTGCCAACCAGCGATCTCTTAACGGAGAGTGGAAGTTTGAGTTATACGCAAAGCCTGAAATCGTTATCCCTGATGTTATTGAACAAGATTTCAACGATTCGCATTGGGCTTCAATTGCTGTCCCGGGAAACTGGCAATGCCAGGGATTCGACAAACCGATTTATACCAACATCAAATATCCTTTTGCTGATAATCCACCGTATGTGCCGCAAGAGAACCCGACCGGGGTATATCGCACTCGTTTTACGCTGGATGAACGCCTTGAGCATTCGCGTTACCTCATTTCCTTCGATGGGGTGAACTCGGCTTTTCACCTGTGGTGTAACGGTGGGTGGGTAGGTTACTCACAAGACAGTCGTTTGCCTGCGGAGTTTGATCTTTCAGCGCATCTTACCGATGGTGAAAACCTGCTGACGGTCATGGTGATGCGTTGGTCCGATGGTTCTTACCTTGAAGATCAGGATATGTGGTGGCTGAGTGGCATCTTCCGCGATGTCACTTTGACCACCAAACCGCTGGTGTCGATTGCGGATGTCGAAATCAAAACCGAGTTGGATGCCTGTTTCCGAGATGCGACATTGAATGTCACGACATCGCTGAGCGAACGCAACTCTGAGCATCAGGTGGCGATTGAGCTTTTTGACGCCGAAGGTAACAGCGTGTTTGCTAAACGTCATGCGCCGACCGGACAACAGATTGTGGATGAAAAGGGCGCCTGGAATGAAAGAGCTCACCACCGCATCCATATCGACAATCCGCGTAAGTGGAGCGCCGAAGATCCCTATCTCTACCGTTTGGTAGTGACACTGCTCAACAGCGATGGGAAAACCGTTGATTGCGAAGCTTACGACGTCGGTTTTCGTCAGGTGGATATCACCCAAGGCGTACTGCGCGTGAACGGTCAGCGCCTGCTGATTCGTGGGGTGAACCGACATGAACATCATCCGGAGCTGGGTCATGTCATGACCCGCGACAGCATGATTCAAGACATCAAGCTGATGAAGCAGCACAACTTTAATGCGGTGCGCACCGCGCATTATCCAAATCATCCGATGTGGTATGAATTGTGTGATGAATACGGTTTGTATGTGGTGGATGAGGCCAACATTGAAACCCATGGCCAGTTCCCGATGTGTCGTTTAGCCGATGATCTGACTTGGCTGAATGCCTTTTCTCGCCGCATGACGCGCATGGTCGAACGTGATAAAAACCACCCGTCGATCATCATTTGGTCGCTCGGCAATGAATCGGGGATTGGCGCGAACCATCATGCGCTGTATCAGTGGACTAAGCAGCGCGATCCTTCACGCCCGGTGCAATATGAAGGCGGTGGTTCGGATACCGCCGCGACTGACATTATCGCCCCGATGTACGCACGGGTTGAGACTGATCAACGTTTAGCATCTGACCCAGCGGTTACCCCTAAGCTGGCGTTGAAAAAATGGATTGGCATGCCGGGCGAGCAGCGCCCGCTGATTCTGTGTGAATATGCCCACGCCATGGGCAACAGTCTGGGTAATTTTCATCAGTACTGGGACACCTTCCGCGAGTATCCGCGCCTGCAGGGCGGTTTTATCTGGGACTGGGTGGATCAGGGCTTGACCCGCACTGATGAGAAAGGTGAGCAATACTGGGCTTACGGAGGCGACTTCGGCGATGAAATCAACGATCGCCAGTTCTGTATTAACGGCTTAATTTTCCCGGATCGTACGGTGCATCCCACTTTGTACGAAGCCAAACATGCCCAGCAATTTCATCAGATTGAACTGTTGAGCACCGAGCCACTGACCATTCGCGTAACAAGTGAAAACCTGTTCACGGCGCCACAGGAGCGATTGGTATGGAAGATCACCGAACAGGGCAATATTATCGCGCGCGGTGAACGGGTGATCACTCTGGCACCGCAATCCAGTGAAACACTGGTGTTGGCGGATGCGCTGCCAGCCGCCAAGATTGGCTACGATTACCATCTCACAGTGTGTGTCGAACTGGCGAAAGAGACCGCGTGGGCCGACAACGGGCATGAAATTTCGTGTGCGCAGTTTGAGCTACCGGGCGCGTTTGGTTTACCACTTGAGCAAGGCAATCTGTCGGGCGCGCCGAAAGTAGAGAACGCACTGAACCGCCTGAAGATCCGTGCCAAAAACCAACAGATTGAGTTCAATACCTCAACAGGAGAACTCGATGCGTGGTGGGTTGGCAATGAGCAAAAGCTGACGAGCGGACTGCGTGATAACTTCTATCGTGCGCCGTTGGATAACGATATTGGCACCAGTGAAGCAAACAAAGTGGACCCCAACTCTTGGATTGCACGCTGGGAAGCGATGGGCTTGCCATATCTGAAACGTGAGTGTGTCCAGTTCCGCCATCACCAGCTGAGCGATGCCTGCTGGATCGACGTGCGTTATGTGCACAGCTTTGAAGGGTTGGCCGTGCTGAGCACTCAATGGCAATACCACATCTATGCAGATGGTGAAGTGCGACTCACTGTGGATGTCCAAACCGCGTCCGGATTGCCTTCCTTGCCAAGAGTGGGGATTGAACTGGCACTGGCAAATGATATCGATGAAGTGAGCTGGTTCGGCAGAGGTCCGCATGAGAACTATCCGGATCGTAAAACGTCGGCGCATGTCGGAGCGTACCGTGCTCCGGTCGCCGATCTGCATACGCCGTATATCTTCCCGAGTGAAAGTGGTTTGCGCTGCGATGTGAAAGAGAGTGATATCGGCCAGCTTCACATCAAAGGGCACTATCATCTATCGGTAAGTCGCTATCGCGCTGAGGATGTTGCGAAAGCGCGTCACACTAACGAGCTGCAACCGAGCGGGCAGTTGTGGGTGAGGCTGGATGCGGAGCATATGGGCGTCGGTGGCGATGACTCCTGGACACCAAGTGTGCATGAACAATACCAGTTGCTCAAACGTCATTATCACTACCAACTGACACTCGCATTTCATTAAGCAATGTCTCAAATTCAGGGTCAGCGACTTGTTGACCCTGCCTTAACAAGTTACGCTGTAAACGTTTACTCAATTCTCGATTTCAACATCACAAAAACTCAGCTTTACCCCCTCCAAAAAAGAGAACCAGATCTCGCTGTTACATTGTGTTACGTTCGCGAGCGTAATTTGCAATTGGCATCAAACTATTTAAACAAACTCTTACAATTAATCTGCAATCCAACCAAAATCTTACATACTTCACATTAATTGTTCTTTTGCTCACTATACTTGGCTGAGTAAACGTTTTCATGCGTACTGCATTTCGATAACGTTTGTCCCCTACATCTGTATAACAAAACAACAAATAGGACTTGTTCAATGAGAAAGTTAACTGTACTAGCGATGCTGACTGCCGGCATGGGCTTCGGTTCTCAAGCAATGGCTGAAACCACTATCGGTTTCACTATCTACAAATACGATGACAACTTCATGTCTGTAGTACGCCAAGCGATCGAGAAACAAGCAGCAGGAGATAGCAATACTCGCATCCTGATGAACGACTCTCAAAACAGCCAATCAATGCAGAACGACCAAGTTGACGTGATGTTGGCTCGTGGTGTTCAAGCTCTGGCAATCAACCTGGTTGACCCTGCAGCAGCGAAAACCATCATCCAAAAAGCGAAAATTGATGATGTTCCGGTTGTGTTCTACAACAAAGAACCAAGCGCAGACGCGATGGCAAGCTACGACAAAGCGTTTTACGTAGGTACTGACTCTAAAGAGTCTGGCATCATCCAGGGCGATCTGATTTCTCAACAGTGGAAAGCAAACCCAGCATGGGATAAAAACGGCGACGGCGTACTTCAGTACGTAATGCTGAAAGGCGAACCAGGCCACCCAGATGCTGAAGCTCGTACCACTTATTCAGTTAAAACTATCAATGACAACGGCATCAAGACTGAACAACTGCACATGGATACCGGTATGTGGGATACCGCTATGGCAAAAGACAAGATGGATGCATGGCTGTCTGGCCCTAACGGCAGCAAAATTGAAGTGGTTATCGCAAACAACGACGGTATGGCAATGGGCGCAATCGAAGCGCTACGCGGTGCTGGCGTGAAACTACCTGTTTACGGTGTTGACGCACTGGCTGAAGCACTGGCACTGGTTAAATCTGGTGACATGGCAGGTACTGTACTGAACGATGCTGATTCTCAAGCGAAAGCAACGTTCGAGCTTGCTCGTAACCTGGCAGAAGGCAAAGCGCCAACTGAAGGTACTCAATGGCACATCGAAAACAAAGTGGTACGCGTTCCTTACGTAGGTGTTGATAAATCTACACTTGAGTAATGACCTGCTCGGGGGAGAGAGTAATCTCTCCCCAGTTACCACATTTTCGAATCACCTATGTATCTAAGCGATATTTATCGGTTCTCGTTTTAAACACAGTAAAGTGATGCCATGGTAAATCAAACACATGAATTCCTGTTAGAAATGACAGGAGTGAGCAAATCATTTCCAGGTGTAAAAGCTTTAGATAACGTAAATTTAAAAGTTCGTCCGCACTCTGTTCACGCTCTGATGGGTGAAAATGGCGCGGGTAAATCTACGTTACTGAAATGTTTGTTTGGAATATACGAAAAAGATGAAGGCGATATTATTTTCCTCGGGAAACATATTAACTTTTCTTCATCTAAAGAGGCCCTGGAATCTGGCGTTTCCATGGTGCACCAAGAATTAAACCAGGTTAAGCAATGTTCCGTAATGGACAATATTTGGCTTGGCCGTTATCCGAAAAAAGGCTTATTTGTTGATCACGATAAAATGTATCGTGATACCAAAGCTATTTTCGAAGAGTTAGATATTAATATCGATCCGCGAGTTAAAGTCGCCACCTTATCTGTTTCGCAAATGCAAATGTTGGAAATTGCCAAAGCATTCTCTTACGACGCGAAAGTGGTGATCATGGACGAACCGACGTCCTCTCTGACGGAAAAAGAAGTGAATCACCTGTTCACCATTATCAATAAGCTGAAAGAGAAAGGCTGTGGTGTGGTGTACATCTCGCACAAGATGGAAGAGATCTTTGCCATCTGTGATGAGATTACGATTCTGCGTGATGGCCAGTGGGTGGATACATGCCCGCTGAAAGGCCTCGACATGGACAAGATCATATCAATGATGGTTGGCCGTGAACTGACGCACCGCTTCCCGGAAAAAACCAACACACCAAAAGATGTCATTCTTGAGGTGAAAAACCTGACTGCACTGAACCAGCCATCCATCACTGACATCTCTTTTGATTTGCGTGCGGGTGAAATTCTGGGCGTTGCGGGTCTGGTTGGTTCACGCCGTACCGACATCGTTGAAACCATTTTTGGTGTGCGTGAACGCAGTGAAGGCCACATTCAACTTCACGGCCGCGAGATGAAAAACCGCGATGCGCATGAAGCTATTCGCAACGGTTTTGCACTGGTAACGGAAGAACGTCGCTCTACAGGTATCTACAGTAACTTGGACATTACGTTCAACTCACTGGTGGCCAACGTAGATGAGTACAAAACCCCTTATGGTCTGCTCAGCGATAAGAAAATGAAGAGCGATACGCAGTGGGTGATCGACTCCATGCGCGTAAAAACGCCTTCACACCAAACTTCCATTGGTTCGCTCTCTGGTGGTAACCAGCAAAAAGTGATCATCGGTCGCTGGCTGTTAACCCAACCAGAAATCTTAATGCTGGACGAACCGACCCGTGGTATTGACGTTGGCGCAAAATTTGAAATTTATCAGTTAATTCTGGAGCTGGCGAAGAAAAGTAAAGGCATCATTATTATTTCTTCTGAAATGCCGGAATTACTGGGTATCACAGACCGTATTTTAGTGATGAGTAACGGTCGCGCCGCGGGTATTGTTAATACCAAAGAAACCACACAAAACGAAATATTAGAGCTAGCCTCTCGTTACCTCTAGGGAATGTATTATGGATGCAGTTAAATCTTTTGCACTAAAGCATTTAAAAGAAGGCGCGATCTACGCAGTACTATTTATTCTACTGGCCGTTATCGTTATTCAGGAGCCTTCATTCTTAAGTCTTCGTAACTTAAGTAATATTCTTACTCAATCTTCAGTGCGCGTTATTATTGCACTGGGTGTGGCAGGTTTGATCGTCACACAGGGTACGGACCTTTCAGCCGGTCGTCAGGTTGGTTTGGCTGCGGTAATTTCCGCGACCTTGCTTCAATCTATCGACAACGTGAACAAGGTATTCCCAAGCATTGGTGAAGTGCCAATCATCGCAGTGATCATCTGTGTGTGTCTGATCGGTGCCATCATCGGTCTGGTTAACGGTGTGATTGTTGCCTACCTGAAAGTAACGCCATTTATCGCGACTCTGGGTACGATGATCATCGTTTACGGTATCAACTCTCTGTACTACGACGCGGTAGGTGCATCACCAATCGCTGGGTTTGATGACCGCTTCACGGCGTTCACCCAAGGCTTTATCCGAATAGGCGGGTTCCGGTTCTCCTACATCACCTTCTACGCCATTATCGCGACGGTGTTCATGTGGATTCTGTGGAACAAAACGGTATTCGGCAAAAATATCTTTGCTGTGGGTGGTAACCCAGAAGCAGCGAAAGTATCCGGTGTTAACGTGCCTCTGACTCTGCTGAAAGTGTACGCATTGTCAGGCGTCTTCTACGCATTCGGGGGGATGCTGGAAGCGGGACGTATCGGTAGCGCAACCAACAACTTGGGCTTCCTGTATGAGCTCGACGCGATCGCAGCGTGTGTGGTTGGTGGCGTGTCCTTTGCTGGTGGTGTAGGTAGTATCGCGGGCGTGGTAACGGGGGTTCTTATCTTCACCGTTATCAACTACGGTATGACTTACATTGGCGTAAGCCCTTACTGGCAATACATCATCAAGGGTTCCATCATCGTGTTCGCAGTGGCACTGGACTCCATGAAATACGCAAATAAAAAGTAAAACTAACGACACAGTTGCTACTGGTCCAAAACCGCTCCTTCGGGAGCGGTTTTTCTTTGTCCGCGACAAATGAATGACTAATGCGGGGCAGCGCTAATCGGAGGCATTGTTGATAGTTTAGAGGGAAAAATTCAGGACGAATTTTTAGGTTATTGGCGTAGGGAACGCCTATAACCGTCCCGGCCAGCGAGCCGCGAAAGGCACTTTCTGGTGACTCTTTGTGCCTGCAAAGAGTCACTGGCGCGCTAAAGAAATGTTTTCTGTACGCTAAGTCTAAAGCGCGACATGAGCGTTCAACCTCATTGAATGATGTTTAAAACCGACTCAAATCCAAATCAACCGCTTCACCCAGCCAGTATGCGTGGGTCGTGTGATCCGCCAAATCATCACCAGTATCAGCGTGAACTAACACGCTCAACTCGCCGCGTTGCTGATCCAGCCACGGAATGAACTGATCGAAATCCTTACTGCCGAACAAAATCTGATAACTCCACATGGTGTGCGGGCCAACGAGACGTTGATGCAGTCTGCCGAGTTTGAGTGGGAATGTTTGCCCGATGAGTTCGTACAGGCGCGTCGCAAACGCCAATGAGTGTGCATCAAAGTAAACATGCGCATGGTACATGGCATGGCTGTTAACGGGTCTTTTATTGGTTTTCACTGCATCGCACTCAGGATTGTGGATTGTTAACTCACTGCCGCTGGCTGAGTCTATTTCTCATGCCGCGCAGCATTATTTTGTGCGGGGAAGGGTAACACACTCGACAATAATGTCAGGGACAAATTGACCAAGGCGTGTGGTGGGCGCGCTTTTATGCCTTTGAAAAACAAAAAGCCCGACCATTTGGCCGGGCTGAATCTAAGTGTCAGCGATTAATGCGCTTTATTGGTACCGCAGCTTTTCGCCGCAGTTTGGTTGCCACGCAATTTGTTGACGATCATCACCACAATTGGGCTGGCCAGAATCACCACCGACAGGGTTGTAAATGCCAGAGTGATTGGACGTTCCCACAAGAAGCTCAGCTCGCCGTCGGTAATCATCAGTGCACGGCGCAGGTTCTCTTCCATCAGACCACCAAGGATAAACCCAAGTAGCAGTGGTGCCAGCGGGAAGTTCGCCAGACGCAGTGCAATTGCGCCCATCGCCACCAATAGCATGATGAAGACATCCATGGTGTTGAACGACACCAAGTACACGCCGGTGATGGAGAAGAACAGAATCATCGGCAGAAGTACAGTACGTGGTACCGCCAGCAGTTTCGAAATGTATGGGATAAGCGGTAGGTTCAGAATGAGCAGAACAATGTTACCGACATACATCGAGATGATGACTGACCAGAACACATCCGGGTGATCGACAAACAGACGTGGGCCAGGCTGAATACCGTAAGCGAGCAGGGCACCCAGCATGATAGCGGTGGTACCGGAACCCGGAATACCCAGTGTCAGTAGCGGTACGAACGAGCCACTTGATGCAGCGTTGTTCGCTGATTCTGGTGCAACCAGGCCGCGCAGAGAGCCGTGACCAAACTCTTCACGCTTCTCTTTCGGCGCGAGATTGCGCTCCATACCGTAGCTCAGGAAGGCCGCAATGGTTGCGCCTGCGCCCGGCAGTACGCCAGTAAAGAAGCCAAGAATAGAAGAACGAATCGAAACCGGAGCCGCTTCACGCACTTCTTCTCTGGTGATCTTCATGCTGCCGATATTGCTCAGTTTGCTGTTTTCTTCATCACGAGTGTCGGATTCTGGTTTCAGAATGCCCATCAGTGTTTCGCCGAGTGCGAATGTTGCCATTGCCAGCAGCAGGAAGCTAAAGCCATCCATCAGGTCGGTCAGGCCGAAGGTGAAACGTTCTACACCTACGCCTTTATCGATACCCACGGTTGACAGCATCAAACCCAGAATGGTCATCATCCATGCTTTGATTACCTGACCTTTACCCGCAAACGCCGCGACGGCAGACAAGCCCAGTAGCATTAATGAAAAGTAGTCGGCTGACTGGAAGCTCAGAGAAACCTGAGCCAGCGCTGGCGCGGCAACCAGCAACATGATTGCAGACAATGTACCACCGGTGAAAGACGCGTAAGCCGCCAGTGCCAGTGCTTTACCCGCCTGACCTTTTTGCGCCATCGGGTAGCCGTCAAACGCGGTCACCACGGTTGACGAACAACCCGGCGCATTAATCAGGATGGAAGAGGTTGAGCCACCAAAAATGGCGCCATAATACACACCCGCCATCAGGATCAGACCAGACGAAGGTTCCAGACCGTACGTAATCGGGATCATTAGTGCGATAGCTGAGATAGGGCCAAGGCCCGGCAGCATACCGATGAAGGTACCCACGAAACAGCCGACGATCACCATCAGCAGGTTAAAAGGCATGACTGCAGTCGACAGTCCTTGCAAAATTCCGTCTAACATAATCCTTTCCTACCAAAGAGTGAAAATCAGACCCGGTTCCAGATACACGTCCAGACCTTTGGTCAGCAGTAAATAAAAGGCAATCACAAACGGGAATGACGCACCGAATAGGATCGATTTACGACGTTCGCCAAGAATGTAGAAGCCCGCCATCAGGAAGAAGCCAGTCGCCAGCACGAAGCCCAGGTAAGTTAAGCCTGCACCGTAGAGCGCCATCAGCACCAGGAAACCGATCAGCAGTTTCCAGTTGAATGTCATCACCGCGCCACTTTTCTTGTCCGGTTGTCCGACAACCAGCAAAAGCAGAGACATTGCTACACCGGCGTAGGTGAGAAGGGTTGGGAGCGTACGTGCCGTAAACGGTTCGTACTCATCGCCGGGAAACATAGGAATTTGTGTAGTTTGATAGCCGTAACACAGGCTAAGGACAAGAAAGATCATCGCGCCGACGCGATCGCGGCACAGCAGGTATTTCTTGCTGAATAATTTGGTTGGCAGATCCGACATATCCAACTCCATGGCATGAGGTTGTAGGGAAGAAAAGGCCGCAGACAAGCGGAGTTAACGAAGGAATTAACTAAAGGGTAAACGGATTGCTGCTAGTCAAAACATCTACCAAAACAAAGGAGTAATTATTTCGCTCGTCTGCGGCAAAGGTGCTGGAACGGGGCAACTCACGATTACCCCTTCCGGTGTTTCTGGATAAAAAGCTGACTTACTTCAGGAAGCCCAGTTCACGCATCAGGTCGCCCATCTGCTTTTCCTGATCTTCGAGGAAAGCGAAGAACTCTTTGTCGGCTTTGTAGCTGTCGATCCAGCCGTTGCGGTCACGAACCACTTTCCATTCATCGGTGTCGTACATTTTCTTCAGCGCAACGTTCCACTCGTCGATTTTCTCCTGGCTGACACCCGGAGCTGCGAAGAAACCACGCCAGTTAGCAAAGACAGTCGGGTTGTTGTATTCAGTCAGGGTCGGAATGTTTGGCGCAACGTCCAGACGTTTCGGTGCGGTGATCGCCAGGATTTTCACCTGACCGCTTTTTGACATCTCGAGAACTTCGCCCAGACCGGTCGACAGAAGCTGAGTTTCGCCAGACAGCAGTGCTGCCATCGCTTTACCGCCCGCATCGTAGGCAATGTAACGCACTTCTTTCGGATCAAGCCCCTGGCCTTTGAATGCCGCGGCTGCAACTAAGTGGTCCATACTGCCGCGTGCAGAGCCGCCGGCGATTTTTACTTTGCGTGGGTTGTCTTTAAAGTCTGCAACCACTTCTTCCCAGCTGTTGTATTTCGAATCACCAGCAACAACCAGTGCGCCGTAATCTGACACCGTTGCAGCAACAGGCGTTAAATCGCGGAAAGACTGTGGGAATACACCCGAAAGTGAGCGCACAACGATTGGTGTTGAGTTCACCATCAGTGTGTCTTCTTGACGATCAGCCGTCTCGATAAGGTGTGCAATGGCTTTACCGCCGCCACCGCCAGAAAGGTTTTGGTATGAGACGTTCTCGATCAGATGTGTTTTCATCAGCACATCACCGGTGCCGCGTGCGGTCATATCCCAGCCGCCACCAGCGCCGCCAGGGATCAGAAAGTGGATTTTTTCCAGATCCGCTGCCAGAGCAGAGAAAGAGAAGGTAGCCGCCAGTAGCGACGCTGCGAGGGTCGGTTTGAAATGCTTCAACATGTTCACGTTCCTTATGTAGGCGTGCCATTCAAAGGAATGACACTTATTGTTATTTTCCCGGTAACAAGGCAGAAGTTTGCTACCGTGTTATCTCAGGTTAAGAATGTGTTAACGTTTTGTCTCTAAAGCGAAGATAAAAACAATATTGGGCATAAAAACGGTTTTGTTCATAAAGTTCACGGGGGTGCCGCGGCGCAGCAGAGCGCAATTTTGTTCAATAATCGCAATTCTTGGTTCGTTACTGTAGCCACGTGAATTGGAATAAAAGGACGAGGTTATGGTTTCTCTGTTGAGCGCGATGTCGCTGTTTGCCTTTGTGGGGGCGGTTTCTCCCGGGCCGGTGAATGTGATGGCGACTTACGCGGGCGCGCAGTTTGGCTGGCGCAAAGCGTCAGTGCATGTGTTTGGGGCTTCCGTCGCCTATGTTCTGGTCGTGTTGGTGTGTGGCTTGGCACTCGGTGAAATGAGCCAAGGCATTCCGCTGTTGGTACCCGTCATGCGTTGGGTGGGCAGTTTGTACCTGCTGTATTTGGCGGCGCGTATTCTGCTGGCCAAGGATTTGGGGCTCAAGTCCAATCCCCAAATTGCGATGAAAGCGCTGTTTGTACAAGGGGGATTGATCCAACTGCTCAACCCAAAAGCGTGGATCTTTGCCAGTTCCGGGGTTAGTTTGTACGTATTGAATCAGGTGAATATTCAGTACGCGCTGAGTTGGTTCTGCTCGGTTTCGCTTGTAGTCTGCTTTATCGGTGTGGGTGTTTGGGCGGTGCTCGGCCAATCGGTCGCGCAATGGCTCAACTCACCGCAGCGTCAGCGCCTGTTTCAAATGGTCTTGGCTGCGATGTTGAGTATATCGGTGGTCATCATCTGGATGGAAGGATAGGGAATGTCACAACCAATAAGCAGCAATATTATGCGTCCAACCGCGCTGCCGCAGATCGAAGCGCGCATCGCTAAGTGGTCACACGTCTGTTATCAAAGGCATTCTCACGACGAATTCTCGTTTGGCATCATCGATAGCGGCATGGCGCGCTATGACAATCATGTGCGTCAGCACCAAATTGGCCGGGGCGATGTGGTCACCATTAATCCCGCCGATATGCACTCTTGCAATCCGCACCAGGGTGAATGGTCGTATCGAATGCTGTTTGTCGACACATTGTGGATGGGGCAGATGCAGCAAGAGGTATTAGGGCGTCGCCAGATGGATTACTACGCCTTTATCGCCGACTTTGAACGTCGCACTGATTTCAGCGTTCAGTTTGAACAACTGTTTGCCGCGCTCATGCAAGAGCAGGACGCATTATCTGCCCACACCCTGATGTATGAGTTTATCGAGCGACTGTATACGCCATCGGCGCTGGTGACAGACGGCAACCAGCTTGCCACCCAGCGCAAGCGTGCCCCCGACTACCTGCTGCGCGCTCGTGAGCGATTGTTTGATGAAATCGATCAGTCAGTAGGTCTTGATGCGCTCGCCAATGAGGTGGGCGTCAGTCCGTATCATCTGATCCGCACATTCAAGCAATATTTCGGCTTGTCGCCACATGCCTATCTGATGGATGAACGCATTAAACGCGCCAAACAGTTACTTAAGCAAGGTGAAACAATTGTCGACACCTCACTGGCTTTAGGCTTTGCTGATCAAGCGCACTTTCAACGCAGTTTTAAAAGCCGTATGGCATTTACACCTAAGAAATATCAATCCTTCTTCACACTTTAATACCCACCAATTATCCATTCCTACCGTCATTACGACCTTAGTCTAAATTGTCGACAATTTGCTTGATTGTCGACAATTTGATCGTCTATCTTAAGTTCAACCCTTTGGTGAGCAACCCCATGTTTGTGGACTTTTCTCTGCTCACCCATGTTGTAGAAGATGAGATGATGAATACTGAATTAAAAAAGCGCGCGGCAGGCGAGAAAGAACACACCAAATCAGAAAGCCTGACCGAGTTTTTGATCGAAGCGATCGTAGAAGGGGGCATGGCGCCGGGCAGTAAAATCTCGGAGCCTGAGCTGGCTAAGCGTTTTCAGGTCAGCCGAGGACCATTGCGTGAAGCGTTAATGCGTGTGGAAGGGCTGGGTTTGATCGAACGTATTCCTCATGTCGGGGCGCGCGTAATTCAGTTCTCTACGGAAAAGTTGCTGGAGCTGTACGCGGTTCGTGAAGCGCTGGAAGGCATGGCGGCGCGCTTAGCCGCTCGCAACATTACTGAAATCGAACTGGCCGGGCTGGAAACGTTATTGTCGACACATTCAGCGCACATTGATCAAGTCGACGGCGCGTCTTATTTCCATCAGCAAGGGGATTTCGATTTCCATTACCGCATTATTAAAGCCAGCCGCAACTCGCAACTGGTTGCGTTGTTGTGTGATGAGCTTTACCACTTGCTGCGCATGTACCGCTATCAGTCACCACGCTCTCATTCGCGTCCGATTGAAGCGTTGGAAGAACACAAATTCATTCTGCAGGCGATTCGCAATCGTGACGAAGAGCTGGCAGAGATGCTGATGCGCCGACACATTTCAGGTAGTCGCCGCTTAATAGAAAAACAGATACAAAACGAAGCCCAAGATTAAGGAGAATCCCATGAGCTTAAGTCCGGGTGCGAAGTTCAGGCTCGCTATTCAAACCAATCAGCCTTTGCAGATTGTCGGCACGATCAACCCATACTGCGCCATGATGGCGAAGAAATTGGGGCATCAGGCGATCTATCTCTCTGGTGGTGGTATCGCTAACGCGTCTTATGGCTTGCCGGATCTCGGGATCACGACACTCAACGATGTGCTGGTGGACGTGGAACGCATCACCAATGCGTGTGACTTACCATTGCTGGTCGACATCGACACCGGTTTTGGCGGTGCGTTTAACATTGCCCGCACCATCAAAGCAATGGAAAAAGCCGGCGCAGCGGCGGTGCACATGGAAGATCAGGTGGCGCAGAAACGTTGTGGTCACCGTCCAAATAAAGCCATTGTCAGCCAACAAGAAATGGTTGACCGCGTTAAAGCCGCGGTGGATGCGCGAGACAATCCGGAGTTCGTCATCATGGCGCGTACCGATGCGCTGGCGGTGGAAGGCATGGACAGTGCGATTGAGCGTGCGATTGCGTGTGTGGAAGCGGGCGCCGACATGATTTTCCCGGAAGCGATGACGGAACTGAAGCAGTATGAGCAGTTCTCGACGGCGCTGCACGCGGCAACCGGTAAGCATGTGCCGATTCTGGCCAACATTACCGAGTTTGGCCAAACGCCGCTCTACAGCTGTGAAGATCTGGCCAAATCAAATGTGGATATGGTGCTGTACCCGCTGAGTGCGTTCCGCGCGATGAATAAAGCGGCTGAGATGGTGTATCGCCATCTGCTGGAAGTGGGGAATCAGGAAGCGTTACTGGGTCAGATGCAGACGCGCAAAGAGCTGTATGAATACCTCAATTACCATGATTACGAAGACAAGCTGGATCAGCTGTTTTCGGAAGGAAAATAGTCGGTTTGGACCTTGATTTCATGAGGTTTAACGACGGAAGCCCAAAGAAAAACGAAGCCCAAGAAAAATAGAATCGGAAAGAAAAACTCCCCGGCCCGACAGTAGTCAGGCGGGGAACACCCAATAACGTGAAACCGCTGCGCCATCGAGCTTAAGCTGGCCCAATGAGGTCGATTCAACAGAATCCGAAGCGCAGCAAGAAAAGGAGTTCTACATGCCTCAGTCTTTGACAAAGAAAGCTGAATTAGGCGGAGCAGGTCTGCGTGGCCAAAGCGCTGGAAGCACAGCTTTATGTACGGTTGGTAAAACCGGAACCGGTCTGACCTATCGTGGTTATGACATCACGGATCTGGCTAATAACGCTCAATTTGAAGAAGTAGCACACCTGCTGCTTGTGGGTCATCTGCCAACTCAAGCCGAACTTGATCAATACAAAACACGTCTGATTGGCCTGCGCGGCCTGCCTCAGCCCCTGAAAGAAGTGCTGGAGCGCATTCCAGCCGATGCACACCCGATGGACGTGATGCGGACGGGTTGTTCAATGCTGGGTAACCTGGAAACTGAACAAGATTTTTCACAGCAGCTTGCAGCGACAGAACGCATGCTGGCACTGTTTCCGGCCATCATCTGTTACTGGTATCGCTTTAGCCACGATGGCGTGCGCATTGATACCGAAGACACCAGCGAAGCTTGTATCGGTGGTTACTTCCTGAAAATGCTGACTGATCAGGCGCCAAGCGATCTGTTTAAACAAGTGATGCACTGCTCGTTGATTCTGTACGCAGAGCACGAGTTCAACGCATCCACGTTCACGGCGCGCGTCTGTGCTTCCACGTTGTCTGATATTCACTCGTGCGTGACAGGCGCGATCGGCACGCTGCGTGGCCCGCTGCATGGCGGCGCGAACGAAGCGGCGATGGAGATGATCGAGAACTGGAAAACGCCGGATGAAGCGGAACAAAACATTCTGCGCATGCTGGAAAACAAAGAGAAAATCATGGGCTTTGGTCACGCGATTTACCGTGAGAGCGATCCGCGTAACGCCCTGATCAAACGCTGGTCGAAAGAATTGTCCGAAAAAGTCGGTGACACCCAACTCTATGCCGTTTCTGAGCGCGTTGAAGCGGTAATGAAACGCGAGAAGGGCTTGTTCTGTAACGCCGATTTCTTCCACGCCTCCGCTTATCACTTCATGGGTATTCCAACCAAACTCTTCACGCCAATTTTTGTGATGAGCCGTTTGACTGGCTGGGCTGCCCACGTGTACGAGCAGCGTGCGAACAACCGCATCATTCGTCCAAGTGCTGACTATGTCGGCCCGGATCATCAGCAATGGTTGCCGATTGAAAAACGCGGCTAGCTCGCTCAGGAATGACCGTGCCCAATAGGCGCGGTCATCAATTTAATGCGGTTCGCCGAAGGGCGAATTGGCCTGCCACGGTTGTGAAGTCCAAACAACTTAAAGCACTGGCGACACGCTTTCTGCTTTAAGTGGCAAGGGAATAGTAATGAATCGGATGGATACTATGACCACTCAAAACGATATCAACAGCCAATACCGGAAACTGCTGCCCGGCACAAATATCAGTTATTTTGATGCCGAAGAAGCGGTCAACGCAATTGCGCCCGGTGCCTACGCGACGCTGCCTTATACCTCGCGCGTTCTGGCTGAAAACTTGGTTCGCCGCTGCGAACCCGAAGCACTGACAGACTCCCTGAAACAACTGATTGAACGCAAACGCGACCTTGATTTCCCCTGGTATCCAGCGCGCGTGGTGTGTCACGACATTCTTGGCCAAACCGCGTTGGTTGATTTGGCTGGCCTGCGCGATGCGATCGCAGAGCAGGGCGGCGATCCAGCCAAAGTGAACCCGGTGGTGGAAACGCAACTGATTGTCGACCACTCGCTCGCAGTGGAACACGCAGGGTTTGAACCGGATGCGTTTGAGAAAAACCGCGCGATTGAAGATCGCCGCAACGAAGACCGTTTTCACTTCATCGAATGGTGTAAAACCGCGTTTAAAAACGTCAGCGTGATTCCTGCCGGGAACGGCATCATGCACCAGATCAACCTGGAAAAAATGTCGCCCGTGGTGCAACTGAAAAACGGCGTGGCGTTTCCTGATACGTGTGTCGGCACTGACAGCCACACGCCGCACGTCGATTCTCTTGGCGTCATCGCGATTGGGGTCGGCGGTTTGGAAGCGGAAACCGTGATGCTTGGACGCCCATCGATGATGCGCCTGCCGGACATCGTCGGCGTGAAACTGACCGGCAAACGCAAACCGGGCATTACCGCCACCGACATCGTCTTGGCGATCACCGAATTTCTGCGCGGCGAACGTGTGGTGTCGTCTTATCTCGAATTTTTCGGTGAAGGGGCAAAAGAGCTTACCATCGGCGACCGCGCGACGATTTCCAACATGACTCCGGAATATGGTGCCAGCGCGGGCATGTTCTACATTGATGAGCAGACCATCAACTACCTGAAACTGACTGGCCGCGATGCCGAACAAGTGGCGCTGGTTGAACAGTACGCCAAACAAACTGGCTTGTGGGCGGATGCGCTGGAGACGGCGCAATACGAACGCGTGCTGACGTTTGATCTCTCGCAGGTAGAACGTAACTTGGCCGGGCCTTCCAACCCGCATCGTCGTCTGCCCACCTCGCAACTGGTGCAACGTGGCATCGCCGGAAAGTGGGAAGAAAAAGCGGGCGAAATGCCCGATGGTGCTGTGATCATCGCCGCTATTACGTCGTGTACCAACACCAGTAACCCACGCAACGTGGTCGCGGCTGGCTTGGTGGCGAAAAAAGCCAATGAACTGGGTTTGGTGCGTAAACCGTGGGTGAAAACTTCATTTGCGCCGGGATCGAAAGTCGCCAAATTGTATCTTGAAGAAGCCAAGCTGCTGCCTGAATTGGAAAAGTTGGGTTTTGGCATCGTGGCGTATGCGTGTACCACCTGTAACGGCATGAGTGGCGCGCTGGATCCGAAGATCCAACAAGAGATCATCGATCGCGATCTGTACGCGACCGCCGTGTTGTCGGGCAACCGTAACTTTGATGGTCGGATTCACCCCTACGCCAAACAAGCGTTTCTGGCCTCGCCACCGTTGGTGGTGGCTTATGCGCTGGCGGGTACGATTCGCTTTGATATCGAGCGCGATGCGCTGGGGCATGATGCCAACGGTAAGCCGATTTACCTCAACGATATCTGGCCAAGCGATGAAGAGATTGATGCGATTGTGAATCAGCACGTTAAACCTGAGCAGTTCAATCAAGTCTACATTCAAATGTTTAAACTCGATGACGCCGAGCAAAACAGCAATCCACTGTACGACTGGCGCCCAATGAGTACCTACATTCGCCGTCCGCCGTATTGGGAAGGCGCACTGGCGGGTGAACGCACGCTTAAAGGCATGCGCCCATTGGCGGTGGTGGGTGACAACATCACCACCGACCACCTGTCACCATCAAACGCGATTCTGGCCAGCAGCGCCGCGGGTGAATACCTGACTAAAATGGGCGTGCCGGAAGAGGATTTTAACTCCTACGCGACGCATCGCGGCGATCATCTGACGGCGCAACGCGCAACGTTTGCCAACCCGAAACTGTTCAACGAAATGGTTAAAGAGAACGGCGACGTGGTGCAAGGTTCGCTTGCGCGTATCGAACCGGACGGCAAAGTGACGCGCATGTGGGAAGCAATTGAAACCTACATGCAGCGCAAACAGCCGCTGATCATTGTGGCGGGCGCCGACTACGGCCAAGGGTCTTCGCGTGACTGGGCAGCCAAAGGTGTGCGTTTAGCCGGTGTGGAAGCGATTGTCGCCGAAGGTTTTGAGCGCATCCACCGTACCAACCTGGTCGGCATGGGCGTGTTGCCACTGCAATTCAAAGAGGGCGTGAATCGCCTCACACTGGGACTCGATGGCACCGAACTGTACGACGTGGTGGGTGACATCAAGCCGGGCTGCGATTTGGCGCTGGTGATCACTCGTCAAAATGGCGAGAAGCTGGATGTCGCGGTGACATGTCGTTTGGATACCGCCGATGAAGTGCATGTGTATAACGCAGGCGGTGTGCTGCAGCGTTTTGCGCAAGACTTTTTGGCGAACTGAGAAGGAGTGATGCAATGAGCAATGTCAGCACAACTTCTCCATGGACCACCGCTGAGATGCTGTCTCAATCAGTGTTTTCTCAAACCCGAGTGCCCGCGACGTACATGCGTGGCGGCACCAGCAAAGGGGTATTTTTCCGTCTGGGCGATCTGCCGCCAGCGGCGCAGGTTGCGGGCGCGGCGCGCGATCGCTTACTCATGCGCGTGATTGGCAGCCCGGATCCGTACGGCAAACAGATTGACGGCATGGGCGGCGCCACTTCAAGCACCAGTAAAACCGTGATTGTGTCGCAAAGTGCTCAAGCGGGTCATGACGTCGATTATCTGTTTGGACAAGTGTCGATTGATAAAGCGTTTGTCGACTGGAGCGGTAACTGCGGCAATCTGTCGGCGGCGATTGGTCCGTTTGCAATTTACGCCGGATTCATTGCACCAGAGCGCATTCCTCACAACGGTGTGGTTGAGGTGCGCGTGTGGCAAGTCAACATCAGCAAAACCATCGTCGTGCATGTGCCGATCAAAGATGGCTTGGTGCAGGAAACGGGCGAGTTTGAACTCGATGGCGTGACCTTCCCAGCGGCGGAAATTCAGGTCGATTTCATGGACCCGGCCGACGGTGAAGGCTCTATGTTCCCGACCGGAAATTTGGTCGATGATCTTGATGTTCCGGGCATAGGCACATTTAACGCCACGTTAATCAATGCGGGCATTCCGACGATTTTTGTCGATGCCGCGTCGATTGGCTATCAGGGCACGGAGCTTCAGGATGACATCAACAACGACAGCAAAGCGCTGGCGATGTTTGAAACCATTCGTGCCTACGGCGCGCTGAAAATGGGGCTGATTCAAGACCTCAGTGAAGCGCAAACCCGTCAGCACACCCCAAAAATTGCGTTTGTCTCCAAACCGCAAACCTACACCGCATCCAGCGGCAAAACCGTTGCAGCCAGTGATGTCGATGTCCTGGTGCGCGCGTTGTCGATGGGCAAATTGCATCACGCCATGATGGGGACCGCTGCCGTTGCCATCGCTGCCGCGGCGTGTGTGCCAGGAACGCTGGTGAATTTGGCCGCCGGTGGCGGAGAGAAAACGTCGGTGACCTTTGGTCACCCTTCGGGAACATTAAAAGTTGGCGCCAGTGCAAGCGAAACGACGCAAGGTTGGGTGGTAGAAAAAGCCGTGATGGGTCGCAGCGCACGTATTTTGATGGAAGGCTGGGTGCGAGTGCCAGCAGAAACCATCAACCACGGCTAAGCCAGAACAATCAAGGAGAAGCACCATGTCTGCATATTTAAAGGAATATCAATGGGCAAAGGATGAGCCGCAAGCGTTCTGGAAAGCTCAAGCCCAAAACATCGACTGGTTTGAATTCCCTCAAACCATTTTGCAAAAAGACGAACACGGCATTGAACGCTGGTTCCCGGATGGTTTGCTCAACACCTCGTGGTTGGCACTGGATTACCACTGTGAACAGGGGCGCGGCGACCAAACGGCGCTGATTTATGATTCGCCGGTGACGGGCAAAAAGCAGCGATACAGCTACACCGCGCTGCGGGATTGTGTAGCGCGCGTGGCGGGCATGTTGGCCGAGCAGGGCGTCACCAAAGGCGATCGCGTAATCATCTATATGCCGATGATCCCGGAAGCGGCGATGGCGATGCTGGCGTGTGCGCGTTTGGGCGCCATTCACTCGGTGGTGTTTGGCGGCTTTGCGCCAAACGAGCTGGCGGTACGTATTGAAGACGCAGAGCCAAAAGTCATTATGACGGCCTCTTGCGGCGTAGAAGTCAACAAAGTGATCCCTTACAAGCCTATGGTCGATAAAGCGATCATGGACAGTCGTTGGAAACCGGAAAAAGTGTTGGTGTATCAACGCCCGGAATGCCTTGCCGATTTGACCAGTGAACGCGATTTGGAATGGAACACGCTGATTCAAAGCGCGCTGCCGCATGCGTGTGTGCCTGTGCTGGCAACGGACCCGCTTTACATTCTGTACACCTCAGGAACGACGGGCAAACCCAAAGGGGTGGTGCGTGACAACGGCGGTCATGCCGTCGCGATGAAATACTCGATGAGCTGTATTTACAACATGCCGCAAAATGGCGTGTTCTGGGCCGCATCAGATGTGGGCTGGGTGGTGGGGCATTCTTACATTGTGTATGCGCCGCTGATTCACGGCTGCACAACCATTTTGTACGAAGGTAAACCAGTGCGTACGCCGGATCCGGGTGCCTTCTGGCGCGTGTGTCAGGAATACAAAGTCACTGCACTGTTCTCGGCGCCAACGGCTTTCCGAGCCATCAAGAAAGAAGATCCGAATGGCGAGTATCTTAAGCACTATGACCTGTCGAGCGTGAAAACCATCTTCATGGCGGGTGAACGTTTGGATCCGCCAACTTTAGAATGGGTCGAATCGCAAACCGACAAACCGGTCATTGACCACTGGTGGCAAACCGAAACGGGCTGGGCGATTGCCGGCAACCCAACGGGCATTGAACTGATGCCGATTAAAGCGGGTTCAGCGACTAAGCCGATTCCGGGTTATCAAGTGGAAATCCTCAATGAACTCGGCGAGGTGCTACCGCCGAATCAGCAAGGCTTTGTGGCGCTGAAACGTCCGTTGCCGCCAAGCTGTTTGCCGACTGTGTGGCGCAATCACGACCGTTTTGAGTCCGGTTATTTGTCACAATTCCCAGGTTACTACGTCTCAGGTGATGGCGGTTATCTGGATGAAGATGGTTACCTGTTCATCATGGGCCGCATTGACGATGTGATTAACGTTGCTGGTCACCGCCTCTCGACGGGTGAAATGGAAGAGATCGTCGGCGCGCACCCAGCGGTGGCGGAATGCGCGGTGGTCGGTGTGCACGATGAACTGAAAGGACAATTGCCACTCGGACTCGTGGTGCTCAAAGATGGCGTGAAGATCGATGCGCTGGCGCTGGAAACGGAACTGGTCAGCAGCGTACGCAGCCAAATCGGTGCGGTGGCGTGCTTTAAACACGCACTGGTGGTCGAGCGGTTGCCGAAAACTCGTTCTGGCAAAATCCTGCGCCGTATTATCCGCCAGATTGCGGATGGAGAAAGTTACACTGTCCCGTCAACCATTGACGATCCAACCAGCCTCAACGAATTGGAAAAGGTGCTGCATCATTAGGATGTGGCTTGTACTCAAACGGGACGACGTTATGTCGTTCGACGTTGAGGTACGATAGGGTAAAACTTGGTTCATTTTGACCCTTTGTGCTCCGCTTGCGGGGCACTTTTTTTGTCTGCATTTTCTATTCAGCAGAAACATTTCATAACACTATGAAATTTATCAGTTTATGCAAATACTCATCCGTTATTTCAATTAATAGGCTTTACATATAGTAAGCAAAGCTTACTATATGTTTAACTATGTTTCTAAATGTAACCAAGGCATTTGGAATAATTCGAGATAAATCAGAAGGGTATGCAATGACAGCTCCGTCTATAGGTTACTTACTTTGGGATGTGATGCGTCTGGTACGCAAACAATATCAAAGCGAAGCTGGCGCCAACTGCCTGACCATCGCGCAAGCCAAAGCACTGTCGCACATCGCTCGTTGTCAGGGGGTCAAACAGGTAGAACTGGCTGAACTGCTTGAAATCAAACCGATGAGTTTAGTGCGTGTGATTGATTCTCTGGTGGAAGAAGGGTTGGTTGAACGTCGTCCGGATCCAAAAGATCGCCGCGCTCATCAAATTTACCTGCTGCCAGCCGCGGATGCTCAATTAGTCAAAATCAAAAGTGTCAGCAACCAAATCTGGGACGAAGCATTACAGGGGCTGACCGCCCAGCATCGCGAGCAGTTCATCAGTACGCTGGAACACATTCACAGCAATCTCTCCAAATAAACAATACGTATCAGGAATATCTTGTATGTCTAACGAACAATCACAGACGCCTTCACAACCTGTATCCAAACCACGCCGCAAAACCAAACGTGCTGTACTGCTTTTTCTGGTGCCGGTGCTGGCCTTGGCCGGAAGCGTGGCGGTCTACCTGCACGGTGGCCGTTATGTTGAAACCGACAACGCGTATGTAAAAGCAGACAAGACGTCAATTACCGCCGAAGTCTCTGGCCGCATTATCAATGTGCCAGTCGAGGAGAACCAACAGGTGAAAGCGGGCGATTTGTTGCTGCAAATCGATCCGACGTCATATGAAATTGCGGTCTCTCAGGCTCGCGCCAATCTCAATGATGTCAGTACCTCGCTGACCACGCTGAAAGCCGAATACCAAAGTAAACTGGCGAATATTGACGTTTCAAAAAGTCAGCATGAATACCTGAAGAAAGAAGAAGCGCGTCAGCTTAACCTTTTGAAGAAAAAATACATTTCTGAATCTCAGTTTGATTCTGCACGCCAGAAAACCCTGGTCGTGGAACTCGAAGTGAACGCGCTGAAAAAAGAGCTGAAACAAATTGAAGAGAGCTTGGGCGGCGATGTGACGGCGCCGATTGAACAGCATCCGAAATATCGCGCTGCGCTGGCGTCGCTGGAAAAGGCCGAGAACGATCTACAACACGTGAATGTGTACGCGCCTGCTGATGGCATCGTGACCAAAGTGGTGGAGAAAGGGCAATACACCTCACCGGGTACGTTGGCGATGATGCTGATTTCGGCATCAGATATCTGGATTGAAGCTAACTTTACCGAGACCGAACTGACACACGTTCAGGTCGGCCAGAAAGTGGACATCAATGTCGACTACGCGCCGGATTTCAAATGGCATGGCGTGGTGGAAAGCTTGAGCCCGGCAACCGGTTCTGAGTTTTCGGTCATTCCGGCGCAAAACGCGACGGGTAACTGGGTAAAGATTGCGCAGCGTCTGCCGATTCGCATCCGCATTGATGCCAATCCGAATGCGCCGCAGCTTCGCGCAGGTTTGAGCGCGGTGGTGACGGTCGATACTGAATATCAACGTCATCTGTCGCTGTAAGGGTGAGGCGTTAAGATGGAAAGTCATGCGACACCTGTAGAGAGTGATGACAGCGGCAAACGCGGGTTTATCACTCTGTCGGTCATGCTTGCGACCATCATGCAGGCACTCGACACCACGATTGCAAACGTTGCGCTGCCACACATGCAGGGCGCCATGAGTGCGACGCAGGATCAGATTTCCTGGGTACTGACGTCTTACATTGTGGCAGCCGCGATTGCGATGCCATTGACGGGCTTTATTGCGGCGCGCATCGGCCGCAAGCGTTTGTTTCTTTATTCGGTAGTCGGGTTTACTTTTGCGTCTGTGCTGTGTGGCGCGGCGCAATCGCTCGAACAGATCATTCTGTTTCGTTTGTTGCAAGGGATCTTCGGTGCCAGTTTGGTGCCGCTGTCCCAATCTGTGCTGCTCGATACTTATCCGACTGAACAACACGGGTCGGCCATGGCAATGTGGGGCGTGGGTGTGATGGTCGGGCCGATTCTGGGCCCGTCATTGGGTGGCTGGTTAACCGAGTACTACAACTGGCGCTGGGTGTTTTACATCAACGTACCGTTCGGCATTCTGGCCTGGATGGGGATTGCAGGTTTCGTTAAAGAGACCAAATTAGACCCCAGCCGGCGTTTTGACGTGTTCGGCTTTGCGCTGCTCGGACTTGCCATCGGCTGTTTGCAGATGTTTCTTGATCGCGGCGAATCCCAGAACTGGTTCTCCAGCATGGAAATTGTCATTGAAGCGGGCATTTCTGCGCTGGCGTTTTACATGTTTACCGTGCACATGTTTACCGCCCGAGCGCCATTCCTGGAGCCGCAGATGTTCAAAGACCGCAACTTTGTGGTCGGACTGCTGTTTGGTTTTATGATGGGCGTGATTTTGCTGGCGACCATGGCGCTGTTGCCTCCGTTCCTGCAAAACTTTATGGACTATCCGGTGCTGGACGTCGGCCTGCTGCTGACGCCTCGGGGCTTTGGCACTATGGTGGGAATGATGATCGTCGGGCGTCTGTCGGGCAAAGTGGACCTGCGTTATCTGATCACGATTGGCTTGCTGTTGATGATTTTTTCGCTGTGGGAAATGACGCACTTTTCAGTGTTCGTCACGCGCTGGGAAATCATTCATACCGGTATTGTACAGGGGTTGGGATTAGGTCTGGTGTTTGTGCCGCTGTCGACCCTGACGTTCTCCACGCTTGAGCCACGTTATCGTAATGAAGGCACCGCGCTATTCAGCCTGATTCGCAACATCGGCAGTAGCATCGGCATCTCGGTGGTGGTGACGTATCTTGCGCATCGCGCGCAGATCAACCATGCCGTGTATTCCGAGCACATCAACATGTTTAATCCGGCGTTGCAGGATGCGGTGCAGAAAGGAGTGTATGACTTATCGAGTACTGCTGGTCTGGTCGAGTTGAACAGTATGGTCACCAGCCAAGCGTATATCTTTGGATATCTGCAAGACTTCCGCTTTATGATGTATGTCTGCGTCGTGATGATTCCACTTTTGGTGTTGTTGCGAAAACCGGGTAAACGTTAAGCTACGATTGAATAAAACGCCGCATTGCGGCGTTTTTGTTTATTTAAACGGCGTTAAATTCTCATTCTTCAGCTGTTTAATAAAAAAACACACCACACCACGATGTTATTTTCTTAGACGATCTTATAAAATCGCGTCAAGACTTCTTGATTAACGTCACAAAAATGTCATCGATTTCGCTGTCAGCGGCAAAAATAGCAGATTTGGAAATATTAAATCAGTTGATGTTCGACTTGCACGACGAACACCATCGCGCCTGCCCGGAATATTTTAAAACGGCGGAAGAGGTGGAGCAGGAAAAGAGCATCGCTCGCTACATCGACAATCCCGACTGCCTTGTTTATGTCGCTCGCGACGGTAATGCAGTCGTGGGATTCATCACTGGCTATTTTAGTGAGTTAGTCTCTTCCGTCAGTAAGCCGATTCAAATGGGCAGCATTGATGAGCTGTATGTCGTTCCGGCATACCGCCAACAAGGTGTGGCTCGAAAACTCTTTTCTCGTCTGGAGCAAACGTTTGTTGAGTACGGCGCGGCTGAGATATTTGTAGAAGTCTGGGATTTTAACAGGGAAGCGCAATTATTTTATCAGGATGTTGGTTTTGCCCATCATATTCATTGGTTGAGAAAGTCAGTGCGTCGCTCGTAGATGTCTGGCTCCATGCGATAACAGGTTAATTAGCGTGTACAAGCGATTGTCAGTACTTGGCTTCAGTTTAATAATTTCTTTAGCAGCGTCTTTTTTTGCTCAAGCTGCTCCACAAGCACCCGATAAACTCCGCGGTGCGCTTTGTCTTATCCGCGCCGACGATAAAGTCGTTCTGGTTAATGAGATCATCACTAAACAACTCTCGCTTCCCGGTGGCACCATTGAAGGTGGTGAATCACCAGAGCTGACTGCGCAGCGCGAAACCTGGGAAGAAACCGGCTTAGTCGTCACCGTCGGTAAACTGCTGGGCTACACCGAAAGCGCCGTTGTGTATGACTGCGTCAGTGATTCAGACATCATCGCTTACCAATACATTAACCGTTGGGGCGGGTACGAACTACCAGTGTGGTTCGCGCCGCATTACGGTGTGGAAGTGTCGCAGGCCATGCTGGTGCATCCAAGCCGCATTAAGGAAGACCAATACCGTTTTCCTAAACAGTGGGCCAACATCAAAACGATGTTTAATGACGCTACCGACCAATCCACCAAAGTGGTACCAGAGCTTATAAAAGCGGCACCTGCGTTACATCAAACAGAGCTCGGCTGGATTGTCGCTCTGCAATACGCGATTGGCAGCTTGCCGGAAGTCGTCAAAACGGTGCTGAGCCGAGTCATTTTGCTTGCCGATGCCGTGGCATCGCCTGTGTTGGGACTGCTGCTGTTTCCGTTTCTCTATTGGCAGAGTGGCAAAGCTTTTTGCTATAAAGCATTTTTCTCGGTGACGGTGACGTCGCTACTGTGTTTAGTCGCGCAGCAAGGTTTTGCTCTGCCACGCCCGCATGCGTACATTCCATCTATCCAACTGGTCAAAAGTTTCGGCTACGGATTTCCGAGTTTACCGTTGGCTGTCTGGGTCAGCCTGGGTATTTTATGGCTACTGAAGAACGAAAAGCTGGGCCTGAATAAAAGCACCGCTGCATTTGTGGTCACCGTAGTGTGGTTGTCGCTCTCCAAGTTCTATTCTGGCAGTGCGTTTATTGTTGATATGTTGGTCGGTGCAGTCTTGGGTGCTCTGGTCGCCTGGCACATCATTCGTCTTAACGATAAACCGCAAATTCATGTGGAACGCATACTGTGTTCGAAAGGTCCGTGGTTAGCGCTGACCGCGGTGACGGCTGTCATCGCATACATCTGGCCCATGCCCGTGTTTACTGCGTGGTTGGCGGTGCTGGCAGTCATGACGTTAGTGGTGATGACACTGCATTCAGAGCAGCAGGGAATCACTTTTCGTCAAATGCTGTTCATGATTATGACGTTGCTGCTCGCCAACGAGCTGGTCAATTACGCAGCGACATTTGTCTCTTCCAGCGGTACGTGGTCATTATTGGTGGGAACCCTTCGCGAACCGTTGCTGATTCTGTTGTTCGTGCTGATGGTGCGTTTCGCCGAACGCTATCCCGTCGCCGAACCGGCATAACGCTGGGTCATTTAACATGAAAAAGCCCGGTGATATGCCGGGCTTTTTTCATTCATTCTTACCTGCATTTAACGGCTTAAGTAAGTCTCGACGAATTGGCAAACCTTGACTAAATCGTCGACTGCAATGTGCTCTTCGGTGGTGTGCACTTTGGCCATACCGGTTGAGATGTTTACCGTGGTTAAACCTTTCTCATTGAAGTTATTGGCATCGCTGCCGCCGCCCGTGCGCTTGGTTTTCGCTTCAATACCCATGGCGTTAAAGGCGGATTTTAATTCGCAGATCAGCGGATGTTCTTCGTCCAACACAAACGCGTTATAGGCTCGGGTCGATTGGATCACAGCTTCTGCGCCGTGTTTTTTCGCCACAGTCTCAAACGTTGAAATCATGTGTTCCACTTGCGCCGCCAGCTTATCGTCATTCAACGAGCGCGCTTCGGCAACAATCGTCAGCTCTGGCATCACGATGTTGGTCGCCTGACCGCCATTCACCATGCCGATGTTGGCAGTGGTTTCTTCATCGATACGCAGCAGTTTCATTTGGGTAATCGCGTCGGCCGCTACGCTGATGGCACTGATACCATCTTCTGGCACAAGGCCTGCGTGCGCAGGTTTGCCTTTTATGGTGACACGCAGCTTCTGCTGGCCCGGCGCCGCTTTGACGATGGTGCCAATCGGGCCGCCAGTATCCAGCACAATGGCTTTGTTTGAGCGGATGTAGCTCATGTCAAAATTTTTGGAACCCATCAGGCCACCTTCTTCATGCACGGTGAAGGCGATTTCGATGGTTTTGTGTGCCCGGTTATGTTCGCGCAGGGCACGCACCGCTTCAAGAATGGCCGCAATACCGGATTTATCGTCGCCCCCTAGAATCGTATTGCCTTTTGAGCGGATGATGCCATCTTCAATCACAGGTTCAATGCCGATACCCGGTTTCACGGTGTCCATATGGCAGCTTAACACCACGCTGTCCGGTAGTTCGCCTTCCAGGCGGGCGTAGATGTTGAAACCGTTTGAAACCTCTGCAGGAACAGGCAGTTTTTGGACCATAAAACCAAGCTCGCCGAGCTGCTCACACAGATGCTCGCCAATGGCTTTCTCGTTGCCAGATTCGCTGTCGATTTGAATCAGATTCAGGAAGTTGTCGACCAGACGCTGAGGGTGAATTTGAGTCATGATAATACCTCGTAGGGAACAGTGGCGTTACCATGCAACGATTCGTTGCTGTGTGTGCTGAGTTAAATCAATAAAGCACTCAAAAAAAAGGCCAGCTATCGTTGCTGGCCTTTGTAACAATTTATTGAATGCATTCGCATTCGTCAGGGTTATGATTGTCGCAACAACCGTTCATTTCTGCCAACGCATCCCGAAAAGAAAGTGGCTTAGCGTAGTAGTACCCCTGTTGGTACTGGACACCTTTTTCCATCAAGTAGCAAGATTGGGCTTGAGTCTCGACACCCTCTGCGACGATTTCAACATTCATTTGATGAGCTAAGTCGATGATAGCGTTGAGAACCGGAGCATTGACCGATTCAACACCGATAGTATCTACAAAACACTTATCGATTTTAAGGAAATCAAAGGAGATGTTTTGTAGTACCGACAGTGCGGTTCGGCCTGTACCAAAATCATCGATCGCCACCATAATGCCATTTGCTCTCAGTTCGCGCAGGACTTCTTGACCTTGTTTGTCCAACAACTGACGTTCAGTGATTTCCGCAATCAGTTGCAAGTTAATGTCATCAAACGCTTTAGCATACTGTTTGAGCTTGTTTACGCATGCCGGGTCAAGCAAATAGGATGGGGGAATATTCACGCCAATTTGATAACGTTCGGTTAGCTTCGCTTTAGACCAATCATGAAGAATGCAGTCCAACACATAGTTCGTAAGTTTGTTGATCAAGCCAAACTCTTCCGCGATTGGAATAAAGTTATCCGGACGCACAAAGCCCAACTTTGGGTTTACCCATCGCACTAACGCTTCAAACCCTTTTATTTCACATGGATGACTTCTTACAACTGGCTGATACGTCATAAACAACTCGCGTCGCTCCATACCTCTGCGCAGATCATCCACGAGCGTGGTGCGGCCGCTAAAAAAGAACAGCAGTATCGAAATCAAAATCGACACAGCGATTGAAACGGGCAGTGCGCCGAGAATAAAAAACGTGAGACGATCAGACACATAATGATCACTGGCTTCTACCATCAGGGTGAAGCCGTATTGCTTTGAATGCTCAATAACACTGCGGTTAGAGCTTTCAAGGCTGCCATCGTACGGATAAACGCTGCGGTTGATTTCAAACGCCAGCTTTTCTATTCGATCATCGGTTCGATAACCGAGACGAGCTGCGATGTAGTTCTTATCGACTACAGAGATCACGCCACGCTTGGAGTTGCGATGATCGCTATCAATCACCAACAAGGTGCGCTTTTCGGGATCGCCTTCTAAATCGAACAACACCACATTGGGCTTGATGTTGCCATCCGGATAGTAGCGACTGATGTCGCTACTGATCTCGCCGCGCTTGGACGAGCAGATGATGGAGCTGTTCTCCACTACCAACATCTCACGCAGGATACTTTCAAACAGCAAATCGCTCTGCAGTTTGTCACATGTGCGTGGGTTATAGAGCGCTTTTTCGTTCTCGCTACGGAGTTCATTAATGATGACTTCAATCCGTGACACGTAGGAATTGGCGATGTTGGTTAAATTACTATCAACATTTTCCATCCCTGCGCGGTACGCGGCAGAAATCACGATGGGTAAGGGCAATAACACAATTGCCAAAGCACGCTTCATCCACTGAAATTGCTGTTTGGAAAGTCGTCTTAGCATAATGTGAGTAATGTTTCTGTCTCAGATGTAATACAAATAATCAAATAGTTGCACAGTATAAGTGAACATCCTCAGATTAAGAAGGGATGCCGCAAAGTAATTGCACAAAATTTGCACTGTCAGCGTTGTGTAGGGATAAAACCATTAATAACAATCGCGTAACAAAATTATTACCCTGTACGAATTTATATACTGTTTCCTCCTCTTCTTCTGATTATTGATACTTGCCGAATGCAATTAAATTTTTTCTATTTTTCAATGAATAATGATGTGTTCTGTGTTGTTACAGCGAGTCGAACGGTGCAAAAATCATCGATGATTCTGAAATGTAATTAATTTGTTACACCTATTCCGGTCGACAGATCAGAGGCAATTATTAACACGGCTATTCCAATTTGGGACGCGATCATCCAGTTTTATAACAAACACTTAACAACGAACGTGATGATCGAACTGAAGGAGTAGAGCATGAGCGCCAACATCAACCCACTGGGCACAGATGGCTTTGAATTTGTCGAATATACGGCAGCAAGTACCAAAGGTATTGAAGACTTAAAACAGCTGTTTTCCTCGCTAGGGTTTGCCGAGATTGCCAAACATCGCTCTAAAGAAGCGTGGTTGTATCGTCAGGGTGACATCAACTTTATCGTCAATGCCCAGCCGCGCAGCCAGGCTGAAGCCTTTGCCAAAGTCCATGGCCCATCCGTATGCGGCATGGCTTTTCGTGTCAAAGATGCCGCGTCTGCGCTTAAACATGCGTTAAACAACGGCGCAGAAGAGTACAAAACCGAAATCGGCCCAATGGAACTCAGTATTCCGGCGATTTACGGCATTGGCGAAAGCTTGTTGTACTTTGTCGACCGCTACGGCGATCGCAGCATTTACGATGTCGATTTCCATTTCTATGACGATGCCGCCGCGCGCATGCAACAAGCGCAAGCCGGCCTGATGGAAATTGACCACCTGACGCACAACGTCAAACAGGGCCACATGGATACCTGGTCTGGCTTTTATGAGCGCATCGGTAACTTCCGTGAGATTCGTTACTTCGATATCGAAGGGAAACTCACAGGGCTGGTAAGCCGTGCAATGACTGCGCCGTGTGGCAAAATCCGTATTCCGATCAATGAATCCTCGGACGACAAATCACAGATTGAAGAGTTCATTCGTGAATACAACGGCGAAGGCATACAGCACATTGCGCTGAGCACCAACGATATCTATCAGACGGTTCGTACGCTGCGCGAACGGGGCATGGACTTTATGCCGACACCGGATACTTACTATGAGAAAGTCGATGCGCGCGTTGAAGGGCATAGCGAGAATGTCGATGAGCTCAAAGCGTTGCGCATTCTGATTGACGGCGCGCCGATGAAAGACGGCATTCTGCTGCAAATCTTTACCCAAACCGTGATTGGCCCGGTGTTCTTTGAAATCATTCAACGTAAAGGCAATGAAGGCTTTGGCGAAGGCAACTTCAAAGCGCTGTTTGAATCGATTGAAGAAGATCAGATTCGTCGAGGAGTACTGAGCGATGCATAAGTGGATGACCTTCCCGCACCGGGAAGGGGTATGCTCTAAACAGGCGCATGCCGATTTCCCGAGTGACGCAATTTATGAACGTGAGGCTGGTCGCAGCGGTTTCTTCGGCCCGGCGGCACACTTCCATCATCAACATGCCCCAACGGGTTGGAGCGAGTGGGAGGGCGAACTGCGTCCACGCGCGTTTAACTTCAACCATGTTGCCGAAGCCTCTCAGCTTTCGCCTTGGTTTGTGCCGCACTTGCTGCACAACCAGGATGTAAAGGTTCGAGTATGGAAGCTGGCGCAGCCGATGGAGTGCCTGGTGCGCAACGCCGATGGTGACGACTTGCTTTTTGTTCATCAGGGCAAAGCGGATTTGTACTGCGATTACGGCCACATGAGCATCAGTGAAGGGGATTATGTGTTGATCCCGCGCTCGACCAACTGGCGTTTAGAACCGCAAGAGCCGCTATTTCTGCTGATGATTGAAAACACCGATGCGGCGTATACGCTGCCGGAAAAAGGCATTGTCGGCAATCACGCGGTGTTTGATCCTGCCGTGTTGGAAGTGCCAAGCATCAATGACGAGTTCAAAGCGCAGTATTCCGAGCAGCAAACACAGGTTCAGGTCAAACGCCATGAACAGGTGAGTGTGATTACCTATCCGTTTAACCCCTTGGATGCGATTGGCTGGCACGGTGATTTGGCGGTGGTCAAACTCAACTGGCGCGACATTCGCCCGTTGATGTCGCATCGCTACCATTTGCCGCCGTCTGCACACACGACGTTTGTCGGTGCCGGTTTTGTGGTGTGTACGTTTGTGCCGCGCCCGATTGAAAGCGACCCGGGCGCGCTCAAAGTGCCGTTCTACCACAACAACGATGATTACGATGAAGTGCTGTTCTACCACGCTGGTGATTTCTTCAGCCGTGACAATATCGAAGCGGGTATGGTGACTTTCCACCCAGCCGGCTTTACCCACGGCCCGCATCCGAAAGCGTTTAAAGCCGGAATGGAATATAAGAAAAAATTCACCGATGAAGTGGCCGTGATGATCGATACTCGTCATGCGCTACAGTTTGGTGAAGCGGCACAAAAGGTGGAAAACCGCGAGTACGTCTACAGTTGGAAAGAAGTCAAAGAATAAGGACAGATAATGAAGTTAGCGACGCTGAAAAATCATACCCGTGACGGGCTGCTTGTTGTCGTCAGCCGCGATTTAACCAAATGCATCGCAGTACCGGATGTTGCTGAAAACCTGCAACAAGCGCTGGATAACTGGAGCATAACGGAGCCGATGCTGGATGAAGTGTACCAGGCGCTGAATGATGGTGAACTGTATAACGAAATGGATTTTGACCCGACGCTGTGCGAATCACCCTTACCACGCGCGTATCAATGGGCCGACGGTTCTGCATACGTGAATCACGTGGAGTTGGTGCGTAAAGCGCGCGGCGCAGAAATGCCGCCAAGCTTCTGGACTGATCCGCTGATGTATCAGGGTGGCTCGGATACCTTCCTCGGCCCTAAAGACGATATCTTGATGGAAAGTGAAGCGTGGGGCATCGATTTTGAAGGTGAGGTGGCGGTGATCACCGACGATGTGCCGATGGGCGCAGATGCGGCACAAGCGGCGCACGCCATTCGTCTGATTATGTTGGTCAATGACGTGTCATTGCGCGGCCTGATTCCCGGCGAACTGGCCAAAGGGTTCGGCTTTTTCCAATCCAAACCGTCTTCGGCGTTTTCGCCAGTGGCTGTCACGCCCGATGAGCTGGGCGAACACTGGGATGGTGGCAAGGTGACGCTGCCGCTGCTGTCGACCTATAACGGCGAGCCGTTTGGCTGCCCGAATGCGGGGGTGGACATGACGTTTGAATTTCCACAGTTAGTCGCGCACGCGGCGAAAACCCGCCCGTTAGGCGCTGGCGCGATCATTGGTTCAGGCACGGTGTCGAATAAGCAAGGCACCGATTTTGGCACCTCGATTACTGAAGGGGGCGTTGGTTATTCCTGCATTGCGGAAGTGCGCATGATCGAGACCATACGCGATGGTCAGCCGGCAACGCAGTTTATGAAGTTTGGCGACACCATCAAACTCGACATGCTTGATAGCGACGGTCAAAGTATCTTTGGCAGCATTGAGCAGCGCGTGGTGCAATATTTGCCGCCCAAGCAGGTGATTCATGGGTGAACGTAAACTCTACGGCTACTGGCGATCATCAGCGGCGTATCGGGTTCGTATTGCACTCAATCTCAAAGGACTCGAATATACACACTGTCCGGTGCATCTGGTTAAAGAGGGCGGCGAGCAGCACAGCGCCGCCTACCATCAGTTAAACCCCAGTGAGTTAGTGCCGACCTTGGTTGATGATGGTGTGACATTGTCACAATCTCTGGCCATCATCGAATACTTGGATGATGTGTATCCACAAATGCCGTTGATCCCGAGAAGTGGCCACAAGAAATATCAGGTGTTGTCGCTGGCGCATGATATTGCGATGGACATCCATCCCATCAACAACCTGCGTGTCTTGCAGTATCTGAGCAACGAACTTGCTGTGAATGATGAGCAAAAAGCCGAATGGTATCGTCACTGGGTTCAGGTCGGGTTTGCTGCCTTTGAAGAGAAACTCAACACGCGCGCCGGGGCGTTTTGTGTCGGCGATGAACTGTCGTTGGCGGATGTGTGTTTGGTGCCGCAGGTATACAACGCCGAACGTTTCAGCGTGGATATGACGCCGTATCCACGAATTCAACGTATCACCCAATCCTTACGTGCGATACCCGGATTCATCAAAGCGGAACCGGAGAATCAGCCTGACGCGCAATGATGTCTTAACTCTAAGCTTGGCTCAGAAATAACCATTCATGAATAAGGGTTTAGTTGCATTAGGATGATACGAATCCCATAATGAACGCACTATGTGTCAGGTGGCCATGCGCCATCTGACCATCATTATGGGGATTTAGATGTGCTTACTGCCATTAAAACGCTGCACAGCAAACTGTTTGAACTGGAAAAATGGCGCATAGGGATAGTGCATCAGAGCCTCAGTGAGATACTGAACTCTGGCGTTCAGCCAACCAATATCGAGTGGTTTAACTGCCATCGTTACGACTTTGTTGCTGATCCATTCTTATTTACTCTCGATGATCAACTCTACCTCGCGTGTGAAGTCTTTGATTACCTGCGCGGTAAAGGCAAACTCAAATGCTTCGATTTAGCGGGGAGAGAATACCCATTTTTTGAGGCCATCAATGCATTGGGCGGCCACAAATCGTATCCGTTAATCGTAGAACATGGCGGTGAATACTACGCCATTCCCGAAACCAGTGATCGCCACGAAGTCGCGCTTTATCGGTTTGACCGGGAAAGCGAACAATTCCTTTGGCATCAGGCGTTATTAAGTGATGGTGACTATGTCGACACATCATTAGTCGAATATGAAGGGCATTGGTATCTGTTCACTTCCGGCGCCCGCGATCCGTTCACACAGAGATTGTTTGTCGCCGATGAGTTTGCCGGCCCCTATCACGAACACCCACAATCACCGATATGCCGCAACATTTGCGGTGGACGTAATGGCGGTGCGATTGTGTCACTTGACAATCAGTACTATCGGCTTGGTCAGAACTGCGATGGTGCGTATGGCAAGAGCTTGCTGGTGATGCAGATTAACACGCTTACGCCGACTCAATACGCAGAATCTGTCTTCAATGAAATTCATGCTGTTGAACCATACGTCGATGGCATACACACCTTATCGTATTGCGAAGGTGTAACCGTTATCGACGCAAAAGTTCACACCTATTACTTGCCCAATCTGGTAAAGAAAATGGCATTTAAATTAATGGAACGTTTTGATATTGAACGCCACTATGATTAAGTGCTATTAAGCTAACGCTGAGCAAAACAAGGGAGCGGCAAGCGGAGTATGTCTTTAGAACAATTGATTGCGGATTACGGCTATTTGGCCATTGCTGTCGGTACCTTTTTTGAAGGGGAAACCATTCTGGTTTTGGGCGGCTTTGCGGCGCATCGCAGTTATCTTGAATTGCCGTGGGTTATTGCATGCGCGTTTGCTGGCACCTTATTTGGCGACCAACTCTATTACTATATTGGTCGTATCAAGGGCAAACAGGCGTTAGCCAAGCGGCCGCATTGGGAGGAAAAATCCCGGCGCGTATTCGAATTGCTGGATAAGCACCAGATCTTATTGATCCTCGGGTTTCGCTTTCTCTACGGTCTGCGCACCGTCACGCCATTTTTAATTGGGGCGAGTAAAGTACCGCCGCTGCGTTTTCTGATTTTTAATGTCATCGGCGCCGCGTTTTGGGCGATAACCGTTGGGGTGCTCGGTTATTTGTTTGGCAATACGCTGGAAATCATCATCGGCGATATCAAACATTATGAGATACAGGCGTTTGCCTTGATCGCATTCGGTGGGGTGGTGGCTTGGTTGTTGCGCCATCGCAGAAAACGATCGCGCGATTCAGAGTAAACATCAACGCCCTTGGTGATAAACCAAGGGCGTTTTCGTTAGCGCGCCAAAACCGGGTAAGTAAAGAAAACAAGGTGAGTGAGATTAAACAGAAAGTGGAAAGCCACCGCCACCCATAACTGGCCACTGAAATGAAACGCCAAACCATAACCCAGGCCTGCCAGCGCAGCAAATACCACCAACAAAATGCCGCCGGATAAATGAGCTAAGCCAAATAGAACGCTAGCGGCGGCGATACCAAAGATTGCGCCGCCGACACGCGTCAGCGTTTGTTGAATTAAGCCTCGAAACAGGGCTTCTTCCACCATGCAAGTGAGCAGCAGGTTGTTGAGCGCAAACAGCCACAACCAGTCCGGTAGCGAAAACTCGGGTTTCAGAGCGCCTAAAAACCAAGCGACCAACAACAACCCGAGCAGCGGTGGCAGAACAAACAGCGTATTACGCCAATGAGGCGGCGCCTGCGTACCCAGCAAAGACGGAAAAGCCAGCCACAGTGCAAAAAATACCAAGGGTTTGTCGATATTGAGATAGAGCGAAAATGGCGTGCTCATCGGCCCGGTCAGTACAGCATCGAGTACTTTGGTATTACCAAAGCCGGGCAGGGCGTGAACCATCAACGCCACGCACCATAGCAGCAACAGTGTCCAAGCCAGGTTTTTCACATAACCTGATAACTTAGGGATAGCGTAACCCAATCCGAGTCCGGCAACACTGATGGCTAACGCGAGCGTCGTCAGTTTATCGACCATCCAGGCTCCGCCAAGCGCCACAGCCAATAAGGTTAAAGTTGCATTGCGTTGTTTGAAAAGCGCAGGAAGAACAGCGAGCATCAAAGGGATCCAAATCCATAGCGAGCTATTAGTAATCATATTGATTTTCCATGTATTTATAGAGGCGCATCGCGAGAAAGGCGGCGATTCTATGCAACTCATTCCGACAAACAGATTCTACCAGTCCTTGTTTGAACTCTTTTATTTGAAACAATGTTTCAAATATCACTTTCTCGAGCTCAATATGAGAGTAATATAGGCAGCAGAAAAGACAAATAAAGGATCACACTTGTGTTTATTGGTAAGACTTCACAACTTGAATTTGCGCAATGTTTATCTCCTAAACTGCTTCCTCTGATTCGCCAAGCGTTGGCTCAGCTCAACGAAGCGGAAAAGCACGGAGCGCCAATGGCGACAGGCCGACACGATCTCGACGGTGACAATGCGTTCTTCTTCATCATGAACGATCACACACAATTGCTGGCTGAGCGTAAATCCGAGTGTCACCGCCGCTATCTGGATGTGCAGATCCTGCTAGAGGGGCGCGAAACCTTTGGCTACAGCCTGACGCCATTCAACGGGCTGGATGAAGACATGTTAGATGAGCGTGATTTGGCGTTCAGTAAACAGCTTAACGACGAGTTATTCGTCTCGATTCAAGCTGGTGAATTCATCGTGTTTTACCCAGGCCAACCACACCGCCCGCTGATTGCGACCGAAGACCAACCGATGCCCGTGCGCAAAATGGTGATTAAGGTCGACAAAGCACTGTTTGCGTAAGCCATTAGATACCGATCGTTGATGATCGTTGGATAGAAAAACGCCCGCACATCGCGGGCGTTTTTGTGTGGATTAGATAAAGCGGCTTGGCCAGTCGGAGAAAATGGCATCCACTTGGTTGAGCAAGGAAAACTTGTCGCCATCGTTGACCGTGTAACACCAGATTTGATAGCCGTCTTGACGCAAGGTTTGCACGTGTTTTTCCGTCAACCAGCGGTAATTTAAGTTGGCACTGAATGCATTCACTTCTTTCAGCACCGCTTTGTCTTTGGCAGACAATCGCTCGCTGAGCACGCCGAGTTTATAACCCGGGCAGTGCTGGTGGAGCTCGCGAATGATGTCATGACTGAAACTCGACAGCAGAATCTTCTCTTGCGCCAACGGGCTTTGATCCAGTTGCGCTTTAAGTTGCGACGCCACTTGCGCCACATCGTGCTTGTCGACTTTCACTTCAATGTTCAAGCCCAGATCGCTTGCTGCCGCCAGTTCGAGCAGTTCTTGCAACGTCATGATGGGTTCGCCGCTGAACTTGGCGTTAAACCAGCCGCCGAAGTCAAATTCGCGCAGTTCTTCCAACGTGTAGGCATCGACGCGGCCTTTGCCATTACTGCAACGGTTGATGGTGTGATCGTGACAAACGATCAGCACATTATCTTTGGTTGGCTGAACATCGATTTCGACCCACTTGAGGCCCATATCGATCGCAGCCTGTACGCTGACTCGGGTATTTTCCGGGAAAGTTCCGGCCACGCCTCGGTGACCCACAATAATCGGAGACATAACGCTTCCTTAAGCTTTGAGAATGGCGAACTACGCCACTACCATGTCGACTTGATGATTCTGACACAATTGTGTCATCTCGGGAGTGGCGAAATCGACAAAGAGTCGTTGCATTTCAGACAGTTTACCGCTGACCACCGGAGCATAGCGCCCCAATTTGGTTTTGTCTGCAACTAACCAGCATTGTTCGCTCTGTTCGATAATGGCACGGGTCAGATTGGCTTCTTCCGGAGTGAAATCCAACAGTTGCCCTTTATCGTTCAGACCGCCCACACCGAAAATACCGATCTTGATGTTGAACTGGCGATAGAAGTTGGTGGTGGATTCGCCCACCGTATCTTCATCCGACGGGCGAACCGCGCCACCCGCAAGATGAATGGCAATGTTGGGGTTGCGGCTTAAGGTCAATGCGGCGTTGATGTTGTTGGTTACCACGGTCAGCCCCGGGTGATCCAGCAGCGCTTGCGCCACGTGTTTTGGCGTGGTGCCGATGCCAAGGAAAACGCTGCTGCCTTCCGGTAACTGTTCCACCACACGTTGTGCGATTTTCTGCTTCGCGGAGAGATTGATCAGCTCCCGGTTGGTGAAGGAGAGGTTGTCGTTGGCACTGGGGAGCGAAATACCACCGTGCACACGGCGCACCATACCTTTGTCGCTCAAGTCGTTCATGTCTTTGCGAATGGTTTGCACCGAAACATCAAAGCGTTCGGACAACAGCGCGCTGGACAGCACGCCGTGCGCCTGTTGCAAATACTCCAGAATCTGTTTTTGTCGGGTAGATAAACTCACACGTATCCTTACGCAATCGCGCGTTGAGCCAGAGAAACCGGGCAGAGGCGCTTGCCATGTTCGTCAAACAGATGCAGGTTTTCTGGTGTCACTGACAGTGTGAGCGGATCGTGGACCTGCAGCGCCATTTCCGGTGTCACTGCGATGAAATCACTGTCGCTGTCCAGACCAATGATGCGGCCATGCACCAGTTGGTTTGGGCCCAGCGGTTCGACGACGTTAATATCGAGTTCAAAGCACAGTGTTTCTTCGCTGCAATTGAGTTGTGCGTGCTCAGGACGAATGCCCAGCGTGATCGATTCGGCGTTCAAACCGTCGTACTCGGGCAGGTAAAACTGTTGTCCGGCGACATGCAGGCGACCGTTTTTCAGCGACGCAGGCAGAAAGTTCATCGCCGGACTGCCGATAAAGCTGGCAACAAACGTACTGGCCGGCTGGTGATACACTTCTGCGGGCGTGCCAACCTGTTCAATTTCACCCAGTTTAAGCACCACGATGCGATCGGCCAGCGTCATCGCTTCAACCTGATCGTGGGTCACATACACGCTGGTCACGCCCAGTTCACGTTGCAGCTTTTTAATCTCCAGACGCATGTGCGCACGTAGTGCCGCATCGAGGTTAGAGAGCGGTTCATCGAACAGAAACAGCTGCGGATCGCGCACAATCGCACGGCCCATGGCCACACGCTGGCGCTGACCGCCCGAAAGTTTCGATGGTTTGCGATCTAGGTATTCATCAATTTTGAGGGTTTTGGCGACTTTGCGAATTTTCTCATCGATGGTTTTCTTATCCACGCCGCGGTTTTTCAGCCCGTACGCCAGGTTATCGTACACGCTCATGTGCGGGTAGAGTGCGTAGTTCTGAAACACCATGGCGATGTCGCGCTTGGCGGGTTTCTCATTATCGACACGACGGCCGCCCAAATGAATTTCGCCGCTGCTGATCGACTCCAGCCCCGCAATGGATCGCAGAATAGACGACTTGCCACAGCCTGAAGGACCAACCAGCACAATAAATTCACCTTGCTGAATCGACAAGTCGACCCCTTTGACTGCGCGGTGGCCGTTTTCGTAGGTTTTTACCAGTTGTTTGATATCGAGCATCACGTTGTCCTGCTCCTTGCGCGCTGCGCTGTGTACTAAATGCATAACGGAATTATTTTTCACTTTCGACAAGTCCTTTCACAAACCAACGCTGGAACACCACCACTACCAATACGGGCGGCAGCATCGCAAGAATGACCATGGCGAAGGCGTAGTCATAGCGGGGAAGGTTGGTCTCATTAATGTTGTTCAGAATCTGTTTAATGCCCATCACGATGGTGTTGTAGTGTTCATCGGTGGTCATCATGATGGGCCATAAATATTGGTTCCAGCCGACGACAAACATGATGATAAAAATCGCGGCCATCATGGTTTTAGAGAGCGGAAACAGAATATCGATGAAGAATCGAATCGGCCCGGCGTTATCGAGTTGCGCTGCTTCTAGCAATTCGTCAGGAATGGTTTTAAAAAACTGACGAAAGAAGAAGGTCGCGGTTGCCGACGCAATCAACGGCAGAATTAATCCGGTGTAACTGTTGAGCATGCCAAGGCCGGACACCACTTCATAAGAGGGGATGATGCGTACTTCCAGCGGCAGCAGCAGCGTGACGAAAATCAGCCAGAACCACGCGCTGGCATACGGCAAACGGAAGTAAACCAGCGCGAACGCCGCCATCATAGAGATGATGATTTTGCCAATCGCAAAGCCAAGCCCCATCACCATCGAGTTAAAAATCATGGTGCTGGCGGTGACGTTACCGGCAAAGCCGAGGCTCTTATTCCACGCTTCGTCGTACACGGCAGACAGGTTGTCACCGATGCTCCATTGCAGACCTTCACTGATGATGGTGTTCGGATTGTGGGTCGAACTGGCGAAAATCAGCCAAATCGGCGCCAGCATAAACAGTGCGCCGGCAATCAGGATCACGTGATCCGACAGTTTATTGCTTTTCATAGTCATTCCTTAAACATCGCGCCAATCAGTAGTGCACGCGCTTTTCAACGAAGCGGAACTGAATAAATGTCAGGCCGAGCACCAGCAGCAGAAGCACGACTGATTGCGCCGAACTGCCGCCCAAATCAGCACCGACAAAACCGTCGCGATACACTTTGTACACCAGCGAGGTGGTGGTGCCGCCCGGGCCGCCGTTGGTCATGGTGTCAATCACGCCAAACGTATCGAAGAAGGCGTACGTCAGGTTGATCACCAACAGGAAAAAGCCCGTTGGTGCCAGCAGCGGAAACGTAATCGTCCAGAAGCGTTTGCTGTCACTGACGCAATCGAGCGTGGCCGCTTCTTTGACCGCGTAAGAGATAGACTGCAATCCGGCGAGAAAATAAACGAAGTTGACCGCAACCTGTTTCCATACTGAAACCAAAATCAATGCAAAAGTGGCATCGAACGGGTCGGTCTGAACGCTGAACTTCCAGCCTACTTTGGCGAAGAAATCGGTCAGCACACCGATGTGTGGGTTAAACAGAAACCCGCCAATGATGCCCGCTATGGCCGGAGCGACGGCGTAAACCCAGGTTAGCGTCACTTTGTATGGGCCTTGGCCATGAATCACATTGTCAGCTTTGACGGCCAGTAACAGTGCAATGGCCAGCGACAGAAACGATACCACTACCGAAAACAGCACGGTGAAACCGAGTGATTCCAGGTAGTCGCTCGACTGAAACAGCATCTGGTAGTTTTCAAACCAGACGAACGTGGAGGACATGCCCCACGGATCTTCCAGCATGAATGAGAGATAAATTGCCTTAGCGGCTGGATAAACGAAGAAGATCGCGATGATCACGATTTGAGGCGCCAGCAAAAAATAAGGCAGTGGTGAGTGAAAAAATTGTTGTCGACGTTCCACGACTCTTTCCAGTAATTCTTAACCCCGGCAACATTCTGTGAAGCTAGAATCTTCACTTAATCTTGGGGTTGGGTTAGCTACTATCGCGCAAGCGAAAACAGCATCAAAAAGAAAGCCTGCTTACTCAGGTAAGCAGGCGAGCGCGTTATTGCACGGTGCGTGCAAAGCGATTCAGCAGTTTTTCACTTTCGTCTTCGACTTTATTCAGGCTCTCTTCAACCGAAGAGCGGCCAGCGAAAATGTTATCGAATTCACGGTGCATCACTTCACGAATCTGCGGGTAGTAACCCAGGCGGTAGCCTTTGGTCCATTCACCCGATGCCAGGCTCAGCTGTTTCACGCCCACTTCCGCGTCCGGTTGCTTGGTGTAGTAACCTGACGCTTTGGTCATGTCATAGGCGGCGTTAGTGACGGGAACGTAACCTGTGGTTTCGTGCCAGTACATTTGTACTTCCGGGCGGGTCAGGTAAGCAAAGAAGGCCGCGACCGCTTTGTCTTCCGCTTTAGGATGACCATTAAGAGCAAACAGCGCCGCACCGCCGATGAACGTGTGTGTGCCTTTGGCGTTCAGAGATTGCCAGTAAGGCAGGTACGTCGTGCCCAAGTTAAACTTCACACGGTTACGCAGGCCACCGAATGAACCCGAAGAGCCCATCCACATTGCCACTTCCTGGCGTTCAAATGGTGTCTGGTTTGCATCCCAGTTACTGCCGTAGTACTTGAAGTAACCTTTGTCCGACCACTCTTTGAGTTTCTTGAAATGCATCACCATGTCTTTGGTGTTGAACATCAGCTTAGAAGAGAGTGATTCGTAGCCGTTCTTGTGGTCAGAGAGGGGCAAGTCATGGCGAGATTTGAAGTTCTCAAACATGATCCAAGGTGTGTGTGATTGAGAAAATGCCACGTAACCTTTGGATTTCAGCTTTGCCGCCAGTGCTTCAAGCTGCTCATACGTTTTTGGCGCTTCGCCATCCACTTTGTTCAGAATGTCTTTGTTGTAGTACAACACGGGCGTTGAAGAGTTGAATGGCATGCCCACCATTTTGCCGTTGTTGTCGGCATAAAAGTTACGCACACCTGCCAGGTAATCTTTGGAGTTAAACGAATAGCCCGCATCGATCATGATGTCTTGTACGGGTTTTGCCACACCCGGCGCGTTCATGATGGTTGCTGCACCGGCATCAAACACCTGAAGAATGTTTGGCGACTGACCCGCACGAAATGCCGCGATACCGGCCGTCAATGTTTCGGTGTACTCACCTTTATAAACGGGAGTGATTTTGTAGTCGTTCTGTGACGCGTTGAAATCTGACGCAATCTTGTTCACGGTTTCGCCTAGCTGACCACCCATGGCGTGCCACCAGGTAATTTCTGTTGCCGCTAAACTTGATCCTGAAAAGGTTGCTGACAGCAGACCCGCTAACCATAGCTTGTTCATTGTGTTTTCCCTTGTTGAGTTTCGAACGAGACTGTTCTTGTTTCGTTTGACGCTATGGTGGCGAAAAAATGTTTCACATCCGTGGACGTTAAATTTCATTCTTATGAAAGATTTATGGATCGATTGAGCAAAATCACATTCTGTGGTTCATCGGACGATTGCACAGTTATGGCGCAAGTAATCATTCAAATGACCTAACAAAGCGCAATATCTCAGTCCAAAACGCCAGATTATGAGAAAAATACAAAATAAAATTGGAACAAAGATTGCTAACATTAGTAACATCAGTTGAAGTTATTGTCGTTTTTATCAGGGAAAGAAAATGAAAATAGGTGTGATAGGTGCAGGCGCTGTTGGGGTAGGGATCTGTAACTACCTGTTGACCTTAGGCAGCGTCAGTGAACTGATTTTATTGGACCGGGATGTTGCTCGCGCAGAAGGCGAAGTGTTCGATTTTCGCCATACGGCGGCGCTGACGTTTTCTAAAAATACCCGCATCGTTCCTACGGACGATTATCTGGAGCTGATCGGCGCAGATATTGTGGTAATCACCGCTGGCGCGCAAATTCAGCAAGGCCAGTCACGGATGGATCTGGCTGAAATCAATAGCAAAATTGGCGTTGATATCGCCAAGAAAATCGAGCGCGTGGCACCTAAAGCGGTACTGATTGTGGTGACCAACCCTTGTGACATTGTCACGCACAGCATTGTCGCCAACACCGGTTACAGTCCGGGCCGGGTGATCTCGGCAGGTTGCGTGGTGGATACCGCGCGTTTGATGACCATCGTTGCCCAACGCGTCAATCTCGATCCGAAAAATGTGTTTGGCTATGTGCTGGGCGAACACGGGAGCCACTGTTTTACGCCCAAAAGTTTAATCAGTATCGCCGGACAAGCCGCAGACTATTACTGCGATGCGAACCATCTTGACCGGATTGACGCCGATGAGCTGCTTGAGTCCGTCAAACAGGCAGGCTATGAAATTTTCAAACGTAAAAACAACACCACGCACGGTATCGCCGCCAGTGTATTTCGTATTATTCAGGCGGTGACCATCAACGAACATTCGGTGCTGCCAGTCGGTACTCTGCTACGCGGAGAGTATGGTCTGAAAGATGTGGTGCTGAGTTTGCCAGCCGTGGTGGGACGCAACGGGGTGGAAAAAATCCTGATTCATCCGTTTACCGATGACGAAATGCAGACCCTGAAATCAATCGCAGATAACTTGCGGGAAAACATGATAAACGTCGCCAAATCGACAGGATTTAGCTACTAATTTGATCGGGCGAGTGTTTTTACTCGCCCGTTTTCGTTTTTTACGTGCCAGAGCCGCCAGTAATGCTATGCTTACTTTAATCCAAGGAGTGGACAGACCAGCGAAGGAAACGCGTGAAATTACATACTCTTAAAGGTTATATCCAAAACATCTATCTCGCCGAATACCCGGATAAACTGCTGTTACTTGATGGTGCCAGCCGTGCCGATGTGCCCGTGATTCAGGCATTCATTGAAAAGACACTTGAGCGCCCATTCCGCGACTTAAAAGCGGTGGTCGTTACCCACATGCATCCGGATCATGCCGGTGGTGCGCATAAGCTGCGCGAACTGACCGGGTGCAAAATCGTTTCTGCTAACAAAACGAACCATTGGTATCAGGGCTGGGATGGCGTGTTAATGTACCTGACCGATTTAGCGTTAGCGCACTGGATGGCAAACCGCTTGCGCTGCCCGAAGCGCCGTTTGTGGTTCGCCCGCAAGCTGCGAGCAGACATTCGTTTGTGTGACGGCGACGTGATTCCGGGTTTTGAAGATTGGCAGGTGCTGGAAACGCCGGGGCATACCGATCGCGATTTATCGGTTTACCATCCCCAGCAGGGTATCTTGTATGTGGCAGATTTGATTGTGGAAGTGAAGAAACGGCTGATTTCTCCTTTTCCCATCTTCTATCCGAATCAGTATCGCCGCTCCGTTAAACGCGTTTTGGATCTTGCACCCAACACATTATTGCTCGCTCATGGTAAAGACATTCCCTTTGATGAAGCGGCGTATCAACATCTGATTGACACCACACCCGTTCGCCCGGCCACACACTGGCGGGTGACCAAACTGAAAGCCAAAAGTGTGATGAAATCAATATGGCTATTTGGCTTTCTGGAGCGGAAAAATCAGCTTTGAGGTATCAAAGCCCGCCGCCTGCGCTTTTTTGATGGCGGCTTGCAGCTCACTATCGGCAATGGTCGGTGTGCGTGACAGTAGCCATAGATAGTCGGTGTTGTAGCCGCTGACTAGCGCCAGTGAGTAATCATCTTTCAAATCAAACACCACGTAGCTGCCATAAAACGGGCCAAAGAACGACACTTTTAAGTGAGCGATATCCGGTGATTCGACAAATTTGGCTTTGCCTTCCGCTTCCTGCCATTGCTGTGCCTCTTCATTCCAGCCCCGATTGATGACCTTGACGCTGCCGTCGTCATTGATTGAATAAGTGGCGCTGATTTGGTTCAAACCGCGTTCGAAACTGTGGTCAAGCCGAGCGATTTCGTACCAGGTCCCTAAATAACGATTGAGCTCAAAACTGCCTACGGGCGTCACTTTCTCCGGTGTTCCGGTACAGCCGCCCAGCAACATTGCCAACAAGACAAACACATTAAACTTCAACAATTTCATAACACTATCCTTTTTATCAAGACGAAAGGGCTTACGTAACACCGAGCTTATGCGATCATTCTTCACCCCACGATTGTCGCCAGCAAGAAAAGCGGCTAGAATGGCAAACTTAGTTGATAATGAGAGCTTTTATCAATAACATATTCGCATTCTCACGCGGTAAATGATTACGATGATGAACCTTTTAAAACCTAGCCTTGTACTGCTTTCAGCAGCGACCATGCTTCCAGCTTATGCCAATACACTGGACGATGCGAAAGCCATTCAGACCCAAACTAATGCAGCCTCTGCTTCTAGTCAGCGCACGATCGATAAAAGCTCGGCCGCCGCGATGGAGCTGCAATCTGAGATTGAACAACTGAGCGAAGAGGTCAAAAACCTTTCCGTGTACCGAGATCACCTGGCGTCACTGGTGGTCAGTCAGGAAAGCGAGATCTCCAGTCTTCAACAGCAAATCGTCGAAATCAACCAGACTCGCCAGGGCATTGTGCCGCTGATGTACCAGATGATCGACGGACTGCAAACCAATCTGAGTCAGGATAAACCGATTCGTCTGACCGCTCGTGAAGATCGTATTGAGAAACTTAAAGCGCTGATGCCACGCGCTGATGTCAGCGATGCCGAGAAATACCGTCGTATCCTTGAAGCGTATCAAATTGAAATGGACTACGGTTCGAAACTGGGCATCTATCAGGACAAAATTCAACTGGCGGATAATGACGCTGTAGAGGCGGATATCCTGTATTTAGGCCGAGTAGCATTGATTGCTCGTAACCTGAATGCGACCAAGTACTGGTCTTGGGATCAAAAGCAGCAGCAATGGCTGTCTGTAGAGAGCGGCAACAAAGCAGATCTGGATACTGCCTTTAATCTGGCAAACCAACAGATTGCACCAACACTCCTGACTCTTCCTGTATCCCTGACTAAAGCGGAGGCAAAATGATGACATTGAATAAACTTGTCTCTGTGATGGGGCTGAGCTTGATTCTGACTGCGCCAACCTTTGCAGCAACGAATCTCGTTCAACAAGCAAAAACTGAAAACCGCACAGAGCAGACGCACAACGTGAAGCGCGAAGCGGATTTCAAAAAAACAGAACAAGAACTGAAAGCAGAAAAAGCCGCGCTGGTTGCCAAACGTAACGCTTTGCAAGCCGAAGCGGACAAGCTCTCTGCTCAGTTCAGCAAAAACGAAAACAGTCTGGCGCGTCTGGAAGAAAAACTGCGTTTGGAAACTGGCAGTTTGGGCGAAATTTTTGGCGTAGTACGTCAAAATGCGAAAGAGATTCGTGCGGAGCTGGAAAACTCCGTCACGGGTGTTGACCGTCAGCAATACGCATCGGTCATCGATGACATCGTCGCGGCAAAATCTTTACCTTCGATGAAACAGTTGATTGGTCTGTGGCATGCGATGGATGAGCAAATCCACGCCAGCGGCGAAATCAGCACGCACGATATTGCGTTTATTGACGGTGAAGGTCGCACACAAACAACTTCCGCGACCCGCATTGGTGCGCTGGGCCTGGTGACTGAGCAAGGTTACGTCAACTGGAACAACGCGCGTAAAGACGCCATCGCGTATCAAAAGCAACCAGACAATGGCCCGACATCGTCTTCTCTAGCGTCTATCGAACAGGGTGACACGGCTGCTGTGGTACTGGATCCATCACGTGGCACGCTGCTAGAGCAATTGGCTCAAGCTCCGACACTGCAACAGCGTCTGGAAGCGGGTGGCGTGATTGGTAAGATCATTCTGGTGCTGCTGGCCGTTGGCCTGATTATCGGCGTTTATCGCGGCATCGTGCTGGCGATTGCACGTCAGAAAATTCAAGCGCAGCTGAAAACACCAAATCAACCGGGTAACAACCCGCTGGGTCGTATTCTCTCTGTGTACAACAAAGAGCAGAATCGTAGCGTTGAAGCACTGGAACTGCGCTTGCTTGAAGCGGTCGTGGATGAACAAACGGGTCTGGAAAAAGGCTTGTCGATGCTGAAGCTGCTGGCTGCACTGGCACCGATGCTGGGTCTGCTCGGTACGGTGACCGGGATGATTGAAACCTTCCAGGTGATCACTCAGTTTGGTAACGGCGATCCAAAAGTGATGGCGGGCGGTATCTCGATGGCACTGGTGACTACCGTGCTTGGCCTTGTGGCGGCCATGCCACTGCTGCTGGTGCACAACATCCTCAGCACGCAAGCCGAGAACATTCGCAATATTCTCGAGAAGCAGGGTATTGGTCTGGTTGCGGAAGAAGCTGAACGCGAATGTGGTATCACACCCGCTTCTCGTGTTGTTGGTAACGCAGCGTAAGGAATTAAGATGAACCAAGCAGACTGGTTGTTTTCACTGAAAAATCTGTTTTTGCCACTGTCTGAGTTTATGGCTCAGGGTGGAACAGTGCTTTGGTGGCTGGCTGCGGTCGTCGCTCTATGTTGGCTGTTGGTGGTTGAGCGCGTGATTTATCTCGCGTTCACTTTTCCGAAACAACGTAAGCAGTGGGTTGAACAGTGGCATGCCCGTAACGATCACCAATCGTGGCACGCGCACGCCATTCGCGAGGGCTGGATTGGTCAGGCGCATATCGCGCTGACCCAAAACCTCAATGTCATCAAAGTACTGGTCGCCATTTGTCCGATGCTCGGCCTGCTTGGCACGGTCACCGGGATGATCTCGGTGTTTGACGTAATGGCAACCCAAGGCAGCAGCAATCCTAAATTAATGGCGTCAGGCATCTCTCTTGCGACTCTGCCTACCATGGCAGGCATGGTCGCGGCTCTGGCCGGTATGTTCGTGCACGCGCGTCTGGCTAAAACCTGTCGCCTGTTTGAACTGAAATTAGAAAAATCGTTAAGGAGTCAGCGATGAGACTCGGTCGACGTCAGTCGAAACAAGAAGAGGCGCAAATCGACCTCACCTCAATGCTGGATATCGTATTCATCATGTTGATCTTCTTCATCGTGACCAGCTCGTTTGTGCGTGAGTCCGGTGTGGAAGTGAGTCGTCCGTCAGCCGCCAATGTGGTGGCGCAGAAAGATGCGGGCATTTTTGTGGCCATCACCTCAGCCAACGACATCTATATCGATAAACGTCAGGTTGACGTAGAACGCGTTCAAGCGACGCTGGAGCACCTGTTACTGGAACAACCTGACGCATCACTGGTGATTCAGGCTGACGAGCATGCTTATAACGGCACCGTCGTAAAAGTGATGGATGCTGCGAAAGGGGCAGGTGTGAAGAACATCGCGCTGGCTGCGGAGAAACGCTGATGGGGCGTCTATTGTTAGCCATGCCATTTGCCGCAAGCATCTCGATTGGGTTGTTTGCCTTTATGGCATGGATGGTCAACAACGACGGTATGCGCGCGCCCAAACAAGGGCAGTCGTTGAGCTTTAACATGGTGATGGTGGAGCAGGAACAAGATGTTCAACGCCGCCAGCGTAGTGTTCCGGAGCAACCGAAAGCGCCGGAACAGCCACCGGAAACACCAGTGTCGCAGCAACAAACTGCTGCCAGCAATACCGTGTCGCCAACCAGCGTACCGTCTTTGGGGCTGGATACCGCAATCAACGGCATTGAGATCAGTGCGCCGACATTTGGTGACTTTGGCGTAAACCAGCAGGCGCTGCCGCTCTATCGCGTTGAACCCAGCTATCCGCCTCGTGCCCTGAAACGTGGTGTGGAAGGTTACGTGGTCCTAAAATTTACCATTGATGAAACTGGTCGTCCGACCGATATTGAAGTCGTCGACGCGAATCCGCGCCGCATGTTTGAACGTGAAGCGATGCATGCGCTGAGAAACTGGAAATACCAACCGAAATTGTTGGATGGCAATGCGGTATCTCAGCCGGGTCAAACCGTAAAATTGGAGTTTAAACTAGCCAAATGATGAAACGATTAATCGTCTGTCTACTGCTGATGAGCTCAACATCGTTCGCCATGGCCGTGGAGCTTAGCCAGTACGCGGCTAATAAAGCCATGAAAGCGAACCAATTGGCACAAGACGGCAAGCTAAACGACGCCATCAGTACGCTGAAAAACTCCGATGTCTCTCGCGCTTACGACAAAGCGTACTTTGCGCGCATGCTCGGCGTGTTTTATTGGCAGAACGAGCAGCTTAAACCCGCCATTCAATCGTTGAGTGACGCTGTCACTAGTGGTGAACTGGCGGACGATCAGGGTTGGACGACGCGTCGTATGCTGGCAGACCTGCTTTTAATGGACCACCAGTACAAGCAAGCCCTGCCACACTACTATGAGTTGGTGAAATCAGCGCCGAAAGATCAGAAAGTATATGAGCTGTGGCTGCGTATCGGACAGATTCATTATCAGGCGCAGCAGTGGCAAAAATCTCTTGAGGCGATCGCTCGCTATGAAAGCTTTAAACGACCGGATGAAGTGTCACCGTTGTCAGTGAAGCTCGGGGCGCAGTTACAACTGGAACAGTGGAAAGCGGCTATCCCGACACTTAAGCGCTTGATAGCACTGGAGCCAGAGAAGGGCAACTGGTGGTTACAGTTGGTGAGTCTGGAACTGCGCACCGGACAGAAAAAAGATGCGCTTAGCAGCCTTGGGTTAGCCAAACTTCAGGGGATTGAGCTAAGCCAGCACGATTTGCGTCTCCTGGCACAGCTTTATGCGCAAAACGGCGTTCCAGAGCGGGCAGCGCGAGTGATTGAACTGCTGGATGAGGCTGACTCAGACATTCAACTCATCACCGAGCGTGCGTTTTACTGGCAGCGTGCTAAAGAGTGGGATCGCGCGATTGAAACCTGGACGCTGGCCGCCAAATTCGATCGTAAATACCATTGGAACGTAGCGCAGCTTCTCAACCAACAAGGTCAGTACCGCTCGGCACTGGCCGAACTGGATAAAGTGCAGGAGAAGGATCGTCAACCTCAGGTTGCACTTGCACGCACTCGTGCGCTTTACAAGCTCAATCAACTGGAAGAGGCGCTGATTCAGGCGAAGAAATCAAATAATCTTGAGCCATCGGATGAAGCCAAAGGCTGGATCAAATACCTCACACAACTGCGTGAGATCCAGACGCGTCAAACATCCTGAACACCGCGCGATATTGCATTAAAAAGACCTCTTAGTGAGGTCTTTTTTTATGGCGGTACGAGTACGGAAATATTCGATAAGGTGGCATTGCAATAAAGGTAAATAATATTGATTTGCAAATAGCATTAATTTGCAAATGATAATGGTTCTTTGTATTCTTTAGGTCTTAGCCGCATTACAGGATAAACCGCACCCATGCATCAGGTCAGCATGCAGAGTCTGGCAGCTTTTGAATCTCTTTTTCATTATGCTCAGCAAATTACGCCATACCTTGATGGTCGTGTCGGCACAGCACAGGGCAACGAAGACGTTATCGCGCTGACTCGAAATAATGGGGAAGTATTCGCGTCGCTTTATGAAGAGCTTAAAGCCGCGACGCCGGAAGCCGGGCAGGCGTATTGGTTAACTCGCACCTGGGGTCTGCTATGCTGGCAGCCGGTTTATCTGTCGTTTTTGTCGGTATACACGCAAAAAGCGCTTCCGGATTTTACCCGCCTTGCTCAGTATCGTCGCCCTATGTTTGTTGCTGGGTTCAGTTTCGAGCCGCATGAATGGCAAACAGGCAAACGGACTCAGCTCATCTATCAAGCTGCGCAGCAACTCAATACGCTGTTTGAGCAGTACCGCGAGGCAATGAACCAATTTGTCCGCATTCGCCCTGGTTTTACCCAACATTTGCTCGCCGACATGCTGCTTAGTTGCCTGGTGCGACTTCAACAATTGCGTCCGCATTATTCCAACGTTCAAATCCTGACTCAGGCCCGCTTGTGGCTGGATGCCTTTGAACTGCCGGAAAAACATCTGGCAAGTCTCAAGCTCGATCCCGAAACTCAACAGCTCAAACTGATACGCAGCAGTTGTTGTCTGGTTTATAAATGTCATGGTCGTTCAGTGTGTGCCGATTGCCCACGTGCGGCAGCAAATAAACAAGAACTGGCCATTGAGTTAACCCTTGTTCATTAAGTTACATATAAGATACCTATCTGATTAATAACCAAAACCCATTTGGCGTATGGCGTTCTTAGGCCTATTCTGATCTCATTCAAACGATAAGAGGAGAACGCAGATGGCAGAGAAAACAGCACTGGTCGTCGAAGGTGGAGCGATGCGCGGCATTTTTGCCAGCGGAGTGTTGGATTCCTTCATGGACTTTAACTACCGCCCTTATGATTTCGTCATGGGTGTGTCTGCCGGGGCATCCAATCTTGTCGGTTATTTATCTCATCAACCTCTGCGTAGTTATCAGGTCATTACCAATCTGGCAACCAGTAAAGATTTTTACAATCCAGGACGCTTCTTGCGCGGCGGCAGTCTGGTGGATGTACGCTGGCTGCTTGATGAAGCCAACCGTATCTATCCAGTCGATGAAGAGCGCCTGTTTTCTTCAGTACCGTTTTACGCGGCAGCGACCAACGTGGAAACGGGCAAAGCCGATTACTACCGGGTGACCAAAGATAACTTTGTGACCGCAATAGAAGCGAGTTCTGCATTGCCGTTGGTTTATAAACAGATGCCGTGTTTTTCCGGTGGTTGCTACACCGATGGCGGTATTGCGGATTCGATTCCGGTCAAAGAAGCTTACCGACGCGGAGCGCGTGATATTACGGTGATTTTGTCACATCCACTGAGTTATCAAATGGCAAAGCCCAAAAGTGAATGGATGATGAAACGACTGTTTGCACGTCATCCTCACGTGGCAAACTCCATCATTCACCGCGCTGAAAAATACAATGGCTCACTGGAATTTATTCGTCATCCGCCAAAAGACGCAACCATTCGCGTCATAGCGCCACCGGAAAACTTTGCCGTTAAACGCTTAACGATGAAAAAACCACTGCTGGATTTGGGCTATCAAATGGGCATCAAAGCTGGTCGTGATCATGTGCAAACACTAGGAGAATAGCGATGAATTTTATAGAAAAAATGATCGTTTTTGTGTGTGAAATTAATACTTACCAAGATGTTTTGGCTGGTTTAGCTAACACTTACGATGAAGAAGTTTGATACCGATCGCGGGTTGTGAAACTGCCCAATTTCATTCGAGAAGAGAAAACTTGAATGTTCTCGCAATGTCTTACTCACGCTTTTGGTATCTCGGAATAACCTTTTCACAATAGAGCACGTAACCGATCACCAGGACGTGCTCATGCAACTTAAACTGACTCTCATTGCTGCGGCTCTACTCACAACGCAGCATTCGGCCGCGTTGGCCAATCCCCTTGCTTTTGTACCTGTCGCTCAGGCGAACGAATACCACGACGGCATCAACATCTATGAATACTGGCAGAGTGAAAAACTCGATGGTATTCGAGCCATCTGGAATGGCAAACAACTCCTGACTCGTAATGGCAATCCCATCTATGCTCCGCGGTGGTTCACGGATCCGCTGCCGGATTATGCACTGGAAGGAGAACTTTGGGCGGGACGCGGACACTTTGCACTGGTTCAGCAGACGGTTCTCGATCATACGCCGTCGGATGAGGCGTGGCGCAAGATCGATTTCATGCTGTTTGACATGCCCGATGCCGCCGGTGATTACACCAAACGCTATTACAATTTGATCCATGTGGTTGATTCCGCTTCTTCCAAACACATCAAATACATTGAACACACGCCTGTGTTATCAGAGCAGGAATTGCTGCGCTATCTGGATACGCTGGTTAATGAGAATGGTGAAGGTATTATGCTGCGCAAAGTTACCGCGCGATACCAGGCAGGGCGCAGCAATGATTTGCTCAAACTCAAAAAACATCAGGATGCGGAAGCCAGAGTCGTGGGGTACAAAATCGGCAACGGTAAATACAAAGGCCTGATGGGGTCTGTGTTGGTTCGAACCGATGAAGGGACAGAGTTTTATGTCGGCACTGGTTTTTCCGACGAGCAGCGCCTGAACCCACCTGAAATTGGCAGCCTCATCACGTACCGCTATAACGGGCTCACCGCCGAAGGCAAACCAAGATTTGCCCGCTTTGTACGAGTGAGAGAAATTTATTGATTGCCGACCGCCACAGAACAGCGTTGAAACAGCGCTTGCCAATATTGCATGTGCTGTTTAGTTGCGTGACGAAATGCTTGGTGGCTTTGCACAATCGTAAATGAGTATGTTCCCTGATCGTGCTTTGAGAAAGGCACCAAGTTGGGTTCTAGTTGCAGGTAAATACTGTCAATTCTGGCAAGGTAAGGTTGCAGAGTTTCGACGTATATCGACTGAAAGACATTACGCAGGTAATTGAGTTTGGTCTGATTTCGGTTAGCCCCACAGATGATGGCCGCATCGTAAGTGGTGAGCTGAGCGGTAGCCGCCGAAAGCCACTGTGCCGAGTTATCGAGCGAAAATTTCAACTGCCCCAGTAACGGCTGTTTTTCCAGTACCTCCTGATACGGCGTAATGGCTGGTAACGTGAGCGCCAGTTGCTGCTGACTGATGGCGTTGTCAATCGTGGTAAAGGCTGCGAGTGCTTCTTCTAATTGAGTCACATCCCAGCTACCTTGAAGCCATTCGTGGCCTGTCAATTGCTTGCGCATCGCTTCGCTGGTGTAAAGCAGGTTATACCAATATGCGGGCAGTTCCTGCTGCTTAACCGCTTCAATCTCTGTGAGCTGCTGGCGCAGCTTGGGTGAAATATCCTGGTCAGCAATACAGCGGGTCAGCCCCTGCAGCAGCGTTACTTCATAATCAAAACGGCGAAACTCATCTTGCACCTTTCCCAGTACCGAGTTGCGTTCTGCGATGAGCGAAAATAACGCACATTTACGCAGTTCGTAACTATCAAGCAGGCCGATAGTCAACGGTTCCAATGTGATGGCCAGTTCCCGCTTTTCAGGCAGGATTTGGTTTTGCGTAGTGGGTAGAGCAACAAGTTCAGCATCTTGAACATTGGCGATACGCTGAATGTAATCGGCAAAATCACGCTCAACAGGCGCCCGCGAGAGATCGCAGCCTGCGATAAACAGTGTCATCAAGCCGATTAGCCAATAGCGCACATCACCTCCGTCTTCATTTATTCAGCATAGAAAAAAGGCCAGCTCAATGCTGGCCTTTGTAAACCATTCGCTTAGCGAGAGGCAAAGTGCATCTGCATTTCGTCATCTTGCTTTTGTACCCAGCGCAGGCGCAGTCCCAACATCAAGGCCGCCGAACTCAAACCGATAATAAAGCCGATCCAGAATCCTTTGGCACCCATCGGTTCAACAATTAAGTCGGTCATACCCAGGATGTACCCCGAAGGCAGACCCAGAATCCAGTACGCGATAAAGGTTCGGTTAAAAATTGCAGCCATATCTTTGTAACCGCGCAGAGCGCCTGCAGCGATGACCTGAACCGCATCCACCACCTGATAAATCGCAGCAAAAATCAGCAGGCTCATTGCCATGCTCACCACTGCCATATTTTCGGTGTACAACATTGATACGTGCTCGCGGAACAAAACGGTCAGGGCCGCCGTCACCACGGCGGTGCCGACACCCAACATCAGACCAACGTTCGAGGAAATAGCCGCGCCGCGGAAATCTTTCTCACCCAGAGTATGTCCGACACGAATCGATACGGCCGCACCGATACTCATGGGCAACATGAACACCAGAGACGAAAAGTTAAGTGCTACCTGATGCGCAGCGACAACCAGTGAACCGAGCGGCGCTACCATCAGCGCAACTACTGCAAACAAGGTAACTTCAAAGAAAAGGGCAGCAGCAACCGGGAAACCAAGACGGAACAAGCGCACCTGGGCTTTTAGTTGTGGTTTGTGGAACGTTTCAAATAATTTGATGTGCGCCAAACGGTTTGATGTCACCACATAGAACAGCAGCATCAAAAACATCATCCAGTAGACGATCATGGTCGCGACACCACACCCGACGCCGCCTAGTGCTGGCGCGCCAAATTTACCGTAAACAAAGATCCAGTTGAGCGGAATGTTGCACAGCAAGCCCAGGAAACCAATTACCATTGCAGGTTTAGTCAGCGACATGCCGTCGGTAAAGCTGCGCAGTGTCTGGAACAGTAAAAATGCAGGTACCGCAAACACCATCGCGTGCATGTAGCCAATCGATTTTTCCTGCATCAGCGGCTCGACTTTCATCAATCCAAGGATTGATTCAGTCTGCAACAGCACCACGATAATGGGCACCGACACCAACAGCGCTAATGCACCACCTTGATGAATTTCAAACGGAATTTTATGCTGCCTGCCAGAGCCATTAAGCTGAGCAACCACAGGTACCAGCGCCATCAATAATCCGATACCGAACAGGATAGAAGGCAGCCAAATGCTGGCCGCGATAGACACAGCTGCCATGTCGATAGCGCTCACGCCACCAGCCATAATGGTGTCGACAAAACCCATACCCGTCTGAGCAACAGATGCAATCAGGACTGGCGTGGCTAACTTAATTAAATTAGACGCTTCTTTTTTATAACGGTGCACGAATTTCTCCGGAAGGAATAACTGCAAGAGAGCACCAAAAGCAAATTTTGATGCTGGAGTGAATGATAAAGAAATGTCACACTAAGCTCCACGAAAAACTGCCGGAATCACAAAATGTTTACAGGTATTGTGCAAGGCACAGCAAAAGTTGTGACCATCGAAAAGAAAGAAAAATTCCAGACTCACGTACTTGAACTGCCTGAAGCGTTGGGGCAGGGTTTGTCCATTGGCGCATCTGTCGCGCACAACGGCTGTTGTCTGACGGTAACGAAAATCGACGGCACTCAGGTTTCGTTCGATTTAATGCAGGAAACGTTGCGCCTGACCAATCTTGGTGAACTCGCAGCCGGAGATTTGGTCAACATCGAGCGTGCAGCAAAATTTGGTGATGAAATTGGCGGGCACAGTATGTCTGGCCATATCAGCCAGATGGCAACCATTGTGGATGTGATTGACACCCCGAACAACCGTACTATCTGGTTTGAACTGCCACCGCAACATATGAAATACGTGCTGGCCAAAGGCTTTATCGGTTTAGACGGCTGCTCGCTGACTATCGGCGAAGTCAAAGCCAACCGCTTTAACGTCCATCTCATTCCAGAAACAATGCAGCGTACGCTGTTTGGCAACAAACAGATGGGTGACCACGTGAACGTCGAGTTCGACCCGCAAACTCAGGCGATAGTCGACACCGTAGAACGTGTTCTCGCCGCGCGAGAAGCATAAAAAAGAGCGCTTAGGCGCTCTTTTTTTATCAGAAGATCTGTTCATCATCCGCATCGACATAAAGTTCGATGGTGTCCTGCTGCTCATCGACCATCATATTGAGATGAATCGCATGGCAACATGCAGGGCAATCGTCATAAAACTCCTGGCTACCGTTGGAAGAGTCCAGAGTAATACGGATGGAATGGCCACAATGCGGGCATAGAACCGTTTTTTCAGTGAATTCTTTCATCTCGCTTTCCTTACATCTGTGGGAGATGAATTAATAGTAAGCCGTGAAGTTAGTTAAAGAGATAAATTAAGTACAAAACTTGAGGCAAGGCATAAAACGAATAAAGGGTCCCTAATCCGGAACCCTTTAACGTCACAAAATGTGTCAAAAAACTCAGTCTAACCTGTTAAAACGAAAGAATTTTTTTAATTAAACTATCCGCCTCAGCCAAATAATGACCACCAAAGTGATTGTAGTGATTGAGGATGTGATACAGGTTGTAAATGTCCTTGCGTTCACCGTAGTTGAAATCCAGTGGCATGACACTCTCATAACCCTGGTAAAAATCGGGTTGGAATCCACCAAACAGCTCCGTCATGGCGATATCACACTCGCGATCACCCCAGTAGCAAGCCGGATCATAACAAATCGGACCGAACGCTGAGTTAGCCACATTGCCATGCCACAAATCGCCGTGCAGCAGGGATGGGCGAGGCGTGTGGTTGGCAAGGCGCTGTTTGACCAATTCGACAAATTCATCGATGTTGACCATCTCAATGCCTTTCTCTTTCAGCAACTGCAACTGCCAGCCGATACGCTGTTCAGCAAAAAAATGGTTCCATTTTTTGGTCCACTGATTGGGCTGAACAATGTTACCGATGTAGTTATCGACATCGAACCCGTACTCTTTTTGATCCCCCCACTGATGAAGTTGCGCCAGTTGAACACCAAATTTAAAGCTGTTGGCCGCATCGTCCAATGGCTTAGTGGGGAGGTAATTGAGGATGATAAACGCGTGGCTTTTACTGGTACCCACCAAAATGAGCTCCGGAACAAACACTGTGGAGCTTTCACGCATCATGCGCAGATTTTCCGCCTCTAACTCATACTGAGGCAGAAACTCACGCTGGTTGAGCTTGATGAAATACCGTTCGCTACCATCGGAGATCATGTAACACTCATGAATGTCTCCGCCGTTGATCTTCGTCTTTTCTGTGATGTCGTATTGAAACATCAGAGTATCTGAGAGCTGTTGAGCGATCGCTTGCCACATAGTGTTGCTCCATCCCCGTACGTCGTTGTATGCAAGTTTAGGCGATCATTGCCAATATTTCAGACCACGAATGCACAGAATTTCATTCACTTACTGACTCATTCCTACAAATGCATATAAATGTGACTTTTATCAAAAATACGAGAACTCATTTCAGCAAGTTATCTCCGCACAATAACGATCCGGTGCAATAATGTCGCCTTGTAATGCAATATTGAGCCTTTCTAAGACTCAACGTCCTGTTATCGATTCGCCAAAATGTGTCCGTCTCTTGATATTAGGCAAGGTTCTGAGGTAATTATCCTCGGTAAGAAACTGTGAAAAAACGGACACATGGCTTAGTATTACACAAGGTAACGTCGTGTCTGGCAAAAAGCGGTATAGCGGAGAAGAAAAGTGGTTGTAGAAACCGATGGTTATTTGGCTCTGATTGAACATCTGGCAATGAACATGGATATCTTTACGCGCGAAGGCGACACTGGCAAAGAGAGTGTCGAAGACGTCGTAACGGATATGGTCGCCAGCAACATCATGGCTATCTTTGAGCAAAACCCAGAGCTTCACTCCAGCGTACGTTTTCAGTTATTGAAAGAAGCCGATTCTGTTGTAGAAGATCTCGGTGAAGTGTTGGCAGGTGTATGGGGTAAACCAGCGACAAACGATCAAATCGTTTTTCTGGATGAGTATATTGCGCTGGTAAAAAACCTGTTTGATTCAGCAGTCAGCAAGTACGATTAATTGACAACGGGCGGATCTTCAATCCGCCTGAATTGCCAGAACTTAGATGCCCAGTACGGGTTATCCAATCTCGAAATTATCACGCCTTTAGATGTCGATGCATGCATAAAAAGTTTATTGCCCAGATAGACCCCGACATGTTGCGTCGTTCGTGATGTCTTGAAGAACACCAAGTCTCCATATTTTGCCTGTTTGTACTTAATCGCATTGCCAACCTGGCTCTGTGACGATGTTGTACGCGGCAAAGGCTGCTGCCAGGCTTCGCGGTAAGCAATTTGCACAAACGCCGAACAGTCCACGCCACGTTTTGTATTTCCGCCCAATTGGTAAGGCACACCTTGCCACTGGTTATAAATATCAAAAAACGCAATCTCTTTACGCTCTTCGGTTTGCTCAAATGGCGTCAAACTCTCCGGCACCGACACGGCGGTATCGGGTTCTGCCTGCTCTTGCGGCGCTGACGAACAACCGGCCAAAACCAGCAATAAAATCAGATAGGGAATGCGATTTCTCATCATCTGTCACTTAACTGAAATTTGAATGAAATATTTCTGACACATTCGATTCCTACCATGTCGACGGATCTTTAAAAGTGGAATCGGACTCTCAACTTCCTATGACTCAGCTTACTCAGCAGGGCAAAGTGTTTTCTTTAATCCAAACACTCACTGCCATCTTTATGTCGATCACACTACTCGTTATCGTGTTGTCTGTCACCAGTATCAAAGGCATCGAACGGGTGGGGTATCAATTCAATCACTTATCGGAGCAGGCATTGCCGCTCGCGTTAAATAACGCCACACTAACCCAAAACATTCTCGAACAGGTCAAATACCTGGGTTACGGCACGCGTGCCAAAACCACTGACGAGCTCACGGCTATTCAGTCCAACATTTCTGAGCTCGATACGCAAGCCCAGCATTCTCTTGAGCAGATGAAGACCATCGCGGCTCAATTCAACAATTTGATCGATGCCAGCAAGCAGCAGGCGCTGATTGACAGCATTGCGCAACTGAGCAATTTATCGAATGATATTCTCAACGCTCAGCAGCAACAGCTTGCTCAGCAACAAGAAATTGCCCAACAGGCAACAGGCTTTCGTTATGGTTTGAGTTCGATAGGGCCAGAAATGAGCCGTATTGCCTCATTTCTTTCTGTCGACAACCCGGAATCGATGGATGCAGCCAATCGCTTTACCGCTTCGGCAAGCTCAATGGAAAGTACTTTCCTGATGCTGATGATGCAGGACGATTTAGACAAGGCACACACTCAATACAAAGAGTTGAAAAGCCGCATTGCGGGCCTTGAACTGGCTTATGACGATTTCAAAGAGTGGCACCCGGATGTTACTGACTTTGCCAGCCTGACCGCGCCGTATGACATGGTGAAAACCGGGTTCAAATCCGGCGGCATCTTGGATCAGATCCTCACTAAGTTGGAAACGTCACAACAGCAAAATCAGCAATTTGAGCAAGCGGCCGTCGTCGCTCAACAGACGGTCAGCATTCTGAATGCGTTGTCGGATGATGCCAAATCATTGATCGCATCCAAAGAGCAAGAAGTGCAAAGCACGATGCAAAGCGTCACTTGGATTCAATTGGTGAGTGGCGCGGCTCTGGTGGTGATGATTGTACTTGCCTGGTTTGGCCTGCGTAGATGGGTCAACAGCGGCATGCGAAATATCAGCAAACATCTGACGTTGATGACCGAACACGATCTGGCACATCAGGCTTCGATGACGGGACCGCAAGAGTTCCACCACATCGCAAACCAACTCAATCAGGTGATCGACAGTACACACGATTCCATTTCGACCGTTACACGCAACTGCGAAACGCTGTATCAAACGGCTGAACTGAGTTACGACGCCGCCGATCAATCGAATAAGAGTCTGGCCCTGCAAAACCAGGCACTGATGAATATGGTGACCACCATCAACCAGCTCGAAGCATCAATTCGTGAAATTGCGGGCGTGACCAATGATTCTTACACGGATTCACTGTCTGCCGCGGAGCACTCGGCCAATGGCGTGAAGGTGGTCGAACTTAACCGTCAACGTCTGGAGTCTCTCGATTCAACGCTCAACATCAACGAATCGGCGATGCTGGAGCTCGACACTCGCGTGACCAAAATTCGTGAAATGGTCGATTTGATCAGCGGTATTGCCGACAGCACCAATTTGCTGGCATTGAACGCAGCGATTGAAGCGGCACGTGCTGGTGAACAGGGCAGAGGGTTTGCGGTGGTCGCGGATGAAGTGCGCAAGCTTGCCAGCGACACCACAACACAAACAGCCAATATTCGCGAAATGATGAACGAGCTGGTGCAAGCGGCTGGCCGTTCTCGTCAGGCAGTGGAAGATTCACGTACCGAAATGGCGCATGCTCTCGCATCCAGCGAAGAGGTTAAAACCACCTTCTCTGATATTGAGCAGGCAGTGACCCACATTCGCGCTCGTGTTGAGCAAATATCTGTGGCCACGGAAGAGCAAGAACGCGCTACAGCGGATGTCAGCCAGTCCATTACACAAATTTCAGAGCAAGGTGAGCAAACTAAGCTACAACTCGAAGCCATGGTCGAAAGCTCAGAGCAAGTGGCCGAAATCGCCGGCCATCAGCAAGCGATGCTGCACAAGTACACTCTGAGTTAACTTTCCCGAAATGGCTGGGTAAGCATTTTATCCAGCCATTGTTCTCGGGATTGCTGAAACTGCGGCAGACCGATTTTCATCCCTTCATGTCCCAACTCTGGCTGGGCAATATAAGTCGCAAACAGCCGATCCCACACCGATAAAAAGAAACCAAAATTGGAGTGTGTCTCACGTTCAATAACAGAATGGTGGACACGATGCATGTCGGGCGTCACCACCAGGATGCGCAGCCATTTATCGATCGCAAGCGGCAGACGAGCGTTGCTGTGGTTAAACATTGCGCTGGCATTGAGCACAATTTCAAACACAACCACGGCAAGTGGAGAAACACCAATCAATGTCACCGCACCCACTTTAATCCACATCGAGATAATGATTTCTACCGGATGGAAACGTGTACCGGTGGTGACGTCAATGTCCTGATCCGCGTGATGCATACGGTGCAAACGCCACAAAACGGGCAGGCGATGAAACATTACATGCTGCGCGTAAATCACGCCGTCTAACAAGATAATGGACAGGACAAAGGCAAGAGCTGGCGGGATTTCCAGCCAGTAAAGCAGGCCAAAGTGAGTCACTTCGGTCCAGTGCGCCGCGGATACTGCCACGATCGGCATCATCAACGTCAAAAGCAGGCTGTTGAGGCCAACTAAGCCGAGGTTATTTACCCAGCGCAGCCACTTTCTCTGTGTCAGTATTTTTCGCGGACGATTCGATTCCCACAGTGCGCATGCGATCAGCACCAGCATGAAAATCATCAGTCGAACGGTTTCTGTGTGTTGTAACATCATCGCCTCCAGCAAATTTCCTTTTCGCTAAAAACTTTACGTTTCCCTCAAGACAACACTGGCGCAGGGCACAAGCTGTCAGTAAAATCGCAGCCTATTTTTCCTCTGTCACTGCGTCTATGAGAATTCACGCCTTCCATCGTTTGTATCAGTATCGCCTTGAACGATCAACTAAACCTTTTTTGGCTCGCGGGTCACGTATCATTCGCTGCCCGTATTGCCATGTCAGTGAAGCGCACTGCTTGTGTGCCCACCAGCCTGATGTCGACACCGACGTTGCAGTGATGTTGATCGTCTCTGAAAACGAAGTGTTTAAACCCAGCAACACCGGGCGTTTAATTGCCGACATCATCAAAGAAACCTACGTGTTTCAGTGGAGCCGAACAGAACCCGCAGAAAAGATGCTGGCGATCCTGAACGATCCGGCCTATTTCCCGGTTCTCGTTTTCCCGGCCGAACTTGAAGAAGACAAACAACGCATCATGACCGTGCTGCCTGAGAGAACAGAACGTCGCAAACCACTTTTAATTTTCCTCGATGGCAGTTGGCGCGAAGCGAAGCGCATTTTCCGTAAATCGGATTACCTCGCCAATCTGCCTTTAGTATCGATCGAGCCGGAGACTTTGTCGCGTTACGTCATGCGTAAGTCAGATAACGAACAACATCTGGCGACCGCTGAAGTGGCAAGTTTAGTTCTGGATAAGTTCGGGGAATATCAAGCCGCAGACACACTGCGACTTTGGTTCGACGCCTTTAAAGAGAGCTACCTGATGTGTAAGTCTCGCCTCAAAGTGGATGGTGAAAAAATTGCCCTGAAACGATTCATTGAGCATCGCGAAAGCGAGAAGTCACTCTAAACTCTGGCAATTTGCTGGTTGCTAACTGCGCAATCAGTTCAAGTGACAAAATAAACCCGCCCTTGGTCACGGACTGTGTCAGGTGGTCTATGGATAATACCGCTGTTTAACTTTTGTTATTTTGATCCCAAGGTTGGGGTGCTTTATTAGGAGAGAATCGCATGTACTACGGCTTTGATGTCGGCGGGACAAAAATTGAGTTTGGTGCATTCAACGAGAAGCTTGAACGCGTAGCGACTGAGCGCGTGCCGACACCAACAGAAGATTACCAGCTACTGGTGGACACGATCGCTGGTCTGGTTGCGAAATACGATGAAGAGTTTGGCGTCCAAGGCACAATTGGTCTTGGCTTGCCAGGAATGGAAGATGCTGATGATGGTACCGTTCTGACCGTAAACGTACCGTCTGCAAAAGGCAAACCGTTACGCGCGGATCTGGAAGCCAAAATTGGCCGCAGCGTAAAAATTGAAAACGATGCGAACTGTTTCGCGCTGTCTGAAGCGTGGGATGATGAACTGAAAGACGCGCCATCCGTCATGGGTTTGATCCTGGGTACAGGTTTTGGCGGAGGTCTGGTTTACGAAGGCAAAGTATTTTCTGGCCGCAACCACGTTGCGGGTGAAATCGGTCACATGCGCCTGCCAATTGATGCCTGGTTCCATTTAGGCTCTGATAAAGCGCCGCTGCTGAGCTGTGGTTGCGGCAATAAAGGCTGTATGGACAACTACCTGTCTGGCCGCGGTTTTGAGCTGATTTACGAACACTACTTTGGCGAGAAGAAGAAAGCGATCGAGATCATCAACGCGCACAAAGAAGGTGAGGCGAAAGCGGTTGAGCACGTTGAGCGCTTTATGGAACTGCTGGCGATCTGTTTCGGTAATATCTTTACCGCGAACGATCCGCACGTTGTCGTGTTGGGTGGTGGCCTGTCGAACTTCGAACTGATCTATGAAGAGATGCCAAAGCGCGTACCTAAGCATCTGCTGTCGGTAGCGAAATGTCCGAAGATCATCAAAGCCAAACATGGCGATTCAGGTGGTGTGCGCGGCGCGGCATTCCTGAACATCAAATAAAGAAAAAGGGCTTGCAGTCGCAAGCCCTTTTTTCATCATCACTGTTTCGGCTTTTTACCGACACCAAAGTTCTCTTTGGCTTGCAGGGTGATGGTGCCAAATCCCAACTTCTTGAAGTGGTTATCACGGTAGTTACGTACCGCTTTGGTATCCGAAATCGCTTCAATTTGTTGTTCCATCTTCAGATAGTCTTTCAAATCGATGCCTTCTGCTTCGGCGACCGCTTCATGAATATTGCGATGTTTCTCGTATGAGAATGTCAGCGTTTTCTCTTCGTTTTTGTAGGTGTAAATAATGGTGCGAGCCATGTTTTCTCTCTCATACCTTATGAATGGGCTAGATTCTGCCTTGTAGTGGGATGATTGTCACGCTTTCACCGACTTTTACCGTATCAATCGCAGGATTGATTTCAATCAGGCAATTCGCTTCGCTCATAGAACGCAGAATGCCGGAACCCTGTTTACCCGTAGTTTTGACCGTCAGTTGGCCGAGCTCATTAAGGGTGTAGACACCACGGCTAAATTCAGTGCGCCCTTGACGGGAGCGCAGCTCTTCCATCGCGATCGCATTGATTTTCAACGGAGTCCAATTGGTTTCACCTTGCATCTTGCGCAGGGCAGGCTCGACAAAATTGATGAATGACACCATCACCGCGACAGGATTGCCTGGTAAACCAAAGAAAGGTTTGTTTTGGATATGGCCAAACGCAAGTGGACGTCCCGGGCGCATGTTGATGCGCCAGAAATCAATTTGTCCCAGTTTTTCCAGTGCGGATTTAATGAAATCGGCATCACCGACAGAAACACCGCCAGAGGTCATCACCACATCCGCATTCTCTGCGGCGTGTTGCAATGTTTCCATCATTCGCGCTTCGTCGTCTTCGATAATGCCAAGATCGATGATCTCACACCCCAAGTTCGTCAGTAGCCCCATCAGGGTGTAGCGATTCGAATCGAAAATGCAGTGATCATTCTGTTCACTGCCAGGTGCCTGCACTTCATCACCGGTGGAAAACAGGGCGACTTTGAGTTTGCGATAAACAGGCAAAGTGGCAAAACCCAGCGATGCTATCATGCCCATCTCAGCAGAAAGCACTCGTTGGCCAACCTCGAAGACATATTGACCAAGCGCCAGATCTTCGCCCGCCTGACGCACGTTCTGACCTGGCTTGATGTACGCATCGCCGAAAGACACGCGATTTCCATTGGTTTGTGCCTGTTCGCGCATCACCACCGTGTCTGCGCCCTCAGGAACGGGCGCGCCAGTCATGATCTTCACCGCTTGCCCGGCTTGAATCACTTTGTTGTAGCCGTGGCCCGCCATCACTTCCGCGACCAGTTCAAATTGCGCCAAACCTATGTCTTCACTGCGAATAGCGTAGCCATCCATGGCGGAATTACGGTATGCCGGTACGTTGATAGGGGACGTTACCGCCGCACTCAATACTCGTTGGTAGCCTTCATTGACCGCAACGGATTCAGATTCTGTCAGCACCTTTACTGCATCAAGGATGTTTTGGCGACCTTGTTCTACTGATAAGAAGGCAGGGGAAAGCGTATCGCAGCTTCCGGTTTCAGCTTTGCCGGTTTTTGATTCGAGAGGTTTGCCTGCTTTGCCAACGTAATCGAGCACAAACTTGGCAATCGCATCCAAATCATTAATGTTCATCTGTGGCAGGGACGACTCCACCGTTTCATCAGCAGCAATCGCAATGATGTTGTCATCGTTCGGGTGAAGCCACGGTTTGCCAACCTCGGCACGGTGCAGTTCGATTTTCGGAAACGCAATGTTCTTACAACCTTCCACTAAAATTACATCCAACTGCTGAGCATCAAAGCGTTGCAACAGATAGTCAAACTCAGCTTCTGCATCTGGCGTTTCCGTCATCAGCGCAAAGCGATTCCGTGAGGCGATCAGCATCTGGGAAGCACCGGCTTTGCGCAGACGGTAGCTGTCTTTGCCCGGCTTATCGACATCAAAATTGTGATGAGCATGTTTCAGAATGCCTAAGCGAAGTCCAGCTGCTGTGAGTTTGGGAACCAAGGCTTCCAACAATGTGGTTTTGCCGGTTCCGGAGTACGCCGCAAAACCGAGCAAAGGCAGGGATGGGCGTGAAGAATGCGATGAATTCATGGCTGTAATGCTCCGAATTGAGCCAGCTCTTGTGGCGTATTTAAATTGAAAAAGCAGTCTGGTGAATCGCTGAAATCAACTTCGGCGGTGTGACATTCGTTATACAGCAGAATAATTTTGCGGTCACCACGCTCCAAAAACGCCGCCAGTTTTGGCAGCACGCGTTTGTGAAACAGTGTGAACACGGGTTGTTGATGTTCACCATCGGTCGCGACCAGAATATCGGTTTGCGGCGTCACGGCGGCGCAAAAACGCGCCACCAGGTCTTTCGCAATCATCGGGCTATCACAAGGTACAAAGCCGACCCAATCAGTCTGCGCTGCGTTGAGTCCGGCGTGAATACCACCAAGTGGGCCCGGGTAACCGGCAAACTGATCCGAAACCACAGGCGCGAACTGTTGGTACCACTCCTGATTACGGTTGGCATTGATGAGGATATGGTCTGTTTGAGGTTGCAGACGTTCCAGTACGTGCTGAACCAAAGGTTTATCGTTGAGTTTGATCAGTCCTTTGTCGTTTCCACCCATGCGGCTGGCTTGCCCACCCGCTAAAATCACCCAACTAGTTTGAGAGGGAAGTAACATAGGTATTCTCTTGTTCTTCTTTGACGACATGAAGCAGCGGTGATTCAACCAAGGTACGGTCTTTAATCCACCACTGTTTTTTACACAATGTAGTGAGCGCGTTGGTCTGGTGACTGGTGATCACCAAACTGGAGCCTCGGTCCAGTAAATCCTTGGCCATTATAACTAATCTGTCGATAGATTCCTGATCTAATGACGCACTCGGCTCATCCATCAGCAAAATAGACGGCTTTAAAATCCACGCGCGAGCCATCGCAACACGCTGCTTTTCACCACCGGATAACACCGACACATGCTCATCGGCCAATGTTTCTAGTCCCACCATGCGCAGCGCAGTGATCACTTCAGCACGCTTGTCTTTGGCAGACAGAGAAGAGAAACGAATGCCATACACCACGTTTTGATACACGGTGTCGTCGAACAGATAGGGACTTTGATGCAGGTAGATAACGTTGCGGCGCGCTTTGCTACGCCAGATTCTGCGCCACCACATCTGGCTGTTAGACACTCTGCCCGTGGTCGGAACCAGAAGCCCGGACAGAATTTTAAGCAGCGTGGTTTTACCCACACCGTTGTCACCCTTGAGATAAATCGCATCATTCGGGCCAATCGACAATTGTGGAATGTGAAACAGAACGCGATCTTTAAAACGCATAGATAACTGCTGTGCGGTCAGCTTAATCGACATTCGACATCCTTATGTACGTAGATAGCCTTTGCCACGCATACTGGTAAGCAAAAAGTTGAGAGCCAGTGCTAATGAGAGTAGCACCATTCCCAGTGCAACACCTTGCGCAAAAGCGCCTTTGTGACTTTCCATCGCAATCGCGGTTGGGATGTTGCGGGTCAGGCCCATAATGTTGCCGCCCACCATCATTGAACAGCCGACTTCAGTCACAATACGAGAAAAGCCTGCAATAGTCGCGGCACAGAGTGGAAAACGGGTTTCCCACACCATGGTTGCAGCAATCCGCGGAACCGACACCCCCAGCGTCATTGCCGTTTCGACCGATCGGCGATCGCTCGATTGCAACGCGCCGTGCATCATTGACACCAAAATAGGAAAACAGATCAGCATCTGACCGAAGATCATCGCTTTTTGAGTGAACAGCATTTGCCAATCGCCAAGCGGACCCGCCCGAGACAGCAGCATATAGAGCAACAAGCCAATCACCACCGTTGGAACAGCTTGCAGAGTGTTGATCAGGGAAAGCAGGAACCATTTGCCCCGAAAATTGGTATACGCGAACACAAAAGCCAGCAATACAGACGGCACGATCACTAAACCGATCGCCGCCAGAGAAACACTAAAGGAGACCGCAACGATCTCCCATAGCTCAGAGTCAAAGCTCACCAGTAAGGTGAGTGCCTCCAATGTGGTTTGCCATAAGCTCATGAACCGCGGTTACTCGTGCGCGTTGGCAACAAACAGCTGCTGTCCATTGAGTTTGAAATCGTTAATCAGCTTCTGGCCTTTATCGGCGACCAACCAGTCACTGAAGACTTTCGCGCCTTGATAGTTGATGGTTGGGTAACGTTCAGGGTTCACCAGAATCACTTGGTATGGGTTAAACAATGCTTTGTCGCCCTGGAACAGAATCTTCAGATCCAGCTTGTTGGTGTACGCCAGCCAAGTGCCACGATCGGTCAGCGTATATGCTTGCATCTCAGACGCCATGTTCAGCGTTGGTCCCATGCCTTGACCGACAGAGCGGTAGCCACCGAAGTTCGGTTCAATTTTGTTTTGTGCCCAGATACCCAGCTCTTTTTTGTGCGTACCGGAATCATCGCCACGAGAGATGAAAGTTACGCCACTGGTTGCGATCTGTTTAAACACGCCCGCGACGTCTTTCTGCTCAGCGATGTGCGCAGGGTCACTTTCCGGCCCCACAACCACGAAGTCGTTGTACATCAGTTTACGCGGCATGACGCCAAAGCCCTGGTCAACAAAAGTCGCTTCCGCTTTCGGCGCGTGTGTCATCACTAAATCCACATCGCCGTTTTCGCCCATCTTCAGCGCTTTGCCCGTACCAGCAGCAATGACGTCGACTTTGTAACCGGACTCTTGTTCAAACTTAGGCAGCAGGTAATCAAGAAGGCCAGAGTGATAAGTGCTGGTTGTGGTGGCCAGACGAATGCGATGAACATCATCGGCACTGGTAGCGGAATAACTGACGAGAAGCAAAGAAGTAGCAGCGAGGCTGAAAGTCACTTTATTCATTCTAATTTCCATTTTTCTGATGAGATTGATTACGAATGCATTGATTCATGACCAAAAAGTCACAAACAAAGCGAGGCTTATTGCAATCTGAATGCCAAAACTAATAGCGCAATTTCCCGCCGAAAAACAAAGGATATTCCACAGATCCTGACTAAAATAAGTGTCAGTGCACATAAGCTAGGACAAAATGTCCCAATTTACTCTTATCGAGAGTAAGGTTAATTGCGTCGTTATGTCCCAACAGGAAATTTGAATCCATTATGTCTCAATCATTTGACTCGCAATCATCTCTCCAATACCAGGCTTTTTCTGTGCTCGTGGTCGATGACGAACCCGGCATGCAAGCCATTCTAAAAAAAGCGCTGGGTAAATGGTTTTCCAAAGTCGACTGCAGCGGCAGCATTGAAGAAGCTGAAGCGCTGCGTATTGAACATCATTACGACCTGATCATTCTTGATATCAACCTGCCGGGGCGCTCCGGCATCGAATGGGAAGAGGCCTTCAGTGACGAAGACCGCCGCGCAGACGTTATTTTCATGACCGGTTACGCCGATTTGGAAACCGCCATCAGCGCGCTGAAACTCGGCGCTTCGGATTTCATTCTCAAGCCGTTTAATCTTGAGCAGATGCTGCAAGCGGTAAAACGCTGTATGGACAAGCGTCTTAACGAGCGTATGCAGTACGCATTGCAACGAGACTATCAACGCCACTGCGCCACCCAGATCATGGGCCATTCGCACAAAACTGAGCAGCTCAAGCAGTTGATCCTGCAGTTCGCGCCGTCAAGAGCCTCCGTTTTAGTTGAAGGGGAGTCGGGGACGGGTAAGGAACTGGTGGCTCGCGCGATTCACGAAGCCAGCGACCGTCAGGGGCCTTTTGTGCCCGTTAACTGCGGTGCCATTGCTCCGGAACTCCTGGAAAGTGAGCTGTTTGGCCACACGTCAGGCGCATTTACCGGTGCCAAGAAAAGTCGAGAAGGTCTGTTTCGCGTCGCCAATGGCGGCACGCTGTTTCTTGATGAAATCGGTGAAATGCCGTTAGCCATGCAGTCCGCATTGTTGCGTGTGCTGGAACAGCGCGCCATTCGTCCGGTCGGGTCCGAAAAAGAGATCAATATTGATGTCCGAGTCGTAGCGGCGACCAACCGAAACCTACAGCAAGAAGTCGAGCAGGGGCGTTTTCGCGGCGATCTGTTCTACCGTCTTAATGTCCTCAAAATCGATGTCAGTCCACTACGCGAACGTAAAGCCGATCTCAAAGATTTAGTGCCTTTTTTTACCAAGAAGCTGTGCGCCGAGCTGAGTATGCCAGTACCAAAATGGGCACATGAAGATGTGTCCGCCATGCACGATTACGACTGGCCGGGCAATATTCGTGAGCTGAAAAACCTCATAGAACGCTGCATTCTGCTCGGCAAACCACCCGCCCACTACTGGCGCGAGTTACACGGCTACCCTGTCGCCATTGAGGTGACAACGTCACCAAAATTGAGTGAGAATCTGACCCACAGCGATATTGTGGTGGAAACTTCAGGTACGGGTTATCCCAACCACTGGACACTCAAAGAGGTAGAGAAAGCACATATCATGCAGATTGTGGATTTCTACGAAGGCAACAAATCGGCGGCTGCACGTGACTTAGGTGTTGCACGCAAAACCTTAGAGCGCAAATTCAAAGAGTGGGACGGCGATGAGCAAGACAATCTTGGCTAAGATTCCACTGTGGCAGAAGTGGCGACATCGGGTCAAAACCATGGTGCGCTATCGTCTGCTGATCCTCACTTCAGTGCCAATTGGCTTTACGCTGATTGCGTTGATCGCCATTTCTATCTACTGGTCGATTCACTACACATGGCAAAGTGCACTGGTCGATGTGTCTGAACGCTTAGGTGTGGCGCACAACAGCATGACGTTACTGCAACAAAAGCAAGCCAGTTACGTCAAAGCGTTCGGCGACTCTTACGAGTTTCGTACCCGCATAATGCATGCGGGTGAGGAGCCGGATCTCAACCAATGGGTGAATCAGCAGAAGCAGCGCTACGATCTCGATTTTCTCACCTTTGAGCGAGTGGATACGCTGGAGCAGAAGTTTCGTTATCTGGATTTAACCAAACGTGAATCGTTTTTTGATGTGCTATCGCAAAGCGAGCTGGCACAACTCGATCCTCAATTGGCTAAGCGAGCGGAAATCGAACGGGTTAACGCCGATCGCACCGAGACGCGCGGCTTGGTCAGCCGCACAGTCATTCCGGTACTGAACCAATATAACGACATCATCGGTTTCCTTGATGGCGGCTTGTTGCTTAACAACAGCAGCACACTGGTGGATCAGATCCGCGATCTGATTTATCCCACCAAACAAGATAATTTGCGTCCTATCGGCACTCTGACGATCTTTCTCGATAATCTGCGCGTCAGTACCAATGTGCCGTTAAACAGTGATGAGCGCGCAGGCCGGGCGATTGGTACGCGCGTATCGAACGAAGTACGCGACGCCGTGCTGAATCAGGGCAAAGAGTGGGTCGATAAAGCGTATGTGTATGATGCCTGGTATATCACCGCGTACCAGCCGATTCGTGACCAGTACGATAACGTTGTCGGCATGCTGTATACCGGCTACCTGCTGTGGCCATTTGTGAAAACCTATTTGACCAATATTGTCGAAATCGGCGTAGCGACGCTGCTATTGCTGCTCGCTTCGGGCGTGTTTGTCTATCGTGGCTCACGCGATCTGTTCCGGCCCATAGAGCGTATCCATCGCGTGGTAAAGCTGGTTCAACTGGGTAAAAATCAGCGCATCGGTGCCATTGGCTTGGATGAGCGTCATGAGCTGGCACAGCTTGCCAAACAGTTCGACAACATGCTCGATCTTCTGCAGCAGCGGAATGAAGAAATTCAGCGTGCCGCCCACGATCTGGAGGAAAAAATTCTCGATCGCACGGCAAGCCTGCAAGAGAAAACCGAACAGTTGGAACACCACATTCAGTTACTGAACCAAACTCGCGACAAACTGATTGTGCATGAAAAGCTCGCCGCATTGGGCGAACTGACCGCAGGTATCGCACACGAGATCAACAATCCGACCGCGGTGATTCTGGGCAATACGGAATTGATCCGCTTTGAGCTGGGTAATGACGCCAAACGGGTCGAAGAGGAAATCGACGCCATCATGTTGCAGATAGACCGGATTCGCAATATTACCCGCAGTCTGCTGCAATACAGCCGCCACGGCGGCGTACAGGATGAAATTACCTGGCAGCACATCAATCCGATCATCGATGAAAGCATCACGCTGGTCAAAACCGGTTCGAAAAAGCGCGATGTGGAATTTGTCACCGACCTGCATGCGCAAAGCTCGGTGGAAGTGAACCGCCATCAGTTATTGCAGATTCTGGTCAATTTACAGATGAACGCTATCCACGCCATGAACGGCAAAGGCAAACTGACCATTCGCAGCGAAGATTGGTGCGAACATGGCGAAGTGCTGGGTGCCATCGTCCACATCGAAGATGAAGGGTGTGGCATTAAGCCGGAACACCTCAAGCGAGTGTTTGACCCGTTTTATACCACCAAGCGCGAAGGCACCGGGCTCGGTTTGTCCGTCTCACAAAGTTTACTCAGTCAGACGGGTGGAGAGATTCGTGTTCAGTCGGAAGTGGGCAAAGGCAGCACCTTCAGCGTGTATCTGCCAAGCAAGGCCGATGCCCATTTATTGATTACCAAAGCCTCTTAACCTGCAAGAAAAACGCCTCCGACTGGAGGCGTTTTTTTCACTTAGTGTGTTTGTACAGCAATCTTTGGCGGCTTAATGCCGTGCTTTTTAAACTCTTTCATGACGCGCAGAGTAATGTCCGTTTCAAACAGTTTCTCGTAGGCGGTATCCACCACATACGCCTTACACGTGAGCTGTACCGCAAGATAGTTATCGGTAATGGTCTGTTTCACCAATACCGTCACTGGTTTGGGCAGGTGGATATAACGGCTTGAAGAGGCGGCTTCCTGAATCAGGTCGCGCGCTAGCACAATGTCTTCATCCATACCGACGTAAAACGGGATCACCACCTGCATATCGAGCGCACCGTAGTTGCCACTGATGGTCACTTCATTGAGAAATTTGTTGTTCGGAATGGTAATGATGTCGTCGGTGAGAGTGCGCATACGCACGGAGCGCAGACCAATCGCGATAATATCGCCATAATTTCCTTCAAACGTGACGCGGTCACCGACCTGAAACGGGCGGTCAATCATCACCGTCATCCCAGCGATGAAGGAGGCCGCCAGGTCTTTCAGTGCAAAACCGACAGAGACGGCCAGCGTACCGCCAATCAGCGCGAGAATGTGGTCATTCATGCGAAAGCTCAACATGAACACCACAATCCCGGCACTCATGTAGATGAAGAACTGCAGGAACGAATGAAACTTCTGCAACACCATTCGGTACTGCACAAACTGGCTGCCGATGGTGTTCACCAGTGAACTCATGAATTTCAACAGCAACCAGGTCGCCGCGATGATCAGAACCGAGAAAAACACGCCGCTCCAGCGGATAAGGCTGGCGAACTGTTGAAAGTCTTCCAGATTCGCCAGATCCTCCGCCGCGAAAACAGGAAAAGCCGTAAACGCCAGAAGCGCTAACAACCCGTGGATAGGTACGATGTGATTGAGTCTTTTCATTACTTCACCAGCAGATGTTGACGATCAAGAACGTTGGTTATGGTGCGATACCAGTGGTCAGAGACACGAGTTTTGTCTTCCGCCCATTCAATGTAACCGCGGCTTTCAAAATAGCGCATGATGCCAATCACTTCGGGGACCGTCAGCTGAGTACACTCCGACAACTCTTCCGGAGAAGCAATCTCAAGCTGAACAATCGAGCGCAGCACGGCCAGCATCGGTTTGGGCATTTTTTCCAGCTCCTGCGATTCCGGCGTATGGAACAGGCGCACGACCACTTGCTGAGTTTCTTTGTTGCGATTGAGTGAACGACGGAAAAAACGCAGCGCAACTGTCGGGTTGCCATCCGAGTAGTGCCACAATATGCGATAGAAACCTTGTTTCGCGCGTTCTTCGTCACTACTTTCTTCCTGACCCCATTGTTTGGGCACCACCAGTCCGTCGAATGAGACGGGATGTTCGACATCAGGGTTAATGCGGCTATCAAGCAATTCGGCAAGCTGTTTTTCGCTCCAGCGCGGAAGAACAGTCACCCAGTCAAACAGCAGCCGTTCGCCACGCGCGCGATCCACAAAACGCCAGCTCGATTTTTCAAGCGCCATGACCACGCGGTGATTCTTTTTCGAACGCCGTAACAAGTTGGTCAGACGCATCAGGCTACTCAGCCCGCCAACCATAGGTTTGACTAAACGCTGGGCGTTATCGACAGCAATCAGGTAGGTCTGTTCACTTTTGCGTAAGTAAGCGAGGATCTGCACTTCAGTGGCATCTTCATCCAGCCCCAGGCTGAGTGCCAACAGCGAAAGCAGTTCGTTATAACCAGAATAAGGACAGCTGAGATAAAGCGGCTCTGCGTTCTTCACTTTGTTGAGAATCTTATACAGCAGTGTCGTCGTACCAACCCCGCGTTCGCCTGTCACCACGCAAATCGCCGGACTGTCCGTCAGCAGATAACGGGAGAGCTGCTTCATCTCTTCACTCGCGTAGTCGACCAACACACTGTCGAACGACCCAGGCAGAATATACTCAAATGTCTCATCACCCCGCACACGCACATAGTTCTGATCGGCCGCGATGTTGGTGGTTTGTTTGGCGGCTTCTATACGAAACAGGTAAGCAAGCGCCTGACTGAAGAACGTGTAATTGGACAGCGCTGCGATCAAGCGGCGTTCAATACCGTTGAGGGTCAGCCACACCATGGCAACCAGCGTCGCAGGAATACGCAGCAGAAGGGTATTCTTTTTACCCATGGCCCACATGACCCACAAAGGCTTATCCGGCGTCTTCTCTACCACGGCAAAAATCCGTTCACGCCACAAACTGAGCACCGAAATGATCATCAGCAGGAACCACAAGTACATGGTCGTCAGAATCCATGTATAGATGGTGCCTTTGCCCAAGGTACGCATGGAAAGCTGCAACACCACGCCTGTGATGATCACCGTCCAGACAATACGCCGAATCGTGCTCAAACGCAGCGCTATCAATGCCTTGTTGGAGGTGTGACTGGAGCGGTAGGTAAATTCAAGGATCAGGCTTACCGCAATGGCGCCCCCCCAAATCCACCAAATAAAGATCTCCAGATACACCAAATGCTGCAAACTCTTGATGGCACTGAGTACCTGCAGGGACAGCGTAATCGCAATCAACCACGCAATCGCTTTGTTCGCACTGCTGATATACCAAATTACACGCGCCAACAGCGACGGCGACTGTTTGTCCTTCAGATAACTCTGCCAAAACAGATCGATGAGATGTTTGCTGTTCCTGAGCCAGCCAATCAACAAGAAGTAAATCAGCAGCACCTTGCAGATCGACCAGATAAACGGCACGGGTGAAATCAGTAAATCGCCGAGCATCGATTCGAAACTGCGAATCTGAAACAGCATCAGATATTCAAGATTGAGCTGCATCTGTTTCCACTCAACCTGAAACTGCTTTACGCCGTCCGGACCAAAGCCAGTATATTGGTCGCGCGTAAAACTATCGGTCAGGCTGAGCAGGTCTTGCTTGGAGCGGGAGAGGCTGGCCAGAGAGAGGTAAGTTTGCTGAAGATTGAACCAGTTCAGCTCATCGCTCTGGTGACGATAATTGGCCAGATAGGTTTGAAATTGGTCCACAGTATCTTGCTGCGCGCTAATAGCTTGATGCAGCAGGGTATTCACTTTCTGCTGATCCGAACGAGACATAAACAGAGGTTCAGGTAGGGCGCTGACTTCGTTTTCCAGCTGCAATACGCGTTCAGACGCTTTAGGAATCAAATCAACCTGATCATATTCCCATTCGGCCAGCGCTGGAAAAGCCACGCACCAACACAACAAAAGTAAGAATTTCGACACTGCCCGCATAGACGTTTTCACTTAGTTAACTTATTGATTATCAGAATTTAGTGTAGCTGAAAGACAAAAAAAGTCGCGACTCAAGATTGGGATCGCGACTCCATAGGCAGGCGGTATTTACACTAGGCGGGACTAAGCGCTAGGTGACAATGTCACGCATCAGGTTCAGCAAGATGGCCTTTGACATCAAATTCGACCTTGTCTGCGCCGCTGTACACCTGAAAACGCAATCCCTTAGCTCTGGCAATCGTAATAATGCCAAAGCGGTGCGCCAGTTCGAGCCCCATTTGTGTCACGCCCGAACGAGACAACAATACGGGAATGCCCATCTGAGCGACTTTAATCACCATTTCAGACGTTAAGCGTCCGGTGGTGTAGAAAATCTTATCTTCGCCGCTCATGCCGTTCAGCCACATTTCACCTGCTAAGGTATCCACCGCGTTGTGGCGTCCAACGTCCTCAACAAAAGAAAGTACCTGATCGCCCTGACACACTGCACACCCATGTACAGCGCCTGCTTTTTTATAGGTATCGTTGTAATGAGTCAGCGCTTCCAGCGCCGTATAAATCTGTGATTGTTTAATCGGTCGCTGAGGAACCTGGTAGTTTTCCAGCTGTTTCATCACGTTGCCGTACATGGTTCCCTGACCGCAGCCAGACGTCACTGTTTTTTTCTTCAGTGCAGGTTCGAGATGATCAATGTTTTCTTTGGTCACCACAGCCGCTGAATTCGTTTCCCAGTCGATGATCACCGAGTCAAGTGCTTGCGGGTCGGAGATAAAGCTCTGGTTCTTCAGATACCCCAGCACCAGCGCTTCAGGCCTGGAGCCCAGCGTCATGAGCGTGACAATCTCTTTCCAATTCAATAACACCGTAAGAGGGCGTTCACAGGCGATAGACTTCACCAGTTTTTCGCCGTATTCGTCATACACCTCTACGTCCATTGTCTGCAGTGGGTTTTCGCTGGTTTTAATAATCGAAAGTTTGGTCACAGCCATTTCCTGTCGTTTTTCACATGATGTCATTGCTTATTGCTAGGGAAACGCAAGCAGCAAGGATTGTTCCAAATCTGTCTTCAACACTAGCGAAAAAAGCAAAAACGATCTAATCGTTAATACACAAAATTTATTGCCTGCATCACGATAACTGTCTGATGGCTCAATAATTGCTAAATCAGAGACAAACCGCACTAATATGTCTGATGATGATCGTGAACGGCTTTTCGTCAGTCAGCATAAGAAAAGAACGAATTAGGTATCCTCATGTCAGAAACACAAACTTCCTTACCGGACACGGAAAAAACCGAAACTATCTGGCCCATGGGCTGCGATCTGGTGGCACATGAAATCACGACGGGAATGTGGGTCACCACACAATGGCAGCTGAAAGGATTTCAATTACAAGCGAAGGATGCGCCATTTCCCGCCGTGTTGGAATTGTTTCGCGATGAGCGCACCGACTACCGCTTTAACTTGAGCTCTCAGCAACCCAAACTTTTTCTGGTGTTAGAAAACCCGGAAGAGGACACCCAGCCAAAGATCATCCGCCTCACAGCGTCTCAGAGTGTGGCCGGTCAGTATATGGATGGTGACTATTTGGTGCTGTCTAATGAGATGCCTCTGCCAGTGCAAGCCTGGATGGAAGCCTTTATCGGCCGCAATGGGGAATTACTCGAAGTAAAACGTAAAAAGCGCAAAGGCGCGGGGAGAGCCAGTGGCCAGTGATTCGTTTTTATCTCGTTGGTCCAGGCGTAAGCTGGAACCGCAAGAGGAATCAGCGTTAGTTGAAGAGCCCACTGCGAGTGTCGAAACCGATTCGGAGCATACCGAAGACGTTGAACTCATAGAAGCTCATACAGGTAGTTCTGAAGAGACTACCCAAAACACCAAAGAGCCTTCGATTGCCGCCTTGCTCGCTTCTGAAGCGACTCAGCAGGTAAAAAAAGCGGCGCTGCGTAAACTGTTTTTGAGTGGCGAGTTCAGTGAAGTCGATCGCCTCAACGATTACGACCATGACTACACCGCAGTGAAATCGCTCAGCGCTGAAGTGGCTCAGGGATTACGAGATTGGATGAACAAAGCCGATGACCATATGCAAACTGCCGACGCGGACGAGAAACACGAAGGTGAAAGTATCCAGATCGACTCAACGACAAGTGAATCTGAACAAACCGCTGAGGCAGAACTTACCCAGACCCCAGATTCCGATACGGGTATCCCTGAGACAAAAATTACCACATGAAAAATAGGTACATTTTGACCTAACGACACACCGACAAGGTGAGACAAATTGTCTCACCTTTCTTTTTTGTCCCAACTTGGTGGCGATCATTTACGCTAACCAACTGTATTTCATGGTTAATTCAGGTTGGAACACTAATTGCTATTTTCATCAAAAAGAGCGAACACTCGAGATTCGCTCAGATAATGGAAACGAGCAATGTTAAAACAATTTCTGCAACAAGCGACTTCACCGAATGGAAGTGCGCGGTGGTTTGCTATTGAGAACACCGTCGAACTGACTAATTTGATTCCGCCAACCGTCAGCTATGAAAGCGGCGGGCATACTTTGATTCTCGGTCCTACCAGTCTTATCGAGCGCACGGCGCTGCAATTATCCCAAATGGCCTCCGTCACTCTGCTGTCGATTGATGGCGAGCAGGGCACTCATGACAAACTTTACTTCGCGGATACCGTTGAAATCAGCGGCTTTTTAGGTGCGTTTAAAGTCACCGTTGAGAATCATGGCCTGAATATCAATCTCGCCAACGCGGCGATTGATCACGACTGCTTTGATATCGTGCTGGATATGTCGCTCAACGGCGTGATGAGCGAAGAAGTGCCTGTTCCGGGCTATTTCCCAGTCGGTCGCGGCTTTCCAAAACTCTCCGATGCGCTGGAAGAAATACCGGAACTGATGGGGACATTTGATAAACCGAAATATTTCCGTCTTGATACCGATTTGTGCGCGCACTCATCGCGCGGCGTAAAAGGTTGTGAACGTTGTGTCGATGCGTGTCCGGCAGGCGCTTTGTCCAGTGAAGGGTCAGAAAAGATCGGTCATCGCATTCAAATCAACCCCTATCTGTGTCAGGGCATCGGTACCTGCGCGACCTCCTGCCCGACAGAAGCAATTCACTACGCGCTGCCAAACCCGACCGATACGCAGAAATTCATTGAGCGTTTGCTGAATAACTATCATCAGGCTGGCGGCGAAAAGCCGATAGTGCTGATCTGTAGCTCGCGTCACGAACAATACAACCTGATGGCGCTGCGAGTACTGCCTGAAAACGTCATTCCAGTGACGGTCGAAGAGCTGCCTTCGGTCGGTATCGATACCTGGTTTGCTGCGCTGGTAAATGGCGCAACTCAGGTACTGTTTGCCGCCAGTCGACACATGCCGCCAACCATTCTGCGCATTCTCAATCAGGAAGTGAGTATGGCGCAGAGTTTTCTGGCCCATCTCGGCATTCGTAAAGAAACCATCGACATTCTCTATCTCGAATCACTACGCGAAGCGGCGCCGACACTGTGCGATGAGCCACTTGGCCTGAATTTGGGAGAGCTGGAAGGCAAAAAACGCGACCGTTTATATGTCGCGCTTGATGCGCTGGCGACGGCGCGTGGCACAGAACCTGGCGCGCAACCACTGGCGGCCACTGCACCTTATGGTGCGATTGAGTGTTCGACTACCGATTGCACCTTGTGCATGAGCTGTGTCGCGGTGTGTCCAACCCGAGCACTGCATCACGAAGGCGATTCCCCCTCACTCAAGTTCATTGAACAAGACTGCGTGCAATGCGGTTTGTGCGTGAAAGCATGCCCAGAGAAAGCGTTAACGGCGGTTCAACAACTCAATTGGAACGCCGCTCAGCGCCAATCGGTGGTGACTTTGCATCAGGAAGAACCAGCAAAATGCCTGCGTTGCCATAAACCTTTTGCGCCGCAATCAATGATCACCATGCTACAAAATAAGTTACGCGGTCACTCACATTTCTCTGATCAGGCGTCACTCGATCGCATTGCGATGTGCGAGGACTGCCGTGTTGTCGATGTGTTTGAGTCGATGACGAGCGATCCAGAAAAACAAATGCGCTACTGAGGAGCACGAGATGGAACACGATTCGTTGAATGAAACTACCGCATCGATGCGATCCGATATCTATCTGTTGCTGGCTACGCTGCTGCGCGATGCTCCATCGCCTTCGCTGGTGGACTTCCTCAGCCAGTTAGAGAACGAGAACAATGGCACACCGATGGCAGATGCATGGCGCGCACTGAGTGCTGCTGCTCAAACCGTTGAGCGTGATGAACTGGAACAGGAGTACCAAGAGCTGTTTATCGGCATCGGCCGTGGCGAGGTTGTACCTTTTGCGTCGTGGCACCTGACCGGTTCGCTGATGGAAAAGCCGCTGGCAGAAATCCGCTTCCATTTAAATGAACTCGGGCTCGAGCGCGATGAGTCGGTGAAAGAACCCGAAGATCACATGGCGGCATTGTGTGAAACCATGGCGTATCTGTGCGAGGGCGACGACAACGCGCAACAGGCGTTCTTTAATCGCCACATTTCACCGTGGTTTGAAAAGCTGGTGGATCAGATTCAACACGCTCAGCACGCCCGGTTTTATCTGTCTGTGGCTCAGCTGCTTCAGGCCTTTCTCTCACTGGAGAATATCGCCCTGACGCAAGCACCACCGAGCCGCCGAAATACACACCGGATTGAGGTGAAAAACCTCACCGACAAAGCTCAACAATGAATACAACAAAGCAGACGAACCAATCCATGTTGACCACTCCGTATTGGAAAGCGGGAACGGGAAAAGGAAGCAATGATGAAAAAAGAAAAACCGATTAACGAAAGCAGACGTGAACTGCTCAAAGGTCTGGGAACCGCTGCTGTTGCAGGTGCCGTTGTCGCTGGTGTTTCTCAGCAAGCTGTCGCGAGCGAGAGTCCTGTCGAAACTAAAAACACTCTGAAAAAAGGGTATCACGAAACTCAGCACATTCGTGATTACTACGAAACGCTATAGGAGCGCAGCGATGAGATTAACCAAACGTTCAGACAGCACGAGCAAGGAACAGAATCAGCTGGGCATCAGCCGCCGTGCATTCATGAAAAATACCTCTTTGGCCGCTGGCGGTGCTGCGGTTGGCGCTGCACTATTTGCGCCAGGCATGATTAAGAAAGCGCAAGCGAATGAAGTCGATCGCAGCGCAAAAACCGAAGTCAAACGTACCATTTGTTCACACTGTTCTGTGGGCTGTGGGATTTACGCCGAGGTTCAAAATGGCGTATGGACCGGCCAGGAGCCTGCATTCGATCATCCGTTTAATGCCGGCGGCCACTGTGCAAAAGGCGCTGCGCTGCGCGAACACGGCCACGGTGAACGCCGCCTCAAATATCCGATGAAATTGGAAGGTGGCAAATGGAAAAAGATCTCCTGGGATCAAGCCATCAATGAAATCGGTGACGAGGTGATGCGGATTCGTGAAGAGTCCGGCCCGGATTCGGTCTACTGGCTGGGCAGTGCCAAACACAGCAACGAGCAAGCGTATCTGTTCCGCAAAATGGCGTCGATTTGGGGCACCAACAACGTCGACCACCAGGCGCGTATCTGTCACTCCACCACGGTGGCAGGTGTTGCCAACACCTGGGGTTATGGCGCAATGACCAACTCGTTTAACGACATGCACAACTGTAAGTCGATTCTGTTTATCGGTTCCAACCCCGCCGAAGCGCACCCGGTAGCGATGCAGCACATCCTGATCGCGAAAGAGAAGAACAGTTGTAAGATCGTGGTTGCGGATCCTCGTCGCACTCGCACCGCAGCAAAAGCGGACTATTTTGTCGCTCTGCGTCCGGGTACGGATGTGGCCTTTATCTGGGGCATTCTGTGGCACGTTTTCAACAATAAATGGGAAGACAAAGAGTTCATACGTCAGCGCGTATTTGGCATGGATGAGATTCGTGCTGAAGTCGAGAAATGGAACCCTAAAGAAGTTGAGCGCGTCACGGGCATTTCAGAAGAAGAGGTCTACCAGACCGCGAAAATTCTGTCTGAGAACCGTCCGGGTTGCGTAGTGTGGTGTATGGGCGGAACCCAGCACACCACGGGTAACAACAATACCCGTGCGTACTGTGTGCTGGAGCTGGCACTGGGTAACCTGGGTAAGTCGGGTGGCGGCGCAAACATTTTCCGTGGCCACGATAACGTGCAGGGCGCAACAGACCTTGGCGTGCTATCGCATACGCTGCCTGGCTACTACGGACTGGCAGATGGTGCGTGGAAACACTGGTGCCGCGTTTGGGATATTGACTTTGCCTGGCTGAAAGATCGTTTTGATCAAAACGAATATCGCGGTCAGAATCCAATGAACAATATGGGCATTCCGGTTTCTCGCTGGATTGATGGCGTGCTGGAAAACAAAGAGAACATCGAGCAACGCGACAACATTCGCGCGATGTTCTATTGGGGCCATGCGGTGAACTCGCAGACCCGCGGTGTTGAAATGAAAAAGGCGATGGAAAAGCTGGATATGATGGTCATCGTGGACCCGTATCCCACCGTCGCTGCGGTCATGAACGATCGTACCGACGGCGTGTATCTGCTGCCGGCTACCACACAATTCGAAACCTACGGCAGTGTGACGGCGTCCAACCGCTCGATTCAGTGGCGTGATCAGGTCATTCAACCGCTGTTCGACTCTAAGCCAGACCACGAAATCATGTACCTGATGTCGAAAAAACTCGGTATCGCCGATCAAGTATTCAAACACATTCAGGTTGAGAACAATCAACCGGTAATTGAAGACGTCACTCGCGAATTCAACCGCGGCATGTGGACAGTCGGTTATACCGGTCAGAGCCCTGAGCGTCTCAAAGCGCACCAACAAAACTGGCACACATTCCATAAAACCACGTTAGCTGCGGAAGGCGGACCGGTGCACGGTGAAACCTACGGCTTACCTTGGCCATGTTGGGGCACGCCAGAAATGAAACACCCGGGCACACACATTCTGTACGACACGTCCAAAACCGTTGCCGATGGCGGTGGTACTTTCCGTGCGCGCTACGGGGTGGAGTTCGAAGGTAAGAGCCTGCTGGCGGAAGACAGTTTCTCGAAAGGCAGTGAGATTGAAGACGGCTATCCGGAATTCAGCGATAAGATGCTGAAACATTTGGGATGGTGGGACGATCTGACACCAGAAGAGAAAGCGGAAGCCGAAGGTAAGAACTGGAAAACCGACCTTTCCGGCGGTATTCAACGTGTGGCGATCAAACACGGCTGTATTCCGTTTGGTAACGCCAAAGCCCGTGCGATTGTCTGGACGTTCCCTGACCGCGTGCCTCTGCACCGCGAACCGCTCTATACGCCGCGTCGCGACCTGATTGCTGATTACCCAACGTGGGATGATGCCGAGTCGATTTATCGTTTACCAACCCTGTACAAATCGATTCAGGATAAAGACGTCTCGAAAGAGTACCCCATCATTCTGACGTCCGGCCGTTTAGTGGAATACGAAGGTGGCGGTGAAGAAACCCGTTCAAACCCTTGGCTGGCCGAGCTTCAACAAGAGATGTTTGTCGAAGTGAACCCGAAAGATGCCAACGATCTCGGCTTTAAAGATGGCGAGTACGTGTGGGTGGAAGGCGCAGAAAAAGGCCGCATCCATGTGAAAGCCATGGTCACACGCCGCGTGAAACCGGGCATGGCGTTCATTCCATTCCACTTCGGCGGTATTTATCAGGGCGAAGATTTACGCAGCAAATACCCAGAGGGCACTCAACCTTACGTTGTCGGTGACTCAGCGAACATTGCGACCACCTACGGTTACGATCCAACCACTCAAATGCAGGAAACCAAAGTCACCCTGTGTAACATTCGTAAGGCGTAAGGAGCGCAATTATGGCCAGAATGAAATTCCTATGTGACACCAAACGCTGTATCGAGTGTAACGGTTGTGTCACCGCATGTAAGAACGAAAACGACGATGCATTAGAGTGGGGCATTCAGCGCCGCCGCGTTGTCACCCTGAACGATGGCGAGCCGGGCGAAAACTCGATTTCCGTGGCGTGTATGCACTGTACGGATGCGCCATGTATGGCGGTGTGCCCGGCGGACTGCTTTGTGCACACCGAAGACGGGATCGTGCTGCACAACAAAGATCTGTGTATCGGTTGTGGTTACTGCCTGTTTGCGTGTCCGTTTGGCGCGCCACAGTTTCCGAAACAATCGGCATTCGGTGAACGCGGCAAGATGGATAAATGTACCTTCTGCGCCGGCGGTCCTGAAACTGAGCCCGGTTCTGAGGAAGAGCGCAAGAAATACGGTGCCAACCGTATTGCTGAAGGCAAGTTGCCCATGTGTGCCTCTCTGTGCTCAACCAAAGCACTGATGGCAGGTGATGCCGAAAAAGTGTCTGACATCTTCCGTCAACGCGTCGTGGAGCGCGGTGCGAAAGGTGCAGGTTGGACAGACGGTGAAGATCTCTCTTACGACGCAACAAGGAGCTAAGTGGTGATGCGACATAGATTGATGCGCGCCACTCGTTATGTGCTGCCGCTATTGGCAGCACTGATGTGCTTTGCTGTTCAACCTTCGTTTGCCGAAGAGAAAAGCAAACCGGACGTGGTGCAAAGAGAAATAACCCAACTGGCCGGGGCTGATTACTGGCGTCAGGTTCGCCAAGGAGAAGAGGGGTATACGACTTCTCAATCTCCTGAACACGGCGTTTTGATCAGTAAACCCGGTGAAACCTGGTTCATCCTGAAAGAGAAATGGATGTCTCCAGCCGGTGCAGTCGCCATTTTTGGCAGCATTGCCATGGTGATTCTGGCGTACGTGCTGCTTGGCCCCTTAATGCTGAGCAAGCCGCGAACCGGCCGCAAGCTCAAACGCTGGTCGCGCCTGGATCGTGCGCTGCACTGGAGCATGGCGTTTACCTTTTTGACCCTGGCGTTTAGTGGTTTGATGCTGGTTTATGGCAAACATTTCCTTAAGCCGTATGTACCGACAGAACTGTGGGGCTTTATCGTGTATGCCGCCAAGCAGTATCACAACTATATGGGCCCGATTTTCTTCGTTCTGCTGCTGTTTATTCTGCTCAAGTGGTGGCGTAAATCGCTGTTCAATAAAGTGGATCTCCAGTGGTTTATGAAGCTGGGCGGCATGGCGGGCAAACATAAAGGCAGTCATCCTTCGGCCGGATTCTCCAATGGCGGTGAAAAGGCCATCTACTGGCTTCTGATCTTCTTTGGAACCTTTGCCGCTTTCAGCGGTTTGGTGCTCGATTTCCCAATTTTCGGCCAGACTCGCCGAGATATGGAGCTGTCGAATCTGACGCACATGGTGTCAGCGTTGATCCTGATCTGTGGCTTTATCTTCCACATCTACATCGGTTTGTTCGGTATGGAAGGCGCGCTGGAAGGCATGGTGACGGGTAAAGTTGATGAAACCTGGGCCAAAGAGCATCACGATCTTTGGTACGAAGAGATGAAGCAGCAAGGCCAGATTGAAGCGGCTGAAACCGCAGAAACCAAGGCACCGAAAGTCGCTACAGGAGAGCCAAAGCATGAAACCCGCTAGTCAAAATAGTGCGTTGTGGTTTGTGTATATTGCGAGCCTGCTGACCCCGTTCACTTGTCTGCTGTCCGGGGTTATCGGGATTATTTACGCGGGCTATCGTCTGGACAAGAACGAAGATGGGGAGGTGGCGAATTCTCACTATTACGGACTGATTCGCAGCTTCTTTCTGTTCCTGACGTTTTTCGTGGTGTTGCTCGTCACGGTCGCGACCTCAAATGGGTTGATCATCGGGGTGAACCGGTACTGGTATGCTCATTCATGGTTAAGTACCGTGGGTTATGCTATTCCGCATATCGGTGCGTTCATCGCACTGTTTGCCATCGCAATCTGGATAGGACGAATGGTGCAGGGGATGAGTCAGCTAAAAAACGACATTCCTCACAAACCATCCAAAGGTCCCAACCTCTGATTACGCACCCGGTTTAATACCGGGTGTTTTTTTGCCACATCTCTGTGCGCATCAATATTGTGCCTTTGCTCCATACTAGTACCCTTTCCATTTAGTTTTGAATGGTTAATTCATCATAAGCCCGGTGA
>ERZ1673961.8-NODE-8-length-110670-cov-7.191330_pt1 | contig 110670 bp, 94 predicted proteins | sample MGYA00580189_ERZ1673961 | MGnify/ENA primary metagenome ERZ1673961 (study PRJEB41334, sample SAMN05608105) | rock metagenome | biome: terrestrial subsurface; feature: shale formation; material: shale | place: USA: Pennsylvania ... | reverse complement strand
TACCTTGACATGGTAGGGGTCGGCGATTCGAGTTCGCCCGGACCCACCAAATTTAGTTCTTCGTGAACAAACACAAAGCCCGCTTTATAGTGGGCTTTGTCGTATCTGGGGTTTCTCTCATCCTGCCCAAATTTCCCCCTCTGCACTTTACCTATATTTGCGGAATTGAGTCATTCCTTATTGGGCACAGGTAGGAACAATTGTGCCTATCTGTGCCCATTAGCATGTCGCTTTTATCAACTATTGCTCTTTTTGTGTGCAGTATGTTTTGACTGATACTAGCTCTTTGCTTTCAGAAGCATTCGGCTTCAATAAACTGCCGATAACGAACGTGAGCATGCCCGTAATCATCGTCGGAACGATGGGGTGAACACCACCCATATCGGGTTTGATCCAAACTAAGCTGATGTATACGCCTAGCCCGATGACCATGGAGCTAAATGCGCCGGTTGCCGACGCTTTTGACCAGTACAAACCAAATACCAGCGGCCATAAAAATACCGCCTGCAAACCACCCAATGCCACAAGGTTCAGCCAGATGATCATATCTGGGGGATTCGTCGCAGCAACAAAAACCAGACTGGCGAAGATAGCTGTCGTCCACAGTGAAATGCGGTTCAGTTTACTGTCTGCACGCTTGTCTTCAACGAGCTGGGGATTGATATAGTTTATATAAAGGTCTTTCAGCAGCGTCGATGATGCCTGAATCAGCTGTGAATCGATAGTCGACATAATGGCCGCCATTGGCCCTGCGAGAAAAATTCCGGCAAACATCGGGGGCAGAACCGTCATCATCAGTGTTGGCATGATTTGATCCGGGCTGGCAACCTCTGGCACGAGTGCTCTGCCTAAGGCTCCGGTCAGGTGAGTTCCAAACATCAGTAATGCAATCATAATCGTACTGATCACCATACCTTTATGCAGAGAAGGGCTGTCTTTGTATGACATGCATCGTACAGCAGCCTGAGGTAACCCGATCACGCCAAAACAGACCAGAACCCAAAAGCTCAGGATGAACGGCTGACTCAGGAAATGATCCGGACCATATGGTGTGACCAGAGCAGGGTCAATGGAGTGAAGTTTAGTGACCAGGTTTTCCAGACTCCCACCAGCATGAATAACACCAGCCAGCAGAACGATGGTGCCGATGACCATCATCACCCCCTGAACGGTGTCAGTCAGAACAACAGCTCGGAAACCACCAATCGTCGTGTATATGCCGACTGTACAGGCGAATAGCAGCAGCCCATTCTGATAGCTGATCCCAAGCACAGTTTGCAACAGGCGGGCTCCCCCAACAAATTGCACTACCATTGTTCCGAAAAAGGCCAGAAGCAGAGCAAGTGAAGAGAAGATCACGACTTTTCGGCTCTTAAAACGGGCATATAACATATCGTTGATCGTCACCGCGTTATGGCGTCTTGCTTCTATCGCAAATTTTTTCCCCAGAACGCCCAGAGTCAGCCAGGTAGCCGGCAGCTGGATCATTGCCAGCAACACCCAGCCCAGTCCCATTTTGTAAGCCGCTCCCGGTCCGCCGATAAAGCTACTGGCACTCGCATAGGTTGCCGCCAGCGTCATGGCAAGGACAAATCCTCCCATACTGCGGCTTCCCACGAAGTATTCGGTAAGAAAGTTCCCCGGCTTGTGATAACGGCGAGTCAGGAATGCCAGAGCGAAAACCGCAAAAAGGTAAATACATAAAGGAATAATAAGCTGGCTATTCATAATGTTCGTCGTCGTATTTATCGAGGGGGATATCCTTATAAAGGTATTTAACCATTAGCGCGCATAGCACGGTAAAAAGGATGGGGCCAAGTACACATGACAATACAAACCACAGTGGCATGCCCCAGTATAATTGAGGGAGTTGCAGTTCGTCTTTTGGCGCAGAGAAAACATAGGCACCACAGTACCACCAGGCAAAGTAGCCCAGAGCAAGAAGTATCGCCCAACATGCTTCGCGATTGGCCTGATGGATAAGATCAGAGTTTTTTTGCATAAATTCACTGTTTAGTTAAATCGACTACCGTAGGAGGCATACTCTAAAACAATTGGACTAGAACATTAACAGGTGAGGCCTAATTTTCCATTTTTCAATGGCCATTCACCCCATCAAAACAACAATTTATCTTCAATCCCAGCTCTTTGACTTGCCGAGTTGAAAATGTACTGCAGTAAGCGTTTAACCATTAGCTGCTTACAACGAAATCTCACAGTCAAAAAACAAAGGACTTGAACGTACAATAGCGAATCAAATGTGTTGTTCAATTCTCTTGATTTGTCCTGAATTGCTACTTTCAAAGGCTAATAAGAGCCTGCGGGATATTATTGGCTTTTACTGGCTTAGGGTTTTTGTTCTGAACTGACTAGTTAGTCTACATTGGCTAAACAATACTTAATAGCTACCTTCTCAATGAAAAACTCACACCTTTTCCGTATGGAAGTCAGGCTAAGAAATAGTTATTTAATATGCCTTAAATCACATTTGCTATTTGTTTTATAGCGCGATGGTTCATATTTAATAAAAGTTGACCTACATTTTACGTATCATCACTCAAACAAATATAAGGGATTATATGAAAAAATCTTTGTTAGTTAGTGCCTCTGCTGTATTTCTAACGTTAACGCCTAAAATATCAGCGGCAAGTGATTATCTCGATAATTACAATGATATGTATTTTGGTATTGGAGGCTCGTTCCTCAACATCGATGTTGATGCAACATACCATGATAGCGGTTCAGTTTTTTCTGGAAGTGGAAGTGCAGATGGTGCAGGCATGATAGGTGCGTTTGCTGGATATCAGTTTAACCCATGGATTTCAGGTGAAGTAAGGGGCTATTTTGGTGTAAGTGACGGTGACTTTGAAGGAGTAGACGTTGAAGTTAGCAAGTTCTTTGCAATATACGCTAGACCAACGCTTCCGATTCACGAATATTTTTCTCTATATGGGTTATTTGGTTATGGTGTTGGAACAGTAAAATCTCTTGGTGAAAGTGATTCTGAAAGTGACTTTACATATGGAGCAGGTATTGAAGTCGGGAAAGGTACCAACGTAAAACTACAAATCGAATATGCAGTCTTTCATGATGAAGATTACTCTTACCGTTATTCAGATACTGAACGTCTGTCTTACAACGTTAAAATAAGCGGTGTAAATGCTAACCTAGTTTGGTATTTTTAACTCATGAATCTAAGGTACCCCTTTTGGGGTGCCTTTAGTTTGTGAAACTAATATTAAACGCCCATTATTTATAATCTAGTCTAACCTCCTTCTATCTGCGCAAAAAATTTGAGGCATTATTATTTTTCAAATGCTAGTGGTTTCTCCTGTCCATCAATCATTTAGGCGTCACTACTCTCAACAATATAGTCATAATTACGTTAATCTATTCTGTATTGTATAGTGACATAGCTAACATGAATCTATCCAATACTTATTTAGATTAAAAAATAAATTAGCCTCGAAAAGGGTTTAAATAAAAACATCTCATAGTTAAGTTATCGGATCGCGACGGCATTGCCCTGGTGTGATGCCAAATCTTTTTTTGAAAATCTTGCATAGATAGCTGATATCTCTAACACCAACTTCATCTGCAAGTTGCACAAGGTCATGGCTAGAATGCGTCAATCGCCAGTACACATGTTGTAAACGCAACTCTTGCCAATAGTGACGCGCGGAAACGCCAAGCTTTTGCTGAAATAAACGGTCCAATTGTCGTCGGCTGATGCCAATGAGCGTAGCAACCTGTTCCACGGTTATTGTCTGCTCTAAGTTTTCTTGCATTAAAGAAACCGCTCTATCCATATGACGATTCTGGTACAGTCCCTGATGTGACGACTTTAGGCGGTGCTGCATACTGCGGTTTTCATCAACCAGCATATCCGCTAAGCCTTTTTCTGCTTTTATCTGCCCAACATGTTTTTGCAAAATTGCCACCGCAAGATCGATAGCGGCACTTCCCCCAGTACAACTGATCAGCTTGCGATCAAAATGATAAAGCTGTTCATCTCGTACGACGACTTTAGGGTAGGTCGCTTTGAATTCACTATGATGTCGCCAATGAACCACGATTTGGTGACGGTTCAGTAACCCTAGCTCAGCAAGGGTAAAGCAAGCGTTATCGATGCTTACTATTGGTATTCCATTTGCGACAACAGTTCGAATAAAAGAGCGGTAATAAGCGGATTGTTGCTGTGATTCAATCGCAGTGCGACTACCAAACAGAACCACATAGTCAAAATCCGCAAGCTGAACTTCGCTAGGGTCGAGATCAACTTTAATCGGGATCCCGCTACTCGAAACAACTAAACCTTTGGTGTGAGATAAAATTTTCCATGAACAATACCGTTGTTGACTGTTATCGGCCTCATCTGCTGAAAAACGGAGTTTATCCAAGAAGCCGCCAAACGGAAGCATGTTAAAATTATTCAGAGGTATTAATAGAAACCGGACACCATTTTCTGCGTTCATTTGTCTTGCGCCCTTTGTCTAAATAGTCATATTTTACGTCCAGAATATACCATAAACAATTTTGGAACTGAGAGATACTAAACCCAATTCAGTATCTCAATTAATTGGTTATTTATGACGTTTGAAATTTGGTGTGTCTTTGCTTTGTCTGCTCTAGGTCTTGCTTGTGTGCCGGGCCCAAACTCACTTTTGGCACTAAGTCATGGTGCTCGATATGGTTATAAAAAGACAATTTGGACGATATGTGGGGGGATTAGTGGCTTTTTCATATTGATCACGGTAGCAATGCTAGGATTGGGCACGCTACTAGAAGCAAAACCTGAGTTGATGATTGGTCTTCAATGGTTGGGTGCGTTGTATCTTGCTTGGTTAGGTTTCAAGCTGTTCTTCGTATCAGCAGTGAGCATAGAACAAACAAAAAATGTGGTTTCTGTGTTGCCTAAGGAGCTGTTTAAGCAAGGGTATTTTGCAGCACTGTCCAACCCGAAAGTATTGTTATTTTTTACGGCGTTTTTAGCTCAGTTTATCAACCCAGAAGAAGCATTTATTCCACAGTTCCTGGTGATAACATTCAGCTTTCTTTGCATCGAGTTCGCTGTAGAGTTTAGCGTGGCAAGACTCGCTGATAAGGTTAAAACGCTACTTTTAGCCAATGGGCGAATCTTCAATCAGTGTTGCGGTGCGATTTTCTTGCTGTTAGCAGCAGTGGCTGTTGTTAAAAGCCTATCATAACGGAACGGCATAGCTGTTATTTCAGGGCTGTCACGAAAGGTTTTAGTATGAGCCTTGTTTACTATCAAGTTGAATTCGAGCAGGGGGTTAGTTTTTATACCTAAAGGTATTACTATCATCAATAATCTCAATTTTGATCGGCACGACGCCTTTTTTGATGCTGCCTATTTGCTCAAATGCTTCTTGTGAAAGATCAATGACTCTGCCTTTTACAAAAGGACCTCGATCATTGATTTTGACATCTACCTTTTTGGCGTTTGCTGTATTAGTGACTCTCACGATTGTTCCAAAAGGTAAGCTTTTATGAGCCGCTGTGTAAGCTCCTTTGTTATATCGTTCACCACTTGCTGTACGTTTTCCGTGAAACTTTTGACTATACCATGAAGCTTTACCTGTAAGCTGATGTGATCTGGAATAACTTGTTGTTTTATCTTGGCTTATGGCCGAAGCGGAGGAGCACCCAACTAACAAGTTAAGGATCAAAGCGACAAAAATGAGGTTAAGTTTTTTCATGCGTTTTAGCTTGTTATACAACATGGTGAGGCTTGCCACTATTACATTAAGTCAGTAGAAAATTGAATGAGACAAGCGCTATCATTCAATACGATTGCTGATTGTTTCATAGACTTCATTTAGTTTGGTCATGGGTAAGAAAATTTTTGGATCTGAAATTACTAACGTTAGGCCCTTTTTGACGATTGAACGAGATGATTAATGTCCTCTAATAGTCTGTAAGAACAAACTGTATGCCAGTGAATCGAGGCGATTCATTGTTGTTTTTCAAATATATCCATATTTTAGAGATAGAGTTGGTTAAACAAATAGGAAGCACAACTGGCTTCCTAATTGTTTGTTAAAAGTAAGAGACTGAAAAAAGAGGTCAGTGGGAGTGATGCCATAGCCCGGCAGAAATCATCGTGGCAGTTGCGATTTCCTGACATCGCTTAGTGTTTACGCAACTACCTGCGGCGACTTGTTGATCACTTGAATATACCGTTAGCCCTTCTTTTATCGTTTCTAATACTTTGATATCGGCCAGTGTTTCAGGTTTTGCCGTGAGCGGGTTATCAGACAAAATAACCAAGTCAGCGAGTTTGCCTACTTCCAGAGAACCTTTGCTTTTCTCTTCTTTGTATTGAGTGGCCGCCCATAATGTTTGCGATTTTAATCCGTCCAGCGCCGATACGCGTTGTTTAGGCCCCAAAACATGACCAGTGCGACTTACGCGGTTAACTGTCGCGGAATAAACACGCATTGAGTTAGGCAGAGCCACAGGAGAGTCATGGTGAGAGGTATAAATCATGCCTAAATCTCGAGCCCAACCGGTTGGCGAGATATTCTCTGCTCGATCTTTGCCTAAAACGGAATTCATGTGCCAATCACCCCAATAGAAAGTGTGCATTGGGAAAAACGACGGAAAAACGCCCAAGCGCTTAAATCGCTCTACTTGATCTTTACGAGCGGTCTGCGCATGTATTGCGATAAAACCTCGGTCAGGTACACCGTGTTGTTTCTCACTCGCTTCAACTCCATTGAGCAATTGATCAATTGCAGCATCACCGTTGACATGGGTTAACAATTGCCACCCATTACGTTGTGCTAACTCTATAAGCTCAGCGGCTTGTTCATCACTCATACTCGGGTAACCTTTGTAGCCTTTCTCTTGACCAACAGGTGGAACAAGATAAGGTTCCGTTAGCCAAGCGGTTTTGCCTTGAGGAGAACCATCCAGATTAAGCTTAGCTCCTGCCACGCGGAATCCATTAGAATACTCACTTGAGTAATACGGAGGAGAGATAACCTCTTGAGCCACTTGAATATCAGGATACGCGGCCACATCGATAGGGAGTTTTCCCGATTGAGCTAAGTCGTACATGGTTTTCACCGCCGACGTTGAAGCGCGGCCTTCCTGAGCGGTGGTATAACCAAAACTTGCGTAAAGCTCCATACCCGCTTTAAAAATGACTTCATTCTCTTTGGCGTTGAGTTTGGCAAATAGCGGTAGCAAGGTCCCAAAGAAAGCAGTTTCTTCCAGCACACCATTAGGTGTTTTTCCATCACTCTCACGACGAATCTTACCGCCATCAGGATCGGTGCTCTCAGCCGTCAAACCTGCCAACTCCAATGCTTTAGTGTTCAACGTTGCTAAGTGACCTGACTGATGAATAATAAGTACCGGAAGGTCTTTAGATACTTCATCCAATTCTTGGCGAGTAGGATGCCTTTGCTCTTTTAGCTGTGAGTCATCATAACCAAACCCCAGGATGATTCCATGCTTGCCGTTTTCTGGCTTCGCCACCCAAGATCTTAGTTCTTCTTGCAGCGACGCAATACTATTTACATTACCATCAGGATCGGCAAGTAAGTTCGCAGATAATGCTTGAATGCCCGTGTTAAAAACATGTCCATGACCATCGATAAAGCCTGGAATTATCGTTTTACCATCTAAATCGACAATTTTCGTATGATCATCTCGTAACTTCATCAATTCTGATTCTTTACCGACCGCTAAAATGCGACCATTTTTAATCGCTAAAGCTTCAGTGGTAAGGTCGGAGTCATTAACCGTAATAATCTCGCCGCCAACATAGATCGTATCTGCAAAAGGTTTTGCTGGACTTGCCGCCAAAGTGGTCCAACTGGCAGAAAATAAAGCGAATACCAAAGGTGAAATTCTCATGATGTTTCCCTCAAAGGAACGTCGAAAAATGAATTGGTAGGAAGTAGAAAGTGTAGATTAATCAGGTAGATTTTTCCCAACTTATATCAAAAAGGTTTCATTTAAGGAGAAGAGTTTAGTCGAACGCTAAAATGGTAGGCGGTATTAAAAATACGTAAACAGACAATTGACGAATGAGGCTTACCAACTTTGTGTTTTGTGTTTGGTAGAGTTGATAGGCCTAATTCAAGTTGTCTGAACGATAGTCGGCATATCAACTTTAGAAGCCTTAGAGTTTTTCGTTAAAGAGGATTAGTGGTAATCACGGTGCAATCTAATTGGCTGAAATAATCTTTTGCTACCGTATTGCTTGGAGAACAGATTAGGTAATCAACGTCCTTAGATTCCATAAATGGGTAGGGGCCTAATGCTTCAATTTTGTCCTCAGTACATAACGCAACAATTGCGCCAGCTTTTGATGCTGCATGGCGTTTGAACTCACCATCCTGATAGTGAATCGCGCTGAATCCTGCTTCAGACGACCATCCACAAATCCCCATAAAACAAAGATCAAATCGAAATTTGCTTAGTGCTTCAACGGCTGTAATGTCGATGGCTCCACCAACGGCATAATTCAATTCACCACCAATAAGAATGGTTCTGATATGTTGCCTATCCAGTAGTCGGGTGGCGATAGCTGGGCTGTTAGTTACGACCGTTAAACCGATATCAGTAGGTAACAGGCTTGCGAGCAACATATGGGTACTGCTGGCATCTAGGAAAATGACTTGCTCTGCTTTGATAATAGTTAGTGCTGCAAGTGCTAAAGCCTGTTTTTCGCTATTTCTGTTCTCCAGGCGTTGCTCTTGCGTTCCTGTCGGTGGCACGAGAGACAGCGCACCGCCATGAATTCGTTTACATAATCCTTCATTGGCTAGAAAACGTAAGTCTCGACGAATCGTGGCTTCGGTGGTTCCAAGTTGCACGGCTAGGTCAGTTGCCATCACTTTATTATGAGATTTGAGTAAATTCAGGATTAACTGATGGCGTTCTTCTGGTGAAAATTTTTCCATTATCATTTTCTATTCATGAACTAGTGCAACCATTATAAACAAACACGCTTTGTGTTCATATCTGTTCGTTTATGCTTATCGAATTTCCAGCTTTAAAGTGGCCAGCCCAACTTAAGGAACAGGTTATGATTTTGTTTGCAGGGCTAGGAACTGTAAAATCGTGTGCATTACACCATCCTCATCATTTGAACGGGTAATATAGTTTGCCGCCGCTTTCGTTTCTTCAAAAGCATTACGCATGGCAAAGCTAAAGTGAGCACGTTCCATTAGCTCGATATCATTGAATCCGTCTCCAAATACCATGGTTTCAGCTTCTGTTGCTCCGACGATGGATTGCAGTTTTTCAACGGTGGTTCCTTTGTGAACGCCAGCATTCGCAATATCGATCCATGCAGCTTCTGATACAACGATATAGGCTTGTTCGTCAAAGTGAGAGAGTTGAGGACGAATTAGTGGACACTGTTTGTTCTCATCATAAACAGTGATCTTTACGAAATCAGAATCAATATCTGTATATGAATCGACCAATTTTACCTCAGCATAAGAGGTTCTTACTAAGGTGCGTAAATGCTCGGGTGTATCTCGTTGGATAGCAGCAAATTCGGGGGTACACGCGATGACGATATGCGAGCCTTCGATAGACTCTAATTGCTGAATGATGTTAAGACCTAACGCATTATTGAGAAGAGATTGATAAATAATCTGTCCCTGATGTTTGATACGAGTAGCGCTGTCACCGAGTATCCAGAAATCTTTGCTTTGTTCTCCGAATAGTTCTTCAACCCGTTCAACTTGCTTGCCAGTACAAGGGGCGAACTTCACACCATGCTCTTGCATGCTGGTGACTACTTGCTGGAATAATTCGCGGTTGTAATCCCCATGACGGTTTAGAAACGTCCCATCCATATCCGTGATAATCAGTTTAATCATTATTGCATTACTCATTTTTTAATCGGTCACTGAAGCAATAAAAACACAAATGTACACAATGATCAACAAGTGAACATTGTTTTGATTGTTTGTGTTCATTGGTGTTTGTTTTTGTTTATGCTCCCTTGCGAGTAGCACTTGATGGCTTGACGAAATAATGATTAGCCAATTTGTGTGGAGAGCTATGCATTTCGATAACACGCAAAAAGACAGCAAGGAAAAGACATTTAAGTAAAGTGATCACTAGCTAGATCAGTAACAATGAGATCCTTATTGAGTATTTGGTTAATAGTTGGCAATTTGATTATTTTTTGTGCTATAAAGGTGCTCGAATGACTCCCAAGCTGATTCAGGGAGTAGAATTGGAGTAAAGATATGGTTAAATGGTATAAGTTTTATAGTCTAGGTGCGCTGATTGTTTTGACAGGATGTAACCTTGTTGAGCAAGACATTTCACAAAAAAGCTCAACCCGAAATGAAAAACAATTAGTTTATCCAGCTATGGCTGTACCGTTGCAACCGAATGCAATGGCAGAGGCTAATATTGCAAAACTAAATCATCTCCTGACAGATAAAGATCTCGACGATGAGGCTCGTGCAGAAATCTATTTAAAACGAGGTCTCTATTATGATGAGATTGGGTTAAGAGATTTGGCGAGTACAGACTATGCCAAGTCGCTGGAGATCAACCCTCAACAACCTGATATCTACAATCTGCTTGGGATGTACTACACCCAACTGAGTCAGTTTGATGCTGCCTATGACGCATTTTATTCATCTCTTGAATTGGATCCGAGTAATAAGCAGGCTATCTACAACCGTGCAATTGCACTTTATTATGGTGGAAGACCAGAACTTGCACTGGAAGACATGAAAACTTTCCATGAGGACAACCCGAATGATCCTTTCCGTGCTATCTGGTTATACATTATAGAATCGGACGTTGATAAAACTGCAGCAACGGCAAAGTTACAAGAGAGTTATAAAAACCGCACCGATGAGTGGGGTTGGGTGTTAGCGGGTATACTGCTAAACGAAATAACTGAAGAAAATGCTGTTAAACTGGTTACTAATAGCACAACAGATAATAAAGTGATGGCACAGCGACTTACCGAAGCTTATTTTTATTTAGGTAAGTATTATATGGAACATGGCGATATGAGCCGAGCGCTATCAGTGTATAAGTTAGCCATATCTTTGAACGTATGCAGTTATAATGAGCATAGCTATGCATATTTAGAGTTAGAACGTATTTCCAAAGATTTTAAAGCTGCGAAAGAAGCGGGTAATACAGAAAAATTTGTTAGTTTAAACTAAATACCATCTGCATATACCTATATAGAAAAGGCGAACAACTCAATGAGTCGTTCGCCTTTTATTTATTCATCTCAAAACCTGTCGTTTAGCGACCGTCTTCATTAACTCTGTAGTTGAAATCAACGTCAACAATGGCACGATACTCAACAGTACCTCTAGATACTGGGACTTCCTCAACCCTCACTTGAGCACTTTCTACATTCATACTATGTCCGACAACGCTTTGACCAGTAGGATTCAGTTTCCAACGTAACTGGTTGTCATTTGCGCTCGCTAGTGAATCGTACATATTGAAACCAGCATTGATCGCTTCTTCTTTACTAGCAAATGTATCTGAGTATAGTTTTTTGTTGTTTTGAACCATCCGTTCACCAGCGGTAGCGGTAAACGCAAAAAACATACATAAGATTGTAATTAACGCTTTCATAACAGTACCTTATAATGAACAGGATATTAGGCACACACAAAGACTAAGTTCCAATTCATTTGTTCTTGATGTCATCCCGATAGTCATCTTTGTCACAATCTTGCAAGCTTTCTGCTATCTGAAAATGAAAAAACGGCTATCTGAAAATGAAAAATCAGCTTCGACTTGTATGGGTGTACTCTCAAAAACAGAGAACCCATACATAAAAAGTAGCACTAATTTGACCTCGATCAAGTTTTTAAAGTTATTAGTTGAGTGTTTTGTTATTAATAAATATGGTGACAGGTGGCCATATTTATTCTTATGTTCTTAGTGATTGCTTTTTAGGCGTTCAATGAGCCCACAAGAGCATTTGGGTTTAGACTGAGAAGTGCAGGAGTTTATGTCAGGCTCAGGTTTTTCCTTACCTTTCATGCATTTGAAGAACAAAAATACCGCCCTTAACGGGCGGTATTTTAGTTATGGAAGTTGAGTAGAATAGGGGAATAAAACGTTGAAAACCGCAGGAGGTTAAGCCCTGCAGGCATAAACTGGTTCGTTTTGCTCCACTATGCTTTCTTTACTCGAGCGAACCTCAAGTAAGTCCTGCTCTAAGTGCAGTATTTCGCTCGTTGTACGTAAAATTTCCTGATTCAATTGAGGGTGTTCGATTAATGGCAACCCGTACGATGGAATCATTTCTTTAATTTTATGCTTCCACTTATCTGAAGCCATCTCGTTACTGAAACAACGTTCAAGTAATTGAAGCATTATCGAAGTCGAAACAGATGCACCTGGTGATGCACCTAATAAGGCGGTGAGGCTACCATCTTCAGCGTGAACAAGTTCGGATCCGAGGTGTAATTCACCACCTTTACCTGGCACATGCTTTATAATTTGGACGCGCTGACCTGCTTGTACCAAAGACCAATCCTTGATGTCTGCCGACGGGAAGAATTCGCGCAATGCATTCATTCGGTCTTCATTGCTCTGTGTTAGCTGGCCGATAAGGTATTTGATAAGATCAAAGCTCTTCATCCCTACTTGTGTCATTGGCAGTAAGTTTGATGGGCGTACGGAATTAAACAAGTCTAATAAAGAACCATTTTTCAGGAACTTACTTGAGAAGGTTGCAAATGGGCCGAATAGAACCACTTCTTTTCCATCTATGACTCGGGTATCCATATGTGGCACCGACATGGGTGGGGCACCGACGGGGGCTTTGCCATATACTTTGGCTTTGTGGGCTTTAATGATGTCAGGTTTTTCGGTCACTAGGAATTGACCACCAACAGGAAAACCACCATAGCTTTTGGCTGCTTTTATTCCTGATTTTTGCAGGAGCGTAAGGGATGCGCCTCCTGCTCCTATAAATACATATTTGGTGTGAAGGGTACGCGTTTTGTTGCTACTAAAATCCTTCACTTTTATTTTCCAGGTACCATCAGGCTGGTGTTTCAGTGAACGGACTTCGTGTTGCAAGTTGAGTTTGAAGTTGTGATTTGTTCCCAGGGCGTCAACCATGTGATGTGTCAAAGCGCCAAAGTTCACATCAGTACCAAAACGAGAACGGGTGGCCGCAACAGGCTGGCTTGGATAGCGGTTTTCCATCAGTAATGGAGCCCAAGAGCGGATCTGTTGTTCATCTTCTGAATAAACCATGCCATCAAAAAGAGGAATAGTTCGAAGCAATTTGAAGCGTTTACGCAGAAACTCGACATTGTTTTCGCCAATGACGAAACTCATATGAGGAGCACTTTTGATAAAGCTACCTGGGTTACTAATTGTGCCTTCCTTTACCAGATAGGACCAAAACTGACGAGACAATTGAAATTGTTCATAAATATCAACAGCTTTACCTATCGTGACCTGGCCATTCGGCATCTCTGGCGTATAATTAGATTCCGCAAGAGAGGCATGCCCCGTTCCGGCGTTATTCCATGCGTTGGAACTTTCTTGAGCGACATCATCAAGGCGCTCAAACATTTCTATTGTCCAGTTGGGCTCTAGTTGTTGGATGAATGTACCGAGCGTCCCGCTCATGATACCTCCTCCGATTAAGACAATATCAACCATTTTTTCTCTGTCAGAACTGAGCTGGTTTAATTCATTTATACCAGTTGCGTTGTTCATTGGGGTGTAATCTCTCTCTAAAATAACAAGTAGTCGAAAGCGAGGGATACGTTATTGTCTTCAAAAGTATTGTATTTTTATTTTTTATAGTTATTTACGATTGTTAAAATCGCTTGGGTCGATCAGGTTGTTTAGTGCCTCCTGATTGAGCTCTCTTTATACGTTTACGGATAAATACAGCCCATAGATAATTGATCGAGAATAATAGGGGCACCGACTGTACCACGTCGGGTGATGAGATCGCCACCGTTGTGATGCTTGGGAAATGAAAAATTTTGTGAACTAGCGGCAATGTTACGGGGGCGCTATCTATAGGCTTGATTGATCACTTCTGGAGTCACGTGGTTGTCTTTGGTTAGCATTATCGCTTTTCTCTTAGTAAACAAAAACAAAGCCCATTTGTTAGAGAGCTTTGTTATAAGTTCAAACCGAAAAGGTAAGCTAATCTTCTTTGGTTTTAGCCGCGATGACCTGTTTGGCTATCTCGTCCAAGTGGTTATCCCAGGTTCCGCAACAGCCACCCCAAATGTCCATGTGCGGGTATCGTTTAGCCAGGTCGCCACATTGCTCGCCCAGTTCTACGGGATCGCCATCCTCGAGATGTCCAAGCTTACACAGCGCGAGTTTTTCCATCTTGGATGCGTTTGGTCGAACGCCTCTGATTCGATGTATCCAGTCACTATTCTCAATCGCAGGTTCATATTCCACTGGGTGAGAGCAGTTGATCAAATAAAATTCGACTGCGTTGTCTGTTTCTCTATCAATCGTTTTTATTGCCTCGGCTAAGCTGGGGCCTGAATTGAGTTTCGAACTACTATCTAATGTCAGTGAAATGGCGAGAGGCACACCGATTTTCTGAGCTGCTCGGACAACACCGATTGATTCAGGGATGTTATTGAAGGTGATGGCCAACGCTAAATCGACATCCGCTTTTTTCAAGGTCTCTAACTGAACAGAGTGATAGTCTTCGGCTTCATTCTCCGTGATCTTGTGATTGGTGGAATAGGCGTCGCCTCGTGGTCCGATTAAACCTTGGAACAGAACTTCCGGAATATCTGTGGCGTACTCTTTTGCGACCTCACGAAGAAACTCGATGCATTGAATATTGGCGTCAGCGAGACTTTGTGCAGAGTAGCCCAATAGCGCTCCCCAGTCAGGACTGGCGCGGTAGTCGAGCCCACCCATAAGTGCACAGACCTTATGTTTCGCCGCGACGTCCAGATAACTTCGGAACATCTCTCTCATCTTTTCAACCGCAGCGGGGTTATCGAGTAGGGGGTACATGGCAAACTGGGGTAAATCAAAACCGTACTTATACATCAGTTCCGTTTCCGTCCCTCCCTCGGTTAGATAAAGTCGTCCATCTTGTTGAGTAGGAAAAGATTTTTGCCTGGCCATGTTGAAACCTCCATCTTGTTTAGATGAGAAATGTTCTTTGAAGTTTAGAAACAGTTAGTCATTAATGGCAATTATAATGATGGAATTGTTAATAGGATTCTTAATGAGGTGTTGTCAGTGGTCTGACTCGTTTGGTTAGGAACACAAAAAGTAGCCGAGTGTGGCTCGGCTACTTTGTCTTGGCAGAGGAGAGGTCATTTTAACAGGCTTTTTAGTGCCACAGTCTCATCAGTTATGGACGGTATCTCGACAACTTTACCTGAATCGATCAACTTTCTTAGTACACGGATTTCGCGACCTTGATTTAAAGTGATGGCGCCTTTTACCTGATTGTCTACTACGTTAAACCAGATTGCTTTGTGAGTTGATACATCACCACGGATTATCCAGTGCTCACCGTGAATATCACCCACAAACTGCAGATTAAGATCGTATTGATCGGTCCAGAACCAGCCCGCACCAGGTTGACTAAAAGGTTGCTCCAGCATTGCCGAGGTTGCGATATCGGCTTGTTGGTTGGCATTTTCCCAAGTTTCTTTGCGTACCAGTTGACCTTGCGCATTTTTACAAAGGGTGACGTCTCCAGCGGCAAAGATATTTGGGTTGGATGTCTGACATTGGTTATTCACGATAATGCCGTTGTGTGTTTCCAGACCAGCCTGTTGAGCGAGCTGATCGTTTGGTTCAATACCTATGCCGTATACTACTCGATCGCCTTTGATTTGCTGGCCGTCCTGCAGCGTAAGGGTGACGTCACTAGCGGATTCGGCTAACTCAATTTGGGCATTGAAGTAAAACTTCACGCCACGATTTTGGTGATAATCTAGCAGATATTCTTGTACCGGCTTAGGTGTGTTGCGTCCCATCAATACCGGAGCGGCTTCAATTACGGTCACTTCACATCCGCTTTGGCGTGCGCTGGCGGCAACTTCCAGACCAATAGTTCCGGCACCGACAACGATGATACGCTCCTGATTTTGCAGATGAGGCCTCAAAGTTTGAGCATTTCGATGATGACGTAAAGTCAACGCTCTCTCTCCGAGTTCATCTAATAACGGAAAACGGCGAGCACAAGCTCCGGTAGTGATTAGCAACTTATCAAAGTCTATAAACGTATCATTCTCTAGGCACAGTCGGTGCTGTTGCGGTTCAATGGCTTTTACCGTGCATTGCTGCATTATGTTGACTTTATTTTGCTGCCACCAGTCGCTTGGCAGGATAAACTGCAACTGGGGGTCGTCATCTAATAGTGCCGCTTTTGACAAAGGTGGACGCTCATAGGGCATAACGGTTTCATCACAAATTAGTGTGAGACGTCCATCAAAGCCTTTTTGGCGTAAATAGGCGGCAGCCATCGCTCCCGCCTGGCCGCCACCTATGATTACAAAGTGTTTTTCCATGGATTCTCCTTACAGATCGAGACCTGCTGCAACGTGACGGATACCACGAATACCAAGACCAGCATCGGCATTGATCATCACACCTGTCAGCGTTCGGTTATTGCGTCGCGACGCTAGCATCACGTATGGTCCGGTAAAATCTTGGGTTTCTGGCATAGACTGAAGCGGTAGAATTGCTGCTACTTTTTCGGGGGTTAGTGAATCCATAATCGCGCAGTCTTGCTGATTGAGTGATTTAGGACCACGAAGATCCGTCGCCATACCACAAGGTCCAACGCCGTTAACACGCACTTTTGGTGCTAGCTCGTAAGCCAGTTGACGGATTAGACCGACCGCAGCATGTTTACTGGCCGTGTAAAGTGGCCCACCACCACCCGGATACCAGGCGGCGTTGGACAGGGTAAAAATCATGCTGCCGTGACTTTCAATCAAAGCTGGTGCAGCGGCCTTGGCTCCCAGAATGTAGCCAAGCACGTTAACACCAAGCAATTCGCTAAACCCTTGTTTTAAATTTTCAGCCGGAGTTTTAACCAGCGATGCATTGTGATCCCAGATACCAGCATTGCCAATAAAGCAGTCCAATTTACCAAACTCAGTTAGGGCTGCGTCTACAACACGCTGGTTATCTTCCACTGATGTTACATCACCCTGAACGGCGACAATTCGGTCACCAAACTGGTGCTTAAGAGAGGCTATTTTGTCTGCAGAGATGTCGAGCGTGGCAATGTTTGCACCTTCTTCAATAAAGCGCTCTATTAGTGCCAGCCCGAGTCCGGAACCACCCCCGGTAATTAAGACGACATTGTCTTGTAAATCACTCATGACGCCTCCGGTAAATCAATGTAGACGGTGCCGTCCTCAATACTGACCGGGTAGGTGGCAATGGCATCGGTGGCGGGAAGGCAAAGTGCTTTCCCCGTTTTTAGACAAAAACTGGCGGCATGTAGCGGGCATTCCACTGTCGCATCATCTTCCAAGTAGCCTTCAGACATAGAGGCGTTACCATGACTGCAACGATCATTCATCGCATAAAATTCGTCGCCAACATGAAACAGTGCGATAACTGGGTCGGCATCAATCCGGAGAGCCTCACCTTCCGGTAACTCTTCAACGAGGCAAGCTTTAATTCGGTTCATCAGAAAAGCACACTAAGGTTATGAGAATTGATAGTCGCTTGGTCGAGAACAATCTCTCGTTTTAACAAGCTCCAGTTGTTGTCGGTATTGGTTTGTTTCACCAAGTCAAAACGAGTGCCGACATAGAAGGTTTCATCGCGTTCTTTTTGTGCGCGATACAGTATGTAATTGACTCTCGCGGCAAAAACACCCGGTAGTTCAGTTTCTTCCACCTGACAGTTGGTAATTAAGTGGCGAGTTCTTGAAGGTGGTTCTTCCGCCCATGCCATACCGGTTTCCAGACGGGCAATGCGTCGTTCAAGCTGTGACTTGGTATCATTAAAAATCCATGTCGTCGGTGGCTGCTTGCCTTTGCGACGATCACGGGTTTGAGCATTCACAGTAGTGCGCATCGTATAAGCCAGCTCGTCGTCCAGCAGTTCTAGCCAATCGCGGAACTTCCAGTCATCGAGTAATGTGGCTTCATGAAATAAGAACTGACTGATTTCGTGATGAATTTGAAGAGATACTGGTTTCATTTCAAAACCTCCTGTTGAAAAGCATCAGTCTTGGTTTGAATTTCATCCCAGCTTTCACTCGTTAGCAGGTCTGCCCAGCGCTGATACATGCCGCGTGCCGCTGTTTCTGAGAAGATATAGTTGGTGATACCTGGAACACCATCTTCACGCTGTTTTTCTTGACCAAGTCCCATTTCAAGACACAAAGTGCTATTTCGAGCTCGGTGACCTTTAAGTAATTTCTGAATTTCGCACCAGTTTTCTGAATCATCCTGTTCAAGGAAACCAGCAGGACCAAATGCGCGAGTGGCACTGTTTTCGAATGCGGCTTTTACTTCATCAGAGGCCGTTTTGTCAGTGATACAAAATGCCCATACTTCTACCTGATCAGGACCTTTTGGATGCCAGACACGCAGCGTAGCTGTACCATTTAGCCATGATAAAGTCGGGAAGATGTTGTTGTGACCAGCCAAGCGTAATGCACGGACTTCTCCAAGACGTTGTTTAGCTTCTTCGTAGGTATCTCGGTAATAACGGGCTACTTCGCCATCTACCCATACGTTTGCATCCGGATTTTCTGTAAAGAAGAAGCCGCTGCCATGCCCATCTTGTCCAAACTGAACAGCATCTTTGGCTGTTTCCCAGACTGGTCGGGCAGTCTGATCTGCACCAAGTTTTCTGTCGGAGTCATCATTGGCACCTAACACCTGCACCGCAGAGGCGTGCGAGAAGAGTGCATGATATTGATCACTGGCAAATTGCTCAGCTGGGAATTTCCAATTACAGTTGATCACCCATTTCTGGACACCACCTACGATTTCGGTTCCACCCTCGCGGCGATCTAATACACCATCCAAATACCAGGCGATATCCCCTAAATATTCTTTTAGATCCGGAGCACTGGTATCCCAGTTAGCGAAAATCAATCCCTTGTAACTTTCGACACAAGGTACTTCATTCAGGCCCCACTGTGATTTGCACAGACCTTGGGGATAAGCTCGTGGTTCGAGCGGTACATCGATCAGGTTACCGTCGATACCGTATGACCAGCCATGATAAGGGCAGGTAAAAGCGCGAGTATTTCCGCAGTCACCATTGCTGACGCGCATAGCGCGGTGACGACACTGATTAAGGAAAGCTTTGATGCTGCCATCTTTTTGGCGTACAACAACTACAGCGTCTTCCCCCATGTAAGTGTTAAAAAAATCACCGGGTTTAGGAATTTGGCTTTCGTGGGCTAAAAATAGCCAGCATCGACCAAAAATTCTTTCTAATTCAAGTTGATATATATCAGGATCTGTATAAATACTTGGGGTGACACGGCCATTTGTGCTATCGATCAGACTGTAGATGTCCAGTTTTGAGTGTGTGGTCATATTATTGATATCCTCGGGTTACAGAGTTATTGACCTTATTTGTAGAGTCCCTAATCATGTTGCAGATTGGTAGGGAAAGTGTGAAATAGTTAATTTGTATTAAGTAATCGTTTTCACCTATAAATAGGATAAAACCATGGAATTAAGGCACTTACGTTATTTTGTTGCTGTTGCGAAAGAGTTAAATTTTACTCGGGCTGCGGCGAAGTTACATACATCACAGCCATCGTTGAGTAGTCAGATAAAGGATTTGGAAGAATGCGTGGGCGTGCCATTACTAACGCGTAATCGAAGAAAAGTGACGATCACTGCAGCGGGGGAGTTATTTCTTAAGGAAGCTATTTCGATATTGGAGATGGCTGAAAACGCCAAGATTAAAGCAAGACAGGCAATGTTAAACGATAAATCAATAACGATTGGTTTTGTGCCTTCAGCAGAAGTTAACGTATTACCTGAAGTGCTCCCGTTACTACGACTTGAAAACCCGGATATGCAAATAGAGTTGAGTAGTGTCATCACCACGGAGCAGGAGTCCCAAATACTCGACGGTCAGCTTGATGTAGGCTTCATGCGTAATCCTCTTATTAGCCCATTTGTAGAACGTATGGTTGTGTTTAGTGAGCCGCTAATCGTGATGTTGCCCGTATCGCACCCTCTGGTTTCGCACTCTGAGATTAGTCCGTCGATGCTCAATGGGCAGGATTTTATTGCCACAGATCCGCTTTATTCAGGGGCCTTGTCGCCAATGGTTAAGGATTATCTTAATTCCACAGAATGCCAACCAAATATTGTACAGACGTCGACTAATATCTTGGTTACGATGAATTTGGTTGGGATGGGATTAGGGCTTACTATATGCCCGGGTTATATGGAAAAATTTAATCCAGGTAATGTGGTTTTTCGCCCATTACAAGGAGAAGCACCACGTTTTGATCTTATTATGGCGTGGAATAAAGATAATCAAAATCCAGCTTTGCAGGAACTGGTTTCAATTGTGAAGTCAAAATTTAATGAGCCGAGAATTAATTAATTCCTTTTATTGAAATAAATATCTCTTGTTTTAATTTAATAACGGATAGCCAAATCGAAGTTTATTTTTTGCCACACCCGATTTTTTCTAATGGGATATATTTTCCCATGCCTTGCTGTAAGTGATCTTTCTTGGACAATAACTTGCCCATTTAATTATCCAAATTGGTATGAGTCGAGCAAGTCCGCGTATCATACATTACCAATAACCCAGCTTTGCCTATACTTTTACATACTGGTTGAATGAGCAATGAGTTGTGTATGGTGGAGATGGCTAAATGGCGTTAATCGATAGCGATTACTATGGTGATAACCCAAACAATACAACGGCTAATATGGTAGCACTGTATCGGGAAGTGGACTGGCTAACCAATGTTATTAGCCAAGTTATCTGTAGCTATCTAAAACAAGACGGACATGAGCAGCATTGGATTGATATTCCTCCACCAGATACAGCACCCGGTAGCAGTTTGTATGCTGACATGCTCATTGACTGGGAGTTAAACGTTTTTGAACGACTCGCATTAGCCTTGGCAATGGCGCCTTCAATCCGTCCCGATGCACTGGATTTCTTTTTTGGTCTTAACGGGATGATTGATCGTCCATTCACCGAGTTTGGTGGCGTCGCTGATCGAACATTCAGCGGTTTCGTACCTACGGGCCAAACGCTCAATTTTTTAATCAGTGCCAATAACCCTGAATGGCGTGTCCATACGATGTCTATTCTCTCTTCCCAACATAAGCTGATGGCAGAGCAAGTCACAGAGCTGCTCTCTGTTGAGTCAGGAATCCCAAGTTTAGCGGGTGTCTACCGTTTGAATGACCACTGGCTAAATTATTTCATTACGGGTGAACAGCATCGGCCAGAGTTAAGTACGAGCTTTCCCGCACATCCGTTAGATACGCCGCTTGAATGGTCGGAATTGGTGCTTGAGCATAACGTAATGAGCCAGATTGACGAGATCCGCGCCTGGCTCGCCCACGGACATACTTTGATGCAAGACTGGCAACTGGCGAAAAAAGTAAAACCCGGCTATCGAGCTGTGTTTTCTGGGCCACCCGGTACAGGGAAAACACTGACGGCTGCATTGCTTGGTAAGTCTACTGGCAGAGACGTGTATCGGGTAGATTTGTCGATGGTGGTTTCAAAGTACATAGGGGAAACCGAGAAAAACTTATCGAGAGTTTTCGACGCTGCCAGTTATAAAGAATGGATACTGTTTTTTGATGAAGGTGATGCTTTGTTTGGCAAACGGACTGAAGCCAACTCTTCAAATGATCGCCATGCTAACCAGCTCACGGGATATTTATTACAAAAGATTGAGGACTTTCCCGGAACGGTGATTGTTGCGACCAACCTGAAAAGCAATATGGACGAGGCCTTTACCCGTCGATTCCAAAATATGGTGCATTTCACCATCCCCGGCCCAGAGGAGCGCTTGCAGCTGTGGAAAAATGCCTTCCACAATGTATGTGAACTCGCCGAAGACGTCGACTTAAACAGCATAGCTAGTGATTACCAGATGGCTGGTGGGCAAATTATTAATGTCCTTCGGCAATGCGCTCTAACAGCAATACGTCGAAACGAACGAATTGTATATCAACAAGATATTATCTCGAGCATTCGGAATGAGTTCAGAAAAGACAACAAACTGGTCTAAATCGGTGTTTGCGCTTTATTGCATAATGCACGTTCGATCCTAGACTCAATGTAAGCTAGAGCAACGTTTGAGGATAACCAAAGTGTTTTCTGAGCTTAAAAAACAATCGACTTTCCAGTCCCCAGATTCTGTCCAACGTAAATCTGGTCAATCAAGCGCGCAAGTTTTTGAAGATAATCGCGAATCTAACGCCATCCAACGTAAGCCAAATCGCACAGGCCTACCGGACAACTTAAAGTCTGGTATGGAAAGCCTGAGTGGAAAGAGCCTTGATCACGTAAAAGTGCACTACAACTCCAGCAAACCCGCTGCCGTTCAGGCTCACGCGTACGCGCAAGGTAGCGATATTCATCTAGCATCCGGACAGGAAAAACACTTACCCCACGAATTGGGGCACGTCGTTCAGCAAATGGAAGGGCGCGTCAAGCCAACGACCTCTGTCGGAGGAATGGCGGTAAACGATAACCCATCTTTGGAAAATGAAGCGACAGAGATGGGGAATAGGGCTTTGAAAAAAAAGGGAATCGAACTAACCCCTAAAACTACCCCTGAAACTACAGATAGCCAATTCATCATCCCTTTGGCACAAAGGAAGCAGGAAAGTATGGACTCTTGCAACAGCAAAAGTCCTACAAAAATAATGCAATTAGCAATGCCTCAGGTTAATAGGCTACTAAATCGATATATAGAAATTACTGGAGATAGCTCCCCAGCAAAACAAGGATCATATAGTCGTTGGAGTCAACTAGAGAACCTAAATGATGGAACAACGTTTACATCTGGCCAATTCAATAAGCTAAAGATGGCAATGAACGATTTCGATAGCATGGGTAATAGAACAAAATTTAAAGATCGTTCTGGAGGCTCTGTGGTTGCAGCAAATGAAATCGATCCAAATATTCCTTCAGAGAGAATAAATCAGATTTATGATGGTGTTAAAAGTGGCCCCAATGCTTCAGGGCCGCACTACGAAGTACTCAAGTTACTTAAATTGAGAATTCTAAAAAATTTAGGTAACAATACTCTGATCCAATTCTGGAAAGGCGCTCACATTGTATTCAAAGATAACGGTTCCGTTTATAAACAGTTACTCCAGAAAGGAGGAGCTATCGCCGCGCGTAAAGAAGACGGAAGTATTAAGACAAAGACTGAATTCGCAGGAATGACATCTACCAATTATTTTGGTTTTGGTTCCAGTACACATGAACAAAGAAGAGGGAGCATGATGGCAAGGCGTCCTGGAGCTGAGTTTAAAGAAACGAGTCATTACCCTGAAACGGTGGGTGGACCACCACAGTACGGGATAGATATGCCAGAAGCTATTGGAGGTCATTTACTGTTTGGTTTGACTCCGGATGGAGATACTTTCGTCCAGACCGAAGGGGCTGGTTTCCAAAATTTTGATCAGGGTTTTACGCAGCATCTTAAAGGGTTTGCAACAGTAAAAGGTGCAATGCAGGCACCTGTCCCAACGTTAAAATATACTGGCGGATGGTTTCCTTCAGTACCAAGACCTGGTTTAACTTGGAAAGGTTCTCCAAAAGGTACTCAGACTGGAATCGCTGGATATAGTAGTCATAGTGAAGCTGAGGGCGTTCACTCGGAGATTAGAGAGCACGACAATGGAAACTTTGATGACTTCTTAGCGAAGATTGTTTAAGTGAAACCCGCAGATTAGCGTTAAAAATTCTGAGATTTACAGTAACCCACTGTAGGGCATTCGAATTCAAAAGTTGCCTTTTTTGAAGGCAGCTACATTAAAATCTGGGAGCGTTTGAATAATGTATACTCAAATCGAAAGTTCTAGAAATGACTCTTCACTTCAACTCGCTAGTGTTTTGGTTCAAAAAAAGAATCATGTAAACCAAAGAGCGGAATTGGAAGACAATCGCCATAAAGGTATTGTTCAAAAAAGAGCTAAAGATGTAATTCAAAGTAGACAACCACTACATATTCCAAAGTTGGTAAATACGGGTGTTTTACAATCTAAAGGTATTAATTATGAAGCCGGTCAGGGCTCCATGTGGCATGTTCATAAAGATCATGTGAAATACAATGGTGACGACCGTTCTAGAATAAATTTTGACGGACGTACAAAAACCTATATTAAGAAAGAGATGGAGATGTACCACAACACTTTATCTCATAACAAAAATCGGCATCATACATATTTAGAATGTAGAAAATGGATTAACAAACATCTTTAGTTGGCAATTATTACCTAGTCATAATAAAGCCCCAATTTCTACACCTAAATACTTGGGGCTAATTTTAATTAGCAACTAGTTTACAATCTATCTAATTCTAAAGCTTTAAGGCTTATCCCCCTCCATTGTCAGCCATCTGACCACCAACAATATCCATATAATTAATGCCATAAATCCAAGTAATATTGGAACCTGATAGGCTTTAAAGTATGGGTCTGCGACAAACACCAACATTAATGCAGCCAGAGAGCCGATACATAGCAGGACGAATGGCAGTTGAACGAGATATTTTCTGAGTTCGTAATACCAGTTGCTGATAATGAGTACGGCGGCAATACCAATAAAGACAACAAACAGTATCGTGCGTAATAACCATCGGTTTGGACAGATCCAGTCCATCACAACCAGAATCTGCTCTTGTAATGCAGCGAACATGGATGGTAGTGACGAAGTTTTTGGATAAAAGGTATCGTCTACCAATTGCTGGCTTAGGTCATTCAGTGGGATAGGCTGGTAAGCCGCACCGATAAAGCTCCAGCTTGAAAGGCGAAGTAGCTGTGTTAGCTCGATTTCTGAGTTACGGTTAAATTCAGTAATGAGCATAGGAACAATCTGTTTAAACAGTTTTTCGACCGCGAGCTGATCGCTTTGGTTGCTTAACCAGTGATGGATTTCTTGTATTTGAGTTAATTCTTGCTTCGCAATTTCAGATGTGGCGGTGTTGCTGTTCCTTTTGACCTCAGGTCGCACGATCAGCAGGTTTGTCACTTCAGCGAGTGCGTTAAGATTATCAAATTTATAGAAGCCGCCAGACTCTGAATTGAGAACTTTGTTGGCAGATATGATGACGTTAAGAAAATAACGGTCACTTGATGACGCTGTCACATCTTCAATATTTGTGATATTGGAACCTTCTTTCTTAAGCAGAGCAAGTTTAAGTGTGCGGACGAAGGTAATAAATTGTTGTTGGCTTAGCGAGGTTTTGAGGACTGATAAGTCAACATCAAGAGTAATACCATCCGCGATGCTAGGAATTGACTCCATACCCAATGTCATAATTGGTTTCATTCTATTTATGATTGAGCTGTCGAGGGGTTGAGCAATGGCATCGACCAGCTGGTCGATTAACGGTTTGTCCAAAAGTTCTATTAGTGAGACTAAAGTTAAGTCTCTTGGCGTCGTAACGACAAGATCAACCTCGCTGCGATAGCGATGAGCTAATCGAATAAATTGGGTATTTTCGGGTTCTGTTTTCCAGTTAGGTGGAAGAACTAACAAGCTGCCACTACTGCTTGGTTTTGCGACAGCGCCAAAAAAGCCGATGCGGTCAAGCTGACTAAAATTGATGACTTGCTGTTCTTCGGATTGATACCAGTATGGAAAAAAGCCATAGAAAGTTGCATCGTTAAAAATGGAGTCGCGACTGTCCTGACAACCACAACCCGCAGGTGCTTCCCAGACCACTGGTGTACTCGTATCAGGAGCAAGCCCGGATTTATAGGCTACTTTGAGTACATTCTCGGCGTCGCTCGACGAAGTATCTATACCTTCAAGCGTCATTGCCGCTTGCATCAAATACTCGCTGGCGAAAACCTGATTAGCAATAGGCTCAAATAGTTTTTGCAGACTTGCAGGTACGACGTAGATGTTTTGCTTTTGCAATGCGGTTGCAAGGGCATCGCTGTCTAGCTGCCAGGTTATCAAAGGCGCGGTGGTTTTCGTTGTCGCAGTGGTGCTACTTTCTGTCACACTCTTTCCATCATCAGCCGTTTGTTGGTTGGTGTCACTGTTACTTTCACCGTCAGATGTCGTTGCGCTTGTCGTAGAACTGGTACTTGAATCTGAGGCAGAAGAAGCCGTTGAATCAGTATTGGAGCTTGAACTAGACGCAGAACTGGACGTTGAGCTTGTACTAGAACTAGAACTAGAACTAGAACTAGAACTAGAACCGGAGTCTGTCGTTGTATCGGAACTCGAATCAGGCTCTGTCGCGTCACTATTTTTGCTGGTTTGGGATGTGGTGGTGCTTTCGGTTTCACTATTACTTTGTGTCGCTTGGTCAATACTCTGAGATTGAATAAAGCTGTTGAGGTCCAGTGTCGGGTTGAACGTGACATCAAGCAGATCAATAAGCGTCACTAACTGGTTATAGAGTTCGTTTCTTTGTGAGAACTGCTGCTTTCCTAAGGCGGTGAGTGCAGTGAGCGTCGCTTGTCTGTTGAGGTCATTATCAGTCAATTGGTAGTAATAGCTTGGTATATTGGCTTGAGAGCCTGACGATGAAGAATCGGTAGAGCCGGGAATCAGATCTGGCGCTAAGAGCTCAGCCAGTTGTGATGAACTCAAAGATAGCAGTTCTCCTGAGTCGACACTGTCTCTCCAGTTCGGGAATACGGCACTAATTTCTGCCGCACGTGCCAGATCTTTCAGCGTTGTGTCAACAAAATCTGAACTGCTGCCGGAGGTTTCACTTACGGTATCCGACACGTTGAAATCATTACAAAAATTAATCAGCCACTGGCGAGTCACTGGCCCGAAAATGCCGTCGGTTAACAGCCTTCCATTGGACTTTAATGCCGCCTGATAAGCTGCGTCAGGCTGGTAAATAACCTTCAATTGCTGCTGAATGACGCGCCCGTTATAACGGGAATCTTTGGTTGGCAATTGGCCGCTGCAACTGTAGGCGGAAGTCGATGCCGATGGAGCTTGTGCCGATACCGATAAAAAGGACACCCAGATTATTGTGGCGACTAGTAGCCAGCGCAGCACAGTGCGGCCGTGGTTGATTAGATGATGACTATGAATCAGGTTCAGGAAGAAATCATTCATGATAAGTTATCCTCACCGCCACGTGACAAACAGAGGTTTGTCCATCCATGGGAATTTGATGGTTTGGAAGCTCCAGGGAATTTGGTCTAACAGCATGTCAAATGCACCGGGAATTACACTAAGTTGCCACTGTTTTTCCTCGTCTAATAGTTGGCCTTCACGTTGAATAAATGTTGTTCTCAAGCCTTCTATCGATGTTGAACCAAGGGAGTTCCAGTGACTAATAATTGCATTGAGCAGACCATCAATTATCGAAATAGCCTCATTTGGTAAATCCACTTGGCTTGGGATAGGAGTACTTATCGGTATGCCACATAAAATCTTATTTAGTGGCAGCAAGTACTCAGGCGCATCGCTTCGACCATCAACCAAATACTGCAGGCAAAACAGGGCTTGGTATCTAGCTTTCTCACTGGCGAAGACTTTTCCGTCCGTGAGGTTGAGTCGTTGAAACAAAGTCGGGATATAAGTGGACGCGAGCACTAAGCCTGCATTATTGATGCTTATGGGCTCTGATTTTTTGTTCTCTTTTTCATTTGGATCTTTCCATAATAACGGCTTGCTTTTCCTCTCTGAACGGCTTGGTTCAGCTACGTTTTCTATTGAGCTAAAGAGACGTTGAACTTGCGGTTGTGAACGGTCGAGACTGGCTGGTGGAGCTGGAGCTGGAGCTGTGAACTTCAAAGTTGAGGTGTCGCGACTTATCTCTTCTAACAGCGGGAATAGTGTTGATTGGCGGGATAAGTTAAGTTTTTCTGCTAACTGTTTTGTCTTGTCACTTTTATCATCGTCTTCGAGTTGATCCATAATGACTGGATAAACAATGAGGTCGTTGAGCACTACATGCAGCAATTGAACCGCACTTGCTGTTACTCCCTGAAGCAACAAACGGTGATAGATGACACGCCAAAATACCTGTTTCCATTTTTGTGTATTTCCCATCAACACAGAAAACGCCTGATATAGGCTAACCATGACGGGCACGAAATTTGTGTATTGTTTTGCGAATACTTGAAAGTGATAGTGGTCGGTCAGTCCGTCTATCCAACTCGCGAGCTTTTCTGGATTGAGTAGCTCCGCAGACAGACGCGTCCATAATGCGTGATGATCGAGATTCAGTGCCAGTTCTAACTTGGTTTCATCAATTTGACTCGATTGCAGAAAATCCCAATTCGTAATGTGCGCGATTGTGTCGTTTTGTGTGCTCGATGCTGAATGCCCCCGGAAATGTTGAGACGAAGAAATATCGGTTCCAGATGTTCGTTCCATTAACACCTGTTCAAGCACAGCTTGAATGCTGCCGTTCGTTATTCGAGAGCCATTGAGCCGTTCTGAATTGTGTTTACCTTTGTTCACCATTGTTTGAACAAGTTGGGCGACTTCTATTTGGAAGTGATTGCTCAATGTTAAAAGAATGGAACGCAGTGCTGTTTCTGCTGAGAAGGATAGCCCTGTCTGAGTTAGCGAAGCTTCCCATATCCATTGCCAAATCAGTCTATCAATCGATGACCTGATGCTGGTTTTTGGATGATGAGTCAATTCATGAATCGAATCTGCTATCCATGAGCGCATAGACAGAACATCAAACGCAACGGTTGATAAGTCTTTATTCGCCAGAGTGAGTAACTGGAAAAGCGTTTGCTCGTCAAAGTGTTGAATCCAGCGTTTTTGTATCGTGCCTGACTGGCTTAACTTAATAATCACGGCCGCAAGTGATTTAGCATCGAGAGAAGAACGCGCAGTTTTCAATAGCCGTTGCCACTGTTCGGGCTTCGCGTCAGCCAGAGCCTGAATCACTTCAACAGGAACATTTATGTGGCTCGAAATAACGCTGTTTAACCAGTGTTGGTAAGCGTGAAGAGGAGTATCTGCATTTTGTGGAGTCTCTAAAGACAAATTGTGATTGGTACTCTTTAATGCGGGTAAAAGAGAACGTAACGATTGCACGAGCCGGTAGTTAGTTTGAGTATTTAACGAAGACAGCAGCGATTGAACCAAGTCGAGATGGTGTATATTTCGGTGCGAAGCAATTTGATGAGTGAGGGACAACAAGTAACTGCGTTTATTAAACTCACTGCCACGCTCAACCAGCAAATAGCTGAGGGTAAATTGCCACAAGCTGCTGCGTAGAGCATGGTCTTCTACTGGCTTTGACTCAGTTTCAGTTATGATCGTCCTCTCTATATGATGACGGTTGGAAATGATGTCGTGAACCACTTCGTTCGCTCGTGGTTCAATAATGTCGATGAATCGAAATAGAGTGGCATCGGAATAGTGTTCGCTCCAATGCTGGCGTACGGCGGCGAGTTGGCCGATCCAAAGCAATAATCCTTTGATAAAGCGACGTTCGTCAGGTAATGCGCGGAGCAGGCTTTTTTCATCTCCATGTTGGAGGATCAGTAAGAGGGCAGTTAGCGAGTCTGATTTACTTGTGTTGGTTGAAACTCGCGAGTGGTCTTGAGCAAGTGTATTCCATGAGATTTGAGTTTCGTATGCCGCTTTATCTGTATCGCTAGGTGATGCTTTGTCTGAGTTAACGCGGAAAATGTCGGGCTCTATAGCATCCAATAATTTCATCATTTGCTGTCTTAGCGCACTATCGATACCAGTCATCTGGAGCCTGTTACGAAGATCAGCAAGCAACGTCGATGCGTTGAGGTTATACATGGCGGCCATTTTTACGATCACGCTTTTCATATACTGCTGTTTATTGAAGTGGCTGCCACGCTCGACCAGCACGTAATGGAAAGTGAAGTGCCACAGTTGCAGCGTCACTTGTTGGTTTGATACGGCAGAATAAACGGCTGTTGAAGTGGTTGCAGAGGCTGAATTTTTCGCAAGTAGCCATAGCTGAGGGCGAGATAAGAGTTGGGCTAAAAATGGATAATGCAATGGCTCTAAACGTTCTAGTAAAGAGAAACGTCTATTTTCGTCGAGTGACTGGATCAAAAGCAGGGGTAAACGTGGGTCTTTGCTGTGTTTACTCAACGCAAAAAGAATACTCGATGCGTATCGCGCCAAGAGTCGATGCCAATGCGGTAGCAATGCAGCCAAGTTACGGTTCGAAATCGCGGTATCAACATAGTGGTTCCAGTGATTGGAGAGCTCGGTTTTCAGGCCTGAATCATGGCGAATGCCACCTGTTTCCAGTAACGCAATCATTACCGCGAGACGGTTTTTATGGTTCAACAGCGGTAAGAACTGCGCTAATGATTGCTCAGGAAGCTGCATTGCCAATCTTAAACAGAGGGTCTCAGAGTTATCCGCGAACTCGAGAGCATTGTTTATGCGGTCTGGAGCGTTGAGCAGAGCCTCTACTACCCCGGTTTCGGACAGTTGCTGTTGATATTTAAACGGCCAGGAGAGTTGTCCTGTTTCGAGAAAATGCCACGCTTGTTGCCAGAGATAGTCATCAAGTTCATGTTGGTTCGCGCCATTCTCGATACTTTCACTGACTTGGATCTGCGACATGTGAATGTTCGACTTTCGCATCTTGGCCGAAGCATCCAAGCTCGTCTTTCGGTAAAGCTCTTGGTACAGCTGCTTTAAGATCTGCGTTTTCAGGGCAGGGCGTAGGCTTGTACTCGAAATATCGCCTGTATCGAGCTCAATCTTATCAATGCAAATAACGATATCCGGTGAGCAAATCTGGTTAAGAAGTTCATCCATAGAAGGCAGAAGATCGTTTATTAGCCATTGATACGCCTCCGCTTCAAACTGTTCTGCATCGACCGCGTTATCAAACTCGATATCAAGCTCTACTTGTTTGAACAAGTGGGTTTGAGTTTCAGGTTTCGACGCTATTTTGTCTGCTTTGATCATAAGATTAGCGCCTCCTGCGCGGCATCTGGTTTTTGCAGGAACGTTAACAGTTTCTTCGCCATCTCATCGCATTGTTGCTTATCCTCATTACTATTTAGTTGGATGGTTAAGGCTTTTTGTTTTCTCCATGCGTGATACAGATTTTCAAACTCAGAAAAGGCATTGAAATTTAGCCACATTAAGTGAACGCAGAGATGAGCCGGAGTATTCGTTCTGATCAGTTGCGCCACTTGTTGTCGGAACAAAGGACTGCGGTGACGGGCAGTGAATCCCGGCATAACCACGCAGACCTGATTGGCCAGCGATTCAATATCGCTCTCGGGATGGCGGAGTGTGATTGGCTCCACTACGTGCAGCGTTTCTGTTTGCTGATTGATTTCGACCAGCCACGCTTGCAACCAATGGCAAAAACGTATCAGCTTTTGTTTGTGGTTGTAACGCCCTATGTATAGCCAATGTTTCTCTTCGTTTGTTCCTATGTCAAAGAAGAGTCGGTAGTCTCCCGTTCTTGAGCGTTTGAGTATCCGGTAGCGTTGATTATCGATGCCAAATTGCAACAGCGATTCAGGTAGCGTTTGAGCATCTAATGCGTAGACCGAAGCGCGAATTTGACGTTTTTGCTGAGTAGAAAGTGATATTTTCTCCTGGCTTTCCGGTAGCGTTTCAAGGTTGGGTAATACGGTTTCTTTGAGTTCGAAAACCGCTTTTTGTCCCATATCGCTGCTTAGATAGTCTTCATCAGAGACGATATTCAAAAGGTAGCGACTGATATTGAGGTTTGTTCCCTCATCTTCATTGTTCAAGGCGTCCATGCCGAGCAGAATCGATAACCTTTGTTGGTATCCGCCGGTGTGACTCGGGTTAAGCAAGTTATTACCCAAACCGCGCTGATTACTAATGGTTGCGATGTTGCGAATAAATCGCTGTTTGTGTTCTAGCAGCAGCCAATCAATATCAGGCTCTCTACAATATGGGTTAAACGCACGATGAAGCGTATCGGGGTAATGTTCGCCATAAAGTGCGATCAGGTAATCATAGATTCGACCTTTACGCTCCGGAAAATTATCAAACTCGGATTGCAGCGCTTGAAGTTTCGACTTTGCGTCGGCAGGGTAATGGCTGTTGATATCGTTGAATTCTTGAGGCGTCAGCGTGTGGACATGGTAGCTGGTGGGTTGACTCAATGAAGTAGAAAACAGCTCGGGCAGCTTTGTCAGAACCTCACAAAAATTGGCCATCAATTGATCAAACAGCAACAGGTAACTGCGCAATTGATGACGTTGTGCCTGAGATTTTGGATCGTAGCCAGTATTGGTTTTTGTGGCCAATTGATAGTTTCGCGGAAATAAGGTTTGGATGGAGTCGTAGCTACTGAGATCGCGATGATGGCCGGATGGAAGTGGCATTGCTGTCGTTAAATGCTGACGCTGTATGGTTTGCTGCTGCAATTGTTGCTCAATTTGAATGACCACATCGGCAACGTCAAGAGCGATGAGATGCTGGTTTTGTACAATCTCAAGGCGAATATCTGAATCGGCTTCTGGCATGATTAAACTGGCATACTCAGGAATCTCTGATATTGCCACGATGGGTTCATCTGGGTGTGTTTCAGCTTCGAACCTGATACCACTCACTTGTTGAATGTTAGCACTGCTTAGAATCAGATCTTCAAGCTCACTTAAGTCTCCGTTGGTTCTATGCCTCAACCAATGCGCGCACTGATAATAGATGTTAGCGGCTATCTGATTTGCATCGACTCCATCATTACTTATCTCGATAGTGGCTGCCAGATGAATGCAAGTTTCTCCAATGACATTTACTTCTTCGATATCTTCACCTAATCCTCTTATCTGATGGTAGGTTTGAAGAATACTCTGTATGGTAGGGTCGTTTTTTTCCGGATTGGAATCCTCGTCCTTGGTTTGCAAAGCATGTTGCTGGCGTCGAAAGAAACGTTGTAATAACCCGGAAATCTGATATAGGCCCAAGTGTGGGTATTGTTCTGAGCTTTGAAACCAAACTTGCTCCAGTTGCGGCGTTGTTCTGATTATAAAGTCCTGATACTCGCTCGGTATTTGAGGCGGGGCAGACAACACCTCATCGGGATGAGCCAACCCGTAATACGGATAATCAATGCGGCCGTAATCGTCCGCCAAGAGATCGCATACGGCAAAATCACTGCGATAGATAATATCGGTCAGTGCAAAACAGACCTGTTCCAGAATGGTGACGCCAGGATCGTGGGTGTTGTAGTCTGTCCAGACGTTGCCACCTAATTGTTGGATATAGGTAATACCAAGCTGGAACAAGCGTTCAAACTTATCCGGGTCGTTTTGATGTTCTTGCTTCGATATGGTCACTGACATAATCAGGCCTGTTTATCCTCTTGGACAATCTCGCAATTGGTCATGTAGTCGTCATCCCATAATTTCGTGATGTGATAGCGGATATATCGGTTATCTCCATAACTGGTGTTGGTTCGAATTTGCAGTCGATAAGGTCGCTTCGTGCCTTTTTCAGTTTCATGCAGCCACCTCAGTTTTAACTTGTCCGCAGGAGAGCGAAAGAATGCGTGTTGCGCTTTTATTGGATTTTTTCTTCGCCATTGCCACCACCAGTGATTCGGCGCGCATGTATTAATGGCGATCGCGTGGAGCATCGCATATCGGCCAGTGTGTCGGATGCCGATACCCGCGACCACTTCAAGCATTTGGCAACCCTCTAATGTTTCCGTGATGTCGTGCCATTTTCCGTCAGCAGGAATCAGAGCGTCGACCGTTTCTGTTCCGCGTCGGCCTTGTGAAGAAACGGTGCCTTTTACATCGAGCTCGTGTTCTGGCGTTTCGGTTTTTATCCCGACATTACCACTCGGAGTGAGCGTCAAATTGGTTTCGGGAGCGTCATCCTCATCTGAATCCGTAACATTGGCGAGTGGGTTAGCCTTAAAATGCAAGTTGGTGGTCTTCGCGGCTAAACCTACGTGCCAAAGAGCAGTATTGCGATCACTTTGCTGATAAAAACTCAGCAAGTGATCCTGATCTAAAGCGGTCAATTGCAAGCCAGTTGCAGGGGGTTTCTCAAATCCATCTTCAACCTGATTGACGCAGGAGTCGATCAAGTCCGCGAAATGCTCCGCAGAGGGCATATTGCCGGGTTGAAAAAAGTTTTTGAGTGTACTTCTATTGCGTTTTGGCATAGTTAATCCGTCCCCTTATGATACTGAACAGGAGTCTCTTCACCGTTATGTGATGATTGGGGCTGAGTGTTGATGATGAACTCTTCGCCGATAACAAGGTCTCCTACACCGGCAGGAACCGGTGCCGCTTGCTGATGCTTGGGCGCAATGGTGATGAAATGGTGCTGAGATGGCACCAGTAAATACCATGGAAGTTCTGCGCCGATGGGTTCTTCAGTACGTGCGCTGTCTTGTAAATGATACTTGTTGGTTGAATGATGGCTTATTTTAAGTACTGACAGACCACTGACGCTGGTCACCTGTTTTTGTTTACCGATGAATGCGGCTAATTTTGACAGCGATAACTGCCATCCCAAACCCATGTTCATACCTTCGCTGTTCCAGGGGCAAAGCGTCTGCATGATGGCGTACTCCAACTGACGTAACGCTAATCCATGGTGAGTACCTTCAGTGAACGTTACAAAACAGCGAACTTGTAGCGTTTCATATCCGGGGTTGCGGACATCAATTTGAGTGTGGGCGCGGGCAATCGTACTGAGGTAATCACGTATTGCGATAAGCGTGGTTGAATCGATGTAACGCTGCTGACAAGGGTTGTGATTGCAGTCGTTGTGCACCGGAATAACCGTGAGCAAAATATGACCGGGCTTGTGCGAGTTAGAGTCAAATTGCTTAGCTGCGAAACAGTTTACGGCGTCGATATCCGGAAACTGTTCCAACACCAGACGCTCATAGTCCCATGGGGTTATTGCTTTTCCTTTATGTCGTAAATGCTCACTGGTTCTCGTGACCCAATGATCAAAATTCTCATCTGGTTTTAATTGTTGTATCGGAGTGAGTTGCGTAATGGCACCCAGATTCGCAGGCTTATTCAGACACTGCCAGGACGCAAAGGGTGGTGTTTGCGGTTCTGCATTTCTTCCGCCTTCCACTTGAATGACGTGCGTTGCAATTTGGTAACATTTTGGATATTGATCAATGCCTTGGTTTGTACTGACTCTAAGCCAATATAAATCCGACGGCATAATATTGTGCTCGGTATTGATAGCATCCGGAATATCCAACGTGATGATGCCGGACGTCAAAAATCGGTGCGTTGTGTCATGAATGATGTGTTTTGCCGGAAGTTCGACCCATTGTTCGCCCACAAGGTAATACCACTGATATTCCGTAGACGGATAAGGCGTCAACATCTTTGCTTTATCGCCAAGCAGAAAATAAAGATTGAGGTAGCCTGAGAGCTCTGACGCCGTTAAGCCGATAAACAAGTGACTGTCTTCTTTGTAGTGAGCCAGGATGCGAGGATAAGCGAACTTGTGTTTTTCGTTTCGTGGATAGATTTCCACTTCACCAAATGGGTGGAGGTGGATCATTCGACACTGGGTTTTCGTCGTCATATCACCTAGCTCGACTTTGTGTCTGGCTACGTAGTTAATCGACAGACGGTTTAACATCGGGGTGTATGGCGCTTTTGGCAAAGGTTGCTGTTTTTTCGATTTCGCATTCGCCGTCAGTGTCTTACTCAAAAGCAATCCATATTGATCGTGCCCAAAAGCATCCATTGGTGTCACCAGGGTGATCTTAAACAGACCATTACGAATATTTGACTGAGGGCTGTATGGTGTCTGGGGCCACGTTTGAGTCGTTGGTGTATAGCTGTTACTGATATTGCCAAACGTTAAAATATTCTCGCGATCCAATACGCCGTCTTGCGGTGAAAACAAACTTTGTGGGCCATCATCTGTCGTATCCCAGCGCCCGTTATTCAGTACTTCAGTTACCACTTTGAAACTATGGTTTCGATAAGGGAAAGGATACTCATTGTAGTGGTCACGGAACCCATCACTTCCCTGTGGTAATCCAGACCAATCGAGGTAATAAGTGAGCTGCTTGAGATGCTTGATGGCGAATTCTTTGCTGGCGACAACCAAATAGGAGCCATCTTTGGGTTGGGCTCCCAGTGGCAAGAAGGGGCGGCTTGGATCTGCCTGACCATCCTGATTAAACAGCTGTACTTGAGTTGCTCCTTTTACACGGCATTCCATCAAAAGCTGAGCGAATTCAAAATCGCGGAAGATAGTGTAGGGGAAGCAATTACTCTGCGCTTTTAAACACAGCTTTAATGCTGGCGCAGTAAAATTCCATTTCGAGTTGTGAATGGCTGGGGTAGGCACTGTTGTCGCGGGGAAACCCGGTTCAAGCTGGATATGTAGACCAAATCCCATGGTAAAGTCGCTGTCATTTTCAATCGGAATGATCTGAGCACAATCGACGAGCTGCCATCCTTCTTCAGTGGAAATGGCGACATCAAATATATCTTCAAATAATTGGTAAAAGGTCTGAATACGCGAATAACCGAGTAGCAAGTTGACCGTCGCGCTGACCGACTCATCGAGAACATGCTCGTCAATCAGCTGCTCAGTCAGTGACTTGATCTTGTTTATGTCTTCATTTGATAGCCACTCAACGTGATTTAATGCGTAACGTGACACTAACTGGCCAAGCACCCGGAAAAATCGCTCTTTTTGCTCCATGGCGTGGAGATTTTGGGTGGGTTTTGACGCGACTTCCTCTAGCAGCGCGAGTAATACACCACGATAGACCGCGCGAAGTTGCTGAGTCGGCTCTCTGTCGGCCAACTGCAAAATCCTATCATCGTTAACTTTGTCGACAAGCGCTTTGCTTTGTATTTCGTACAGCCAATTTCCAATCACAGGCACTTGCAATAAAACGATTTCATTAACAACGGCTTCAAGCGCATCTCTCAACTTACTGGACTCTTGCGAGTGTTCCTGATCATGTTCGATATAGAGCTGAGATAATCTTTGATACACAATGCCATTGCCCACTTCTTGAAGTTGAAATTGCAAAGTGAGCTCTCGATGACCTTCAGCCAAAGAGAGTATTGGATCTGAAATCACCAGTCCAAGATGCTTTTCAAGGCTGTCATCATCAATCTGGTGGCTACCAAACATCTTGAACGCTTGGGTATTGTCACTTTGAGCACCTGTCTGCATCGGATCGAGCTCAATTTTCTGACGACTAATACCAGAATTAAAACCGAGCTCTTTTTCTGGAGAAATCAGAGGATCACGGCGAAGTGTAAAACCAAACGCCTTTTTCACTTCTGCATCGGTCACTGACATGGCGTAGTTGGTGCGAAATTCTATCGGCTCAAACGTTGCCGTATTGCCGGGAGTGAAGGCTTGCCCTTTGTTGATGATCACGGGCGTCTTGCTCGCTTTGCCTTGAGATAATTTGAGAAAGACAGGCGCTTCCTCTGCACTTTGCGGATACTGGTTCAAAACGTCTTGGTAATAAAACAGAAGATGTTTATGAGTAAACTGATTAATTTTGTTTTGAGCACGCTTAAAAAGTTTTAAGAAGCTGAGAAACAGAGCAAGCTGTGGAGGGTGCTCACCATGATGCAGAGATTGTTCGAAGGTTTCACGGCAGTCTTGTTTTAAGGACTCAATCAACACCAGAATCTTAGACAGACAATGTTGTGCTTCCTCTTTGATGTTGGTTAATTGAGCCGCTTGTTTTTCGCTCTGGGATGAATCAGATAGTTTCCACAAAGGATCGAGATGCTCGTATTTATTGATGAGGTTTTTGGGCGTGCAATTAAATAGTTGTTGTAATGGGGCATTAAGTTGAGCCTGATAGCGGTTGAGCAGGCGAAGTTTTAACTCATAGCTTATTTCTGGTGTGCTCGGTAAGTGTCGGTACCAGCTGTTTAACACAGTAAAAAGGTGAAGAATAAATTCTAGCGTTTGATCTTCATCCAGACATTGTGCTTGTTTGAACTGACGTTTTAATGCAGCTTCATCCATGCTTAGTATTGCAGCACAAACCACCAATTCATTTTGTTCAAACATCGCACTCCAATTCCCTTTTACCTGCTTGTTCTCATCCATATAAGGAACAAGCTCGGCAAACTTTTTCGCCCATAGGATGAGCTGTTCGAAGCTGAGCTCGTAGGGCTGAAAGAAGTGAGGGCTAAGTGCAACGTTACCTCGTTCGTTTTGTTGCGTCATAAAGCATCTCCCGAACCGAGATCAGGCAGAAGATCAGGGCTAACCAGGGTGCCTTCTTGCAGATAAAACGGATACACCATGTTGTCTCGCGTGTTGGTGGTGACTATCTGATAATCAAGCTCAATCATTATTTTCCCGTTTAGCGGAACGGGCGTCAGCGTTAACGAATCCAGGTCAATACGTGATTCAAACAGCAATATCGACTGCCGAATCTCGTATTCCATTTCAGTCAATGTTGTTTTTGTTAGTTCAGCAAAAACAAAACGGTTAATTCGGCACCCAAACTCAGGGTGCATCAGGCGTTCGCCGGGTGAGGTGGATAAAAGGATCGCAAGGCTCTGTTTGATGTCTTTTTCGTTACTGCACAGTTCGACCGAGCAGTTGTCGGAGGTAAAGGTGGGAGGAAACGCCCAACCAGTCCCCAAGAATCCATTGTCTCTGTCCATAATCCAGTCCCTTTACATTGAAAACTAACCGCCAATGATCACTGTGAAGCAACCCATCGCAACATTGCCACCGTGGTTTGTGCTGTCACCAATTCTTGCTGCGGGTTTTCCGCCAATCATCACGGTCGCCGAACCCTTTATTATGGTGGATGGGGGGCCGACACATGTGCATGAATCACCAACGACCGAGGCGGGTATTTTCCCGATCAACACCGTGGGCACGCCAGGCCCAATCACCGGACCTCCGACATGGGGAACGGGAGGAACGCCTGGCGTCGCCATTGGACATGCGTGCATATCGGTAATTCTTGCTGCTGGTGGCATGTTGATGTCCTCTTTAAATCAGTCGTTAATTGATATTGACGATTGCGCCTTTAATGGTGGTATTTCCTGAAGCAGACAGTTCCGCACTGGCAGAGCCTTTGGCCGTTAACGAAGTGGTGGCGTCTGCTGAAACGTTCATTCCCTTTATGTTGGTGTCTCCTGTAGCTTCGATACTGGTATCACCAGTTGATTTCAACGAAATGTTTCCGCCTGCCGAAATGGTTATGTCTTTAGGAGAATCCAACGTGATTCCGCTGTCGTCTAAAGTGACGGTATTGCTGTTTTGATCGGCGAGCGTAATGGACTTTTCATCGTCACTAATGGTGATCGAATTTTCACCGGGCGTAGTGATGGTGATGACCTTTTTGTCATCGTCGAACTCTATTTTGAGTTTGTTTTTAGTCACTATCGCTTTGGTGTAGTTCTCTTGGGTGAGCTCATAGGGCATCGCTTTTTTACTGCTGTACAAACTGCCGAGAATGATTGGCTGGCCGGGATCTTGGTTGATGTAACCGAGCACGACCTCGTCGTCGATTTCCGGAATAAAAAAGTTGCCACTTTCGTTAGTCGCGTAGTAACTGGAAAGCCTTGCCCAAACCTCGTTATTGGTATCACCTAATGCGGGTACTTTTACTTTGATTCGATATTGGGTTTCTGGGTCTTCATTGAGCTGAGTTACTACGCCGATCTGTAAACCGTCCACGGGAGGAAGCCATCCCGAGGCGGGTGGGGCACCGAGGTCACGATGCTCTGCCGACCATACCGGAGCAAGCCCTAAGTCAACGGTCGTTAGCCACTGACCTTGCTCGATTCTGTGATGTACCGCGCCGATATAGTGAGAGCCGTTGAATCGATCGCCAACGCCTGCTAACTCGATAAGACTATTAATTTGCGCCTTTGCATTACCTTGAAACGTGACAGTGCCACGTACTTTGGCAAGCATCGACTTCGCACGCTGTCCTTTTGCCCAGTTAGTCAGGCTGTCCTGGGTGTAACTGGCTGAGGTTTGCATTCGATATTCACCAATACCTAGCACGTTTGCCAGTTCGCTGGCTGATAAATTCCCCTGATTACTAATCTCGGTCGCTGCAGATTGTTGCGATAGCATTGCCTGTGTACTTGGGTCCCAGGCGGTACTGGTTACACTACTAAATTGATAACGTGCGTCGACTTCCGCACAGAAATTGATCAGGTCAGTTCCGTAGGTAACGACAAGTGCCGCAGGATCACTAACGGAAGGAGCCTCTACCGAAAGTTTGTTTTGCTGGTTTGCTACCACTAAGCCATTTGCTTCAGCACGAGTCAGCATAAAGTCCCAGTCACTACAGTTAAACTGAACCAGTTCGTCGTGTTCAACAGACGTACTGTCTACGCTGTCAGCCGTGATACTTGAGTAGTTGCTAATCAGAGAATTAATGATGTCGCTGTCTTTTTGCTTCAAATAGCATTGGCTTTTTCTCGCTATCGTCATGGCGACCGCTTGATCTTTGCAAGTCACATTGAGTGTGGTTTGGTTGTTTTCGCTGATGCGAATAGCATGATTGGTCACCACGCCTTCGAAGATGGTTTCGTCTTCCGTACCGTAGCCGGCATCAATGGTGATCGTTGACCCTGGCTTAAATGTGTTTCCTGAGCTGACTTCAAAAGTTTGATCAGCGATGTCTCCGTCACGGATCTCAAGCTCTGCATAGGCAATATGGTTTACCTGATAAAAAACATTGACCGAGATAATGCCAATTGAACTCTCAATGACATTGCCATTTGATTTGATGCTTAACGTGACAATGTCACTATTAGTCTCGGTGGGAGATGCTGCCATGTCGCCTCACTTTTAGCTCAGAGGTGGAAAATAGAGCTTGGTCCCAGGGGCAATGTTTCGCACACTGGGTAATTGGTTGTATGCCGCCACTTTGGAATAGTAGGAGCTGTCTTTGTAAATTTGATGGCAAAGTCCCGGTAAGGTGTCACCCGCTTTAAAAACGACATGATGTGTCAGATCGGGGGAGGACTTTTTGGCAAGTGCTTCTTTCTCTTGCTCAGTGAGAAATTGAGTAAAGTCTAGGGTAGCGGTTGCGCGTAAAGGAACACCACTTGAATCAAAAAGCACATAAGAGACAGACATGGACGTGAGGCGTCCACGAAAGCTAAGCGCCGTGCCCCAACTGATTTTGACAGGGTTCGGTTCGTGCTGCTTTCCGTTATAGTCGTAGATCACTTTCCGAAGCAGAGTCAGCTGGTCTTGAACGGACTTTCCTTTTTTATACTCAACCACACCCGTAGCATCGATCATTATTTCAAAACTGAGTTTCTCACTTTGGTATCCCTGAAACTGCACTGTCGGCGCTATATCGCCCTGAGATTGTCGGTGTTTGCAAGGGTCGTCGGTATATCCAATGCCATAATCCTGCTTGATGGAATTTGGATTAAGCATGGCATTAAAAGTGGTTGCGGTATTACCGGAAGCTGCAATCGACTCAATTTTTAGCTTATCGACCATGCTTATCGCTCTCTGTTTTCTTGTTGGAGTTTACGGTGCATCCATTTTATGGTTTGGAATTGCGCCGTGTGTTGAGAAGAAACCTCGGAGAGAGCTCCTGTGCCTTTATCCGCGCCCTCACATTGGTGCTCCTTTTTTTGTTTCGACGATTTTTTTTCTTCAGTCGTGACATTGGAACGAATCGACATTTGTTTGATTTCTATAGGCATACGTTAGTCACCTCTTGAACGGCTATTTTGTGCGGCTTGCTCTGCTGTAACAGATCTCAACTTCTTCAATCGCAACGTCATTTTTCGTCGAGTTGAACCCTTCAACTCGCCATTTAACGGGGTAGGCGTTATAGAGAACCCATACCCGGCATGGAGAGCCTTTTTCATCAAGCAATCGGACCGAGACCGTTTTTGGGACGATTGCTTTGGACAGTTGTGCTTCAAGCGTGTCCTGACACCATTTCACCAATGCCGAACTGGAATCAGCGATACCCCGCTTTAGCGTCAGATTAGAGTGTTTGATCACTTTAGGTAGGTGATAGACCAGATTATTGCCGCCTTCCTGATAGTCTTCGGTATCTAATTGAGCTTCTAAACCAGAGATTTCCTGAAACGCAGAATCATCTTGGTTGTTACCGATCACTACGCTGAAGTAAAACGCGGGTAGGGGCCATTCATCTGCCATAAGCTCTGATCTCCAATAACGCTTTGTATGCCACAAACTGGCTTGGTTAACGCATCAAGCACGATAACCAAGCCAATGAGTTGCACTATGAGGTTGTGATTTCTAACCCTTCATGTGCCAGTTCTATGGTTTCTACGGCAACCTCATTACCGTCGGATTTCAAGTCGGTGCCTGTTACTTTTGTTGGCCACGCATTTTTAAGCTTCCAGCTCATCACCACACCACTATCTTGATCAAGTAAGTTGATGGTGACGGCGGTTCGAGCAATGGTGTTCATTTGGATCTTACTAAACCAGTCATAGAACTTGTTATCACTCTTAAAAATGCCTTTTTTCAAAGTGACGTTACTGGTTTTCACTAGCCCCGGCATCTTGATCGTCGAGAACACTTTGCTGTTGCCTGCGCGGTATTCAATTGGTTGGGCTTCGGTATCCAGACCCGATACTTCCTGGAATGCGGCGACCATACTTGCGTCGGCACCAGCACCACCATCCCATTTGACTTCAAAATGGAATTTGGGCATCGGCCATACGGTTTCTGATTGAGCTGAACCATCATCTGCCATGGTAGTCTCCTTTCTACAATTCGTTCATAAAGTTACGAAGGACTACGGCTAAAAGCCTTCTGCGCTTTTGAGTACTAAGTAATTATGATTCTTGCATTTTTTGCTGGAAGGTAATCTCAATGAATTCAGCTGGACGACTGATGGCTACCAACACTGTAATTCTCAAAATACCTTCTAGAATATCGTCACCGGTCATTGTTTTACCCAGCCCGACGCTAACGCTGTATGCCTCGCCAGGGGACGCACCCGCCAGACCTCCGCGTTTCCAAATTCCGTATAGGAAGTTACCAATCATGCTTTCCATCGATACCCAGGTGCTAGATACATTCGGCTCAAAAACATAAGCCTTTGAGGCAAGCTTGATAGATTCTTCAAGCATTATCATGGTTCGACGAACGTTAATGTATCGCCAGTCAAGGCTGTTACCATCAAGTGTGCGTCCACCCCAAACTAAGGTGCCTTCACCAACAAATGGTCGAATCGCGTTAATGGATTTACCCTGAGTAGTAACGTTGAGATCTTCTTGTTCGTCATCGCTGATATTAACCGTTGGAGAGACAACGGCGTTTAGGCTGACGTTAGCAGGTGCTTTCCAGACCCCTCTTGAATTATCGACCATGGTATAGATGCCAGCCATTGCCGCCGCTGGAGGAAGTATGTTTTGTTGGTGCTTCACTTCCTTCATGATGGTTTGGTAAAGCGGGCTGATGGTTTGTAGCACCTTATTAAGCAGTACCTGTTCTTGATCAGGTAAGTCTGTCGCGAGCTTGGCAATTTCATCAAGCATCTGCTGTTTTCGAGTCACGCGAAGTTTATTACTGCCGCTGTTTAGCTCATCATCGGAAAGGCCATCAAGATCTTTGAATGCCTCGTTGACTTCATTGGTGAGTAATTCAGAAAGCTTATCTAAGTTGCTGATGTTATGGAAGTTAACATCACTGTCCTGCACGATGGAAGTATTGAGCCAAGGGTAGTATGCCGAGGAATAATCCAGATAATTAATACCAAGTTTAGAACGGAAGTTTTCTATACAGTCACCACTTGGATCCTGACGATCTTTAAATCCTTCCCAGATATCGAGTATCGCGACTCTATTTTTCATCTTACCACCACAATGACCAAGCATGGCTTGCTGGACATTAATGCACGCATCTTCTGCCAGTTGCACACTTTCAGGGATCACGAGCATGGTAGCCTCAGGCTCTTTAATCAGCGGGTCAATTCCCCCTTTTAAAACGCCTGGATCGAGGTCATCACTATAGCCTCCAACTGACACGATATAGCAAGGCCCACCGCCATTTTGAAAGAAAAATAGCATATTGTGATAGAGCGTATAGCGTGTATTCGATTGCTTTATCTGATAAGCCGTACCTTGTTGGCTGAAAGCGACCGCGGCACTCGCATCATCACCAGCTTCACTGATCTCAAAGGTTGGTAACGGCGCGCCACCGAAGTACTGGCGAAACTCTGACATCGAAGTGATGCGCCAGGGTACTTTACTCAGCGATTTTCCGCCATTTTCAGCTTTCTCTGTATAGCCAATAAACGCTGGCACAGCAGTAGCGACCTCGACAACAGAATTGGGGAAGGCATTTTTCTCAACTATGTAAACGCCCGGTGTTTTCATTACAACCATAGTTAAATCCTTTAAGTGAGAATTGAATGGTTACCAAATGCTCGCGATTAGCAGAGTAATACTTCACCCAGTACTGCTGTCATAGCGAGGCAGTTACTAATAAATAATGTAGTAAACAAAATGCACTGCATTTAAATTAATATTAGATGTGCAAACTGATTTTTGTATCATTAAGATTTATTTGGAATGTAAATCACTGTTTTCAATTTAAAAACAGTTTTTATCGCTAGGCCAAAAAAATATGGCACAGTCGTTGAGGTTGATTATCGACTGTTTCAATTTCAATGTGAGCGGGGCTGGCGGAGGCGAGACGACGGTAAATGATTTTATGGTTGGCTTTGAGTTGAAGTGTCAAATCAGAACGGTGCAAAACGGGCAGCGAGGTATTGGAGCGGAATACTAGGCAAGGCTTATGATTGAGATGCTGTATCCCGATACTTTTAAATGTAAGTTCGCCGTTGGAGTCGATAATTTGATATTCCTTCGACTCATTGTTGGTAAAAAAATAATACTGCCAATAAGCGTAAGTGTGGCTGTAATTTAATATTACTTGTCTGTTTTCATTATAAAAATAGTCGTCATTAATTGTCAGATTTATTATTCCGACAAGGTTTTGACTTAATTCAAATTCTGAAATAGCAGCGTATTGATCACCGCTGATAATATCTTCAGCGGTCAACCATTGTTTGGCAGACACCGAAAGAGGCGACTCACCACCTAAATGCATCTCGAATAGTGCAACCGACATCGGTGTGGACAATGGAATATCGGTATAATTACGAAATAGAGGGTCTTTACTGAATACTTTAAATTGCAATAACGCAGGAGAGTCAGGTGGAGAGATCTCTTTCAGCATGTCTATGTCTGCAACAACATATAACCCACCAAGTGTAGGCTTTAAAAACATGTAGTTATGCTTTAGCCATTGAATCGTATCGTTTGTTGGAACCACATCAACAGGTACGCTCATACGGCTGTTAGAAAAGTACTCATGATTGACCGAGAGAGCAATATAGGGAACGTAATTCGACATTATTGCTCCCGTTTTTTTAAGTTAGATTTGACGAAATTTAACGGCCCAGATTGTAGCAATACCGCTTCGCTGTTCGGGATCGCAACACGTACCTGATAGACGCATGAAGGCAGGTAATGGGAACCAAGCATGCTCCACATGTGGCTCAAGTTTGCTTCTGTAAGAGTCGCCATTTCCATCGCGATTTGTTCGACAAACTCAGGCATGTCGGGGGAGTTCTGTCGATTGAATAACGGGTTTCGATTAAAAAATGCCAGCAAATGAGACAATATTTTTAAGCCATCGGTGTAATTGGATGCAGAGAAGTTTGCAGCTACCACCACGGAAACGGCTAAGAATAGAGGCTTGTTCGATATTGCGGATCGAGAAGTGGGCTGGAAAGCGGCGATATTTCCTCCCTTGGAAAAGGGATCTCTTTCCAGGCCGCTAATAAAAATAAGCACTTTATTTTCATTAGAGCCATTACTTTGCTTATTAATATCAGAAGGGGAAGCCACAATGACTAAGTTGTCTGACAGATCAAAAGCAGAGTTTATTGACTGATTCATGCGTTCGCACAGGTACTCAAGACAGCTATCTAACATAGGTTTCTCACTCTCGGTTAAAACTTAGTTTAGCTAGATTTAATTGGATTGCTGTGCAAGTTAAACAAATTCTTTGTGGGGTCGAGATTTATTGGGTTACTTAAAAGGCGTGACGAGTAAGGGGCTGTTGAGCGGTTTTACATTGAAAAAGCAGGATTCAAAAAAGGCCCGGTTGAGATGCGGACCTTAAACAAGACAACGAAAATTACCGTTCAGGAGTTTCCAGTAATTTGATGACGCTCTCTACCGTGTTGTTAAGCGCCTCGCTGTTGTCGAGTTTACCAGAGCTTGCCGGACCAAGTGCACACGTATACAAAATCAGCTGCTTATCGAATGGCAGATCGAGCTGCTCGTATAAGTCTTGACGGATTTTGGCGTGTTGTTCTGGTTCCTGGTTTGCAAGGCTAACTAGTGTGTCATAAATAAGATTTTTCATTGTAATTACGTTTCTTATTGTTGGGGGTGCATATAGTTTAGTGGTTTGCAAGACGAAAATCCGACGCTTAGGTCACATATCAACGGGTTTAACAGGTATTGGTGTAATTAGCTGGATGAATAATTTGGTGTGATTTTTATTACTAGCAGTTTTCACTGCACAAATTGGTTCGATTGCACTAAAGCTTAAGGGATCATTAAAGTTTTGAGCAAAATCCACCTTGAGAAGCTTCTTATGAGCTTTAATGTACTGAGGTGAGCGAAACAAAAGGTGGCAATATGTTAAGTAAACTAAACAATCGTCTTTCTACCGTGGCAGAGCACATGGCAGACCTTGAATATCAGCTTGGCACTTATCTTCAACCGGGGCAGTATTCTTGTGTCGTGGAAGGTGAAGAGGTATTTCTCGAGTATCAGCACGATCTAGAGTTTGAGAACGCCTCTGGCCAAGCGGAATCGCTATTGAGATTGTTCAATATCCCGTTGAGCGGTGACGAGAGAAAGTTGTTGGTTGAGGTGACAGGTAAGGGCAACACAACCAAACTGCACTTGAATCTATCCTGCGAGAATGAAACTGACCTCTTGCTCAAGTATGTCTGCTCCGAGCTTTTGTCTGCGTTTCGTTCATTAGCAACGTGATAAAGGGAATGCTCAAGAACAAGTGAAGGCATTGCAACAGAAAGAGTCATCGAGAGTGATGTAAAGCTCTCGATGAACTGAGTGGCTAGCGAAATAATACTCGCTCTTTTTGATACTTATTTAGTCAAAAGCCAATTACGCTGGTGGATGGTTCTCAATCCAGTGTCTTGCTATGTCTTCACGGGTTGCTACCCAAACTGCATCATGAGATTGAATGTAGTCTAAGAAACGTTTTAATGCTTTGAAGCGACCTGGCTTACCAACCACGCGACAGTGCAGACCGACCGACATCATTTTTGGGGTTTCAGCCCCTTCTTCGTACAAGCAATCAAAGTGATCTTTCAGATATTCGAAAAACTCGTCACCGTGGCTAAAGCCGTAAGGGGAGGAGAAACGCATGTCGTTGGTGTCTAATGTATACGGAACCACAAGGTGTGGTCGTGTACTGCCGGCATTGTTTTTATCTGACACTTGTGTCCAGAAAGGCAGGTCATCGCCGTAATAGTCCGAATCGTAAAGCAGGCCGTCTTGCTCTGCGACAAGTTCACGTGTATTCGGTGAGTCTCGACCGGTATACCAACCAATTGGGCGAGTGCCTGTCAGTTGTTCGATGATATCCAGCGCTTGAATCATGTGCTCACGTTCAACGTCAATTGGCGTGTTTTGGTAGTGCAACCATTTCAGGCCGTGGCAGGCAATTTCATGACCTTCTTCAACGATCGCTTTGGTCACTTCTGGGTTACGCTGTAGTGCAGTAGCAACACCAAATACAGTAAGCGGAAGCTCGCGACGTTTAAACTCGTTTAAGATTCGCCAAACACCAACACGGGAACCGTATTCATAAAGTGACTCCATACTCATGTGTCGGTCATTATACGCTTCTGCTCCTGCGATCTCAGAAAGGAATGTTTCTGAATGCTCATCACCATGAAGTACGCAGTTTTCCCCACCTTCTTCGTAGTTCAGGACAAATTGCACCGCAATCTTAGCGTTATTAGGCCAGTTAGCGTGAGGGACGTTATCTCTTCCGTAACCGATATAATCGCGAGGGTTATTTTCTTCCATAAAGTAAACCTTGATGTAAATATTCTTCTAAAAAGCAGGATGGGTATGTGTTTATTTTTACTGCGACCAGTGCTTGAAAATTCCGTGGATTGGCTTCACCAATGGTGCCCCGTATTGGCCACTTTTCGATGTCACTAAGTTGAGTTGGTGCAGTGACTCAGCAAGTTTCACTGCCGCAGCAACACCATCGATCACAGGTACATTCAGTTCTTCTGAAAGCTCGTTGGCTAAGTCAGACATGCCAGCACAACCGAGTACGATGGCTTCGGCACCGTCTTCTTTGATCGCTTTACGGCATTCTTCAGCAAGTAGCTGATAAGTGTCCATACTCAGAGATTCAAGTTCCAATACCGGAATATCTGTCGCTCGAACACCGCTGCACAAGTGGTGGTAACCGTATCTTTGAAGAAGGTGTTCACTTGCTGGTAGTGTTCTGGTCATTGTAGTGACGACGCCAAAGCGGTAAGACACCAAGCTTGCGAGTTGGAACGCTGCACCTGCGATACCAATCACTGGCTTGGTTGCAATCTCACGGGCTGCATCAAGAGCAGGATCACCGAAGCAGGCGATAATGTGTGCATCGACACCTTGCTCTTCGCCAGTGCGAATCACATCAAGGAGCGCTGCAGCAGCGAGCGTTTCGTCAAATGCACATTCAATGCTTTCCGGACCGTTAACTGGTGAAGATGCAATGATTTCTGTGCCAGGTAAGGCAACGGTTTGTGCGCTGATCGCAATTTTGTCTGTCATTCCCTGACAAGTATTAGGGTTGATCAAATTGATTTTCATTTTGTATTAGTCCGTTTCGCAAAAAAGTTTATGAAAATTAACCGGCTCTTTAGATTTCGATTCCAACTCCAATGACGATTTGATCACGACCAAGTGATGCTTCATCCATTGCTGAGCTTTTTCATCCTGAAAGTTGTCGAGCAGATCGATAAGTTCTGAGTGAGAGCCACAATCGCAGCTGACGCTATGTTTTGAGCCGTACGCGGCGATGACCAGTGAAGAGCGGTAACAAAGCTGTTCAACAAATTCGGCCAATACGGAATTTCCCGACTGTTTGGCCAGTTCATAGTGAAACTTAGCTGTCAGCTGGATAGATTCGGCTAAATCACCATGTTGGGTCGCCTTATCTTCCTGAGTAACAATGGAGCGCAAATAATTAGACTGCTTTTCGTCCCAGTTACGAAGAATGTCGGTGATCAGTAGTGGCTCAAGTAAAATTCGGCTGTTCAGCACCTCTTCAGCTTCCTGTTTGCTAGGGCTGTTCACGTGGGCGCCTTTATTCGGTTGAATAACCACAAATCGTTCAAGCGCTAATCGTTGCAACACTTTTCGAATGCCAGTTCGGCTTACACCAAAAGCTTCTGACAGCTTGTCCTCAGGAAGACGTTCTCCGGGCTCAAGTTTGTGTTCAACAATCGCCTTCAATATTTGTTGATAGATCTTTTCATCGTTTGACATAGGTAATCGATCCAAATTTTTTATCCAACCCAATAAAGCAATATGTATACCACTAAACAATCTCGCATGCATTATTGTATACAATCTAAATATAAATCTTTGCCAATTATAGTGTCTATAGTGATTGCCTATTCAAATTACTTGACCAAAAGGACAGGTGAGTTGAGTATATATGCACTGCTTGTGGCACCAAAGATGTGCACTATGGTCAAATCTGGTGCGCTATAAGGGCGATTTCATAGGGCAAGTTTCACCAATTCGTTGTATGGCGGGGGTTTTCAGAATTGGCACGCTAATTGTATTTGAGATTGTATACAATTAGTAATGGAGATAAGCACATGAAAAAGGAATTACCTGTTAGCCCAAGGCTAAGCAACGAGGATCTAGCACCAGAGAAGGAACAGAAGTGGGGCTGGTATAGCATCTTCGCTTTTTGGATGTCAGACGTGCACAGTGTCGGGGGATATGTATTTGCAGCGAGTTTGTTTGCGCTTGGATTAAATGGTATTCAAGTTTTCATCAGTTTGCTGGCTGGTATATCTATTGTATTAGTATTTGCCAACTTGATGGGTAAGCCAGGACAGAAAGCGGGTGTTCCATTCCCTGTCGTCGCTCGTATGTCGTTTGGTGTGTTTGGTGCGAATATTCCAGCCGTCATTCGAGGCATTATTGCTGTCGTTTGGTACGGTATTCAAACTTACTTAGCATCAAGTTCGTTCATTATCTTGCTGCTGTACTTCTTCCCATCGATGGAGAGTTTAGCCAATGACTCGTTCCTGGGGTTATCTTACTTAGGTTGGGTTGGTTTTAGCTCAATGTGGGTACTGCAAGCAATCGTATTTATGTTCGGTATGGACATGATTCGTAAAGTAATTGATTGGTCTGGCCCTGCGATTTACATTGCTATGTTTGCTCTTTGTGCATACATGATCAATCTGGCAGGTTGGGAGAACATCAGCTTTAACCTAGGTAAAGAAACACTGGTTGGTTCTGAAGCAATCATTCAGATGATCATCGCTACAGCACTGGTTGCAGGTTACTTTGCGGGTCCAACACTTAACTTTAGTGACTTCTCTCGTTACTGTACAAGCTACAAAGACTTGAAACTTGGTAACTTGTTAGGTCTGCCACTGAACTTTATTGTGTTCTCTTTGTTCAGTGTGGTGATTGTGTCAGCATCGATTCCAGTTTTTGGTGAGATGATTGTTGACCCGGTTGAAACAGTTAAACGCCTTGATTCTGGCTTAATCACTGTTCTTGGTGCATTGACCTTTATTTTCGCGACAGTCGGCATCAACATCGTGGCTAACTTTGTTGCACCAGCGTTTGACTTCTCGAATGTGTCACCACAGAAAATCAGCTTTAAAATGGGTGGTTTCATCGCAGCGTTTGGTTCAATCCTACTGACTCCTTGGAACCTGTTTAATAACCCAGAAGTGATTCACTACACGGTTGACGTTTTAGCCGCGATGATTGGTCCACTATACGGCATCATCATTGTTGACTACTTCATTGTGAAGAAAGGACAAATCGATGTCCCATCGCTTTACACTGAATCGCCACAAGGTCAGTACTGGTACAAAAACGGCGTTAACATGAACAGTGTTTATGCGCTGGTAATCGCAAGTGTCGCTGCCATTATTGCAACCTTCTTTGTCACGGAATTAGCGAACTACGCGTTGTTTATCGGTGGTTTCGTTTCAGCAATCGTGTACAAACAGTTGATGCAAAATAAATTGTTTTGGGTATCAAAGGCAGCTCTAGCAAAGCAACAATAAACAACTTTATGCGTGGCTTTAAATTGAATTAAATCGCCAACTTAAAGATAAAGTAAACAAGTAACTCAACAAGTGGTTGCTTGTTTACTTCAAAGGAATGAGAAGAAAGAATGGAAATCGATCAACGTATTTATTGTACCCAAGGACCTGATTACCTACCGGCTTTAAAGCAAGGCTCACTGAATGGATTGAGTTTTGTCTTTAAAGATCTCTTTGACGTAGAGGGATATGTCACCGGAGCAGGAAACCCTAAGTGGCTAGAGACTCACAGCAAAGCAGAAAGTACTTCGCCACTCATCATCTCGCTTTTAAATGCAGGAGCAGAGTGCAAAGGCCGAGTTCAAACGGATGAGCTAGCTTACAGCCTGAATGGTATTAATGTTCACTATGGCACGCCAGTTAATCCTTTAGCGCCTGACTGTTTACCTGGTGGTTCTTCAAGTGGCAGTGCTGTTGCGGTAGCAAAAGGTGACGTTGATTTTTCTATCGGAACAGATACTGGTGGTTCGGTTCGTGTTCCAGCGAGTTACTGCGGCCTTTTCGGCTTACGCCCAACATTGGGTCAGTTGTCATTAGAAAGCAGTTTCACACTGGCTGAAAGCTTCGATACCGCAGGTGTATTCAGCCGAGACTTATCAACGCTGGAAAACGTGTATGCATGTCTTGGCCCCGAAATTCAGGCTCAAACTGTCGCGAAAACCCTGATTTTGGATCAAAGCTTGTCAAAGACTCTGGGAAGTGAGCGCCTAGAGGAACTGAAGCAGTGGGCTGACAGTGCAAATATTCAGCTTGAATACAGCAATGCTCTGCAAGACGCAGGCTATGACCTTGGCGAATTAAGCGCATTATTCCGAACCATCCAAGGTTACGAAATTATTGACCGCCACAGCGCGTGGCTTGATGAGTGGCAACATACGCTGGCACCAGCAATACAAGAACGAGTTGTATGGGCGCGTACCATTTCGGCTCAAGATTATCGTAAAGGGAAAGAACAACAAGCGAAGTTTACCAGCTGGCTAGCTGAGCAACTTGCGGACAAGGATACGTTGTGGGTATTACCGACCACCCCAGGAAAATCACCTAAGCTCACGACTCCAGATGCAGACTTAGCGGAATATCGCTCTGATCTTATGGGGCTAACCAGTCTCGCGGGTTTAAGTGGATTCCCTCAACTTCATATCCCAATGAATAACGTAACAAATGGACCTTGTGGTGTGTCGTTACTTGGGTCTGCTAACAGCGAATACGATCTGATTGCGACAGCGTCGTCTTTAATCAAAGGAGAGTCTTAATGGTGTTTCAAACCGCATTTACCGCCCCGCATCACAAAGCAACGGAAGTGGGAAAACAAATCTTAGAACAAGGCGGAACGGCTGCTGAAGCGATGGTCGCGGCTGCGTCAATGATTGCGGTGCAATACCCTCATATGAACAGCATTGGCGGTGACGGATTTTGGTTAATCAGTAAGCCGGGAGAAGCACCAGTTGCCATAGATGCATGCGGAGCAGCGGCATTATCCATCGTTCCTGACCACTACCGCACATTGGGCACCGAACTGCCTGAAAAAGGTGGCGAAGCGTCTATTACTATGGCTGGCACAGTCGCCGGTTGGCAAAAAGCGCTGGAAATCGACGGTGGCAAACTGCCTTTAAGCACTCTGTTACAACCTTCTATTGACGCTGCACGAAACGGCATTGAAGTCACTCAAAGCCTTGTCGATGCGAGTGTAAAAACCTTTGAGCGCTTAAAAGATGAAGCCGAATTCAGCCGTTTGTTCCTTGATAACGGTGAAACGTTAAAACTTGGTGCAACAGTGGTCAACCCGGCGCTGGCAAAAACATTGGAAAGATTGGCCGAGGTAGGGTTGGATGACTTTTACCGAGGTGAGATTGCAGAACTGGCAGCAAAAGAGCTTCAAGAGGCGGGAAGTCCGCTAACGATTGAAGATTTTCATCAGCATCAGGCATTGGTTACGACCCCGTTAAACGTTGAGACCTCAAAAGGCCAGCTTTATAACCTGGGTGCGCCGACGCAGGGATTGGCATCGTTATTAATTTTAGCGATATACGATCGCTTAGCATCGCAAGCAAACTCAGAGTTAGACCATATTCATTTACTCGTCGAAGCGACGAAGCAAGCATTTATTATCCGCGACAAAGTCGTTACCGATGAACGCTTTTTAAGCAAGCCACTGCAGGAATACTTAGATGAAAGTGTGGTGGCAGAGTGCGCTGAGCGTATCTCATTAACCCAAGCTCAGCCATGGCCTTATCAGGCAAAACCGGGCGACACCATCTGGATGGGCGCAACCGACCAATACGGCACAATGGTGAGTTTTATTCAGAGTGTTTACTGGGAGTTTGGCTCAGGCGTTGTACTTCCATCGACCGGAATTATGTGGAACGTCAGAGGCAAAAGCTTCTCGCTAGATAGCGAACATCACAATGCTTTAGTACCTGGCAAAAAGCCGTTCCACACGCTGAACCCAGCTTATGCTGAGCTTAAAGATGGACGACGCATCGTGTACGGAACGATGGGCGGAGAAGGGCAACCACAAACTCAGGCGTGTTTATTCAGCCGACACATTTATCAAAACATGTCTCTGCAACAAGCCGTGTCTATGCCACGATGGCTACTGGGCAGAACATGGGGTGATGCGACAAACAATTTACGACTTGAAGAAGACTTGTACAGCGAATACGGGCAAACATTAACGCAGATGGGCCACCAAGTGACTCAGGTTGAAAACTTGAGTGAGCTGATGGGACACGCGGGAGCAATAACCCTAGATCAGCAAGGACAGGCAGACGCAACGAGTGACCCTCGCAGCGATGGCGATATATTTTTAGGAGAGAGATAATGACAACTCAAACGCTATTTGAAACTTTGAACCCACCACAACGTTTGTTGATGGGTCCTGGCCCAATTAATGCCTATCCACGTGTGCACCAAGCCATTTCACAGGCTTTAATCGGTCAATATGATCCGGTTATGACGGGCTACATGACGCAAGTTCAGTCGCTGTATCGCGGTGTATTCGAAACACAAAATCAGCAAACCATGCTGGTTGACGGTACGGCTCGTTCAGGTATCGAAGCAGTACTTGTCTCAGTGATTAAGCCGGGCGATAAAGTACTTATCCCAATTATTGGTCGTTTTGGCCACCTGTTGAGTGAAATCGCGAATCGTGTTGGCGCAACAGTTAAAACCATTGATGTTGAATGGGGCGAAGTGTGTCCACCTGAACTGGTTGAAAAGGCAATCAAAGAGTTTCAGCCAAAACTACTGGCAACGGTACAAGGTGACACTTCAACAACCATGAATCAACCACTGGCAGAATTCGGTGAAATCTGTAAACGTCATGGCGTGTTGTTCTACTGTGATGCAACAGCATCGATTGCTGGTAATGAACTTAAAGTCGACGAATGGAATCTTGATGCCGTTTCAGCCGGTTTACAAAAATGTCTTGGCGGTCCTTCTGGTAGTTCTCCAATTACGCTGAGCGATCAATGTGCCGAACTGATCAATCGTCGTAAACACGTCGAAGCAGGCATTCGCGCTGATCACCACACGGCGGGTGAAGAAGAGATCATTCGCTCGAACTACTTCGATTTGTCGATGATCATGGATTACTGGGGACCAGAGCGTCTTAACCACCACACCGAAGCAACCAGTATGCTTTACGCAGCACGTGAATGTGCCCGTATCTACCTTGAAGAAGGCGCGGATAACGTGATTGCTCGCCACAAACAAGCGGGTGATGCGATGGCATGCGGCCTTAGAGCAATGGGCTTAGAGCTGTTTGGTAACCAGAAGTACAAAATGAACAACGTTGTAGGTGTCTACATTCCTAAAGAAGTGGACGGCAACAAAGTACGTCAGGAACTGCTTAACAGCTTTGGTATTGAGATTGGCACGTCATTTGGTCCATTGGATGGAAAAATCTGGCGCATCGGCACTATGGGCTACAACGCACGTCAAGAAGCGGTATTAACCACGCTTGCTGCGCTGGAAGCCATCCTTATCCGTAATAAAGCCAAAATCATTCCGGGACAAGCGGTCATTGCTGCCATGGAAAAATATGTTTAATGCCATTAAGAGGGTGAATCAAGGATGAGTAAATTGGATGCCCAACGCATTATGGAACGTGCTGACCACTTGGCTACGTTTACCTCGATGCAAGATGGATTAAAACGTACCTACTTATCGCCAGAACATAAGCAGGCGCACTATCAACTCGGCGAATGGATGCTACAAGCCGGGCTTGAAACATGGCAGGACAGTGTTGGGAACCAATGGGGAAGGAAGGTATCTTCCAACCCTACCATGCCAACGCTAATTATCGGCTCTCACAGTGATACGGTTGCGGATGCGGGTAAATATGACGGCAACCTGGGGATACTGGTTGGTATTTCCTCGTTGGAGCAGCTCAAGAATGTTGATTTACCATTCCATGTCGATGTTGTCGCGTTTGCCGATGAAGAGGGCACCCGCTTCAACAGTACATTGATTGGTTCAAGCGCGGTTGCGGGTGTATTTGACCAAAACTGGCTGTCCCTGAAAGACAACGATGGCGTGACAATGTCACAGGCTATGGTTGAGTTTGGCCTGTCTCCGCAAGAGGTCGGTAAAGACAGCCGTTCGTCAGATGACGTGATGGCTTATCTGGAAGTGCACATTGAACAAGGTCCCGTGCTTGAAGCTCAAAATCAGCCAGTTGGTGTGGTGACGGGTATTGCCGGCGCAAAACGTTTTCAGTTTCAGGTGAAAGGCTTAGCTGGACACGCAGGTACAGTTCCGATGGGCATGCGCATGGATGCGTTGTGCGCTGTAGCTGAGATGATTTCGACGATAGAAAACTATGCGACCGAACAGAGCAAAACTGAAAACAAAGTTGTAGCGACAGTCGGTAAGTGTGAGGTTTCGCCAGGTTCAGTCAACGTTATTCCCGGTGAGGTTAACTTTACAGTGGATATCCGCAGCTTGAATCAGGAGCAACTGGAACGCTCGTGTGACGACTTGCTAACGGCACTTAACTCGATTGCAAAGCGTCGTGAAGTCAGTTTCTCCAATCGATTGCTCTATCAGGCGAGCGCGGTACCTTGTAATGACGCTTTGCAAAGTCAGTGGGGCGAGATTGTTTCTCGAGTAACCGAATCTGAACCTGTATTTTTACCAAGTGGCGCAGGGCACGATGCGCTTGCGATGATCCATCTAACTGAAGTTGCAATGCTATTTGTTCGCTGTGATAAGGGCATTAGCCACAATCCGTTGGAAAGTGTTCAAGAGGATGACGTGGCAGTAGCTTTACAGTGTTTAACACAAATGATTCTAGCCCAGCAGGAGCGCAAAACGGATGGAAACTAAACAACCACTGACACATTCCGTTGTGCTGGGAATCGCAGGAAACTCGCCGGGTTATCTGGCACAGACCGGAGAGATCTCTGCGTTCAGCGAGCAACAAAAAAAGGACCATCAGGAAGCACAGCGCCCGAGAGCGCTGTTTCCTATGTTTGTTCGTGAGCTTAGCGACTCTTATCTCGGGCGGATGCCTTTCAGTTCATCTAAATTGGTGTTGCCTGAAGAGCAAGATGCCAAGGTTCAGATGGAGCCTGAGGTTGCGATTAAATGCAGCGTTACCTATACAGAGCAAGGCCAGATTGCCGCTCTTACTCCTTTTGCGCTGACGTTAATCAACGATGCAACCTACCGCAATAAAACGGTATCTAAGCTAGCTGAGAAGAAAAACTGGGGCGCATTTAGTAAGGGTATTGCCGAACTAGATCTTCCTGTTGACTCATTTTCTGAGCAGACACCGCTTGATCATCTCAGATTGTGCGGCTTTCATAGCCGGAATGGGCAATGGCACTTGTGCAGCCAAGACGTGTCGGTAACAGAATACAATGTCTTCTATCAATCGTTAACCGACTGGTTAGTTGAGACAATTAACCACCAAGCCGATGACGGTGCTATGCATAATACGCACAGCTTGTTCATTGAGGCGAATCAACCAAGTGAAATTACTATTGCGATTGGCGCACCGTGTTACACATCTTATGGAGAAGACCATCAATTGCTTGATGGTGACCGGGTATTTGTTTGTGTATACGATGACAGAGAGCACCAGTTAAGTGATATTGAGGCCATGATAGACTGTCCACAAGATCAGTGGGTAACCGCTTCGAGTATGATGTGGTTAGAGCAAACGGTTTATAAAATAAAATAATCAGCAAGGTAACAAAGAACGATGAAAACACAACGAGATCTGGCCAGTGCATTCTTCCGCATAGGCTTGTTTGGATTTGGTGGCGGCCCCACGATGATCCCTTTGGTTCATAAAGAAGTGGTCGACAACTATAAATGGATGACCGATGACGAGTTTGCCAACGTACTCGCCATCGGCAACACGCTACCTGGCCCAATTGCGACAAAAATGGCAGGTTATATTGGCTACAAAGTAGGTGGGAAGATCGGATGTATCAATGCAGTGATCATGACGATTATTCCACTGATTATCGTCATGATTGCGGGATTAGGCTTATTGAATGAATACCGTGATAAGCCTTGGGTTGCCGGTATGGCTCAAGGTGTATTGCCAGTAGTTTCCTGGATGATGGCCAAGCTTACCTATGACTTCTTACTAAAGGGGTACAAATCACTTGGCGCAATTGCGACGGGTATTGGTATCGCGCTTTCTATTTTGTTTATTGTGGTATTGGGTGTACACCCGGGTCTGGTTGTCGCAGCAGTACTCCTTGCCGTATTGGTGAAACCTGACCCAAAGCCTAGTGCGGCTGAGCAAAGTCTAAAACCAGAAAATAAAAAGGGATAAGCATGCAACTTTATATCGATATCTTCTTAGCATTTTTTATTCCTAACATCGTCGGTTATGGCGGTGGTCCTGCAATCATTCCTCTAATCGAGGCACAAGTTGTTGGCCAGTATGGTTGGATGAATGCCAGCCAGTTCGCCGAAGTACTAGCATTAGGCAACGCGCTACCAAGTCCGATTGCGACGAAAATGGCGGGTTACATCGGTTATGAAGTCGGTGGAACGCTTGGTGCGTTTATCGCCGTGTTCGCGACGGTTGCGCCTACCATCATCATCATGGTGCTTGCGATGAGTGTTCTGTACAAATACCGTAACTCGCCAAAAGTAAAAGCGTTAGGCGCGTGGGTTCTACCAATCATTTTCACGTTGATGCTATTGCTGAGCTACAAACTGATTATGTCTGGTGGCGAAGCGGGTTGGGGACATTTTGCCTTCCTATTTGTCGTCGCGGGTCTGTGTTTGGAAAAATTCAAAGTGCACCCAACTTATGTAATTTGCGCAAGTTTAGCCTATGGCGCATTCTTGCTGTAGTTTCCACGTCTTTAAACAGACGGTGTAAGTCTTTAACTGGGCCGATACAAAATGTATCGGCCTCGTTTTTTAAGCTTCAGCCCTGGAGTTTTTCGCGTTGTTATTATTTTTAACGCATCCTTAATTCTTATCTTCATAACTCACTTCATCAGCAATCAGACCAGCTTTTTCACCACTTCTACTCCTTTCTAACAAAATCGATACCTCCCTTTGCTTTACAACTTTTCACAACTATCTGTCGCCTTACTGTTACAGACGTGTAACTTTGCCGTTTAAAAAATCGAGATTTGCATCACTAAATATTGGCGAAATCTGCTCAATTTAGCTGTGCTCACAGCCCAATTTATCGAGGTGTAATTATATAAAAACAAGTTAAAACAACATTGTGCACTATGTGCACCTAAAGTTGAGTTGCGGTTGTGGATATAACCGCTCTGGATGTACGTTTCAGTAACAAAATAAAAACATTTATACAGCCTGACTCCTTCAGAACGCGAATGAGTAGGCCTTTCCCTAGCGATCTACGTGATCAAATAGGGTTCCCATAACTTGAACGTACCTGGAGAATTCAAAGTGACAGTATCCACATCCCCGAAAACGGTCTCAACTGCCCATTATGATTCAGAAGTCATGATTATTGGAGCTGGTCCAGTCGGTTTAATGATTGCAAACTATCTCGGCGCCCAAGGCATTAACGTCACTGTGATTGAACAACTGCCGACACTAATCGATTACCCTCGCGCGATTGGTATTGATGACGAGAGTTTAAGAACGTTTCAGGCTGTAGGGTTAGCTTCAGAAGTTGTGCCTTACACAACGCCATATCATGCCATGCGCTTCCTAACCCCTAGAGGCCGTTGTTTCGCAGATATTCAACCGAATACTAACGAGTTTGGTTGGTCGAGAAGAAACGCTTTTATTCAGCCAAAGGCCGATCGAGCGCTATATGAAGGATTAGACCGCTTCTCGAATGTTAAAGTGCTGTTCTCACGTGAACTGGTTAACTTTGGCCAAGATAACGAACAAACCTGGGCTAACTTCACTAACGAAAAGGGTGAAGAAGAGCGAATTTCAGCAAAATACATGATTGCGTGTGACGGTGGTAATAGCTTTGTCCGTCGTAATTTGAACATCTCGTTTGATGGTGAAACCGCACCAAACCAATGGATCGTAATGGATCTGGAAAACGATCCAATTGGTACCCCTAACATTTACTTATGTTGCGACGCTGAACGCCCATATGTGTCAGCGGCTCTACCACAAGGTATTCGTCGATTTGAGTTTATGGTCATGCCGGGTGAAACCGAAGAGGAACTCAGCAAGCCAGAAAATATGGATCGTCTGTTGAGCAAAGTGCTGCCATCAACGGAAAACATCAAATTTATCCGTCAGCGTGTTTATACCCACAATGCCCGTCTTGCTGGTAAGTTCCGCGAAGGTCGAATCCTGCTTGCAGGCGATGCGGCGCACATTATGCCAGTTTGGCAAGGACAGGGTTACAACTCCGGTATGCGCGATGCAAATAACCTGGCGTGGAAACTCTCTTTAGTGGTTAAAGGGCTGGCGGATCCAAGCCTGTTAGACACGTATCAACAAGAACGTCGTGACCATGCGAAAGCGATGATCGATCTGTCAGTTTTAGCTGGAAAGGTACTGGCACCACCTAAAAAATGGCAAGCAACGTTGCGTGACGGCGTATCTTGGTTGTTGAACTATGTACCGCCTGTTAAGCGTTACTTTGTTGAAATGCGCTTTAAACCAATGCCTAAGTATCATCAAGGCGTTCTTGTTGAACCTAAGCCTGCACTCAAAGACTCTCCGGTGGGCAAACTGTTTATTCAGCCTATGGTGCGAGTGGGTAATGAGATCAGCAAGCTTGATGATGTTATCGGTCAAAACTTCGCAATAATCGCATGGGGCACCGATCCTATGCAGGGGTTGAGTGAAGCAGAAATCCAGCATTGGCAGCAACTCGGTACCAAGTTTATTCAAGTGGTTCCGTCAGTACAGCTTAAGTCACAGATTCAGACGCATCCAGATGTGCTGTGTGTTGGTGATGAAACCCACGCACTAAAAGATTGGTTTGGTCGTTACCCAGCATCAGTAGCCATTATCCGACCTGACCGATTCGTTGCAAGTATCGCTATTCCACAGTCGATCAACACCATCTGCCAACAAGTACGTAAGGCGCTGAGCGCCACAACTAAGCACAGCGACGCGGCTCCTAAACTTGATACAAATGACAAGAAGGTAGCTTGATATGAGTAAAGCCTATTTGCACTGCTTGTCGCATACACCATTAGTCGGTCATTTTGATCCCCCTCAGGAGGTTATCAATGAAGTTAACCGCGTTATCGCTGACGCCAAAAAGCGTATTGATGAATTTGACCCAGAGTTGGTGATCCTGTTCTCACCTGATCATTACAACGGATTTTTCTACGATGTTATGCCGTCGTTTTGTATCGGAATGGCCGCTCATGCGATTGGTGATTTTGGCACTTTAGCTGGCCCGTTAAACGTCCCTCAAGAGCTTGCTGAAGGGTGCGCACAATACGTGCTGGCTAAAGGGGTGGACGCAGCGGTTTCTTACAACATGCAAGTAGACCACGGTTTTGCTCAACCTCTCGAGTTTCTGTTAGGCAGTCTGGATCGCGTTCCGGTTATCCCGGTGTTTATCAACGGTGTTGCGCCCCCAATGCCCGGTTTTCAGCGAGCCCGCTTACTGGGTGAAGCCATCGGTGAATACGCCAAGAGCTTAAACAAGCGCGTGTTATTTCTGGCTTCCGGCGGTTTATCACACCAGCCGCCAGTACCTGAGCTAGCCACTGCCAACGAGCATATCGCAGACCGATTAAAAGGCAGCGGTCGATGTCTTCCTGAGGATGAACGTATCGCCCGCACCCAAAGAGTGATCAACGCTGCGGTTGAATTTACCTATGACCAAAACACGTTACATCCACTAAATCCGGAATGGGATCGCGCCTTTATGCATGATCTGGCCAACGGGCAAATAAGCAAGCTGGATGCAATGAACAATCAGGACCTGTCAGATATTGCCGGAAAGTCCACTCATGAAGTGAAAACCTGGGTGGCGGCATGCGCGGCGCTATCTGCTTACGGACCTTACAAAACTGAAGGTTGCTATTACCGCGAGATACCAGAGTGGATCGCCGGATTTGGATCTATGAGTGCAACCACGACAAAGAACACAAAAACTAAAGCTGTAAACGAGGAGTATAGGAATGTCTAAACTAATTTTTACTGAACAAGAGACAAGCAAATTTGTTCAAATTGAGGAAGGAGACCTCAACCTCAAACTGCATTACAACGATTGCGGTGAAGGGAGTGAAGTTGTAGTGATGCTACACGGTTCGGGACCGGGTGCTACGGGCTGGGCTAACTTTAACCGTAATATTGAGCCTTTAGTCAATGCTGGTTATCGCGTTATCCTTCTCGACTGTCCGGGTTGGGGAAAGAGTGACTCAATAGTCTCTACTCAATCTCGTTCCGACCTAAACGCAACCGCATTAAAAGGTGTGTTAGACGCGTTGGATATTGAGCGAGCGCATTTAATCGGTAACTCCATGGGTGGGCACTCGGCTGTCGCATTCACTCTTTCCTACCCAGAACGCGTAGGTAAATTGATTCTGATGGGTGGCGGCACTGGCGGTGCGAGCTTGTTCACACCAATGCCGGCAGAAGGTATCAAGCGCCTAAATCAACTTTACCGCGAGCCAACTATCGAAAACCTAAAAGCGATGATGGATATCTTCGTCTTCGATACCAGCGATCTTACTGAAGAGCTATTCCAGACTCGTTTGAATAACATTCTTGCTCGTCAGGATCACCTCGACAACTTTGTGAAAAGTCTGGAAGCCAATCCAAAACAATTCCCGGATTTCTCTGCGCGATTAGGCGAGATCAAAGCCGATACATTGGTCATTTGGGGTCGCCAAGACCGCTTTGTTCCGTTTGATACCAGCTTACGTTTGATGGCAGGCATTCCACAGGCTCAACTGCACGTTTTCAACCAGTGCGGTCACTGGGTGCAGTGGGAACATGCTGACACATTCAACCGTTTGGTTGTCGACTTCATTCAGCATTAAGGAGGTAGCCATGTCTGACAAGATAGAACAACTGGCGCAGAGACTGCGTGAAGCAGAGCTGCATAACCTGCCAATCTCACCACTGCGTGATGAGATCGAAGGCGCCGGTGTACAGCAAGCTTACGCTATCCAACGTATGAATGTATCGGTGGCGGTTGAGCAAGGTCGTCGTATCGTCGGGCGCAAAATTGGTCTGACTAACCCTAAAGTTCAGGCGCAGTTAGGCGTTGATCAACCTGACTTCGGCACGCTCTTTGCCGACATGTGTGTCGGTGACAATGAAGTGGTGCCATATGAAGCGGTAATGCAGCCAAAAATTGAAGCAGAAATCGCACTGATTTTGGCGAAAGATCTGCCGCAAACTGACCCTACTATTGGCGAAGTAATGGATGCGATTGGTTGGGTAGTACCGGCTTTAGAAATCGTTGGCAGCCGTATTCGTGACTGGGATATTAAGTTTGTTGATACCGTGGCAGACAACGCATCCAGTGGTTTGTATGTACTTGGCGGGCCAGTTCGAACCGTTGACGGCTTAGATTTTCGTGGCGCAACCATGACGATGTCACGCAACAACGAAGTCGTATCCCAAGGTGATGGTTCGGAGTGTCTTGGCAACCCATTAAATGCGGCAGTTTGGCTGGCTCGTACCATGAGCGCATTCGGCGAGCCATTGCGTGCTGGCGATGTGGTATTGACAGGCGCGTTAGGTCCGATGGCAGCGGTGCAGCCAGGCGACAGATTCGATGCCGAAATAACAGGAGTTGGTCGTGTGTCAGTCTCCTTTACAGAACAAGAGGAGAGTGAAAAATGAAAACCATGAAGGTAGCGATTATTGGCTCAGGCAATATCGGCACTGACTTAATGATAAAAGTGCTGCGCAATAGCCAACATTTGACCATGAGTGTCATGGTTGGGATTGACCCTGAATCGGATGGCCTGGCGAGAGCACGTCGAATGGGGGTTACCACCACTCATGAAGGTGTGGAAGGTTTGATTAAATTGCCAGAGTTTAATGACATCGATATCGTTTTTGATGCGACGTCGGCTAACGCGCACATCAGTAATGATGCCCTTCTGCGTGAGGCAAAACCAGGGATTAAGCTGATTGACTTAACTCCGGCAGCGATTGGTCCTTATTGCGTTCCAGTCGTGAATCTGGAGCAAAACCTTGCGAAGAATAACGTCAATATGGTGACGTGTGGCGGTCAGGCAACGATTCCTGTTGTTGCGGCTATAGCGCAAGTAGCCACCGTGTATTATGCAGAGATTATTGCGTCGATCAGCAGTAAATCGGCAGGACCAGGTACGCGCGCGAATATCGACGAGTTTACTGAAACCACTTCTAAAGCCATTGAAACAGTAGGCGGCGCGAAGAAAGGTAAGGCGATCATCATTCTGAACCCGGCAGAGCCACCTCTGATGATGCGTGACACTGTCCACGTACTTTGTGACAGCAAAGATGAAGACAAAGTCCGCGCATCAATCGAAGAAATGGTCAGCGCGGTTCAAAGCTACGTGCCGGGTTACCGTTTAAAACAAGCGGTGCAGTTTGAATCGATTGGCGAAGACAAACCAGTTACGCTTCCGGGTTACGGTGAGTTCAGTGGGCTCAAAGTGTCTGCCTTTATTGAAGTCGAAGGGGCTGCCCATTATCTCCCTGCTTATGCTGGCAACCTCGATATTATGACTTGTGCGGCTATGGCGACCGCAGAACGTATCGCTCAATCTTGTCTGAACCAATAAGGAAGACCCTCATGAATGAACAAAAACTGTATATCTCAGATGTGACATTGCGTGATGGTTGCCATGCGGTTCGTCACCAGTACTCCATTGAGCAAGTAAAGTCGATAGCGCGTGCGCTTGATAATGCCAAAGTTGACTCAATCGAAGTTGCTCACGGTGACGGCTTACAAGGCTCTAGTTTCAACTATGGCTTTGGCGCTCATACCGATCTCGAATGGATTGAGGCGGTTGCTGAAGAATTGAGCTATGCCAAAGTTGCTACCTTGCTATTGCCGGGAATTGGTAGTGTTCACGATCTCGATAACGCCTATAACGCAGGTGCACGAATCGTACGTGTTGCAACTCACTGTACCGAAGCCGATGTTTCCCGTCAGCACATTGAGCATGCACGTAAGCTAGGTATGGATACCGTTGGCTTTTTAATGATGAGCCACATGACAACGCCACAGAACTTAGCACTGGAAGCGAAAAAAATGGAAAGCTACGGCGCTACCTGTATTTACGTGGTGGACTCGGGCGGTGCGATGACCATGCAGGACATTCGTGATCGTTTCCGCGCTCTGAAAGAAGTGTTGGACCCGCAAACTGAAACGGGTATTCACGCTCATCACAATTTGAGCTTGGGCGTTGCCAACAGTTTGGTGGCGGTTGAAGAAGGCTGTAACCGTATCGATGCGAGTTTATCAGGTATGGGAGCGGGGGCAGGTAATGCGCCACTGGAGGCTTTTATTGCTGCGGCAGACAAACTTGGCTGGAATCATGGCACCGATTTATACGCATTGATGGACGCTGCAGATGACATTGTTCGACCACTGCAAGAGCGCCCGGTTCGTGTAGACCGTGAAACGCTTGCACTTGGCTATGCCGGTGTTTACTCGAGCTTCTTACGTCATGCTGAGCGTGCAGCAGAACGTTACGGTTTAAATACCGTAGATATTCTGGTTGAGCTTGGTAAGCGACGCATGGTCGGTGGTCAAGAGGATATGATCGTCGATGTTGCGCTTGATTTGCTGAAAAACCGATAGTCGTTCTCTCTGTAAAAACACTCATTAAATAATAAATATTAAGAGCCAGTATCCCACGCCGATACTGGCCATCCCTACATGGAGTGAGGAATATGTCTAATCCAATACGTGAAGCAGAGTTGAAACAGAAAAAGCGTGAAAGCCGCCGAGCGGTCATTTCAAGTTATCTTGGTTCAACCGTCGAATACTATGACTTTCTGTTATACGGAAGTGCAGCAAGTCTGGTGTTTCCTGCATTGTTCTTTAGCGACTTAGACCCAGGTCTGGGAATCATTCTGTCGTTTCTTACCTTAGCAACCGGTTATATTGCGAGGCCAATAGGCGGCCTGCTTTTTGGCCACTTCGGCGACAAATATGGCCGAAAACAGATCTTATTTATTACCCTGATGGTAATGGGAATCGTGTCGATATTGATCGGTTTGCTACCGACTTACCAAACCATTGGTATCGCAGCGCCCATCGCGCTTCTTGCATTAAGAGTTTTGCAGGGTCTGGCCGTTGGTGGGGAATGGGCTGGCGCAACCCTGATGGCAATGGAACACTCAGGTAAAAAGTCCAAAGGTTTGGGCGCAAGTATCGCAGTGTCAGGTGGGCCTTCAGGCGCTGTACTTGCGACTCTGGTTTTGGGCGGATTTTCGTTAATGCCAGAAGAGCAGTTTATGAGCTGGGGCTGGCGTATACCGTTCCTATTGTCGGCATTGCTGGTGGTGATTGGCTTGTATCTACGTCACAGGGTAACGGAATCGCCTGACTTTGAACAGGCAAAAGCCAAAGAAGCACAACAATCTGAATCCGCCAGCGTGCCAATTGTTGAGCTGTTTCGTAGTTCATCTAAAGAGATTGGTTTAGGTACTTTATCTGGTATTGCGCCACTTTTTATTCAATCCCTATTAGCGACCTTTGCTCTTACTTATGCGGTGTCCATTGGTCACAGTCGCAGCGATGCATTATTAATGCTGACAATTGCCAATACGCTGCACATATTCACCATTCCTCTGATGGCCGCTATTTCCGATCGATATGGTCGTCGTCCAGTTATGCTTACTGGTGTTGTACTGGGTATGATTTTGATTTGGCCAATGTTTGAATTAATCAGTCACGAAAACCCATGGATGATGTTGCTGGGCTTTATCATCGGTAACCCGATCATCCAGGCGGTCATGTATGGACCTATGGGCGCCTTTATCAGTGAGAAATTTACTACTCGTACTCGTTACACCGGGTTGTCGTTAACTTATCAATTAACTTCACTGATCGGTGCTGGCTTTACGCCAATTATCGCTCAGGCCTTACTTGAGCAAGCGGGTGGCGGGACGAACACACACTACATTGCGATGTTGTTCTGTGTGTTGTGTTCAGTAACGGGTATTGGTGTTTACTTGTCCAAAGAAACCGCTGCCGTTAAACAAGAGGCAGTATCGCTTCACGCAAAGGCGAAACAAGCGATATAAACCATCTCTGAGTAATTTGAGTACTTAAAAACCAGTCTTGCGACTGGTTTTTTATTACTGTACAGGATAACCAAAGCGGATAGTATTTTCTGAAACACCTGATTCAATTTGGTTAGCAACATCTTGTAAATCAGCCAAATAGTTTTCTGCGGCTTTATCTAAAGACATGGCTTTAGCAATGTAAACCAGGTTCAGACAGCCAAGTAAGCGGTCCTCGTCATGGATTGGAACGGCGATAGCCGCGATTTTATTCTCTTGCTGCCAGCTCTGGTTATTCTCGCCATAGCCTTTTTCTCTGATGTGTTGCAGTATCTTGTCTAATTCTTGTGGTTCTCTGGCCAGCTGATACTCGGGTTCATCTCGCTCAGCGAGAATGGTCAGGATATTGCGCCGTTCGTTTTGCGGACAAAAGGCGAGATAGGTCAGTCCACATGCAGTTTGTAAGATAGGTAAGCGGCGTCCTACCATCGCGCGGTGAAATGATAACCGGCTGTAACGGTGTGTCGTTTCGCGGACTACCATCGCATCGACATCCAAAGTTGTGATGTCGGTAGGCCAGACCACTTTTTCTAACAAACCTCCAAGTAACGGAGCGGCTACTGCAGAGATCCACTGTTCATCTCGAAATCCTTCGCTTAACTCTCGCACCTTCATGGTTAAACGGAAGCTATTATCTGAGTCACTGTAACGCACATATCCCTCATGTTTGAGGGTCTCGAGTATGCGTTTAACCGTTGTCCGGTGAATCCCACTTAACTCTGATAACTGGCGCACACTCGCACCACCATCAAGACGGTTAAGTATATTGAGCAGGTATAGCCCACGGGTTAACCCCTGGACGGTTTTGTAGTTCGATGATTGGTCTTGGCTCATGAAAGATTGCAGCTTGATTGACGTTGTGTTCTAGAATAAATGATTTTACTTGATAGGACGTTGCGCTACGTGGCGTTAATCCATCTTGAGCTAATTCATCTACACCCTGAAAGAGTCACTCAACGATACCTGATACCAGTGTAAAGTAATAAATCAGGAAGTCATTGGTGGATATCAAGTTTAAGAAATACGAATTGTGTTGTTAACCATGGTCTTAAACACAATTTAATTATTGCATTGGCTCAGGTTAGTATGGGCTCTAAAACTGTATAAAGGATTAATCGTTATGTCGAAACAAGTGGTGATTTTGCTTCACGGTGTCGGAAGCAATGGTAAAGATTTAAGTGCGCTGGGTGATTTCTGGAAGCCTGTACTGCCGGATACGGTATTTTTGTCTCCTGACGCGCCGTTTCATTTTGATCAGGGTGGTGATGGGTTTCAATGGTTTAGCCTGATTGGAGTGACGAATGAAAATCGCCCGCAACGAATTTATCAAGCCAGAGAAAATTTTGATGAGACGATTAGCCAGATTTTCTCAGAGCAAGGCATTGATCCGGACAGAGACAAGATTGTGTTTGTTGGCTTTTCGCAGGGTTCGATTATGTCTTTAGATGCGTTAGTGCGTAGTCGCTATCCGCTGGTGGGAGTTGTCGCGTTCTCAGGGCGCCTATCTTCTCCTCAACCTTATGAAAAAAATTGCGAGACACCCGTGTTTCTTGTGCACGGAAAAAGTGATCCTGTTATTCCATGGTCAGAAAGTGAAAAAGCGAAAGAGCAATTGACGGACTTAGGTTTTACCGTGGAAGCTCGTTATGAAGATCACACACAACATACGATTTCCCCAGAGGGGGCGATGGCTGCAGCGGAATTTATTAAGAAGTGTTTTAGCTAATAACCCGTCAATTCCCAGATAACGAAAGCACTTTTACTGCTTTAGTAAAAGTGCTTAAGGGTAGGATAGTCAGACTGACTTAAGCCCGCTCTAATATTCTGATTGATACGCTTGCTGCTGAGGTACGGTTATCGACGTCGAGCTTCTTATAAACCTGTTCGAGATGCTTGTTAACTGTTCGAGGGCTCATTTCTAAAATTTGGGCAATCTCCCAGTTTGTCTTTCCAAATGAAAGCCAGTAGAGCACTTGTGATTCTCTTCTGGTTAAACCCAAATGGGTTTGAAGATCTTTCTCTGAACCGTTTTGCTTGGGCGTCGAAATACGCACTAGCGAGTGAATACGGTTGTAATCGCCCGCGTAACTGGCTTCTAGCGGAGGAGAAAACTGTTTTAAGGTGAGTGGGGTATCTGCCGGGGACTGCATCAACCAAATGGCGATATCTTGTTGGATTTTTTGCCATGTTTCAGAAAAGTCGTCACCCAGTGAAGAAAGTAACTCTTGAGCATGAGGCGTCGCCCATTCCAGATTACCGTTACTGGAGACACAAAAAATATATTGCCCCGCGTAATCTAAAGCCGCTTGTGCCGATTTTGCCAGACGGGCAGATTGGCTATGGACTTTGATTCGGGCGAGTACTTCATCAGGAACGACGGGTTTGGTGATGTAATCGGTGCCGCCGGATTCAAAACCACGCATGACATGTTTCGAGTCATTTAAGCCAGTCATAAAGATAATGGGTGTTGAAGGCAAAAGCTCTTTCAGCCGAACACAGGTATCAAACCCGTCCATCTCAGGCATGATGGCATCAAGCAAGATCACGTCGGGCTGCACTTTCTCTACAATAGTGAGAGCCTGAACGCCATTGAGCGCGACGAGTACCGTAAGCCCAGCCTGATTCAACGTGGCGTTTAACATGCTGAGAGATTCAGGTGAGTCATCCACGACCAACACTGTGATGTTATTGCTTGTTATAATGCTCATTAATCATTCCATTTATTTGCAAGATAATATTGTTGAAGTTACATTCCTGCAGGTGTTGTTTCAGCTTCTCAACCCAATCGCCACTTCCAGCTAAACCCTGTTCGATTTTCTCTAGTTCGCCGCTCACTCCAGACAAAAAACCAATTTCTGCGTATTCACGTAGCTTAACCAATTGCTCATAAGTCGGGATCGTTTGGTGCGGAACGTGAACGGTCTCGGTTTTGAGGTCTGATGCTTGATTACTGGTTTCATCATAAAGCCAATCAATGTCGAGTAAGCGATTGAGCTTGGCAAGCAACATAGGCACAGAAACAGGCTTGGTTAAATAGTCATTATGGTAGCGTTGGAGTTGGTTATTGGTTTCCAGTTCTTGAATGTTAGCGGATAACATCAGGATGGGTTGGCGGAAGTCTTCCTTGCGCAATTGGATCGCCAGTTGCCAGCCATTTACTTGTGGCATAAAAATATCCAGCATAAACAGATCGACATGATGCTGTTTTACTAGCTTGAGAGCTTGTGGCGCATTCTCTGCCAACAAAACATTAAAGCCCAGAGGCGTCAGAATTCGAGACATCAATTGACGTTGATCTTCGATATCGTCAACGATCATGATCGTTTTTCGGTCCCCGTTGTATCCAATCACGGCATCGCTTAATAGCTCCGGTTCAGGACGTCCATCTTTTACTTCAGGGAGCATCAGCTTTAATACGAATGCACTGCCGTAGTCGACTTTACTGGTGCAGGAAATTTCGCCACCCATGATCTCTGCTAAAGCATTCGAAATGGTTAACCCCAGCCCGGAGCCATGAATCGCTTCGGTCTTTTGGTTTTTAATCCGTTCGAATGGTTTAAATATCAGCCCCAAATCTTGTTCGGATAAACCAATGCCTGTGTCTTGCACCGTAAAATGCACCACCTGATTGCGATAGCTAACTTTAAAAATGATGGTGCCTGTTTCGGTATATTTGATCGCGTTGCCCAGAAGATTGATGAGTATCTGGCGTAAGCGTTGTTTGTCTGTTGCAACGAACGTCGGTAAGTAACCGGAGGTTTCAAATTCAAACTCCAGCCCTTTACGTTTTGCTTGCATGGAAAACATATCGACGAGCTGTTCCAGCAGTGCGGTGAGGCTAAATTCATCTCGGTGAAGTTCTAAGCGTCCCGCTTCAATTTTTGAAATCTCTAATAAGCCTTCAATCATGTCCGACAGGTGTTTGCCATTGCGTTTTAAAACCTCAGCATACTGTCTCGTTTGTTTGTCCAGCTTGTTGTCTGAACTCAATAATTGCGCATAGCCAAGCAGAATGTTTAACGGAGTTCGCAGTTCGTGACTCAGGCTCGCGAGGTATCGGCTTTTGGCGTTATTCGCCGTTTCTGCTGAACGTTTCGCTTGCTGTAATGCCTGAGAGGTTTTGTGGTGCGCGTTCACCTCTTTAGTCAGCAGCGCGGTATGCGATTTTAACTCTTTGACTGCCGTTCGGTTACTCGTACGAGCTAGAACGAACAACCAACTGATGATGCCTATTGGGATAAGCAGAAGAGCAAACGCATTAATTAATCCATTTGAAATGGAATCCATATGCACTTGTTCTAGCTGGGGGATTTGAGAATACGCCAGTGCCAGAATACTTCCCATCGCTAAGCTTACTGTCAGCATCACAATGACGAAGTGCGCAATGGTGGATGAAAGCCGATTAACCCAGGTCGAGGAGAAGTAGGGCGACAGTATCTGTTTTAATTGTGCGCTAAAGGTTGCATCAGGACGGCAGTTATCATGACAGCGTACATCCAACGAGCAGCATAGCGAACAGATATGACCCCCATACGCTGGGCATAGGGCCATATCTTCATGCTCAAAGGTATGTTCACAGACTGAGCATTGGTGCTCCTCATCGTTACTGGATACGATGATATCGTTACGAACCAAGTAATAACGGCTTTTGGTGAGCAATGCGATTATCGGCACCGTCAGAAACGGTAACGCAAAAGCAATGTATGAGGCAAAGGCTCTGGCTCCTTCTCCGTAAAAATCCAGGTGAGCTGTAATGCCGATAACGGAGGCTATCAGCATGGACCCCACACCAACTGGATTAATGTCGTAGAGTTTAGAACGCTTGAATTCGATGGTTTTTGGGCTCAACCCCAAAGGTTTGTTAATGACCAAATCCGCCACTATGGACCCTATCCAAGCTAGAACCAGCACGGAGTAGACTTGTAAGGTCTGTTCGATAAGCTGATACACGCCAAGCTCCATTAAAAGCAGGGCAATTAATACGTTGAATACCATCCAAACCACCCGGCCGGGATGGTGGTGAGTTAGGCGTGAAAAGAAGTTTGACCAAGCTAGTGAGCCAGCGTAGGCATTTGCCACATTGATTTTTAACTGGGAAATGATCACAAACAGGCCCGCAGCCAGTAAAGCCAGTTGCGTGTTGTCCGAGGTATAACTGAACACAGTAAAATACATGTGTGCAGGATCGCCGGCAAGATTCGGCAGCACACCGTGACTGATGGCTAACCAGGCTAAAAAGCTGCCTAACACAAGCTTCATCGAACCGAAGATCATCCAACCGGGGCCACCTAACAGCATGGCGCTCCACCATTTTAATTTACCGCAACGCTCTTTGGCAGGAAGGAAACGTAAAAAGTCCACTTGCTCGCCGATTTGAGCCACAACCGCAAGCAGTACTGCTGAGGCTGAGCCAAAAAGTAGCCAGTTGAAGTCAGGGCCGACATCGTTTATGCCTGTGTAACTTAGCCATTCATCAATCTTGGCGTCTTCATGAGTAAAAACGTAGATCAACGGTATGATTTGTAGCATCAGCCAAATAGGTTGAGACCACATTTGAAAGCGCCCGATATTGGTAATCCCAAGTACGACAAGGGGAATAACGAGGACGGAGCTGATCACGTAAGCGATAGCCAAAGGTATATCAAACAACAGTTCGATAGCCATCGACATGATCGCCGCTTCCAGAGCAAAGAAGATGAACGTGAATGAGGCGTAAATGAGCGAGGCGATAGTAGAGCCGATATAGCCGAAACCCGCCCCTCGGCTAAGTAGATCAATATCGACACCGTGCTTCGCGGCGTAATAACAGATAGGTATGCCAGAAAAAATAACGACCAAAGCAACAGCGAGAATCGCCCAAAGTGAATTGGTGACACCGTAATTGAGTGTGATCGATCCACCAAGTGCTTCGAGCACCAAAAACGAAACGATACCGAGTGCGGTATTCGCGATCCAACTGGCCGACCATTTTCGTGCACGCTTAGCAGTAAAGCGCAACGCGAAATCTTCGAGCAGCTCGTTACCTACTAATTTATTGTATTTGCGTCGGGTTACGGTGACTTTTTGTATAGAGATAACTCTTCATCCTTGAGAATTAACAGTGTCGTTTGAGTACAAGTAGTTTTCAATTTGGTGGCTCAAACTATCAAATGCACGTCCTGTGCACCTTGTACGCGCGCAATTATAGCTCGCATTTATTTTTCCACCTATGCGTAATTATACGTAGTTTTTATGCACGAACCGCGCATATTCAAACTTTCCATTCTGGTCAATACTCAAACTCGTTCATTTAGTCAGCAGGATTTATCCATTGGATAAGTAACATCGCGACGTGAATTAGTATTTGTTATCAACAAATTATTGAAAGGAAGAAGACAAATGAAACGGAATTTCTTGGCGACTTCGGTATTAGCGGCATCATTACTGAGTGGATACGCAATGGCAGAAGACACCATCAAGGTCGGTGTACTTCACTCTCTATCCGGCACCATGGCAATCAGTGAAACAACACTTAAAGACACGATGTTGATGCTGATTGATGAACAAAATAAAAAAGGTGGCTTGCTAGGTAAAAAACTTGAAGCGGTGGTTGTGGACCCAGCTTCTGACTGGCCCCTGTTCGCTGAAAAAGCGCGTGAGCTCATTTCAAAAGACAAAGTCGACGCTGTATTTGGCTGCTGGACGTCGGTGTCTCGTAAGTCTGTCCTTCCTGTTTTTGAAGAGCTCGATAGTCTATTGTTCTACCCAGTTCAGTACGAGGGTGAAGAGTCCTCGAAAAACGTATTCTACACGGGTGCCGCGCCAAACCAGCAAGCCATTCCAGCGGTTGACTACCTACTTGATCAAGGCGTAGAGCGTTGGGTTTTAGCTGGAACAGATTACGTTTACCCGCGCACTACCAACAAAATTCTTGAAGCATACTTAAAAGAAAAAGGCGTGGCTGAAGCCGATATTATGATCAACTACACGCCGTTTGGTCATTCTGATTGGCAGTCAATCGTTTCAGATATTAAAAAATTCGGTTCTACAGGTAAGAAAACAGCAGTGGTTTCTACCATCAACGGTGACGCTAACGTACCGTTCTATAAAGAGCTAGGTAACCAAGGTATCTCAGCAGATGACATTCCTGTAGTGGCATTCTCTGTGGGTGAAGAAGAGTTGTCCGGTATGGATACCTCTGCTTTGGTTGGCCATTTGGCGGCATGGAACTACTTCATGAGCGTTGAATCCGACGTGAATGACGAGTTCATCGAAAAATGGCACAAGTTCATCAAGAACGATGAGCGCGTAACCAACGACCCAATGGAAGCGCATTACATTGGTTTCAACATGTGGGTTGAGGCAGTTAAGAAAGCAGGCACAACCGATCCAGCTGTTGTTGGTGATGCGCTTGTCGGCGTGACCGTTCCTAACTTGACTGGTGGTTACTCCGCAATGATGCCTAACCATCACATCACTAAACCCGTTCTTATCGGCGAAATCCAAGACGATGGCCAGTTTGAAACGGTATGGAAAACGTCGGGATTAGTGGCTGGTGATGCATGGTCAGATTTCCTACCGGGTTCAAAAGATCTCATCTCGGATTGGCGTCAACCGTTATCTTGCGGTAACTACAACACCAAAACTGGCAAATGTTCTGGTCAAAACTTCTAAGTTGACCATCACGCTCTCATAGCAGAGTTCAATCGTTAAACGTTAGTGACAGTGCCTTTAGCTCATACGTGGCACTGTCACTTATTCGAGTCTTTTGTTTATTTTTCCGTTCACTCGAGAAGAATATTCGTTTAACCAGAGGTTTGCCTACGATGTTTTACGCATCCATTTTTCAGCGACTTACACGATTTTTATATTCGACATTTTCTTCAGCGTCGAGCGTTATCGTTGTTCTTTTTAGCCTATTTATATCTGCTCAAACTCTAGCCTCAACGACAGGGTTAGAGAGCGAGCTACAACGCCTAGCGACACGCGACTATGATCAAATCAGCCAGGCTGTTGTCAACATTGGAGAGAGTGGCGACGAGCGTTCAATTCAAGTTCTCGAACTCCTATTCAGCGGTGATATCTATCTTGATAAAGAGTCCAAGCAATTGGTCAAAATTGTCGAGAAAAAGGGCAGTCAGTATTTAGTCACCCCTCTTTTTGCCCAAGAGTCGGCAGAGCCACTGCTCGTCAAACGCCGTTCCGTTAAAAAAATCGGTATTAACAACCAGATCCGCGGCGAAATTAAAGCGCAACTTGCCGCACTTAATATCCGTCACCCAGATTCAGGCACCCGTATCAATGCGGTGACACAGCTTATGGGTGACCTGAACGAACAAACGTATACCTTGCTAGAAAAAGCGAGACTTAGTGAAGAAGACTCGGATGTCCAACAAGTTTTAGATACAGCACTAGCGATATATCAACTAGAACATTCGAGCGACCAAGTGGCACAAGAACAAGCGATAGCAACTCTGGGGGATAGCTATCAGCCAACCGCGCGCAATGCACTTACCCAATTTTTAGCGACAGAACCAAATGAGGAACTGACCAGTGCGACGAACAAAGCGCTCGGCTTGATAGAGCAGCGCGTTAGTCTGGCACATTTTGGTGAAACTCTATTTTTTGGTCTGAGCTTAGGTTCCGTTCTGGTGCTTGCCGCGATTGGTCTGGCGATTACGTTTGGTGTTATGGGCGTGATTAACATGGCGCATGGTGAACTTATCATGCTTGGCGCTTACACCACATACGTGATTCAAACGTTGATGCCGAATCATATTGGCTGGTCGATCGTAGTTTCGATACCTGTGGCATTTTTGGTTTCCGGTGCAGTAGGCATATTGATCGAGCGAGGTGTAATTCGTTTCTTATACGGGCGACCGTTAGAAACTTTGTTGGCGACGTTTGGTATCAGCCTGGTTTTGCAACAGACCGTACGCACGATTTTCTCTCCACTGAACCGTTCGGTATCTACACCGGACTGGATGCAAGGTGTGATTGAAATTAACCCGCTGCTAAGTCTGACCCTGAACCGTTTCTACATCATCATCTTCTGTTTGATCGTCTTTGCTCTGTTGTTTGCAGTATTACGTTACACCCGTTTAGGGATTGAAGTTCGCGCTGTTTCGCAAAACCGAAGCATGGCGAGAGCAATGGGCGTGAAATCGGAATGGGTTGACGCAATGACCTTTGGTCTCGGTTCTGGTATTGCAGGTATTGCTGGTGTCGCGCTTAGTCAACTCACCAACGTGGGACCAAATTTAGGTCAGGCGTACATTATCGACTCATTTATGGTTGTGGTGTTTGGTGGTGTCGGCAACTTGTGGGGAACTCTCGTCGCTGGTATGTCGCTTGGTATCGCAAACAAAGTGATGGAGCCGTGGGCAGGGGCCGTTCTGGCGAAAATCCTGGTGCTGGTATTTATCATTCTATTTATTCAGAAGAAACCCCGAGGCTTGTTTCCTCAGAAGGGTCGCTCGGCGGAGGGTTAATCATGGATCATCAATCAAAATTGTTCGATCGTTCTACACTGATGTTTTTGATTGTATTGGGTGCAGCGCTTTGCTTAATTCCAGCGCTGAACCTGTTCTTTGCAGAAGGATCTGCACTTCATATTTCGACTTATACCGTCACATTAATGGGTAAGTATCTGACCTATGCGCTGCTGGCCGTCGCGGTGGATTTAGTTTGGGGTTACTTAGGTATTCTGAGCTTAGGCCATGCAGCGTTTTTCGCGCTGGGTGGTTATGCGATGGGTATGTATCTGATGCGTCAGATTGGCGACCGCGGTGTGTATGGTAACCCAGAACTACCGGACTTCATGGTCTTTCTTAACTGGCAGGAGCTACCTTGGTTCTGGCATGGTTTTGACCAGTTCTGGTTCGCGATGTTGATGGTGGTATTGGCTCCTGGACTCCTCGCGTTTGTGTTTGGCTGGTTTGCTTTTCGCTCGCGAGTAACGGGTGTTTATCTATCCATTATCACTCAGGCACTGACGTATGCCTTACTGTTGGCGTTCTTCCGTAATGAGATGGGCTTTGGCGGGAATAATGGCTTAACTGACTTCAAAGATATCTTAGGTTTTGACCTGCAAGCCGATTCGACACGTCTGACACTATTTGCGTTATCAGGCATCGCTCTGGGCTTGGGTTACATGGCTTGCCGGTTCATTGTGGTTAGCCGTCTGGGCAGAGTTGCTATGGCAGTACGTGATGCTGAAGCTCGCACCCGTTTCACAGGTTATAAAGTGGAATACGTAAAATTAGCCATTTTCACTTTTTCTGCGGTACTTGCTGGTATTGCAGGTGCGTTGTATGTGCCGCAAGTAGGGATCATCAACCCATCGGAATTCTCTCCAATTAACTCAATTGAATTAGTCGTGTGGGTAGCACTGGGCGGACGTGCAACACTTTACGGTGCCGTTGTTGGTGCGTTGGCCGTCAATTACGCCAAAACCTATTTAACCGCAGCGCTGCCAGAAGTGTGGCTGTTTAGCCTGGGCGCAATGTTCGTGCTGGTCACACTATTCCTGCCTAAGGGAGTAACAGGCTTAATCAAACGTAAAGAGGTGCATTCATGAGCATTCTAAGCCTTGCCAAAGAACTCACTGACCGCGAACACGTTTATGAGTTTATGAAGCCACAAGTTAACCCGATGCTTAAAGTCGGTCATGGTTGCTTGTTGTATCTCGAAGGTATCAGCGTGTCGTTTGATGGTTTTAAAGCGATCAACGACCTCAATCTCTACATCAAAGAAGGTGAGTTGCGCTGCATCATCGGCCCTAATGGCGCAGGCAAAACCACCATGATGGACATCATTACGGGTAAAACCCGTCCGGATACCGGTACCGCGTGGTTTGGTCAAAACATTAACTTGTTACAAATGAGTGAGCCTGAAATTGCACAAGCGGGCATCGGCCGTAAATTCCAGAAGCCGACGGTGTTTGAATCTCAATCGGTATTTCACAACTTAGAGTTGGCCATGGCTGGCGCAAAAACGGTCTTTTCAACGCTGTTTGCCACACTAACGCCAAGCCAGGTGGATCATATCGATCACGTACTCAAGCAAATAGGTTTGTACGAGCAGCGTGCACTACTGGCTGGTGCATTATCTCATGGTCAAAAGCAGTGGCTGGAAATCGGCATGCTGCTGATGCAAAACCCGAAACTGTTGCTGGTTGATGAGCCTGTTGCGGGGATGACCCACCAAGAGATGGACAGAACGGGCGAATTACTAACGTCATTAGCGGGTGAGCGCACGATTGTGCTGGTTGAACACGATATGGATTTTGTACGCTCGATAGCGCGTGATGTAACGGTTTTACACCAAGGCAGTGTATTGGCTGAGGGCACGATGGACCAAGTTCAAAGCAACCGTAAGGTCGTGGAAGTCTACCTTGGAGAAGAAGCATGATTGAGATTAAAGGATTAAACCAGTTTTATGGACAGAGCCACACGTTGTGGGATCTCGACATGCAGATACCAGAGGGCAAATGTACCGTTCTGATGGGACGCAACGGGGTAGGTAAAACGACGTTGCTGCAATGCATCATGGGGTTGCTACCAACCAAGAGCGGCGAGATTAACTTCTTGGGACAAAACATCACCAAAATGGCCGCAGAAAAACGTGCGCCAATCGGGATAGGTTATGTACCCCAGGGACGTCAGATCTTTCCGTTGCTGACGGTAGAAGAGAATTTACGTATCGGTCTACCAATGCGCAAAGATGGCGCCAGACAGGTTCCGGAATTCATCTACGAACTGTTCCCAGTATTAAAAGAGATGTTGCATCGCCGGGGCGGTGATTTATCTGGCGGACAACAGCAACAGCTTGCGATTGGTCGAGCCTTGGTAATTGACCCCAAGCTTCTGATTTTGGATGAGCCGACTGAAGGAATTCAACCCAATGTCGTGGCTGAAATTGGTGACATCATCCGCCGTCTGAATAAAGAAATTGGCCTGACGGTGTTACTCGTTGAACAGAAACTGCCGTTTGCGCGTAAAGTCGCAGACAACTTCTGCATTATTGACCGTGGTCGTCAGGTAGCGATGGGAGAGATGGAAGCACTCGATGATACGTTAGTTAAGAAATACCTGACGGTGTAAGCGGATGAACAGTGTATTTAACATGTCGACCCAACAGCAGCGCCATTGGCCAGCTTATCTGTCCCTCGGCTTTAGTAAGTCCGATGACAAAACGCAGATGAAGCGCATGGAGTTTCAAGGCCCATTGCGCGTGCAGCGACCATTTTACCCAGAATTGGATGTCTGCCACGTTTACTTGCTTCATCCGCCAGGTGGGTTGGTGTCGGGTGACGATTTGAGTATTCAGATTCATTGCCAAAACGATAGTCATGCGCTAATCACCACACCGTCTGCTGGCAAAATTTATAAGGCTGACAGTAAAAACATCGAGCAAAAACAGCATGTCGATATTGAAGTTGATAATGCCGCGTGTGAATGGTTACCAATGGAAACCATCGTCTTCAACGGGGCACACGGTAAATTGACCACCAACGTCAATCTCTACGGTGACGCGAAGTTTATCGGTATCGATGTTTTCTGTTTAGGTCGCCCGAAAAGCCACTTTCCGTTCATACAGGGAAGCGTAGAGCAGCGTTTATCCATCTATCAAGACGGTACGCCTCTGTTACTTGAACGCCAATATCTAGCCGCAGACGATCCGCTTTTGACCGCTATCAGTGGTTTCAATAGCAATTTAGTCTCTGGCACCTTAACGGTGGTTGGATTGAATGACGCTCAAACTATGGTTGAAAAGCTGCGAGAACACTTTTCCGCAGATACACATGGCACGTTGAGCATCACTTATCGACTCAATGTTTTATTAGTTCGTTACCTTGGTGATTGCAGTGAAGAGGCTCAGCAGCAACTGCGAGCGTGCTGGCAACTTATTCGTCCAGAGCTGCTTCGGCGCCCGGCATGCCTACCGAGAATTTGGAATACGTAGGTTAATTTAAGTCCAGTAACTAAACGAAGCCCGCTAAGTGCAGCGGCATTAAAAGTCACAATGTAACGTTTAGGGACGTAACGCATAGGTTAGAGGGTTTACAAATGGAATTATCTCCAAGAGACAAGGATAAGTTATTGCTGTTTACCGCGGCGTTAGTGGCAGAGCGTCGACTCGCTCGCGGCGTAAAACTCAATTATCCAGAAGCGTCTGCTTATATTTCCGCAGCAATCATGGAGGGCGCTCGTGACGGCAAAACGGTCGCCCAGCTTATGAGTGATGGACGCACACTGCTCACAAAAGATGACGTGATGGAAGGTATTCCAGAGCTGTTAGAGGAAGTGCAGGTAGAAGCGACGTTTCCGGATGGCACAAAGCTGGTCACTGTTCATAACCCAATTCAATAGGAGCAACCATGAAGCCTGGTGAATACATTTTAAGTGACGTACCAATTGAGCTGAATAAAGGACGTCGTACTGAGCAACTGGCAGTGATTAATCATGGTGATCGCCCGATCCAAGTTGGCAGTCATTACCACTTTTTTGAGACTAATCCGGCATTAGATTTTGACCGCGAGAAAGCCAAAGGAATGCGACTCAACATTGCGGCTGGTACAGCAGTACGATTCGAGCCGGGGCAGACTCGTAACATTGAGTTGGTCGAGATTGACGGAACGAAAACCGTCTATGGCTTCCGCGGTGAAGTCATGGGAAAGGTCTAATACAGATTTAGCCAGCTTTAGTGAGATGCTAAGCATTGAAGGTTAAGGAGAACTAAATAATGGCACAAATTTCTCGTCGCGCCTACGCCGATATGTATGGCCCGACTGTGGGCGACAAAGTCCGTCTGGCCGACACTGAGCTATTTATTCAAGTTGAGCAGGATTACACCGTCTACGGTGATGAAGTGAAATTTGGTGGCGGTAAAGTCATTCGTGATGGCATGGGGCAAGGCCAGTTATGTCGTGATCAAGTGATGGACTGCGTGATCACCAATGCGTTAATCCTTGATCACTGGGGCATTGTGAAAGCGGATATTGGCATTAAAGATGGCAACATTGCCGCGATCGGAAAAGCAGGTAACAAAGATATTCAGCCTGATGTCACGATTAACATTGGCGCAAGTACCGAGGTGATTGCCGGCGAAGGTCATATCGTCACGGCAGGTGCTATCGACGCTCACATCCATTTTATTTGCCCTCAGCAAATTGAAGAAGCCTTAATGGCAGGTACCACGACCATGATTGGTGGCGGTACTGGCCCAGCAACGGGCACGAACGCTACGACGTGTACACCCGGAGCCTGGAACATGGCGCAAATGCTGCGCAGTACGGACCAAATGCCGATGAACTTTGGCTTTTTAGGCAAGGGGAACGCAAGTTTGCCGGAGCCGTTGGCAGAGCAAATTGAAGCTGGCGCTTGCGGATTAAAACTGCACGAAGACTGGGGGACAACACCTGCATCGATCGACAACTGTTTGACCGTTGCTGAAAAATACGATGTGCAAGTCGCCATTCATACAGACACGCTGAATGAATCCGGCTTTGTCGAAGACACACTCGCAGCGTTTAAAGGACGTACGATTCATACTTACCACACAGAAGGTGCAGGTGGTGGTCACGCTCCTGACATTATTGTTGCCTGTGGTCAGCCAAACGTACTGCCATCATCAACCAATCCAACCCGTCCCTATACGGTGAATACCGTTGACGAACATCTGGACATGTTGATGGTCTGTCACCACCTTGACCCAAATATTCCTGAAGATGTGGCGTTTGCAGATTCTCGTATTCGAAAAGAAACCATTGCCGCGGAAGATATTCTCCACGACTTAGGTGCATTCTCAATGATTGCGTCGGATTCGCAAGCCATGGGACGAGTGGGTGAAGTGATTACCCGTACCTGGCAAACTGCACATAAGATGAAGGTGCAGCGCGGTTACTTAGAACCAGATAAACAGATTCAGGCGGATAACTTCCGTGCGAAACGCTATATCGCAAAATACACCATTAACCCTGCAATCGCGCATGGTGTTGATCATACGGTCGGCTCTCTTGAAGTCGGTAAGCTAGCGGATATCGTTCTTTGGAAACCAGCGTTCTTTGGTATTAAGCCAGCGTTAATCATTAAAGGTGGCTTTATTGCTGCAGCACCAATGGGCGATGCGAATGCGTCAATCCCGACGCCTCAACCTGTTCACTATCGCCGTATGTTTGGCGGTTTTGGTAGCGCTGCTTCTGCAACGTCCGTCACCTTCACCAGCAAAGTCGCCAGTGAGAATGGGCTGAAAGACAAATTGGGGTTACAGCGAGAGTTGATAGCCTGCAAGAATTGCCGAACTGTCACCAAGAACGACATGATTCTGAACGACTATATGCCAACGGTGACGGTAGACCCACAAACTTATGAAGTTCGAGCAGATGGCGAGCTATTAACGTGCGACCCAGCGACAGAGTTGCCCCTTGCGCAGCGTTACACTCTGTTCTAATCGCTCAGTTTAAAGAAGGAATTTTATTATGTACCGAGTAATTAGTCGCTCCGACCATCACCATGGTGAAATTGATGACTCGATTGTATTGGCCTATGAAGTGCGTCAACGCGGACGTTTTCGAGCATCTAGCAAAACGGGTATGGACGTGGGCGTTTTTCTACCAAGAGGTGATGTTCTTCAAGATGGTGACTGTCTTTTCACTGAATGCGGAAAGGTATTTCTGGTTGAAGCTCAGGAGGAAGAGATCGTCACGGCTTCAGCAAAAGACTGGCTAACTTTTTCCAAAGCCTGCTACCACATGGGAAATCGCCATGTACCAATGGAAATCGGTGAACTTTGGCTGCGTTTTCAACCTGACCATGTTTTAGAAGAGATGGTCGAACTATTTGGGCTGGAGTGCAACCATCATCAAGCGATGTTTAACCCTGAGTCAGGTGCGTATCACGGCAGTGGGCATAGTCACGGTCATTCACATGGTGAACATAATCACAGCCATGGGGAGCATAGCCACTAATGAACGTTCAGTCATTACTCTCTCTGTTGCACCTTAGCAGTCCGAGTCTGCCTATTGGTGCATTCGCTTACAGCCAAGGTTTGGAAACGGCGGTAGACCTAGAGTGGGTGAGCGATGAGGCGACGCTACAAACCTGGCTTGAACCGATTCTTAATCATGCCCAGGCCAATTTGGAAGTGCCACTTTTAGTTCGCTGTTATCAAGCGTGGCAAGCAAACGACATGGCAGCTCTGGAACATTGGCAGGCGGTGTTAATGGCAAACCGGGAAACGGCGGAGCTGGTAATGGAAGAGCAAAAACTTGGGCAAACCTTTTATCGTTTATTAACGAGCTTAGAAGTGGAATTACCGCCACAGGCAAAAACAATGACTTATCTGCCGTTATTTGCCAAAGCTTGTCAGCACTTTGGTGTATCACTGGAGCAAGCTGCGACGGGGTGGCTTTGGTCGTGGCTGGAGAATCAAATTACCGTGGCATGTAAAACGGTGCCGTTGGGGCAGACGTCAGCCCAACGCGTTCTCATCGCATTAATGCCTCAGATAGAGCAATCAATTACCACAGGATTTGCGGTAGAGGACGAAGCAATAGGGCTGACTTTACCGAACTTTGCGATGGCCTGTGCATGGCATGAAACCCAATATTCAAGATTATTTAGGAGTTAAGGATGAGTACACAATGTTTACGAGTTGGCGTGGGTGGCCCGGTTGGCTCAGGAAAAACGGCGCTGCTGCGTCAGTTATGTTTAGCAATGCGCCAACATTACGATTTAGCCGTTGTCACTAACGACATTTACACCAAAGAAGACGCGGAATTTTTACTGCGTAATGAAGCGTTAGAATCCGACCGTATTCTGGGCGTGGAGACAGGCGGTTGTCCACATACGGCTATTCGCGAAGACGCGTCTATGAATTTGGCAGCGATCGATGAGCTACAAGATCGTCATCCCGGCTTAGAGTTCGTGTTAGTCGAAAGTGGCGGAGATAACCTGAGTGCGACCTTCAGCCCTGAGTTATCTGATTTAACCCTTTATGTTATTGACGTGTGCGCGGGAGATAAAATCCCTCGTAAAGGCGGACCGGGTATCACTAAATCTGACTTATTAATCATCAATAAGACAGACCTCGCACCGATGGTTAATGCATCGTTAGACGTTATGGACCGTGACGCGAAGAAGATGCGTGGCGAAAAGCCATTTGTATTTACCAACCTGATTCGTGGGGATGGCTTACAGGAGGTGATCAATTTTATTGTTGAGCGCGGCATGCTGGAGAAGCGTGACGTAAAAGTTGAAGTAACGGAAGCATAAGGAACAGTGATATGAAAGGACTAACAAAAGGATTTGCAGCAAGTTTGGCTTTAGTCAGTGCAAGCAGTTTTGCCCATACGGGCCACGCTATGCAGGCCAGTTTCTCTGAGGGCTTTTTACACCCATTGACTGGCTGGGATCATTTATCTGCACTGGCATTGATCGGATTGTTTCTTTCAAGCTTTGCACTTCGCAGAGCGAGCCAAATTTCAGCACTGATAATGGCAGCAATTATTGGTGGGTATGCGATTGGTCTTGAGTGGGCTGTGGCTAATTCAGTAGAAGCTTTGGTCGCTAGTTCATTAATCGGTTTACCGCTTGCGCTTATCGCTCTTAAAAAGGGTGGTGCGAAGAGTGTGATTGCTGCCGCTGCGATACTTCTTTTCAGTTTATCTCATGGATTGGTGCAAGGCGCTGAGGCTCAGGGATCATTTACTCAATTTGGTTTGGGTGTGATGCTGGCGAGCGCACTGGTAATTGGCGCTACTTATACTGTCGCTAGACAAGTCATGATGATAAAGGCGCGTTTTGCCCGTCAATAAAAGATTTTGTTGTAGCGGTTGTCACACCGCCTTTCCAAACCAAAGCGAAAACATGCCGGCGAATGTCGGCATGTTTATTTTCAGAGACTAAGTGGATGAGGTTGTAGTGACTTATAACGAAAATTATTATTTATGACACGTATTTAGTGAGGTCGAACACATCTCAAAGATGTTTTCGAATGTGAATACAAGTTCATTGATCTAACACCAAATCTTTTTCCCTTAACAGTGCGCATAATTCCAAATCGGAGTCGTGATTAGCTGCGTTTGTTTCGGATAAGCATCATCAACAAAGCCAATATTCGAAACAGCAAAACGTCCGTTTATTAGTGAAACTCCTACATCTTTACACCATCTCAGGAAGAGAAGTAGCACTATGCGTCCTTATCTTAAATACATCATCCCAACGATAATTCCGTTAATCATCTGGCTGATGCCTTTGTCTGCGTTTCCATTTGATGGCATCACCATTATTCAACAGCGCGTCATCGCGATTTTCTTACTGGCGGCGTTGTGTTGGGTTTTCGAGCCTATCCCAATTTACGCAACTTCGGTGGTGATTATTGTTCTGGAATTACTGCTGATTTCCAATAAGGGAATCGTGTTGTTTAGGGCACAAGAAGGGCAGGCGCATTTTGGCGAGTTGTTGCAATACAATGAGATCATGGCGACCTTTGCCAGCCCAATTATTATGCTGTTCTTGGGCGGTTTCTTTCTGGCGATGGCGGCGACTAAGTACCGTTTGGACGTGAACTTAGCACGTGTACTTTTGAAGCCGTTTGGACAAAATCCCAAGTACGTTATGTTGGGATTGATGCTGATTACCGCCATTTTCTCCATGTTTATGTCTAACACGGCAACTACCGCGATGATGTTATCTATCCTGACTCCCGTCATTGCTGTATTCGGGCCGAAAGACCCGGGCAGAATCGCATTTGCTTTGTGTATTCCAGTTGCGGCAAACATCGGTGGCATCGGGACACCTATCGGGACGCCACCTAACGCGATTGCACTTAAATATTTAGTCGGGGAGAACCTGATTACTTTTGGTGAATGGATGGTATTTGGTGTGCCGTTTGTCGTGATTATGATGGCTTTAGCTTGGGTACTTATCGGGGCAATGTATAAAGCCGAACAAACCACAATCGACTTGAATATTAAGAGCAAATTCCTGAAGACGCCAAAAGCGATGATTGTGTACATTACATTTGCGGGTACGATTATTCTTTGGTTAATGGGTTCAGCACACGGCATGAACTCATATACAGTCGCTTTGATTCCTGTCGCGGTCTTTTCCTTAACTGGCATCATCAACAAAGAAGATTTAAAGAAAATCTCTTGGGACGTGCTTTGGTTGGTTTCCGGTGGTATTGCCCTAGGGTTAGCCCTTGATAAAACCGGCTTGGCTAAATTAGTCGTGAACAGCATTCCATTTGACCAATATTCACCTTATGTGGTGTTGTTTGGTGCCGCTTTCCTTTGTTTAGCCATGGCCAACTTTATGTCGCATACGGCAACCGCTAACTTGTTGATGCCAATTATGGCCGCTCTAGGTACATCGATGGCATCACTAACACCATTAGGTGGTGAAGTAACGTTGATTCTGGTAGTGACGTTTGCAGCTTCTCTGGGTATGTCACTGCCAATCAGTACGCCGCCAAATGCGCTCGCTCATGCTACCGGGCATGTACAAAGTAACCAAATGGCTCGGATTGGCGTGGTACTTGGTGTTGTGGGGGTACTGCTAAGCTTTGTTATGGTTTGGATACTGCATTCTGTAGGGCATATCGGTTAAGTCATGTATGAAAGCAAATTAGATGCGTTGGTAGAACGCTACTTCGATAATAACGACCGACGAATTAATGTGTCGGCAGGGTCGGTATTGATTGAACAAGCTGGCTATAACGATCGTCTATATTTCGTGATTTCGGGTGAATTGGCGGGCTACTACTCAGAAGATGACAAAAAGCCCATTAAAGTTTTTTCCGCCTCCGAGGGGACATTTATCGGGGTGCATAGCTTTTTTTCTGGTACGTGGACGGCGTCGTCAACCGTGGTTGCCCAAACAGCCGCAGAGCTAGCTTGGATAGAGCGAAGTACGCCAGCGGTGCAAGAATCACAATTCGGTCCTCTGACAACGCAATTTATGCCGGTAATGGTCAACGAGTTATCTCGCCGTCAGCACCGCGCAATGGAAGAGGCACTTGCAAAAGAAAAGGCCCTGCAAAAGCTTCATACTACAGAGCAGATGACAACGCTGGGGCAATTGGCTGCGGGTATTGCGCATGAGCTTAACAACGCCATTGGGGTAGTAAGCAGTAAGTCCGAACGTTTACAAACTGTGATTATGGAGCTGTTAGAGGAAGTGCATCCGGAGGCGAGTCAGTTTTTTGATTTTGGCTTGCTTCAGGGGCAAAAAGTCTCCTCTAGTGAGGCACGCAAACGAGGAAAGCATTTTGAAAAGTATTATGGCCTCCCGAGAGACTTAGCGAGGGATTTGGCTCGAGCGGTACCAGAAGGTTACCTCTCAGAGCATTGGTTGAAGCGTCCTGAGGAAGCCATCAGGTACTGGCAAATGGGGAGAGATCTTCATGACTTGCGTCTGGCTTCCAAGCATACGGTGGGCATTGTTCGCTCTGTTAAGCAATTGGGTCGAACCGATATCGATCTGGATGAGGCTTTGAATATCAATGATTCGATTAACCGAGCGGTTGCATTACTACAAAGTGATTTAAGACGAGTGCAGATTCGTTTTAGTCCTGCGGAACTCCCTTTGTTTGTTGGCTCACAGACCGAACTCGTCCAGATTTGGGTGAATATCTTAAAGAATGCTTGTGACGCGCTCATTAGCGTAGATTCGCCAGTCATCGAGATTCAAACTCGAGCCAGCAAAGGAAAAATTCTTGTCACTATCACTAATAATGGCCCTGAGATAGATGAAGCGACGCGTAGAAAGATATTTCGGCCGAACTTTACTACCAAGAAAGGGGGGCTGTCATTTGGACTGGGCTTGGGCTTGTCGATAGTTAAACGCATCGTAGCAGGCTATGGCGGTTCGATTGTTGTAAAGAGTAACAGTGACAAAACTATTTTTAGAATCAAATTACCAGTAGAGGGTGAACATGGAGAAGCTTAATGTAATTTGCGTTGATGACCAACGAGAGGTGTTAAGCGCAGTTTTACTTGATCTAGAACCATTATCTCAGTGGATAAACATAGAAGATTGTGAGTCCGCAGATGAAGTTCTGGAACTGATGGATGAACTTGATGCAGAGGGTGAAATGATTGCTTTGATCATCTCTGATCACGTGATGCCAGGAAAAACTGGCGTTGAGCTTTTGGCTGAAATTTCAAAAGACAGTCGTTTTACTCATACTAGAAAAGTCCTTTTAACCGGGCAGGCAACGCACACAGATACCATTAATGCGATTAATACCGCAGGCATTGACCGTTACTTCGAGAAGCCGTGGCAGGCCAGCCAGTTGGTAGAGTGTGTGAGGAATCTGGTGACCACATACATCTTTGATATGGGGCTGGATTATACTCAATACCATGAACACCTTGATCAAAGCGTTGTCTTTGAAAGACTTAGATAACGAATATCTCTGTCATTTTTTTACGGCTACGAGTTCAAAATCGTAGCCGTTTTATTTCCCACGCCTCGAAATAGAAATCTATCATCTCTAAGTCTTTTAATTTCTGTTATGGAAATATGTCATACTGTTCCTACGCTAAAAACGTAGCGAATAAAACACTCAGATATAATCAGCAGTTTTAATTATTTGCCTTACGGCTTGACGATGTCACACAAGGCTTCTTTGTTGCTTATGGTGAGAAAGGGGCATGTTTTCCTATTCTTTAACAAGTTATAACTCTTTCTGTGTCTAACTTAATTAACTTGATGAAATAACTACTGATTTTTACAAGGTCGTTATTTAGAAGAAGCTAATCAAGATTGGCGGCTTGAGTTGTATAATTAAATGCTAATTTAGATGTGTCTTATTTCTTTTTTGGAAACAGTGCGTGCGGGTTTTTTCATTAGTTGCAAATCGTTGGCTAGAGTAAACTCTGTGTGTGGTTCGACAGAATAACAAAACAACAACGTTGTTTGGCTTAGAAAGGAGTGAACCCACTGCGTTTACCGTAGTAGAGATAGACCAGTACAATCTAAATTAAAAATGGCTGGCTACTCTATAAAAGCGGTGGGCGATTTGATGATGTTAAGACGCTTACCTGCGTAGTGACGACATCCGGTGGGGAATCTTCCTCGACTCTCAAGACAACAATCCCATCTTTGCACCTTCAGCTTGTTCAAAATGTTAATAGTCAATATTCACAAGCGCTAAGTACTTTACATGCATCAAGTAATTGCTGCTGTAACCAGCGTAAGGCGGGATCATTTAAACTCGCTTTGTTCCAGACCAAACTATACGACACTTGCCCAAAATCAAACGGCAGAGGCTGCTCTACCAAACCTTTTGTTTGCAGTGCAATTCTTGCCCAGCGTTTAGAGCAGGTGAATAAGTAGTCTGTATGATGACACATGACTGCTGCAGAGCCGAAATCAGCGACGCGCATGGCAAGGTTTCGTTTCTGGTGCCTTTGTTGTAAATTTTGCTCAAAGTATGGGCGAGAAAGGTCTTTGTCATGAATACCAATATGTCGAGCGGACAGATATCCTTCAATCGTCAGTGGTTGCTTGGCCAGCGGATTAGATTTACCCATCAAACAGATCAGCTCATCTTTTAATATGGTTTGCCAAACGAGATCTTTGTTATGAGTCGGTGGCTGACTAAGATCATGGGGCAGCAACAAGAAATCAATCTGGCCTCTGATCAACGCATCAAAACTCATCTCGTCTTTAGAATGGACGTTTAAATAAGCATGGTTGCCAAGCTGTTGTGACAAGTGAACCAAGACTGGAGCAAACAGCTCCATTGAGCTTTCACGCATCGCAATGGAGAAATCGCCCTGATAGTACGCCGGACTGAATGAGCCCTGGTGCAATAAGCCGTTCATGCTAGACAAGATACCGTGAATAGAAGGACCGATATTTATTGCAAATGGCGTAGGAACTAAACGGGTACCATCACGATAGAAAAGTTCATCTTTTAGAGTTTCACGAAGCTGGCTTAGTGTTTTACTGACACTCGAAGGTGTAACACAAAGTCGCTCTGCAGCTTGAGTGACACTGTGTGTTGTCAGCAACATGTGTAACACGGTGAGGTGTTTCAAACTGATTCTAGAAAGAGTGATATAGTCCATAAGTGAGTTTCGGTCTTTGTTTTATTCGAGAATAACAGTAATTTTGTAATTTATCATGTTATGAAAATAAACTTTTCTGGTATTTATCACTGTAGTAATTCAATTGTGATGAGGATTGTTCGTCCCATCTCGTCCAGTTTGAGCGTTGTTACCGATAAAATGTGGGCGGTTTGCGGACAATCTTATTATTAAAGCAGAGGGTTTCTGTTTTCGTAAGGTTTAATAGGGAACACAGAGCGGAAATGAGAAGGACGACCTATAAAACTAAATAGTTGTCGTATCGACAAAATATCACATTTGTCGTTGTTGGTTGAATTACATATAAGACGCTTCCAACCACACGATTGAATAGATTAAATGAACGAACTGATCGATGCTATTGCGACTCATGGATATTATATTTGGGACGATTTTCTTTCAGAAGAAGAGGTTGCTCACTTAAGAGCGTGTATCCCTGACAATTGGAAAAAAGCACGCATTGGTCGTAATGAAGATGTTACACGCATAGAATCCATTCGCAGTGACAAAATTCAATGGCTAAAACCTGATATGGGCGAACCGATAGCATCTTACCTTAATAAGATGGAAGACATTCGCGAAGCGGTTAACCGTCATCTATATCTCGGTCTGTTTGAATATGAATCTCACTTTGCGAAATACGAGCAAGGCGATTTTTATAAAAAACATCTCGATAGTTTCAAAGGAAATGAAAATCGTCGTTTGACCACCGTGTTTTACATGAATGAAGCCTGGAGTGAAGAAGACGCTGGCGAGCTGGTCGTTTATGATCTTAAAGACAACGTAATCGCCAAGATACCACCGCGCGGAGGGCGTCTTCTTGTTTTCTTGTCAGAACAATTTCCACATGAAGTGTTACCGACTAATGCAGAGCGATTTAGTATCGCAGGTTGGTTCCGTATCAATGGCGTCAGAGATAATTTGTTAGATATCGCAAGCTAACTGACACGATTTAATCCCTTTTTATTAAAGTCAGGCGAGGCGTAATCTTTACGTCTCGCCATCATCCTATATCAGAACATTTTCAACCATGTTCTGAATCCTCTGTTTTCACTCCCAACCATCCATAACAAACCTACCAGAAATCATATAATTAAGTTTTGCCCTGATAGTCGTGATGAGTCTCACCCGATCGTCATGAATTTTTTGGCTGACTTCTATGTGTAAATAAAAGTATACATTAATGGGTTTTTATTCTTACACTTTGCTTGATCTTATCGTGAATATCCTACAATATCGGGCTAATAACAAAATATGGTGTCATGTAGGGTCATTCTTACCCGATCTGGTGCTGCTAATATTCAATGTGATGTAAAGAATAATATACAATGAGTCGTTCTAAAGTGTTTGGTAGCACCCTAATTATTGCAGGGACTACAATTGGTGCCGGTATGCTGGCGCTTCCTCTGGCCTCTGCTGGTATCGGTTTTTCTACTTCCCTCGTTATTATGTTGGGTCTTTGGGCTTTAATGGCATTTACCGCCTTATTGATGCTCGAGCTTCATCAGTATGCTGAAAGCAGTGCAACACTCCATACTCTGGCGAAACAAATACTTGGCCAGAAGGGTAAATGGGTTGCCAGCTTTGCAATGCTGTTTTTGTTTTACTCTTTGTGTGCGGCATACATCGCTGGTGGCGGTGCACAATTTGGCGAACGTCTAACCCAGTGGTTTGATCTTGATATTTCAGGCTCGACTTCAACCATCATTTTCACATTGATAGTGACGTTGGTTGTGACTGTTGGCACCGGTACCGTAGATAAAGTGAACCGTGTTTTGTTTGCCCTCAAACTTCTTACTATGGTTGCGGTACTGTCATTTTTAGCGCCGAATGTGACGCAATCTTACCTGCTAAGCATGCCTATCGGACAAGGTCTTATTGTGGCAGCGATTCCTGTGATTTTTACGTCTTTTGGTTTCCACGGCAGTATTCCGGCTATTGTGAACTATTTAGACGGAGACACTGCTTCATTGCGTAAAGCCGTGATCGTAGGCTCTACTATTCCTCTGGTCATTTACATATTCTGGCAAGTCGTGACGTTAGGCGTGGTCAGTCAGGATACATTGATTGAAAATGGCGGATTAAGTGCTCTGATTGGACAGTTATCACTGACGGTTCACCAATCAAATCTGGGTAACATTGTTGGTGTGTTTGCAGACTTGGCTCTATTAACCTCTTTCCTTGGCGTGAGTCTTGGCTTGTTCGAGTTCTTGGGCGATACGATCAAAGGAAGCAGTGAGAAGCCAAACCGTTTGATTGCTGCGTTAATCACGTTCACTCCACCATTAGGCTTTGCGCTGTTTTATCCGCAAGGTTTCATTATGGCATTAGGCTATGCGGCTATCGCTCTGGCTATTCTAGCGATATTTTTACCGCTGGTTATGGTTATTAAAGTCCGTCGCTCTGACGATTTTGCCGGAGAATACCGCGTAGCTGGCGGGCAGGGTGCGTTAGTGATCACAGGTATCGCAGGTACGGGAATCGTCGCTGCACAGATATTGATTACGCTTGGAGTGTTGCCAGCTTTAGGTTGATTATTCTGTCTAAAACTAAACATTTTTAAAGCCAATGGGTATGACTCATTGGCTTTTTTAATCTGGATCAGGTGAGTTGGATATATCCGCTAAAAAAGTTGGCGGATGTTCGGTTTTGTTTTGTACACTTATATTGTGGTATATCAAAAATTTGAGTTGAAAAAATTTGCTCTAATAATTTACGCAATAAACTGATAAAAAGGGCTTTTTCGCTCAATACCTAGTTTGACTGGGAGAGTGGAAGTATGACACACCGTAGTTTTTATCCGTTTGCAAAACCGCTTAATGAGCAATTGCAAGCGTTGAAAAATAGGATGCAGGCACATATGCCATGCATTGACAGGGTGTCGTTCGCAAAATATCACCCCAGACAAGATATGCTCATATCTTTCGCTGACACTGAGTTTGATAACTGGGATTTAGCGCATTATGAAGCGCCACTTCGTAAACTCCCCAACTTGTATGCCGCGGCTCAAAACGGAACACCTCGTATCGTTGATGATCTCAACGACATTAACCACAGCGATCGCGTTAAAGTCCTGCTTAACTACGGGTATCGATCCTCTGCCGCAATTCCTTGCTACGAAAACAAAGTATTTACCGGCTTTGTCTTTTTGAATTCCGTTAAACCCAATTCATTTAAGTTAGAAACGCTGGATGTGCTCAAACCTTATTTTGATATGGTCGAATTTGCCGTGGAGTCGGAAGATCATGTTGTCAATGAGATCGAAAGGCTGTCTGAGCGTAAGCTATGTTCGATGCCTGGTTATTGTCCAGAGTGCTACGCTCACACCAAGAGAATGCGCCTTTACGCTCACTTGCTTGGTGTTCACCTTGCGGAACGGCATAAGTTGACGGATGAAATGGTTGAACAGATTGGTATTTTCGCACAGTTCCATGCTGTGAGTGAAATTCAATTGCCGATTGATATTGCTTGTCATCGTAGTCATTTTAGCAAAGAGCAAGAGTCCATCATCATCCAGCATATTGAGCAATGTATCGAGTCGGCAGATGACACCGTTGCCCGAATTGGTAACCCCGTTCATCCAAGTGTTGTGCTATTCATGCAGATGGTGACTTATCAGTATGAAAATTTAAACGGGTCAGGCTACCCGCATGGATTGGAAGAAAAGGATATTCCAATCGCCGCTCAAATTGTTGCAGTTGCGAACTCCTTTGACGTACTGACCACGCACCACCCAAACCGTCAGGCATGGTCTATTCCGTATGCGTTAATTGAGTTAGAGAAATGGGTAAGTGACGGTTTATTGTCAGGTGAGTGTGTCAACGTCTTGCGGGATAACCAAGTTTATTTAAAACAAATTATCCATAAATACCCAGAACACTGCTCTGTCGAATAGTGGTAAACAATGAAGGAGATGAAAATTTGACTAGGAGGATTTTATAAACAATACTGTATGCATGTACAGTGCTGTGGTTTAGATTAAGTTTGGAGGTGAAGTATGTTGTGGGAAACCCTAGAAAGAGTAAACCGCTTACGCCAACAAGCACTTGCGAATTCTGAGTTTGTTCAGTCGGCCAAAGAGCATGAACAGGCTTTGCATGAGCAAGAGTATCATTACCAACCAAAAAACGCGCGTTCAGCCAAAGACAGACAAGGTAAAAAATCGCTGGCTGATATATACAAAGAAGTAGAGTTTAGCGCGGATTCTCGTCATTAATCCTTTTCATCGCTGCTGCGGCTTACACATAATAAATGCCGCAGCGCAATTGCTTTTGCATTAACTGGATGCGCTTAGAAATCCGCTTTGCGTACGTAGTGCGGGTTTTTGTATTTCTTTGCTGGACCAAATGCAGAAACCACCAGTTTGTTCCACAGTGCTTTATCAAACTCACCTTTAGGGATAGAAGGGTAGAGGGTCTCTTCTTCTTCTCTGGAGAAGTTCATGTACTGCTTTTTCTTAATCTGGTTGTACTTCTTCGCTATCTGATTGTGCTTTCTTACCCACTCTAACTTGTAGTCACGAAGCACTTGTTCACCTTTGTCTTCGCTCATACGAGAAAGGAAAAGCCTTTTATAAGAAACTTTTCTGTCCAGCATGGTTCTCATGACAGTCTGAATATATTTGCCATGATGCGTTACGGTGATGTCATTTTCGTCAATAGGAGTAATACACCAGCCTTTTGGGAGAAAGTCTGGTTTCTTAAATTGTTTGTTACGTTCCATTAAAGCTTGGTGCAAAACCAAATCTGAGGTTCCGCGGAACGTTTTTTGCCATTTACCAATACGAATTTGAATCGAGCCTGGTAAACGATAGATATTAGTAAACTTATCTTTATCCATGGACTTCAGTCATGAGATTAATATGCAATATTGAAATGTGATAACCAGCCGATCGAGAAATAGAAAATAGACTGGCTGAATTTAATTGCGATTTTACAACGACATCGCGTTAATTAGCGAGGGGTTATGTCAATTATCGGTGAGGAAATAGAAAATTATTGTCGTTTGTTGCGAAATGTAACGCTAAATTACGTCAAAATGCAGAAGTTGAATATTAAGGTGTGATTACTGCACCAAAATAGTACGCCCGTAAACTGGCTACGGGCGCATACTCTAAACCGCTTCTTCCAATTGATTTGCTTCCTCTTCCTCAATTTCTTGTAAATGTCTGCTAGCTTGTTGCAATTGATACATTTGCGCATAGCGGCCATCTTGTGCAAGAAGTGATTTGTGCGTACCTTTTTCAACTAAAACACCATGATGAAGAACCACAATCTGATCGGCATCCAAGATCGTAGACAATCGGTGAGCGATCACAATCAAAGTCATATTCTGACGTAATACCGCTAAACTCTTTTGAATCAGAGCTTCAGTGCCAGAGTCAATGTTTGCCGTTGCTTCATCCAGAATGAGAATTTTTGGTTTCGCCACTAATACCCTTGCCAAAGCAAGCAGTTGCTTTTGACCTGCGGAAAGGTTAGTTTCCCCCTGACCTAGCTGAGTATCCAGCCCGTTAGGATAACGACGTATCTGCTCCGATAAACCTACCTTATCTAATGCATCCCATATTTCAGTGTCTTCAACGGGGCGTCCCAAAGAAACGTTCTCCCTAACTGAATCGGGAAGAATGTGAGGGTCTTGCTGAACCATTGCCACGTCTTTACGTAGCACATGCTTGGCTAGCGTATTGAGCGGACGGCCATCAATTAGCAATTCGCCAATCTCTGTTGGATAAAATCCCATTAGCAGCGAGGCTAGGGTACTTTTCCCGCTTCCTGTATGACCAACTAAGGCAATAAAGTCTTGATGATCGGCTTTAATAGAGATGTCTTTTAATACGTCTTGCTTTCCATCGTAGCTAAACGTCAGGTTTTTAATCTCGATAGATCCCGTTTTGAGAACGGCCTTGTCATCGCCGTACGTCTGTTCTTTTGCATCTATGAGTTCGAACACTCGCTCACTCGATACTAGTGCCTGTTGCAATAGAGCCAGTTGTTGAGTCATTTCAATCAGCGGCTCAGTAACGCGGCCCAGGTAACTGATGAACGCATAAAGCACACCGACACCAATCACCTCGACGCCATTGAAACCAAAGATAGCGACCAGACTCATCAAAGCAAGACCGGCTAACAGATCCATTAATGGACGTAATAGATAGCCGTTTAAACGAATAACCCGTTTAGAAGCGACTAGATGCTCTTCCGTTAACTCGTTAAACTGTTTATTAAAACGCTCTTCTTGTTGCATTAACTGAACAACGCTCATCCCTTGGATTGACTCACTTAAGTTAGCGTTAATATCCGTGAGCAAGTCACGCATTCTGCGGTAGCTTTCTGTACTGAGTTGCTTAAACAGATACATAAAACCAATCACGATTGGAAGTAGTACCAAAACAACCAGTGTGAGCTGCCAGCTCATAAAGAACATAACCCCCAGCATTACGAGGATCATCACTGCATTTTTTACCACCGTCGCAATCAAGAGCTCATAGAACTGCTGGAGAGATTCTGTATCGTTAGTAATTCGCGAGACCAACTTTCCCGCAGGTGTGTAATCAAAGGCAGAAAGCGGCTGTTTGATCACGCCAGCGAACACTTGCTTACGAATCGTTTTAATGGTGTTGGTTGCGACCATACTGAACTGCAATGACTGCAAGTATTGAAAAGTCGCTGAAATCACCTGAAGTGCAATGTAGCCTGCAGCTAACGTGATCAAGACACCTTGCGAGTAATCCCCTTTGGCAATGTGTTCATCAATAAAATATTGAATCAACCAAGGCCCACCTGCGCTGGCTAATGCGGCGATAAACAGCAGACTTAGACCTTTGAGCATAGGTTTTGGCTGTGACAATGGGTAAGACAACAACCGCCTAAATGTACTTGTCTGTTTCATCTACTCCTCCTCCATTGCCTGTTCTAGTTTCTGGTACTGAAGCATTTCCGCGTACCATCCTTGGTTTTGCTCTAATAGATGATGACGACCACGCTCGGTAATGTGACCGTGATTGAGGACGATAATCTCATCAGCCGATTTGAGCGCTGTTAAACGATGAGCAATCACGATTAAGGCTTGATCACGATAATGTGTTTCAAGGTTCTTCAGGATTTGGTGCTCAGTACGTCCATCGACAGCAGACAATGCATCATCCAGAACAAGGACCTGAGCATTGAGTAACATGGCTCGTGCAATCGCAATACGTTGTTTTTGGCCGCCAGAAAGCGTGATGCCTTTTTCGCCCACTTCGGTGTTGTATCCGTCTGGAAACTTCTCAATGTCATCGTGAATACAGGCCAGTTTTGCTGCTCGGTACACTTCTTCTTTAGACGCATTTGGATTACCCAATGCGATATTGTCAAAGATAGATTTTGAGAACAGGAAAGGGCTTTGATTAACCACAGCAAAGCGGTTTCGCCATTGCGGAAGTTGAGCGTCTTTAATTGATACATCACCAAATTTAATCGTGCCGTTTTCCAAATCATGCTGACGGAAAAGTAGCATCAATAATGTTGATTTGCCGCTTCCTACCGGGCCAGCAATACCTAACATTTTTCCTGGCTCTAATGTCACATTGATATCCGCCAGGGCAGGCGGTAAATCCGTTGACCAATAAAACGTATCGATATTGATTTGCAGGGGCAGAGGCTTATCTTGCAGCGGAGTGTCGCCACTGACAATTTCAGGTTGCTCATCAAAGATCTCTTGCAGACGATTCCATGCCGCCGAACCACGTTCCAAAATGTTGAATAGGAAAGCAAACGCCAACATTGGCCAAATCATAAGGCCCAGATACATAGTGAAAGCGGTTAAATCACCAAGAGAGATCTCACCCTTATCGACGAGGTACGCACCTGCAGCGACGCTGAGTAAAAAGGAGAGGCCAATCGTCAGTTGAATAGCTGGATCAAAACGCGCATCCACACGCGCAACTGCTATATTCTTCGCGCCTGTGTCGTCCACTACATCTTCGAAACGTTGTTGCTCTTGCTTCTCTAAGCCGAACGCACGCAACATACGAACACCGTTCAATGACTCTTGAGTCATATCTGACATTGTAGAAAAAGCTTCTTGCGCTATGCGGAAACGTTGGTGAAGGATACGCACAATATAGAAAATGACGATGGCAAGAAACGGCATAGGCAAAAGCGCCATAACCGTTAATTTCCAGCTAACTTGAGTCACCATCACGATAAGAACGGCAATACCTGTAATTAACGAATCTGCGGCGGTAAGCACACCTTCGCCAGCGGTCATGACAATGTTTCTGACATCATTGGTACCGCGAGCCATTAAGTCGCCAGTTTTGTAACGTTCAAAAAAGCGCGGTGGTTGAGTTGAAAGGTGTCGGTAAAGCTTGTTACGAAGGATGGTTCCTAACTCCCAACTCGCGCCAAACAGCCATATACGCCACAATATTCTGCATACGTAGATCGTAACGAATATTGCGGTAAGACCAGACAACCACATAATTAACGTGCTTGTTTCTAAAGTGTTATCGACGACACCATCAACAATCACGCCTACCGCTTTTGGCGGTATCAGTTGGAGGACAGAGATCAGTGCCAATAGTAAAATAGAGCCAACGTAGTGTTTCCATTTCTGTTTGAAATACCAACGTAGCTGCCAGAAAATTCTCATTCCGCCTCCCAACTTAACTGATTGAAATTATTATGGAACCATTATTGGGCGAAATGAAAAGTTTACAAGCACAAATATTGAGCAAACATAAATACGATATTTTGTATTGATTTTGAATATATGCTCTATCGAATTTCTTACTTTATTACTGCAACCCGTCAATGTAACAAAATTATGTGAAATTCATGTTAATAGGGCGGTTTTGGCGCTTTGACTTAGGTAAGAGTATGAAAGCTTTAAAGTTACATTATTCTTGAATATTGAATAGGTCTTGAGGACAAACTATTACTAGAAAGTGTCCGGCGCGACTTACGTTGTAGTCAGCTCCGTCTATCGAAACGATGCTTCCATCTTTTTCATCTTGATGGTTTTGTATGCTTTGATTGATTAAATCGATGTTGCGGTAAATTAATCGCTCTAATTCTACTTTGATCGGTAGATAGTTCGCGTTGGTTGATGGGATGTTTGAATGTACGATAGTGCCGTGTTGGTCAGTAAACAGGGTAATATTACTGCATCGATTAAGCAGAAATTTGAACAAGGTTTCAAACTGAGCTGCGTTGATTTCGTTACGCTTTCTGACGGTGTTGTCCAAACTAATTCCAACAATTTTTGTTGTTGTATTATTTTCGCGAATACTCGTGGCACGCGAGGTTATCCACCTTGGACCGTCATCCGTTGAAATACGAAAATCAATTTCGTGAGCACCACCATGTTGAATTAATCGCTCATAAGCCTTATTCATTTCTTCTCGCGATGCGGGATCGAGCAGACCAAAAAAGTCTTCGTTTGTATTGATGGAAACGCCATAGATACTTTTTACGTTTTCTGAATAGGTTACGCGGTTGGTTTTAATGTCCCATTCCCAAGAGACAACCTCAGCATCATTATGGTTCAGGTGTACCATATCGATGCTGCCGTCATGATCCGACTGATTAGAAACATCGCCAGTATGTACACCGTATTTCAGCCAAACCGGGTCGACATTAAAGATCTCACTGAGTTTTTCGAGATTGTTGTCGTCTATCTGGCCACCTTTAGTCCACTTATGTACTGCAGCACGCGATACGCCACTTTGTCTGGCGATTGCGCTTTGTGTAACGGTGGTTGATTCGAGTAGATGATTCAATCTGGTTGCGAACCCAGTCGTCATTTGAGTAACCCTGTAATGAAAAAGAGCAGTGATTATAACACTGCTCTAACACCTTAGTTACTCATTTATATGGTGAAGTATGTCTACAAGCGTTTGTCCCATTGAGATGGTCGTCGCATTTCCGCCCATATCCGGTGTCAAACATTCACCTTGACGCAGCAACTCTTCAATCGCTTTTAGCAAAATATCATGGACTTCATCGCAACCCAGGTGCTGCATCATCATCGCGCCAGCCCAGACTGTCCCAATAGGGTTTGCAATCCCTTTCCCAGCGATATCCGGAGCTGAACCGTGTACTGGCTCGAACATAGAAGGGAAGTTTTTTTCTGGATTAATGTTGGCAGAAGGCGCGATCGCAATTGTACCAGTACACGCTGGGCCGAGATCCGACAGAATATCTCCAAATAAATTTGAGCCGACGATGACATCGTAATGCTCAGGCTTTTTAACCAGATTCGCCGTAAAAATATCAATGTGGTACTTCTCAACACCTACTTGAGGGTAGTTTTCCGACATGGCTTCTACACGCGCATCCCAGTATGGCATGGAATGGAATAGGCCATTGGACTTGGTGGCTGACGCGAGTTGCTTTCTCGGGCGACTGCTAGCCAGTTCGAAAGCATAGCGTAGGATCCGGTCGGTTCCCTTGCGAGTGAAGATACTTTGTTGAACGACAATTTCATCATCCGTGCCTTCAAATTGAATGCCACCGATATTCGAATATTCACCTTCAACGTTTTCACGCACAACATAAAAGTCAATATCCCCTGGTTGTTTACCAGCAAGAGGGCAAGTCACCCCTTCAAAGAGGCGAACAGGGCGAAGGTTTACGTATTGTTCGAACTCGCGACGAATAGGGAGTAGCAGCCCCCAAAGTGAGATATGGTCGGGTACGCCTGGGTAGCCGACAGCGCCAAGGTAAATGGCATCAAATGCTTTAAGTTGCTCAATACCATCATCAGGCATCATCTTTCCTGTTTTGTGGTAGGTTTCGCAAGACCAGTCGAACTCAGTGAAGTTCAGCTTAATACCATATTTCGCGCATGCAACTTGCAGCGCCTCTACACCAACAGGGATGACTTCTTGCCCGATGCCATCGCCAGGGATCGTCGCAATGTTAAACTCTTTCATTGAAAGCTCCGTTTTCATTTTCTATTTTGGTTTGAGCAAGTGTTTTAGATTTGGGTTGTGTCTTACAAATCCAGCACAATTCTTTTCGACTTAGCACGAGAAACGCAAATCAACATGGTCTTCTGCTCTTCACGTTCTTCGTCTGTCAGATAGGAGTCACGATGGTCCGCTTCACCCTGTAAAATGGCGGTTTCACAGGTTCCACAGACACCATTGCGACACAAACAATCGACTTTAATCCGTTTATCCGCTTCTAATACCTGAATGATCGATTGATCTTCGGCGATCTGTAGCGTGATGTCAGATTTTTCGCAGTAAACCTCGAAGGATTCGCCTTCTTCTGCTTGATCCGTAAATTTTTCATAATGTACGTTGCTTTCACCGACATAAGCAGAGGTAAAGTTTATCGTATCGTCAATAAGTGAGTTGGGACCACAAACGTAGAAATGGGTATCTATGTCGTTTTGTTCCGCCAGCTTTTTAATATCCAGGCGTTCGCCACTATCACTTTCATGAGTAACCAGTCGCTCTCCCAGTTTCTGTTGTAAAAAATCCAGAAATGCAGCTGATGTGCGATGACGGAAACAGTAATGAAGCTCGTAATTCAATCCACTGTTTTCTAGCTGGTGAATGTAAGAGATGAATGGAGTTATCCCTATACCGCCGGCGATAAAAATGTGTTTAGCATTATTATCTTCACTTAACTCAAAGAAGTTATTTGGCGGCTCAATTTGCAGAACATCGCCAACCTGAACTGATTCGTGCATCCGCTTAGAGCCACCTTTGGAGCTTTGCTCAAGCTGGACTGCGATTGAATATTCTTCCGTGTTAGCAGGAGAACTGGTTAACGAATAAGCTCGCTTTGTGTCTGGGTCGATCTGCACGCCAATATGGGCTCCCGCACTGAAAGGCGGGAGTTGGTTTTCTTTTAGTGCTGTAAAAGTGAAAGACTTCACCTGATCAGTCAACTGTTCTACACCTGTCACTTTTACTTCAATCTGATGCGACATGGTTAACCTCACTTCGTGTTAATACAGATATATTTGGTTTCTAGATAATCTTCGATGCCGTATTTAGAGCCTTCTTTGCCTAAACCAGATTGCTTTACACCACCAAACGGCGCAACTTCGTTCGAGATTAATCCGGTATTTACCCCGACCATTCCGTATTCCAACTTCTCGCATACACGATAGATGCGGTTGATATTGTTGGTATAAACGTAAGATGCAAGACCAAAAATGGTATCGTTCGCTTTGACGAGAACTTCGTCTTCATCACTAAACTTAATAATTGTTGCAACGGGACCAAAGATCTCCTCATGGACGATGTTCATCTCATCGGTGACGTTGGTCAGTACTAGCGGAGCGATGTACCTTTCTCCTTCTGGAAGTGAATGATGATTGTTAGCAAGAGATGCGCCTTTCTCTAGTGCATCCTTAACCAGTGAGTTGATGTCATCAACCGCTTTAGTTGTGATCATTGGGCCGATATTGGTGTCACTTTCTAAACCATTTCCGACTCGTAGTGCATTGACTCGGTCTAACAGTTTATCTGCAAATTTGTCATGTACGGATTCGTGTACATAAATACGATTCACACATACACAGGTTTGGCCGCCGTTACGAAACTTAGCTACCAGTGCACCATCGGCAGCGTCATCAAGATCTGCATCCTCGAAGACAATAAACGGAGCATTGCCGCCAAGTTCCATAGAAGTCTTTTTAACGGTGCTGGCACACTGTTCAAGTAAAGTACGACCAACGGGGGTTGAACCTGTAAACGAGAACTTAGCAATACTCGGGTGAGTGGTTAACTGTTTACCAATAGCTCGTGAATCACCAGTAACAATGTTGAATACGCCTGCTGGAATGCCAGCGCGTAGTGAAAGCTCAGCCAACGCCAATGCGGTGAAAGGTGTTTCAGTTGCTGGCTTAACCACAATGCTGCATCCAGCAGCCAGAGCTGGTGCGGCTTTACGAGTGATCATTGCCGCTGGGAAATTCCATGGTGTGATAGCCCCACACACTCCGATAGCCTGTTTTATGGTCATTAAGCGGTTTGACGCGGCCGTTTGCGGAATCACATCGCCATAAATACGTTTACCTTCTTCGGCAAACCACTCGATAAAAGAGGCCGCGTAGTGAATTTCTCCCACAGCTTCCGCCAAAGGTTTTCCTTGTTCACACGTCATGATGTATGCAAGGTCGTCACAGTGCTGCTCGATAAGGTAAAACCATTTCATTAAGGTTTTACTTCTTTGCTTTGCCGTTAGTGATTTCCACTTTTCCATGGCTTGCTCAGCCATTTCGATACTATCAATCACCGCCGATTCTGATAGCTTCGGAACAGTACCTATTTTTTCTCCAGTGGCTGGATTCGTCACCACAATGTCTTCATCTGAGTTAATCCATGAGCCATTGATAAAAGCGGCTTGTTTGAATAGTTCAGTGTCCTGCAAATGTTGGTTAAAGCTCATTATTTTTCTCCAAGATGCGCGTCTGCGACCAATTTGTGGAAGAAGGCGATACCATGCTCACTTAAACCTGAGCGAGTTTTATCAGCCATGACTCGACCTTGACCACGATAGCCACGAGATGTGAGGCCTTTTTGAACGCTCTCAACCAAACGCAGATCTTCAGGTCGGAATACGTTCTCATACCAATCGACCAAACGTTTTTGATCATCAGTAAGAACATCATTCAAGAAATAGATATCGTAGAACTGCAGAGTTTCACCAGCACTGACAGGGAACTCGTAAATGACAGTCATAAAGTCTCCGCCTGGAGGCATGTTGAACATTGTGCAAGGCCATAACCAGAAACCGAAGAATTTAGGATCCATCAGAGATTCATCGAATTGGTATGATGAATCCGAAGGTTTAGCTTTACCGACCTGTACTGACCAGTTCGTCTTAAACTCGTGTTCGTATTGGCCCACATCTACCGAGTCAGCGAAGCTGACATGGTTGGTAGGGCAGTGGTAGCATTCAATATAGTTGTCTACGATAGATTTCCAGTTCGCTGGCGTCTGGCTAACGAAGCGGGCTGCACGTTTTAGCTCCTTGACCGACGGACAAGCTTTGAACACTTGTTCTTCTAAACCAGGCAATTGTTCACTGATAGGCTTTGGATCATTGCTTAGATTGACAAAAATAAAGCCAGCGTATTCCGTTACATGAAATGGTACTAGGCTTGCCAAATCCTTATCGAAATTGTTTACGTTCTCGCAGTTAGTTGCGTGTACCAATTCGCCATCCAATTTAAACGCCCATGCGTGGTAAGGGCAGGTGATAACATTTTTCGCTTTTCCTGATTCCTCAGAGATCAACTGATGACCGCGGTGAGGGCAGACGTTGTAGAATCCGCGAAGAATGTCATCTCTCCCGCGAACAATAACTAAGCTCTCTCCAATCATTTCGCGTTTGATAAATGCATTTTTTTCTCGGACTTCACTGGAATGGGCAACGCATATCCATGAATTGGCAAAAATGACTTCTTTTTCTGTCTCAAATACTTCTTCACTCGTGTAGTAACGGGCTGGAATGGTCCATGCGTTATCAATGTCTTCGTGGTGTTCTTTTTTTATTGTTGTTGTAAATTTCATAGCTCACTTCCTTTTGTTAACTGGTGGTTGACAGAAATGTATAGTAAGTTCTGATTTTGCACAAACTTTAAACCATGATTTAGATCACATTATGTTAACAATGATAAATATTTTTCTGGTGATAATTTTAAATTCCTCTTTATCTTACGGCGTTAATTTAAAGTAATTAATTGTATTGTAAGTAAGTTTATCTATGTAACTTGTGTTAAGTATGTGTTTATAGAATGTTAACTCAAAATGCATTCTGGGTTGACATTGGTGGGTAATATGTAAATAGTGTTACCTGCTAGTTGACATCTATAGGTAATGCTAAGGAGAGTAAATGTGAGTACTACATCGCGAGCTAATATTGATTACAGCTTGTTTATTCCCGCTGTAATTATTGTTTTAAGTAGCTGCTTTTTTTTGGCAATAGCGCCAGAGAAAGGGGAAGCTATTATTTCAACACTATTCAATTGGACGACATCTAACTTTGGGTGGCTCTATCTGATGATCGGTCTGTTATGTTTCTTCGCTATGCTGATTATGGCTTTAACACGAATCGGCAACATTAAATTAGGCAGGGCAGAAGATGAGCCTGATTTTAGTAAAACATCGTGGATTGCGATGTTGTTTTGTGCCGGAATAGGCATTTCATTATGTAACTGGGCTTTTATCGAGCCTATATACATAATGGATTCACCGCCTTTGAATATAAGTAAGGGCACTGCAGAAGCAATAGAATGGGGAGCAATGTATCCATTTTTGCACTGGGGCATAGTGCCTTGGTCTATCTACCTTCTGCCTGCAGTACCGATGGCCTATATCTTCTATGTTCGCCGAATCCCAGTCATGCGTTTCAGCGAAGCATGTCGTCCATTGCTAGGTAAAAGTGTTGACGGTCCGATAGGTCGATTGGTTGATATCATCGTTATTCTTTCGATTGTTGGTGCTGTAGGGACTTCACTAGGACTATCCGTTCCTTTAGTTACAGAACTACTAGGTGAATCGTTTGGTTGGGGTGACTCATTTGGGCTTCAGTTAGGGGTACTTGCAGTTTGGATATTGATGATCGGTTGGTCTGTATATAAAGGTTTAGGAAAAGGTATCCAGATCCTGTCTAACATTAATATGGGCCTCGCGATGTTATTGTTGTTATTCGTATTTTTAGTGGGGCCAACTTTATTCATCTTACAGTTAGGTTCAAATAGTTTAGGCTTGTTCTTGGACAACTTCTTCCGAATTAACACATGGACATCGCCAATTAGACACAGCAGTTTCCCAGGAAGCTGGACGATTTTCTACTGGGCTTGGTGGGTAGCATACGCTCCGATGATGGGTATATTCGTTGCTAAGATTTCCAAAGGGCGAACCATCAGAGAATTTATTCTAAATGGTGTACTTTGGGGTTCCGCAGGTACGTGCGTTTTCTTCGCAGTATGGGGTGGGTATGCGCTTAATTTAGAACACTCCGCAAGTATGCAAATTTCGCAAATCTTAGCGGAAGGCGGTATCCCGGCGGCAGTAACGGCGATTGTAAAAGCGTTACCATACAGCACAGTTGTATTACCTGTGTTTGTCGCGTTGTGTTTTGTCTTTTTGGCTACGACGGTAGACTCATCGGCATACACATTGGCAATGGTGACGTCGAAAAAACTTGGCATGGAAGAAGAACCGACTCGATTGAATCGAATGTTTTGGACATTGAGCCTAGCGATAGTCGGGGTAGGCCTGCTATCAGTGGGTGGCTTGAAAGCAGCGCAAACATCAACTCTAGTGGTTGCTCTGCCTATGTTACCAGTGATGGTGATTATGGTTGCGTCACTATTCAAGATGGTGAAAGAAGACTTCCCTGAAGAGTTAGGAGCCAACGCAATCACCATTAAACCGCCAACTGCGATGGTTTCCAAAGAAGTATAATAATAAAATTAATCTTTGAAATCGTAACTAAAAAAACGCCTATTTCAACTAGTCAATAAGCCCCAACATTACTTGGGGCTTTTTGCATGATGAAAACTATACTCTATTATCACCCGTGCTAAATGCGATGATTTGGCTGATTTCTGTGAGGCTTCGGTCACTCTCTTTTTGCCACTGAATAAAGGCTTTATTGGCTGCGTCCAGAGATTTCTTGGTGTCTTTACCACCTTCAATGATCTTGCAGTTGCGCAGGTAAGCCTCTACATCGTTCGAGATGATAAATGTGTCTGCACCCATTTGGCGTAAGGTATATGGCCCTGTATTTCCGCCCAAGCGTTTGCCGTGTTTTTTAAAATAAGCCCAAAGTTCGGTGATATTCTCTTGAGGCCAATCTGCCACCATTTTACCGAATGAGCCGTATTCAATGCTCGCTTCATGGATCATGCGAGCGTTAGCGGGAATCGACATCACTTTTGTCAGGTGGCGAATGATACGTTCGTCTGTCGCTTTTGTTTCCCACTGTTCGTCAGAAAGCATAAGTAATGGCTCGATTTTGAAACCAAAAAAGACCTCTTCAAAGTTTGGCCACTTCTTACGCACCACACTCCATGAAATACCACTTTGAAATACTTTCATTGAAAATGCAGCTAACCAACGGTCATCAGGAATAGCGGCTAACTCTGTTTTACTTAACGGGTGAGTAAGCAGGGCTTCAAGTTGGTCTTTACCGCCTTTACGTTCGGCGGCGCGCTGGTAAATCGCGTCAAATTTTTCAATGGTCATAAAAGAAGTTAGCCTTAGTAGATGTCGATGTTAGCCAAACATACTACGCTTAAGTTGCTGAATCGTAAATTGATGGAGTGTCACAAATGAAGAAGGTCACATTAACGTTTGTTGGAGAAGGTTCGGAGCGCATCGCAGAGAAATTTTATACTTGGTTAGCTGATGGCGGATTAGAAGACAGCTTGATTGAGACACTTTCGGATCGCGAAGTCTCAGTGGTCGGCATCAGTGACATGGATAACGAAACGCGCGATGTGGTGATTACGACAGAGTTGAATTAACCCGTTGTTTGTAGAGAAATCAGATAAAACAAAGCCCTTCAACGAAGGGCTTTGTGCATTTTTTAGCATTTCTATGGAGAAAAAGCTTAGTGATGAACCAGCGTTAAACCACTTGGGAGTGCATCACCGAAGACACGCTTCGATTCACTATCAGAAAGTTCTTTCACTTCTTCAACCAAAGAGACCCAAGACTCAGGCACTTTACTTTGCTTGAGCTTGGCCAGAACCTTCTCGCGATAGTCATCTGAGATGTCGAACAGGCGGTCTCCTGTTTTACGACAAATCATGACAGCCGCAAACGCGATCATTGGTTCTTTTTGCCAGTTTTGCTCTAACAGTTTTGGAAGCCACTGTTCTGCTTGCTCACGGGGAATAACACTGTGCTGGCTGCCGTATAGCGGAGTACGAGATGCAAGTCGGCCCATTGCCCACCAGTGTGCTTGTTGGAATTGATTATGGTTAATGGCTTTACTCAGGAACCAAGTTGCCAAAAGCACTTTATCTTCGACTTCCAGATTTTCCAACGACGCTGACAGGCGAACCATTGACTCGTAGCCCATGTCTTGCGCAGCTTTGGCGGATTGTGGATTCTTCATTGCGCCTGGGTGCAGATATTTCGCAATGTCAGCCAAAATCGTTTCTTGCTGTTCCTGGTTTAAGCCACCAGCAATACGACGCCAGAATACCCACCAGTCTGTCCATCCTTGATGGTTTTTAAACTGAATGTTTTGTTGGTAAAGTCCCCAAATTTGTTCGATACGCCAAGAATCGGTTGGATCACCAAACCCCGGGCGCAATGCAAAGCCCGCAAGTCGAAGCCAGTTCTTTTCATGTTGCTCTGAACGACGGCGGCGTTTTCTGCCTTGAGCAAATGCATCGAATAGCTGACGAAGCGTTGTGAAGTCCCATTCATCACGCTTACCCAGTTTCTTCTCAAGATCTTTCGCTAACGTTTTGATCTCTTTGCTGTCGGCGCTTTTCTTATTACCGCTGTAAAGACGAGCCACAAGCTCCTTACACTCATTCAACTTTGGATGAAGTTGTACGTCTTCGTTGTCGTCTGCTTGTTTGTTACGTACTTCAAACTCTAGCGCCCAACGTTTAGTGTCGTCTCCTGCGCTGACACATTCCATTTTGAGTGTGCCTACTTCCGTTAACTGGCAAGCGAGTTGTACCTCGACACGCTCTTTTTGGTTTGCGTGCAGCTCAGCACCTTCGCCTTCTAATGTGGTGATGTACGGCGGAAGTGGGACAAATAAGTCAGGATCAACGTCAACCATCACACCATTTTGAATCGCGGTGTTGTTGGTTAGCGTATCGTGGGTTGAAGTAAGAAGATTAAATCGAACCGGCTCGCCAAGTGTAAGCGAGAATCGACGACCACTTAAGCGAATCTCATGGCCTTCTTCTGTCCCTTTTGCGAGCAAACAAAGGGCTTTGCCCATTTTGTTTTTCTCTTGCAGGTGCAGGAAATAAGAACGAGCAGCACCACCACCGATTTTTAGCTGGGCTCCACGTCGTGCTTTACCAAAGGCAACGGCGCCAAGTGCGACAGACCAATCAGGATGCGGGTTATCTAAAACCGTGACAGGAGCGCCGCGCCAGTCTGAGAGTAGGGTAGTGACACGCTCTGTGACAAGGTCACTGTTAAACACACCACCATTGAGTAGCAAGCCGACCGGAATCGCGTTTTGTTTTTCGTCTTCTATGCCAAGTGCAGATCGCGACACTTGCTGATGCTGAGTTAGGAACTCGGCTACGTGTTTACTTACTGCAGGATCTGCGACGTAAGGCAACCCAAACTCGACAACGGCACTGCGTCGTTTGTCGGGTACTTCATTAAATTCAGAAAGCGGGAAGAAGCCATCGAGGGCAATTTGGTGTACTTCTTGTTTACTCAGCGCAATGCTCTTGGTACCACCAAGTAGTTTTGAACCGCTACCCAGCATGGTGATTTTAACTTCTTCTGGTGCGTTTGAAGAAAGCAGGTTCTCTTTCGCTTTTCGGGTTTGCTGAATCAGCTTTGTTAGGCTTGCAGCTGTCAGCTTTTTGTTCTGATTGAAGCGGCTTTCTGCGAGGTGCGCTAGTGCTAAGTCGAGGTTGTCACCGCCCAGCATGAGGTGTTCGCCAACGCCTATACGGTCAAGGGCCAGCTCACTCTCGCTGTCATTACTTTGTTTGAACTTAGCCTCAATCAAACTTAAGTCGGTAGTACCACCACCCACGTCACAGACAAGGATCAGCGGTAGGTCTTTGAGTTCGTCGGCCGCCGTTTGTTGATGGCGTGCATACCAGTCGTAACATACCGCTTGTGGCTCTTCGAGTAGGACGATTTTCTTCAATCCGGCTAGATCGGCTGCTTCAAGGGTGAGTTTTCGTGCCGTTTCATCGAACGATGCAGGGACGGTAACCACAACGTCTTGGTCTTCCAGCTTGTTACTCGGATGACGATAGTTCCATGCCTGACGGATGTGATTCAGATAACTTGCGCTGGCAATTACGGGTGAGACTTTATCAACATCTTGCGCGCCAGCCCAAGGAAGAATGTCTGAGCTACGGTCGACCGCTTGATGGGAGAGCCAGCTTTTTGCGCTCGATACCTGACGTCCTTCAACTTTCGCGCCTAGTTCACGTGCCCATTCACCGACGATGACATTGTTAATGTCGCCAGAAACAGGCTGATTTTCCCAAGGCAGGGTTAAATCAGACGGGGAAATTTGTCCCTGAGCCGGGTGGTAACGGAAAGAGGGTAACAGCGGTTTACGAACCACTTCACCAGGACCTATTAACTGGTCGATATCAAATAGGGATACTTCGGATTGTTCAAGGTTGTCGGTGATTTCACAATAGGCGACCACAGTATTTGTCGTGCCAAGGTCAATACCAACAAGAAAACGAGGAGATGCCATACAAACCTTCGTGT